>JAABUR0100005369.1_pt1 | contig 16406 bp, 15 predicted proteins | sample 5560091 | NCBI WGS metagenome assembly JAABUR01 (sample SAMN10711879, study PRJNA513375) | rock metagenome | isolation source: Antarctica rocks | place: Antarctica: Victoria Land, University Valley sud | reverse complement strand
GCTGACGGCGACCACTAGTAGCTGAATACCGTCGCGCTGTCGCCGATCCACTCCCAGAGCGGCGTGGCGCCGGCCACGCGGGCGTTGCCGACCAGGGCGGACTCGTCGAGTCCCCGCGTGTTGAAGCAGATCGGGCAGACCAACAGCTCGCCGCCGCCGTCGCGGTATTGCTCGAACAGTCGCTGTACGGGCGGGGCGCCCGCTGACTCGATCGCGTCGGCGTAGCCGGGTAGCCCGAGCCGGACGGCCTCCTTGGTGAGGAACATCGCGACTTGCTTGCCCTTGGTCAGGGCGGCCGTGGCGACGAGGAACGCGACCGTCACCTTGTCGGCGTCCTCGTGACCGGTCATGAGGTTGATGACGACCTTGCTGCTGTCCGGCATGGTTGCTCCTTCACTCGGGTGCCAGGCGTGGGGCTCATGAGGGCGTTCGGTTCGGTTGCGGAGGCCTCCAGCGGGCGTGGAGAGCCGGCCAAAGAGGATCTTGGGGCATGTCGACGAGCATCCAGATGGCCGATGCGGCGGTGAGTGCACCGACGAGCGCGATCGCGCCGCTGAAGCCGAGGGCGTCGGCGGTCAGGCCGGCGATCAGCCCGCCGAAGACGTAGCCCATGTCGCGCCAGAAGCGGTATACGCCGACGATCGGAGCCCGCGCGACGGGCGTGACCGCGTCGGAGATCGCCGCGATCAGCGTCGGGTAGACGAGCGCAGTTCCGACTCCGAGCAGCACGGCCGCCGCGGCGGCGGTCACCACCTCGCCGCCGCTGAGGGCCAGTAGTCCCAGCGCAGCGGCTTGGACGAGCATGCCGGCGACGATCAACGGCTTGCGTCCGGCGTGGTCGGACCAGTGGCCGGTGGCGATCTGGCCCAGCCCCCACACGGCGGGGTAGAGCGCAGCGACCAGGCCGATCTGCGAGGCGCCGGCTCCGTTGGCGGCGAGGAACAGCGGGACCAGCCCCCAGGCGAGGGCGTCGTTGAGGTTGTTGACCAGCCCGGCCTGCGAGGCAGAACGCAGCGCAGGCTCCCGATAGCTGGCCCGCGCGAACGCGTCTCGCAGCCGCGGCGCCTGTCGATCCTGCGCCGCGTGATCGCGTTCCTGCTCTACCGACACGTGCCCGGCGGTGTCGCGCACGAACAGCACAGACAGGAGAAGGCCTAGGAGCGCTGTCAGTGCACCGGCGACGACGAGCACGTCACGCGCGGCGACGTCGGAGGCCAGCCAGCCGCTGACCCCCGCCGCGAGCGCGACACCGCCGTAGCCGGCGGACTCGTTGAGGCCAAGGGCGAAGCCCCTGCGCTCGAGCCCGACGAGGTCGATCTTCATCACGACGGTCATCGACCACGCGAGCCCCTGGTTCACGCCGAGCAGGACGTTGGCGGCGACGATCCAGCCCCAGCTCGGCGCGACCGCAATCAGCAGCGGCACCGGCAGCGCGATCACCCAGCCGGAGATCAGCAACCGCCGGCGTCCGGCGCGCTGGGCCAGCGCCCCGGCGCCCAGGTTGGTCAGCGATTTGGCCAGCCCGAACGCGACGATGAACGACAGCACCGCGGCGCTGGACCCGAGCTGGAAGTCTTCGCGCCCGACCAGCGGCAGCGTCGAGCGCTCGAGCCCGACCATCGCTCCGACGAACGCCGTGACGGCGACCAGCAGCGAGAACTGAGACAGGTTCTCGCGCAGGCCGAGGCGCACCTGCGCCGGAATCACGACACCTCGGCAAGCGGCCGTCCGGCGCGGTTGGCGGCGATGATCGCCGCCTGCTGCGCCGGCGCGGGCGGGATGTCGCGCACAAGCGCGGCCACGAACTCGTCCTCGGAGTCGAACCGGAGCGCACGGTTGTGGCGGCGCTCGAACCCGATCGTCGAGATCGGATTCGCGGACAGCCCACGTCCACAGACCGACCCCGAGTAGTGCGCGGGATAAAGCGCCAGATGATCGGGTAGCTTCAACAGCCGCTCGGTCAGCGACCGGTACAGCGTGCGCGCCATCGACTCGACCGTCTGCTTGCCGTGGGCATGGAGGTCGGGTCGTCCTGCGTCGCCGACCAGCAACGCGTCGCCGGTCAGCACGAACCACGGCTCCTCGCCGCGCGTGCGATCGGTAACCACGTAGGCGTGGTGCGCCGACGCGTGACCCGGCGTGGCGATCGCCTGCAGCTCGGTGTTGCCGAGCGTGACCACCTCGCCGTCGCCGAGCGGGTGGTGGTCGAAATCGACGCCGGCGCGCTCCGGCAGGTAAGCCGTCGCACCCGTGCGGGCGACAAGCGCCGGCAGGCCCGATACGTGGTCGGCCTGCACGTGCGTCTCGAGCACCGCCACGATCGACGCGCCCTGTGCCCCGGCCAGCGCGACGTACTCGTCGACCAGGTCGACGTGCGGGTCCACGACCGCGAAAGCGCTGTAGGTCTTGCACCCGAAGAGGTAGGACGCGCAGGCCGTCTCGTCGTTCAGCAGCTGTCGGAAGTACACGCCGGCCTCCGGATGGTCGGGCTCATCTCGCTTGACAACCTATCAAGCGATCTATTGAATAGCAACGGATGAGTTCTCGACACAAGAAGGACGCGCTGTTCGACGCGATCGCGCTGATGGGCAAGGCGTTCGCCAGCCCGCGGCGACTCGAGCTGCTCGATCTGCTCGCCCAGGCGCCGCGCACCGTCGACGAGCTCGCGCGAGCAAGCGAGCAATCGACCGCGAACACCTCACAGCACCTCCAGGCGCTGCACGCCGCAGGCATGGTCACCCGCGCGCGAGAAGGGACGAGCGTGCGCTACGCGCTGGCCGGCGACGAGGCGCTGTCGCTCTGGCTCGCGTTGCGCGACGCCTCGGTAGCCCGCCTTGCCGAGGCCGAGCGCGCCGTGCGCGACTACCTCGGCGAGGACGTCGAGGCGATCGGGCGCGACGAGCTTCTCGCCCGTCTGAAAAAGGGCGAGATCGTGCTCGTCGACGTCCGCCCGCGCGAGGAGTTCGAGGCCGGCCATATCCGCGGTGCCCGCTCGATCCCGCTCGACGAGCTCGAGCAGCGACTCGCCGAGCTGCCGGCCGACCGCGAGGTCGTCGCCTACTGCCGCGGACCGTTCTGCGCCTACGCCCACGAGGCCGTCCGCCAGCTACGCGAGACCGGGCGCACCGCCCGGCGCCTCGAAGACGGCTGGCCCGAATGGCGCCTTGGCGATAAGCCGGCAGGACGGAAGCGCGCCGCGTGACCCCGATAACCACGCAGAGGGAGAGCACCATGAGCACAGCCGAACGGCAGCTCAACACGACCGAGCTCGAGCAGCGCGTCAAGGACATGTACGAGGAGGTGGCACTCGAGCCCGAGCGCGAGTTCCACTTCGAGACCGGCCGTCAGCTGGCCGAGCGCCTCGGCTACCCCGCCCCCGACCTGGATCGCATCCCGGCGGCCGCGATCGCTTCGTTCGCCGGCGTCGGCTACTTCCTCGACCTCGCGACGATCGCGCCCGGAGAGGCCGTACTCGATCTCGGCAGCGGCTCGGGCACCGACAGCTTCGCCGCAGCGCTGACCGCCGAACGCGTCGTCGGCGTGGACATGACCCCCGCACAGCTCGCCAAGGCCCGCGAGCTCGCCGCCGAGCACCGCTTCAGCAACGTCGATTTCCGCGAGGGCTACATCGAGCAGCCGCCGGTCGACGACGGCACGTTCGACTGCGTGATCTCCAATGGCGTGATCAACCTCTCGCCCGACAAGCCCACCGTGTTCGCCGCCGCAGCCCGCGCCCTACGGCCCGGCGGGCGACTGGCGCTGGCCGACATCGTGACCGCCCAGCAGCTGCCCGAAGGCGTGACGTGCGACGCGTCGTTGTGGGCAGCCTGCATCGGTGGCGCCATGCAGGCCGACGGTTACCGCGAAACGATCGACGCTGCCGGCTTTGAGATTGAGACCTGGCGCGAGAACACCGAGTACCGCTTCGTCTCCGAGCGTGCCGACAACGCGACGCAGAAATACGGCGTCACCAGCATCTCGCTGCTGGCGCGGCGACGCTGATCGGGAAGCGCCTCAAGTCGGCTTGCTCGTGCGCGCTCGTCGTGCAGGCGGCTGATCGTGATGCCCCAGAGCCGAACGCCGCGCCCGCGATTGGCACCGGTCAGCACCCAACGGGTCGCCACACGATCGCCCTCTGCCACCTGGTCGACCACTTCGTGACAAGGACAACGCCCGCGAGCGCATCATCCGCCCCTGCGCGTCTACGCACACGCGATGCGCCGCGACGAGGGCGACAAGGATCCGAAGGCGGTGACTGGGCACCGTTGGGCACCACGGAGGCCGGAAGCGACGCCGGAGCCGCGTCCGCGGAAGCGCCCTCAAACGACGAAGCCCCCGCAGATGCACGGGCTTCTGAAGATGGGCGCGGCGGGTTTCGAACCTGCGACCTCTCGCGTGTGAAGCGCGATGAGGGGGAGGAGGAGCAGCCCCCGGAGCAGGGTCGTTTGTTCTGATTTGCAGGGTGACTCTGTCAATCGTGCAGCAGTGTGTGCGACAGGGATTTCCGCCGATTTCGGATTCATTGGGCACTGGTGCCCAATCGGCAGCGCCGCACAGCGTGCGAGAGGTCGGTCCTTGCGGCGGCCGCGCCTGTGGCCGGCGGGATCGTCGCGAGGTCACGCGGGCGCTCCAGGAACTGCGCGGGGCGGGTCGCACGCGGAGGCCCTCGATGAGATCTGCGAGTAGGCGGACCGTGCGCGGCCGAGCCGGGCTTTCCCGCGGTCGCTCCATATCCGCGAGACTGACCTTGTACGACGACCTGCGGGGTTGACGAATGCCAGAAGGAGACTGAGATGGCGAGGCGCGGGTTCTTCGCGGAATTGCAACACCAGAACCAGCTCGCCGCGAAGCGTCAGGCACAGGCGCAGCGGGCGTATGCGCGTGAGCATGCTGCCGCTCAGCGGCAGGCTGAGCAGGCTCTCAGACAATCCGAGCGGGCAGCGGCACAGTTGGCTCGTGCCTCGGCCGCCGAGCAGAAAGCAGCAGAGCGGGAAGCAAAGCGGCTCCACGAGGAGGCCCGACTGGCCGAGGTGGCCTCACTCAACGCGCAGCTGGCTGAGACCGTCGACGAGATCGACTCGATCCTGTCGGCCACATTGGCGGTGGACGACTTCGTTGACCTGGAGGATCTGCGCGTGGCGGCGGAGCATCCGCCGTTTGGCCGCGCTGATCTCGAGGTACCCACGCCGCCCCCCGCTCCTATCTCGGCGCCACCGGAGCCTGTTCTCGTTGAGCCAGAGGCACCCAAGGGCCTCGGCGGAGTCTTCGGCGGCAAGAAAAAGCACGCCGAAGCGGTCGCAGCAGCGCAGGCAGCTTTCGGAGCTGCGCACCAGGCCTGGCAGGTCGAGGCTGCGGGAATCCCTGCCCGTCAACTCGAGCAAATGCAGAAACGAGACGCCGCTGAACACCAGCGGCTGGTCGAGCTGGAATCGGCGCGAGGTGCATACACCCGCGACTGCGAGGCGCGTGAAACCGAGGCGGCGAGGGCTAACCAGAGGCTCGATGAGTTGATCAACGGTGTGCAGTCGGGGGCTGACGCAGCGATCCAGGAGTACGTCGGGATCGTGCTCGGCAACTCCATCTATCCCGAGGTCCTGTCAGTGGAGCACGACTTCGAATTCGACTCCGAGCTCAAGGAGCTCGCTCTCACGGTGCTCATGGCGCCGCCCGAAAGGTTGCCCTCCGAGAAGGAGTACAGATACGTCAAGGCCAAGGACGAGATCACGGCGACAGCTCTCCCGAAGAAAGACCTCAAGGCCCGATACGCCAGTGCCGTCTACCAGGTGGCTCTCCGTACGCTCCACGAGATCTTCGAAGCCGATCGAGCAGGGCAGATCAACACCATCGCTCTCGCAGTAGCCACCGTCGCGAACGACCCCGCCACCGGTCTCAACAAGCGAACCACTCTCGTCGCGGTTGCCGCCGAGCGTGAGTCGTTCATGGCGTTCGACCTCTCCAACATCGTCCCGGTAGCCACGCTGCAGCACCTGGGCGGCTCGGTATCGAAAAGCCCCTACGACCTCGTTGGCATCGACCAGTCTCAAGGCGTTCGTGGCCGATGACACCCAGTAGTTACGCGTTCAATCCGCCTCCAGGTTGGCTTGTGCCGTCGGACGGTTGGGTCCCACCTGATGGCTGGACGCCCGACCCGAACTGGCCGCCGGCTCCCAATGGCTGGGAGTTCTGGATCCGCGAGGTCTCAGCGCCGACGGTGGACACGACAGTGCTGGCGGTCACCCCACATGCTCCACCGCCGAGGCCTGAGACACCAAGAGTGGAAGCAGATCCCGCGCCCACCGCCCTGAAAGAAACGCCGTCGGCAGTCAACGATGCAGACGTCAGGTGCGAGGCGCTCCACGCCCGTATCGCCGAGCTTGAGACCGAGGTCAAGCGCCTCGAATCGACCGCCGCGGCATCGGTGGGGGCCGTCGACCTCGACGACGAACGCGTGCTTCAGGAAGTCGGGATCTATCGCTACCACCATCCCTTGGAGAACGCGGCGGAATACAAGAGTCAGCTCGTCGCGCTGGCTGAGCAGATCAAGGAAATGGTCAAGCAAGGCAATGCGGTGCTGGCCTCCGACATGTTCACGTTCAACAACTCATTGGCCAAGGGCCGCAAGATGACTGCGGAGTTCTCGAAGCTGATGCTTCGCGCGTACAACGCCGAGGCCGACAACTGCGTGCGCGCGCTCCGCGCAGGCAATGTGGTCACCGCCAAGAAGCGGCTCGATGCTTCGGTCACGGCCATCGCCCGACTCGGCGCGATGATGGAAATGCGTATCAACCCCGACTACCACCGGCTCCGTTTCCAGGAACTCGAGCTCACCGCCGATTACCTCATGAAGGTGCAAGTGGAGAAGGAGGAGGCCCGCGACGAGCGGGAGCGACTGCGTGAGGAGCGCAAGGCTGAACAAGAACTCGCTGCCGAGCGCGCGCGGCTTGCGAAGGAACACGACCACTACGTCAATGCGCTCGATGCTCTGAAGTCCAGCAACGATGAGGCAGCCATTGCGGAACTGACCGAGAAGCTGCAGGAGATCGTCCAGGCCATCGAGCGCAATGACTTCCGCGCGGCCAACATTCGTGCCGGCTACGTCTACGTCATCAGCAACGCGGGAGCGCTCGGTGCCGACATCGTGAAGATTGGCCTCACCCGCCGGCTCGAACCCATGGACCGCGTCCGTGAGTTAGGTGACGCCTCTGTTCCGTTCCCATTCGATGTTCACGCCATGTTCTTCGCTGAGGACGCCGTGACCGTAGAGTCGGAGCTCCACCGGGCGTTTGCGGCCCGTCGTGTAAACCACGTCAACCAGCGAAGGGAGTTCTTCTTCGCGACCCCAGCCGAGGTCCGGGTGGTGCTTGCAGAGAAGGTCGGAAACCTCCTCGAATTCGCCGAAGCGCCGGAGGCGACGCAGTACCTCCAAAGCAAGAAGTACTGGGCCGATCCCGACCGCAGCCATGCCTCAGGCAGCCGCGAGGCTGAACGCCCTGTGGAGGGGTCTGAGACGACGCCGTCAGGACTCTCCTGACCAAAGGTCACGAGAGGGGTGAGCGCCGCAGTTGCTTCTTGCTCAGGCGTTCGCTCGCATATAGGTTCTGCGCGCTGCTGCCTCGGCGCTCGGCCACCTTGACGAGGTAGTCCCATGGGTCGTCTGCCGGCTTGGTGCTCGTGCGCAATCGCCAGATCTGGGCAGTGTCTGGCCGAGTCTGCTCGCAGATCCGGCCGACGTGGGCAAGGACGAGGCCGGTCGCCTTGATCGGGTCGTGCCCGACGGCCTCCGCGACCACGAGCGTGAGCTTCGTCTGGCTGAGTACTGCCAGTTCGCGCGGGAGGCTGAGCATCTTGCTGTCGGTCGTGATGAGCCCGTCCCAATGGGTCGTATCAGCGCTAAGCGCCGACAGGACCTCCCAATCGTCGAGTGTTGCCATCCGCTCATCGATGCGTCGGATCGGCACAAGCTCGGCGTCTGGCGCGAGCCAGTCGGCCAGGCCGTCGACGATCGGCTCGGGGAAGTTCTGATCGAGCGCGAAGCGCCGAGGCACGTGAGCCGCCGTCAGGCAGCCAGCGGAAGGTCGGGCTGAAGCTGGCGCTCGAGGTCCAGGGCGTCGCTGACGTCAGCGCCATCAATCGCCGGATAGAGCATGACGATGCGCTCGCTTGCCAGGCCCCGTCGGGCGAGCGCCGCGAGCGCCTCGGTCTCGATGCGAGTGCGCTGCACGTGCGGCGCGCCGGAAAGCTTGCCCGGAACGATGCGAAGCCGTGGCCGAGGGGCTACGAGGTCGGGGCCGCGAATCTCACGAGTGATCTCGAAGGGCCGGAGAAGCTGGAACTGGTCGGCATCGAGCAGCTGCTGGCCGTCGGCGAGCCGCGGGTGGTCGTCAACATCGAGCACGATCTCCCCACCGCGGTCAACGGCCACGCTCGGGCCGGCGTCCTCGATCCAGACGTCGAGGTCGAGCGCGGCGAGCTCCTTCAGCGCGCGGCGAACCGCTCGCATTGCGGTCGCCGGAACGTCTTGGCCGTCCGGGGCTGTTTTCGTGGCCCGGAGCCAGGCGATCGTCCGTAGGCTCATCAGGTCGCTGTACGACCACAGCTTGACCCGCACGTCGGAGATGCTGGGGACGAGGATCTCCTTGCGCGCCCAGTAATGCACCGTCGACTTCGGGACGCCGGACAGGGCGGCCGCTCGGTCAGCGGTGTATGCGCCTCGGAGTTCCATGACAGGAGTATCGCGACTGCGCCCCATGGGCGTCCAGCCTCGGGAACGATCCGGCGAAGAGAACGGCGCACCAGGGTCGAAACGGGTCGCGCTCCAGCTTCGGCGTGCTGCGCGATCAGTCGATCGATCGGACGCGCGAGACCGGGACGAGGCCGCCCTCGCGCGGCTGAGCGAAGCCGGTGTGCGCGTCGAGCTCACGCTCGACCACGGGCGACTGGTCGCGATGGCTCCGGCGCTCGCGCCGAAGCCGGGCGCCGAGGTCTCGCTCCGGCTGCTCGGCGGGGTGCGCTTCCCGCGCTGAGTGCGCCCTATTCGTGGCCTGGTATCGGGCGCGCGGCGCGGCTGCGCTGTGCGAGTTCGCCGTCGATGTCGTGGCTGCTGAGTTCGTCGTGGAGCGCGCGCAGGATCGGGTGGACGAGGTCGGTCTCGGGCTCGACGAGGCCGACGGTGTGGGTGATCTCGGGGTCGGTCAGCGCAAGGCTGCGCATCCCGGGTGGCGGGCCCTGGAGCGCGACCCATGTCTGCGCCGTCACGCATGACCAGCCGGTGCGGGCGAACGAGAGCAGCGCCGAGATCGAATCGGCCTCGACGCGGGCGGATGCCTCGACGCCGGCGTCGCGGAGGGCCGCGTCGACGATCCTGCGGTTCTGCATGTCGCGCGTCAGCAGGCAGAGCGGGACGCCCTTGAGCTCGGACCAGCCGATCGTCTCGCCGGGCGGGTGCTCGCTCTGGGTCAGGAAGAGGTAGCGCTCGTCGTAGATCGGCGTGGCGATGATCGCGCCGAGCGGCTCGTTGTCGAGGTAGGTGACGCCGGCGTCGAGCTCGTGATCGGCGAGCTGTCGTCCGATCTCGATCGACGAGAGCGACCGGACCTCGACGCGGACGTCGGGGTGGCGCTTGAGCAGCGGGCCGGTGATCAACGACGCCGCGCTGAGCGCGGTCGGGATCACGCCGAGGCGCAGCGTCCCGGTCAGGCTGTCGCGCAGGCGCGTGGCCTCGGCGGTCAGCCCGTCGAGGCTGGCGAGCGCCTGCTGGGCCCACGGCAGCAGCGCCCGACCCTCGGGCGTGAGATCGTCGTAGCGCTGCTGCCGGTTGACGAGCGCGACTCCCAGCTCGCGCTCGAGCTTGCGGATCGCAGCCGAGAGCGCGGGCTGGGAGACATGGCAGGCCTGGGCCGCGCGGCCGAAGTGCCGCTCGCGCGCGAGTGCGGTGAGGTACTCGAGCTGGCGGAGGAACACCCGCGCGCGACCCGACCTCAGCCGGGCTCGGCTCGAGCGCCCTGCTCCACGGTCTCGCGCGCGCTGTAGGAGTGGGCGCCCGCGCCCGCCAGCGCGCCGCCCTCCACGATCAGGTACTCGTCGCGGATCGGCCTCTCGCCGAACCAGCACTCGAGGATCTCCCGCGTCCCCGCGGCGTAGCGGGCCTGTGCCGACAGCGACGAGCCGGAGATGTGCGGTGTCATGCCGTGGTGGGGCATCGTGCGCCAGGGGTGGTCAGCCGGCGCGGGCTGGGGGAACCAGACGTCGCCGGCATAGCCGGCGAGCTGGCCGCTCTCGAGCGCGCGGACGATCGCGTCACGATCGCAGATCTTCCCGCGCGCGGTGTTCACCAGGTAGGCGCCGCGCTTCATCTTCGCGAGCAGCTCGTCGTCGAAGAGATGCTCGGTCTCGGGATGCAGCGGCGCGTTGATCGTCACGACGTCGCAGACCCGTACGAGCTCCTCGGTCGTCGCGTGGAACGTGAGGCCGAGCTCGCGCTCGATCTCCTCCGGCAACCGGTGGCGGTCGGTGTAGTGCAGACCCACCTCGAACGGCTTGAGGCGCCGCAGCACGGCGGTGCCGATGCGCCCTGCCGCGACCGTGCCGACCTGCATGCCCTCCAGGTCGTAGGACCGCGCGACGCTGTCGGCGATGTTCCAGCCGCCGTCGACGACGATCTGGTGGGACGGGATGTAGTTGCGCACCAGGCCGAGGATCATCATCACCACGTGCTCGGACACGCTGATGCTGTTGCTGTAGGTCACCTCGGCGACCGTGATCCCGTGCTCGATCGCCGCGTCGAGATCGACGTGATCGGAGCCGATGCCCGCCGTCACCGCCAGCTTGAGGTTCGGCGCCTTCGCGATCCGATCGGCCGTCAGGTACGCCGGCCAGAACGGCTGCGAGATCACGACGTCGGCGTCCGGGAGCTCGCGCTCGAACTCCGAGTCCGGGCCCTCCTTGTCCGACGTCACGACCAGGCTGTGCCCGCCCTGCTCAAGGAACCGGCGCAGTCCCAGCTCGCCCGACACGCTGCCGAGCAGCTCACCCGGCTTGAAGTCGATCCCGTCTGGGGTGGGCGTGGTCTGCCCGTCGTGGTAGTCGGCGACCGCCGGAACGTCGTCGCGTGCATACGCGGGCGGGTAGCCATCGACCGGGTCGTCATAGAGCACGCAGAGAACCTTCGCCATCAGTGCCTCCCTTGCTCGGTCCCCGACTCGTTCGGCGGGGACAGGACACGTCCCACGACCGTAGGCACGCGCCCGCCCGCTTTCCAATCACTTGCGCGAGCACCGCGATAACCGCCGCCTATAACGCGTCTATTCGTGGCAGCCGAACGGCTTGAGCAGGCCTTCGAACGCGCCTCTGGGGCTGCGGCCGGAAACGTATGACGTCCAACGCTGCGGCGCGTGCCCTGACGATGCGCGTGCCCTGACGACCTAATCCTTGCCGACTAGCACCTGGGTCGCCATTGACATCCTCCTTGCGGAATCGGCGTAAGGGCTCGGCAGCCGGATCGTGCCAGCAGACCGCGCTTCGTCCAGCTCCTCATGGTGCTCTCGTCGAGTCGAGCATCCGCGTGACCGCGCTGCCCTGTCGGCATTGCCGCCTCGAGTCCAGATCGCCCGCTCGTCTCTACCAACGGCGCCAGAAACGACGAGCACAGACTTGCACCCAGGTGCCGACGCCGGTGTCTCCCGGCGCAGCCGCCGACCTGAACCTGTAGGCGCACATCTCCAACATGAGGCGCTCGCCAACGAGCTCCCCAGCCGGGACCGTCGCGCCTTCCGTCCACAGGGTATGGAGCTCGCGCGACCTGCCGGCAGCGACCACACGTTGTCGCAACCGCGGCGAGCCGAGCGATTTTCTTTGCCGCGACCGTCGCCGCAACGGCTTGGCGTTGCAGAATGCTGAACGTCGGCAAGCTGGCCGCGGGACCGGGCGCTGGGCGCTACTACGTCGACCGAGTCGCGCAAGGCCGTGAGGACTACTACGCCGGCGAGGGCGAAGCGCCGGGGACTTGGCTCGGCGGCGGCGCCGCGTCGCTGGGACTGTCGGGCGAGGTGAGCGAGCAAGGCATCGTGCGGTTGCTCGAGGCTCGGGATCCGGGCACGGGTGATCCGCTGCGTCGGCCGCTCGCCTCCGGGGCGGTCGCGGGCTTCGATCTGACCTTCCGGGCGCCCAAGAGCGTCGGGATCCTGTTCGCGATCGCCGAGCCGGACGTGGTGTGGGAGATCGTCAGCGCGCACGAGGCAGCGGTCGAGCAGGCCTTGGCCTACATGGAGCGCGAGGCGTGCCGGGCCCGTCGTGGCCAGGCCGGCGCGACCGTCGTCGACGGGCGCGGGTTCGTCGCCGCAGCATTCCGACATCGCTCTTCGCGCGCCGGCGATCCGCTGCTGCACACACACGTCGTGGTGGCGAACATGACGCAGGCCGCGGACGAGCGCTGGACGGCGCTTGACGGGCGGCCCGTTTTCCGGCACGCCAAGACAGCGGGCTACCTGTATCAGGCTGCGCTGCGGGCGGGGCTGACCGAGCGGCTCCAGGTGCGCTGGACGGAGGTGGAGCGAGGGACCGCGGACGTCGCCGGCGTGCCGCGCGGGGTGATCGACCACTTCTCGCGGCGCCGCGCGGAGATTCTCGACCATATGGCCGCACGCGGCGAGCATTCTGCGCGGGCGGCGCAGGTGGCAACGCTCGAGACGCGGCGGAGCAAGGAGTACAGCGTGCCGGTCGAGCGGCTGCGAAGCGAGTGGCGGGCGCGCGCTGCCGAGCACGGCCTCGACCGCTTCCGGCTGCGCCGCGTCTTCCGACAGCCTCCTGAGCGGGCGACCCGCGACCGCCTGGTAGAGCGGCTCGAGGGTCCGCATGGGCTGACGCGCGAGCAGTCGCGCTTCACGCGGCGAGACGTCGTGCAGGCGTTCGCTGAGGCGGCCCGCAGCGGCGCCGGGGTGGTCGAGATCGAGCGGGACGCGACGGCATTCTTGGCACGTGCCGAGGTGGTAGCGCTTCCCAGCGAAGCCAGCGAGCCGCAGTACACGACGCGCGCGCTACTGCAGCTCGAGCGCGATCTGCTCGAAGGCGCCGCGGCCAGGCAAGACACCGGCGCCGGCATCGCGGACGCCGAGGCCGTCCAGGGCGCGCTTGACGCGCGACCGAGCCTGAGCGACGAGCAGCGCGCGCTCGTGCTCGCGTTGACGCGCAGCGGCGACGGCGTCCAGGTCGTGCGCTCTGCGGCCGGGACGGGCAAGACGTTCGCGCTCGGCGCGGCCGTCGAGGCGTGGCAGGACAGCGGACTCGCGGTGCTGGGTTGCGGGCTGTCGGCGCGCGCGGCCTGCGAACTGCGCGACCAGGCGGGGATCGACGCGACTACGATCGCGAGCCTCCGTCAAGGCCTCGACCAAGGTGTGGCGCTCGCGCGCGGTGCGGTGCTGCTCGTCGACGAGGCCGGCATGGTCGGCACGCGCGATCTCGCCGCCCTCGCGGATGCGGCGCAGCATCCGCAGGCAAAGCTCGTGCTGGTCGGCGATAACTGCCAGCTCCCGGAGATCCAGGCCGGCGGCGCGTTCCGAGCCCTCGCCGCGAGGCTCGGCGCGGTCGAATTGCAGGAGGTCCATCGCCAGCGGGAAGGCTGGGACCGTGACGCGCTCGCGGCGCTGCGCCGCGGCGAGCCGGACACGTTTGCCCGCAGCTACCACGAGCACGGCCGGCTGATCGCCGCTCCGAGCCCCAACGCCGCCCGGGCTGCCATGGTCGAGGACTGGTGCGCGGCGCACCAGAGCGGCGCCTCCGCACTTATGATCGCCCACCGCCGTCGCGACGTCGCCGACCTCAACGCGCGGGCGCGGGAACGGATGCGCGCGCTCGGGAGGCTCGGCGCAGACGAGCTGCGCACCGGCGAGCGCGCCTTCGCGGTCGGCGACCGAGTAGTCACGACCCGCAACGACCGCGCCGTCGGCGTCGTCAACGGTCAGGCCGGCGTGATCGCCGGCCTCCGCTCAGGGCAACTCGAAGTCCGCTTCGACGACGGCCGCTGGGCGCAGATCCCCGAACGCTACGCGCGCGACGGCCACCTCGACCACGGCTACGCGACCACTGCGCACCGAGCCCAAGGCGCCACCGTCGACCGTACCTTCGTACTGGGCTCCGACGAGCTCTACCGCGAGTGGGGCTACACCGCGCTGTCCCGACACCGCCACGACGCCCGCTTCTACGTCAGCGCCACGCCGACCTTCCTCAACGAGGCACCCGCCCCGCTGCAAGCGGGAGAAAACATCTCGTCCACGGTCACCCGGATGCTTGAGGCAAGCCGCGCCAAGCACCTCGCGAGCAACGGCATCGAGCAGTCACTCACGGCCGAGCTCGATCAGACGCGCCGGCAGCTCGATCAGATCGAGTCGCGGCTGGCTGTTCTGCGCGGCGAACACGAGCGGACGCGCTGGTATCAACGCGGTAGGCGTACCGGCGTCGAGCGCCTCATCGACGAGTGCAAGGGCGATCGACGCCACCTGCAGTCCGAGGCCGCGCGAGTCACGGCGCAGCTCGAGCAGCTTCCAGAGTCCCGGCGGCGCGTGCTGCAGCGTGGACGCGATCCGCTCGCAGCGCTGGACTCCGCGCGCGAGCGCGATCGGATGCCGCGACGGGACATCGGCCGGGAGCTGTGAGATGGCCGTGCCCGACCACGCAAGCCTCCACGCCCTCGCACGCGAGGTCGCCGAGCTGCTCGGCCGCAGCACTCCCGCCATGGCGGAGGGGCTGCTCACCGCCCGCCAGGTTGCCGCCCGCTTCAACGTCGACCGCGGCTGGGTCTACGCACACGCGCGCGAGCTGGGCGTGATCCGCCTCGGGAACGGACCGCGTCCACGGCTCCGGTTCGACCCCGCGGTGGTGGTGCAGCGGTTGGCGACGCCGCCGGCGAGTCCCGCGACTCTGCGGCCCACGACGCGCGCAACAGGCGGAGCGCCGCTGCTTCCGATCACGCCGTCGCGCACGCGGCGTAGTCTCAACCCGTAGCAGGAGGATCCACGATGGCACCGAGATCAACGGGCGAGGTCGTCGAGCGCAAACGGGCAGGCGGGCGCGTGTTCGCGCTGCGCTTTCGCGCGTACGGGCGACGCCACTTCCTCACCCTCGGCGGGGCCGCCGACGGCTGGACACGGCCGAAGGCGGAAGCCGAGCTGCGCCACATCCTGGCCGACGTCGAGCGCGGTCTCTGGGCGCCACACGTCGCACGCCAGGCAGAGGCGCCGGGAGCACCGACCTTCCACGAGTTCGCATCCGACTGGCTCGACGCCCGGCGGCCGGAACTGCGCGACAGCTCGATCGCCGACTACTCCTGGCAGCTCTGCAACCACCTGCTCCCGTTCTTCCACCGTCACCGCCTGCCGCAGATCACCGTTGCGGAAGTCGATCGGTACCGCGACTTCAAGGTCCGCGAAGGCGTCCTCTCGCCGGAGTCGATCAACAAGACGATCACCCGCCTCGGCCAGATCCTGGCCGTCGCCGAGGAACGCGACCTGATCGCGCGCAACCCGGTGCGCGTCAACACTCGCAACCGCAAGCTCAAGACGAAACGCACGCGACCGGTGTACCTCGAGTCGGCCGATCAGATCGTCGCCATGATCGACGCCGCCGCCGAGCTCGACGCCAGGCCGGGCGCGCGGACCGCCGGCCGCCGGGCGCTCATCGCGACCCTCGTCTACGCGGGCCTGCGCATCGGCGAGGCGACCGCTCTGAGCTGGCGCGACATCGACCTCGCCAACGGTCGGATCTCCGTCCGCGACGCCAAGGCCGAGGCGGGCGTGCGGCTGGTCGACATCCTCCCGGCGCTGCGCGACGAGCTGACCAGCCACCGGCACGCCAGCGCGGACGCGCTGCCGACCGACCTCGTCTTCCCCACCTCGACCGGGAGCCGGCGCGACAAGGACAACGCCCGCGAGCGGGTGATCCGGCCCGTCGTGGCGGCCGCGGACGAGCTGCTGGCGCGCCGCGGGCACGCCGGCCTCCCGGCCGGCGTCACCGCCCACAAGCTGCGGCACACGTTCGCCTCGATCCTCTACGTCCGCGGCGAGGACCCGCCGTACGTGATGGCCCAGCTCGGGCACACCGATCCGGGCTTCACGCTCCGCGTCTATGCGCACGCGATGCGCCGCGAAGAGGGCGACAAGGAGCAGCTGAAAGCGCTCGTGGAGGGTCGCGATTGGGCACCATTGGGCACCAGCACCCCTGTTCAAGCCTCCACGGACGCTTCCGCGGAAGCGTCCCTGAACGACGAAACCCCCGCAGATGCAGGGGCTTCGGAAGATGGGCGCGGCGGGTTTCGAACCTGCGACCTCTCGCGTGTGAAGCGAGCGCTCTCCCACTGAGCTACGCGCCCTCAGGGGCGACGTAGTCTAGCCGTGGCGGTAGACTGGGGTGCGGACCGT
>JAABUR0100005367.1_pt1 | contig 16421 bp, 16 predicted proteins | sample 5560091 | NCBI WGS metagenome assembly JAABUR01 (sample SAMN10711879, study PRJNA513375) | rock metagenome | isolation source: Antarctica rocks | place: Antarctica: Victoria Land, University Valley sud | reverse complement strand
GGCGCTGTGGCAACCATCTGTTATCGCAGTGGCCGATGGCCTGATCACTACCACCCTCGACAGTTGCGCCCACAGCAGCCTATCGCCGTACCCGGTGGGTGATGGTCACACGTCGGATCCGGTGTGCGGTAGAGGCACTCGAAGCCGATCGACTGCTTGGTCCTCACGGCCGGACGAGCTGTGCTGGCCGAATCTACCGGACCTCTGCGTCCTCGGCCCTCGGTCACAGGTCGGCCCGGTCGGGGATCCATCATCGGGCTGCCCGCAAAGATCGCGTCCGTCGGACACCCCGGACAGCAATGCGCGGGTATCCCCTTTTCGGGCTCCGTAACGTTGATCGCATGAGCGATGACGGGTTGCAGTTCGTCGGACCGACTCCCGGCCGCTGGTTGCAGGAGAGCTGACGACCGTCGATGGGAGAGTCGAATCCGTGGTGCCGGGGTCCTACCCTGCCTTCGCGCGGGTTCTGCACCGCATCGATCCCAATGGCCAGGCCATCCGGTGGTCTCGGGTGTGTGCGGCCAGCGGCGCCGTAGCCCACTCGCTCATGCAGTGGTGGCCGATCTCCCGAAACTGGAGTGCCCACTCCAACCCGCCTCAAGGCCGTTCCAGCTGGGAGGACCCGATGCACGGCAACCTCGATCAGATCTCGATGTCCGCCCTTTACGAGGTCTTGGCCCAGTTCACCACCGCGGCCCAGGTCTTCCACGGGTTCTGGACCGGTTGGGGCGGGATGCACCCGGGGTCGGTCGGCCGCCTTTCAGATGATGGACAGGTCGATGACCCGCCGGCTTCGGCGTTTCCGTTCCCGCCGCCGGTTGTCAACGGGCCCACCCTGAAACTGCCCGGTCGTGGATACCTGGTGTTCTCCGGCGCTCTGGATCCGGGCCTGTTCGGCGACCGGTCGGGTAGCTTCTTCTGGCCGCAGTCGCCGAGCCTGTCCTGGCCCGATGATCATTCCTGGTGCGTGGGCACCGAAATAGATTTCGACTCCACCCTCGTCGCCGGATCCACCGTGCTGATTGAAGCGGTACTCGCCCATCCCGGGCTGGAGGCCTGGCCAGTCGCCGCCGATGACCTGCTCACATTCGACGCCGACCTGATCAACACCGTCTGACGAAGCCGCCCGACGATCTGCGCCAGGCTGCGGATCCGTCGAACTGAACCGCAGCGACTGGCTTGCGGCCATCTGCGAGCGGTCAGTGACCGGTCACCGATCCCGTTGCGACGACAGTGATGATCTTGGTCCTGGCAGTGGTGGAGGGTCGCGGCCGTCACCGGTAGACGTTCCCCAAACGACGATCGCGTGATCTTGGTCCTCAACAGCCGCAGCAGCGCGAACCGCCACCGCAGGACGTTGGCTCGCGGGACTGTGGGTTTGCTGGCTGGTCGGTGTCCTAATCCATGTTGGGGCTCCGAGCAGCAGCAGCGGGATGTGGTGCAGCGACTTCCGATCTGCATGATCGAGTACGTGCAGGAAACAGATTTGGATGTGTGCACTGCCTATTGGTCAGATCGTGGCCATGTGGTAGCCGAGGGCGGTCAATGTTTCGCTTCGCGGGGAGGCGCGATCGCCCGGCGAATTGTCGTGCGGGTGCGGCTCCGGGGGGGTGGCGCGCAGGTCCGCCTCCCGGCCGACCAGTCCCGGGCCGCGTCTGGTGGCGGCGAGGGCGGCGGCCCGCCAGTTCGAGTTGGTGCTGCGGCGGGACTCGACCCACCCGAACGATCTGTGGCAGGCCGATCACACCGACCTGGATGTGAGGTGCTCGATGAGAACGGCCGGGCCTGAGTCAATCTGGGTCTTGACGTCGATCACTCGAGCGCGTAGCTTCGCACTTACATGAAATCGATTACACCCGCTTCGGGTTGCCAGAAGGCGTTGGTGTTGCCGGCGACACGAGATTTTTGCGGGTCGCCGTCGGCTCCGCTGATCCTGGTGGATCACGAGTTATGTGGCCCAGCAGGGTATTTTGCGTCGGGGTAATCAATGCATGAGGACCAGCGCGCGCAAGGAACACATCTCGATCCTGGCCCGCTTCAGTGATCTGAGGTTCGATGTAACCGATTTCAACGCATACGAAGAAGGGCGCAGAGTTTCGTCATCACCTGAAGGGTGATGCGTTCGGTCGACCAACAATCCGGCAATTCTCAAGGAGGAGAGATGCGAAAAGACAGAGCCGCTCTTGCGGTCACCATGGCGGTCGCGCTCGCAACGATCGCTGCGTGCAGTTCTGGTAGTGCGAGCACGACCACCGCTACCGACGCGAAGGCACCGCTGACCGTGTGGGTGGACGCGGACCGCGCCCCGCAGGCCCAGGCGTATGCGAAGGCTCATCCGGACTTGATGATCAAGATCAACACCGTCGATCCGGCGCAGGGGAGCAACACGTCGAAGATCGCGCTCGCCGAGAAGGCCGGCAGCGGGATCCCTGATGTGATCTTCCTGGGTAGCCCGGACGAGATCTCAACTCTAAGTGCGAAGGCGATCAACTTCCCACTCGCCCTCAATGAGTTGGTCCCCAGTGCAACGCTGCAGGGGTTCCCGGACAAATTGGCGCGCTGCAGCTTCTCAGGGAAGGTCTACTGCCTCGGCAACGACGTCGGCCAGACCGTGCTCTGGTACAACAAGTCCCTGTTCGCTCAGTGGGGCTACACCGTTCCGAAGACCTTCGATGACTTCAAGACGCTCGGCATCAAACTCGCGAAGGAGCACCCGGGCTACAACTTGGGCACCGTCAACGGCCGCTACGGCACCGACGCGTTCTTCGGGTCGAGCGGTTGCCCGGTCAGTGACGCCACGAGCGTGACTGAGGTGAAGATCAACACCTCCGATCCCAAGTGCGTGCGGGTGGGAAATGTGATCGGCCCGCTGATGGCGAATGGCTCCCTGTCAACTCTGGATCTCTTCGACAAGAACTACACGGCGCAGGTGGCCGCGGGCAAGGTCATCGCCATGGTTGGGGCATCCTGGACCGCCCAGTTCGCTTTCAAACCGATGACCACCAAGTCGGGGACCAGCTTTAACGCTGTGGGCAAGTACGCAGCCGCGCCGATGCCGACGTGGTCTGGCGAGAGCAAGAACTGGTCGGGGGCCGTCGGCGGCGGTATTTGGATCGTCTCCAACAAGGCGAAGAACCAGCAGGCAGCGGTCGATTTTGCGGTCGCCATGACGACCAGCCCGGTGATCGCCAAGACACAGACGACCTATCCCGCCTACGGGCCCAGCGCGGACATCTGGATTGCGCAAAAGACGACCGATCCCTGGTACGCAGCACCCCCCGGCGCCGCGCTCAAGGCAGCGGCAGCCAACATCAATCCGGCTCTTGGCTACGTTCGCTACCAGACCCAGCTGCTCGACTCGTACAACGCCACGGTCCTCAAGAGCGGGGCGACGGACATGACGGGCGCGCTGAAACAGTGGGGTGAGCAGATCAAGCAGGCTGCTACCTCCAGCGGGTACACGGTGAGCCAGTAATCATGGTGGCCACGACGACGTCCCGGTCGCGCAGACGTGAGCGCACGGAGGTGCGGAGACCTCACCGCAATCCCGGATGGGGCTTCGTCGCCCCTTACCTGATCCTGCTGATCGCATTCGGCATTGCACCCACGCTTTATGGGCTGTACCAGGCGTTCATCGTGACGTCGGTCGTCGGTCCCGACACGTTCTCGCTGACGAAGAATTTCACCGACGTCCTCGGGGACTATCGGCTGCCCGGCGCCACCCTGAACGTGGCTCTCTACCTGCTGATCTGGTTGCCGATGCTGCTCGTCGTCGTATTCACGCTCGCCCTGGCGATCGATGCCAAGCGCACCCGCTTCGCCGCGCTCACGCGATTTGTGAGCTATGTTCCCGGTGCCGTGACCGGGGCGGCCGCGGCGTTGTTGTGGTTGTTCATGTTCTCCCCCAACGTCAGCCCGATCGGCGGGTTCCTTCGCAACTTCACCACCCCCAACGGCTCTTTCCTCTCGGACGGGACGTTTCCGCTGGTGCTAGCCGTGATGGGAGTCGCCGCCGGTGCCGGCGGGTGGATCGTGGTGGTGTTCGGAGCGCTGACCGGGATCTCGACCGATGTGCTTGAGTCGGCACGGTTGGACGGGGCTAGCGCATGGCAGACGGTATGGCAGATCAAGTTGCCACTCATCCGCAACTACATCGCGTTCATTCTCATCGTCTCCGCGGCGCAGGGTTTCCAGATCTTCGTCGAGCCGACCGTCATCGCAGCGGGCGCGCCAGGCCAGGTGAGTACGACCTGGTCCATCAACCAGCTCGTCTACTCCTACGCGACGGAACAGTCCAACTACGGCCGCGCGTCCGCGCTCGCGATCCTGCTGCTCGTCGTCTGCGTCTTGCTCGCCGTCTTCATCATCAGGAAGACCAAGTTCTACTCGATTGGAGACCGCTGATGTTCCCCGAGGCAGCCGGCCGTTTCGGCCGCAACACTCTGTTCGTCGGGGCGATCTTGTTCTTCGGCGTCCCGATACTATGGCTGCTGCTCGCGCCCACGAAGACTAACAATGGACTGCAGTTCCAGGCTCCGCTTGCCTTCGACAGCTTCTCCCAGGTCGGCATCGCGGCATCCAACCTTTTTGGCTACCAGCACGGGCTCATTTGGGTGTGGATGTTCAACTCCCTCTGGTACACGGCCGTGGCCGTGGGGATTGCGCTGCTCACGGTCGTGCCCGCCGGCTACGCACTGGCCACGTTCCAGTTCCGCGGCAGCACCACGATCCTGTTCGTGACCCTGCTCACGATGATCGTGCCGTCCGCGGCGCTGATCCTGCCGCTGTATCTGGAGATGTCGGCAGTAAGGCTCACGAACACGCCCTGGTCGGTGATTCTGCCACTAACGTTCTTTCCGTTCGGCGTCTACATCATCTACCTGTTCACCAAGACCAGCATCCCAGTGTCGATCCTGGAGGCCGCACGCATCGACGGAGCCTCGGAGGTCGCCATCCTGACCCGCATCTTCATCCCGCTCGCGCGGCCGGCGATCGTCATGGTCGCGTTCTTCGCGATCGTCGGTTCATGGAACTCGTTCTTCTTGCCCTACATCATGCTGACCGACCAGAACCTGGCGACCCTTCAAACGGGACTGCAGATCCTGGTCAGCAGCACCGGCGCCATCAGCGGTGGCAACCTGTCGAATATTCCGATCCGAGCCCCCGAGGTGGCCCTCGCCGCCATCATCGCGATCTTGCCTATTCTCACGGTCTTCCTGTTCGCGCAGAAGTACCTGGTTGCCGGTCAAACCGCCGGTGCTGAGAAGGGCTGACCCGATGGCCGCCAGATCTCCACTTCCTCGTGCGACGCCGGAATCGGTTGGCGTCGCCTCGTCTGCAGTCGGGGCCTTCGTGCACGCCGCCAACGAGCGCGGTCATGCTCTGCACAGCCTGATGGTCATACGCCACGGCACCGTTGTCGCCGAGGGATGGTGGCACCCCTACTCATCAGACCAACAGCACATGATGTTCTCCGTCTCGAAGTCGGTGACAGCCACAGCAATAGGCCTCGCTCAGGCGGAGGGACTGCTGTCCGTCGACGATCCGGTTCTCTCGTTCTTCCCGTCCTACGCGACACCGGAGACCACCGCGAACGTAGCCCAGGTGCGGGTGCGAGACCTGCTCACCATGACGACGGGGCACGCGGTGGACACAATGGAGATCATGCGTGCGCTGCCGCACGAGGACTGGGTGCGCGTGTTCCTAGGCGTGCCCATCGAGTACCCGCCGGGCACGCACTTCCTGTACAACTCGGGAGCCAGTTTCGTTCTCGCGGCGATCGTCACAGCGCGGACAGGCCAAAGCGTGCGCGATTACCTCACCCCACGACTATTCGAGCCGCTCGGCATCCCCACCCCTCCCTGGGAAACCAACGCCCGAGGCATCAACCTGGGCGCGTCTGGCCTTCGGCTCACCACGGAGGACCTGGCGAAACTAGGACTGCTCTACCTGCAGCACGGCCGGTGGAACACCCTGCAACTGCTTCCCGAGGTGTGGGTCAATTGCGCCTCATCGCGGCACGTGGCCAACGGTCCGGACCCCGAGGACGACTGGAACCAAGGGTACGGCTTTCAGATCTGGCGTTCGCGGCATAACTCCTACCGCCTCGACGGGCGCTACGGACAGTTCAGCGTTGTCCTGCCCGAACAGGACGCGGTCGTCGCCATCACGGCCGGGGCGACGGACAGCCGAGCGATCCTTCCCACGCTGTGGGAGACGCTCCTGCCTGGGATGCACGACACCGCTCTACCTGAGAACAAGTCGGCGCACCTCCAGCTCGACGACCTACTAGCCGCACAGCAGGTTCCGACGCCGGTCTACCTCCCGCGACCACCGCCGGTCGCTTCTCGCCTGATGGGCCGGGAGATCCGGCTGCCGTTCAACACCCTCCATGTTGCGTCCGTGCGGCTGGACGACGACCCCGACACCGTCCGCATCACCACGACAACCTCCGACGGTGAGCGGGAGACGGTGACGGCCGGACGCGAATCATGGCAGCCCGGCGCGACCTCACTATGGCCGTACGAGGAGATGACGCTGGCTGTGACGGCGAGTAAGGGTGGCTGGATCAACGAGAACACGCTCGAGGTGCATCATCAGTGCGTAGAGACGCCCTTCGCACGCCTGTGGCGGTTCCGCGTGGACGACAGCGGGCAGGTGACGGTCAGCGTGCACCTTGACAATGGCTTCTGGGTGGAACGCCAAGAAGTGCTCGCCGAGCTCGTCGTGGCCTAGAGAACCGTGATCGTTCACCAACGCAACGCGGAGTCACCTGTCAGCGTGTGCTCCTCTTCAGGTGCGCCGATAACACCTCTGCCGGTACCCGTCACCCGAAGGAGCCACCGATGACCTCCACCTCCGCCGACCAGGCTGTGCGGTGACGGGCTCAGCGTCGAAGTCCGGCAACAGGGGTGCCGGCAGATCCGTCACGATGGCGGACGTGGCCCGACTGGCCGGCGTCTCATCGGCCACAGTCTCGCGGTGCCTGAACGGTGGCAACGTCACCCCACAGGTCAAGGAAAAGGTGCAGCGCGCCGTCGCTCAGCTCGGCTACCGCCCCAATCTCATTGCGCGCGGTCTGCGCCGACAGGTGTCGAGTGTTTGGGCCTGCGTGGTACCCGACATCGAAAACCAATTCTTCACCGCCATGGTCCGCGGTGTCGAGGACGTGGCCCGCGGCCTGCACCACGCCGTGGTGCTGTGCAACACCGACGAGGATGCAGACCGTGAGGCCGAGTACCTGCGGCTAATTGTCTCGCAACAGATGGCCGGGATGATCATCTCTCCGACCCATACCGGCCTGGCCATCAGCGCCCTGACATCCACAGGGGCGAAAGTGGTCTCGGTCGACCGCGAACTGACCGAACCCACCGACGCCGTCCTGGTCGATAGCCACGAGGGAGCCATGGCGGCGACAAGGCACCTTATCGCGATGGGCTGTAAACGGATCGCGTGCATCACCGGGCCACACGACACCACCACGGGCGAGCAGCGGCTGCAGGGTTACCGTGCTGCGCTCTGGGAGTCGACGCGGCCTGTTAACCCGGACCTCGAATGCCACAGCGACTTCAAGGAAGCCGGAGGCTTCGCGGCAGCGTCCAAAATGCTGGCCTTGGGCGAACCGCCTGACGGCTTCTTCGTCGCGAACAACCAGATGACCGTCGGTGTCCTGCGAGCGCTGACCGCCGCAGGCCTGGCCGTGCCGACGAACGTCGCCGTGGCCGGGTTCGATGACCTCCCGTGGTGGTCGATGTTTCACACAGTGACGACCGTGGCCCAACCCGCCTATCAGATGGGCCGGTCAGCGGGTCAGCTGCTTGCGGACCGGATCAACGGTTACGACGGGCCTCCCCGGTCGGAGTACTTCCACCCCCAATTGATCGTGCGGCAGAGTTCGCGCCTGGGTTCATCACCCGACTCGTCCCCTAACGGTTTGGGGAGCGAGCCGCCTCGATCAATGGCGCCAGCCCGGATAGATCCCAACACACCAACTCGAAGGACGTGACACGGTATGCCTGCACAAAATAGAGACCTCGGTTCGACGGTTGTCGCCATCACTGGCGCCAGCTCAGGCATCGGCCAAGCCTCGGCACGGCTGCTCGTCGAAGCCGGTGCCCGGGTTGCCATCCAAGCTCGCCGGAGCGAGCGACTGCAGCAGCTCGCCGATGACCTAGGCCCTGACAAGGTGCTCGCGGTACCGGGGGATGTCCGTGACCCAGCGTCCGCGCGAGCGCTCGTCCAGGCGGCCGTCCGTGAGTGGGGGCGACTGGACAGCATTGTAGTCAACGCGGGCATGGGGGCCTACGGTGGCATCCTTGAGGCGACAGACGATGAGCTCACGACCATGATGCGGACCAACATCGACAGCAGCGTCTGGGCGGTTCGCGCGGCCGTCGAGCACTTTCGTCATGCTGCAGCAGGCGGCGACATTGTCATCGTCGCCTCCGTTGCGGGCCTTCGGGGCGGCGGCAACGAGGCTGTCTACGCGGCCACAAAGTTTGCGCAGGTTGGCCTCGCCGGCTCGCTCGACCGCGAGGTGCGCCCCGATGGGATCCGGGTAAGCACGCTTTGCCCTGCCGGGGTCCACACTGAGTTCGCAATCGGCAAGGGGCGCACTGAGGGGGATCCGGCGCTCGACGAATTTCTGCAGCCGGAGGATGTCGGAGCCGCCGTAGTCACCGTCCTGCGCCAACCGCGAAGAATGCGAACCACCCTGTGGGCCATGTGGAGCATGGCGGAAGGCAGTTGATGAGAACTTCCGCCCATCCCGCGGTCATCGAGTGCGTCGACAAGGTCATCGCCGAAGTGGAGGAGCCAGCCGTCAATCCCGATCGAATTTTGGGACGATCGAACCAGCCGCTCACGCGGCTTGAAAACCACACAGCCCCGACGAGTCGACCAAGACTCAGGGGCCAGTTGCCGCGGGGTGCACAGACATGAGCGAGAAGCCCAAGGTCGACACGCTGTTGCAGGGCTACCAGGTGGAGTCCGGAGAGGGTGACATCGCCTTCTGCGGCGTCAACCTGATCGAAGCACCTGACGGCATTGGCGGCATCAGGCGCATCGTGGTCGACACCGGGCACTTCGGCCGAGGTGTTGTCTTGCGTGCCGCGTTGGCAAAGCGAGGACTCAGCGCCTCCGACATCGACGTCCTGCTGCTCACCCACGCACACTGGGACCACGTGCAGGGGATCCAGTATTTCGACAAGGCAGTGATCATGGCGCATCCAAAGGAGATGAACTACATCTCCAACCCGCACGGGCAGGACTATGCCACCCCAGCGTGGACCAAGGCCATGCTCGATCAATATGACAGCGACGCCATCGAGGGCACCGAGCTGGCGCCGGGAGTCTCCGTAGTTGAGGTGCCAGGTCACTCTCCGGGGACGATTGCCGTTGCCGTACAGACAGTGGAAGGCTTGGCGGTCATCACGGGCGACGCCATCCAAAACTCTATGGTCGCCCAGCAGCGCCGCAACGCCCTCGTCTTCTGGAACGAAGAGCAGGCTAACCGCTCCGTCGGCAAGCTCGTCGACCTGTCCGATATCATCTTCCCCGGACACGACCAGGCCTTCCGCATCTCCAGTAGTAATAAGGTCGAATACGTGGCCGAGTTCTCCTTCGCTCTGCGCCGGATCACTCGAGACACACCCGGTCTCACCTTCGACCTCGAACCAGAGCTGGCGCCCAAAATCTATGAGGCTCCCAGCGACTGGATGGATTAAGGGGCGGACCACTCGGGGGTGTGAATTTGCGTAAACCAGTCAGTGACGCATCTGCTCGCCTGGAACGAGCTCCTGCTGGCCAACCTGCTGACCAGCAGCGATTCAGCGCAGACTGCACCGGTGTTGCTGACCAGCTTCGTCAGCTCCCAGCGGGTTGTTCCTGGCCAAAGAGTCCGCGGCGGCGTTCGCGGTGCCGGTGCCGGTGCTGGTGGCCCGTTTCACGGCGCAGGACAAGCTCGTCCAGGGCCTCTCCTGGGCGCGGTCAAGGTAGTACGGCGACCAGGTTCGGCCCCGCACCAGCACCACCCTCACGGCAAGACCTCATCAGGAAGACAAGGACACTGCGATGCCAGAGCTGAATACGGCGACCCTCGAAGAGATCGGTGGCACCGTGCCGGTCCCGGCATACCACCGTGCTGCGGTGACGACCGGCATCGTCCACTTCGGAGTCGGCGGTTTCCACCGAGCCCACCAGGCGATGTATCTGGACCGGCTGATGAACGCGGGCAAAGCGCTGGACTGGGGTATCTGCGGAGTGGGGGTGATGCCGGTCGACGCCAGGATGCAAGACGTCATGCAGGCTCAGGACTGCCTGTACACGCTGGTCCTCAAAGACTCGGACGGAACGTGGGAACCACGCGTCATCGGGTCGATCGTGCAGTACCTGTACGCACCGGACGATCCGGAAGCCGTCATCGAGAAGATGGCCGATCCGAGCACCAGGATCGTCTCGATGACGGTCACCGAGGGCGGCTACAACTTCCACCACGTCACCGGCAGGTTCGACGAAACCAACCCCGCGGTGGCCGACGATCTGGTCCCGGGGGCGGTGCCCACGACGACGTTCGGGTTGATCACCGAGGCGCTGGTCCGGCGCAGGCAACGGGGGGTTGCGCCGTTCACCATCATGAGCTGCGACAACATCCAGGGCAACGGCCACGTCGCCAGGGAAGTTTTCACCGCATTTGCCCGGCTGCGGGCGGAGCGATCCCCGGACGGACCGGGCCGCGGACTGGGCGACTGGGTCGCCTCCGAGGTGCATTTCCCCAATTCCATGGTTGACCGCATCACCCCGGTCACCACCGATGAGGACCGGGCGGCGATCAGCAATCGTTTCGACATCCAGGACGACTGGCCGGTGGTGTGCGAGCCATTCACCTAGTGGGTGTTGGAGGACAACTTCACCCTCGGTCGACCGCCCTACCAGGACGTCGGGGTCCAGGTGGTGGCCGACGTGGAGCCGTACGAGCTGATGAAGCTGCGGTTGCTCAACGCCAGCCACCAGGCGCTGTGCTATTTCGGCTATCTCGCCGGCTACCGACTCGTGCACGAGGTGGCCCAGAACCCGCTCTTCGCGCGCTTCCTGCTGGCCTACATGGACCTGGAGGCCACCCCGACTCTCGAGCCGGTCCCCGGTATCGACCTGGACGCCTACAAGCACGAACTGATCTCCAGGTTCTCCAACGGCGAGGTACGCGACACAGTGGCGCGGCTGTGCGCAGAGAGCTCCGATCGAATACCGAAGTGGCTGCTGCCGGTGATCCGAGCGCAACTCGCCACCGGCGGTTCGATATCGCTGTCCACCGCCGTGGTGGCCAGCTGGGCCCGGTACGCCGACGGAGTAGACGAGAACGGCCAGCCGATCGAGGTGATGGATCAACTGGCGGATCGGTTGCGGGCCAACGCCTCCCGGCAACGGGACGAGCCACTGGCGTTCGTCTCCGATCGGGAGATCTTCGGTGACCTCGTCGACAACCCGACATTCGTCGAGAACTACCGCGAGACACTGGACTCGCTGTATGCCGTCGGTTCCCGGGCCACCCTGGAGCAGCTGGTCAACTCCGTCGGCCGCTGACGGCACATGGTGCGCCGGGTCCAGCTGCCGCACCGCCGACAACACCGACTAGGAGAGCATCAGCCCGGCCGGGGGCGGGAGAGACGCGACCGAGACGCAACTCTCAGCAGTGGGGAGCGGTGGTTGGTCTCACCGATCCACAAAACCGGCGCAGCCGGTGCCAGCCCGATGTCCGGCGATGCGGTCGCCGCCGATGATCCAACGCCGAGCGCTCGCGGCCGGACACACCCCCGCAACGCTTTCCGCGCGAGATCACGATGCGACCTGGTCGTCGCGCACAACTCGTCCAAGATCAGCTTCTTCGGCGGTCGATCCACCGCCGGTACTGCGTCGCCACCAGTCGTGCCAGCCTGCCGTTGCCGCATCGTCAGTCCCATCAACCCGGCCGACCCGGAACCTTGAGGTTCCCGTTGCCCAGCGCGGTGACGGTCCCTTCCTCGATATAGGGCACGATATGGAACATGCCAACTGCCAGATTGGCGTCACCTGTCAAGGGCCCACGAGTTTCTGCCCACAGGCGGCCATGAAACCTGCCCACTGGTGGCCATCATTTCTGCCCACGGGTGGCCACGGTTTTGCCCACCGGCGCTGGGTGTGGGGTCGGTGTTGCCGGTCCGGTGGTGACGGCTGCGTCGTTGAGGAGGTCTGTGATGGCGACTGGTTCTTGGCAGTGCGGGCAGGCGCCGCCAAGGCCGATCCGGCGGGTGAAGGTGTGGCAGTCGGGGCAGCGTTGTTCGCCCAGGAGTCGTTCACCGCAGTCGGGGCATTCGTAGACGGTGACCTCCCGGCGGGGCCGGGCGGTCGGGGCGGCGGGCCGATATGCCTGTTGGTCTACCCCGGTGATGCAGTCTTTCTCACCAACGGCACCCAGGGCGTACTCCTCCCCTCCTCGAGTGATCCGCTACGAGTAGCGGGGCGAACCCAGCTGGCCAGAAGCGACGCGATCTGGGGAGCCGCCAGCGGCAAGGTCGACCATGTTCAGCTACAGGACTCAGCTCGCCCGAACGGTATCGCTGTCACGCTGAGTCCGGTCGGAACCCAAGTCCGGGTGTTCGTCGCGCCCGTATCTGCTGGATCAGTGACGATCACCGCCTTCGGTCCCGACGGCACGGTTTTGCAGGTCGTCAAACAGGGGTGATAGGCGGCTCCATCCGGACAGGTTTCCCATGGCAGGCCGCTGGCCTGCGTCCTGAGCTCCGGTTGAGGATCGGCTTGCGGTGACGGTCCACGTGCTCGGTCCGGCCGGCGGTGGGGGCCCCGGAATTGTCTACCGAAGGTCAAACTGCGGCAGTCGGGGTTACGTCCCATGGATTGAGGCATCGCACGCCGAGCGGCTTGAAGTGCTTGATGTTCCGGGTCGCGATAGTCATCTGTGCGGACTGGGCGACGGCGGCGATGAGGGCGTCATCGAGCGGCGAGTGCTCAGGAACTCGGTACGCCGCAAGGACCCGCGCGGCTGTCAGGTCGAACGGCAATACGCGGTCGGCGAACGCTGGCAGGACGTGCTCGTCGAACCAGCGGCGCAAGATCGCGCCCTGGTCGGTGTCCGATCGTTCCTTGGCGATGACGCCCCGCTCGATCTCGGCGACGGTCGTGGCCGTGACGAACTGGTCGGACAGCGGAACAGACGCCGCCCAGGCTTCGACCGGTCGGTTGCGTCCTCGGACGCGGAGTGCGGACACCACGTTGGTGTCCAAGACGTATCTCACAGCTGCGCAGTGCGGGCTGTCACGCCCAGGCGCACGGGTTCGAATTCGATATCGGCACCCTCGTCGGTGCTCAAGAGGTCGATGATCGTGATGGGATCGCGCTCAAGGGCTTCGGTCAGTACATCGCGCGCCTCTGCCTCGACGGACCGGTGGCGCCTTTCGGCGCGTGCGCGAAGCGCTGCCTTGGTCCCTGCGGGAAGGTTGCGAATCAAGATCTGCTCCACTACGACCACCTCCGATATCACTCCGATGATATCACTCCGAGTGGAGCGGTCACGTCCGCTCACTTGGCGAAAACGACCGGTATCCGGTCGAGGATCCCCGATCGGGACGGGAACGATCTTGATCGCCAGCAGCCGAATCGTCGCCGTAGGAGGTTGGTCTTACGGAACCGATTTTCGGGGTGACCAGCGGCAGCAGCGGATGGGTAGGTTCCCTGGGTGAATACGAATCCGTGGTTCGAGCCTCGTGTTGCCGGTGTGGGGATCGTCCGGATCTTCGAGCCGTACGTCGATGAGATTTTGCGGTCGAATCTGTGGTGGCTACGCGGCACGGACCGGGACATCGTCATCGACGCGGGCCTTGGCGTGGTGCCGTTACGTCAGGCCGTCCCATCCATGTTCGATCGAGACCCACTGGTGTTACTGACCCACGCGCACCTGGATCACGTGGGCGGGGCCCACGAGTTCACCGAACGCGGCGCACACACCGCCGATGTCAACGTCCTGGCCCGTGGCGTCCCCGCCAGCCTCAACGGACCGGAACTGGTACAACTGCTCGGCGCCGACGATGTCGGGTCACCGTTCCCAGAGCTGATGATCACCGAGCTGCCCTACCCCGGGTACGACCCGCAGTCCTACCGAGCGCACCCGGTCAAGGTGACCCGCCGGTTCCAGGGCGGTGAGCGGATCGACCTGGGCGGCCGCACTTTGACCGTCCTGCATCTGCCCGGGCACACGCCAGGCTCCATCGCCTGCTCGAGGAAATCACCGGTGTGCTCTACGCCGGTGACGTCATCTACGACGGGTACCTCATCGACGATCTCCCCGAATCCGATGTCGCAACCTATCGGCGGAGTATGGCCGTTCTGGCCGACCTGGAGGTGTCGGTCGTTCACCCTGGACATGGCCGCAGTTTCGATCAGGCCCGGCTCCATGAGCTGGCTGCGAAGTACCTCAATCGGTCGTGACTGCGCAGACCCCGGACCTACCCCCCGCCGAACACGCCGAAGCCCTCAAGAATCCGAAAGCACCTACAAACGTCCCCGTAGCCGGATCCGCTCCGACACCCGCGCTGCTGACCTGCGCGGGGTCGCAGTTCGGCCAACGCCTCAACGGTGGACGCCGACGATGCTCCATAGATCCGCAGCGCCGAGGATGACAAACGACTCCGCGTCGTACACGGTTGTGATGACGGCACAGACGGACTGGGCTAGAGCCGCTGTCTCCGCCTCGATGAACTCACGCTCGGGCGTGAGCGACAGGGAGATCGCGTCTGGACGACACACGAAGGCATTCAGCGGATAGCCCGATGCCCACGTTCGCAGCAGACGGGACGCCTTTGCCTGGCTTAGATCTGCCCAGCGGAGCACGCGACCACGGACGAAAGCGACCTGGCCGTACAGGCCTGGATCGCCGCGGCGCGCAAGGTCATCCTCGACCACCAGCGTCGTCGCTCCCGTCAATGCCAGGGCATCGACCACTCGATCAAGCACCACATCGGCATCGAACTGCGAGATTCCCCGCCCGTGGCCATCGAGCACTTGATTGTCGCCAAGCGGCGTTCCGATCACGATGGCCTGTGACAGGTCCGAAAGGCGTCGGGCGACCCGCATCGCGAGCTCGGAACCTTGAGCGAGAGAGTGCCGCACCCAATCCGCGGCACGATCAAAATCGACAGGCGCTGGACCGACTTCACTCACTCCGTCACCTGTCCGGCGACCGCCAGTCGAGGCGCTAGAGACTTCGGAACTGGAGAAGATGCGTTTTCGTCGCACACGGATCAAGGCTGCCGCACCGAACCGGTCAGCGATCCCTAATTGGAGCAGTCGTGGTCTTGGTCGTCGACGGGCTCGGAGTGCGGTTTCGGTTGCCGTAGAACGTTCCCCCTGCGAGACGGGAGCGGGTGAGCATCGGGGACCTGCCAGATGGCTAATACTGATTCGTTACGTGCCCTGATCACCCTTGATTGCGTGGCCCCGGGCCCCTTGGTCTGCCAAGCACCGCCGGAGCTGGGGTCGAGACGAGCCGCGCACGTCCGGCCTCGCATTGACTTGCCTCAGCCGCGCCCGTGAGCCTTCCCGAGCCGATAAATTCCGATGACGACGAAGTCCAGCGCACCGACTAATCCGACAAATCCGAGTACTCGAGTGAGCACATCGTTACTCCCCAGGACCAGCCCGAGCGTCGCGGCCGAACCCCCGGATCCCACCGCGATTAATGCCAATGCCTGTCGCTTGAGGGCATCTGGGCGAGCAGACGTCGGCACGTCAGAGACGGTACGGCAATGCGGTCCCGCTACACCGATGCAGGCCCCAGTGAGTCTCGCCAGTACCTATCAGGCCAGCTGTATTCGCTGGAACTGTCTTAAGAACTTCTCCGCAGTCGTCTACGTTCAGCGAGTCCGACTATCTACTCAACCGCCTACCGCGCGGTCCTGGACGCGGATCGCGTTGCAGTAGCCATCACGACGTTGGTGCCGGTCGCCCACGCGGGTCGCCCCGTCACCGTTCGTGTTGCGGGACGACGTGGTGTCATTAGGCCGCTGGTTGCCAGCAACGTAGTCCCTGTCAGGTCATCGCTTTTGAACGCCAAAGTCGATCAGTGGCTGGTCGTTGCGATGCCCGTGTCGGTCAGGGAGCCCGTGAATCACCGGGACGGCGGTCGATCGACCCACGACGCCTTCTCGACAGCCATATGCATCCAGTAAGCAGGCTTAACAGGCCGGCGATCAGCTCCGGGATTCGAACACCATGTGACGTCAACGCAAGAACGATCCATAGGACGCCTAGTACTACAGTCGCACCTATGGTTGGTGTCCGCGGGTTCGGTAGTGGCATTGGCGGGCCCGGTGTTGGTGGCGGCGTCGCCAGGTTGATCGGGTGAGGGTGGCGTCCTGGTCGGGTGGGTCGGT
>JAABUR0100005365.1_pt1 | contig 16423 bp, 18 predicted proteins | sample 5560091 | NCBI WGS metagenome assembly JAABUR01 (sample SAMN10711879, study PRJNA513375) | rock metagenome | isolation source: Antarctica rocks | place: Antarctica: Victoria Land, University Valley sud | reverse complement strand
GGTCTCGCGAACGAACTCCAAGAAGCCAACAGCCGACGCGAGCTCGGGCGGGTCGTGGGACGCTACGCGCGCACCGAGCTTCTGGTCTGTGACGAACTGGGCTACCTCGCGCTGCCCGACGGCGCCGCCGAGCTCGTCTTCCAAGTCCTCTCCGAGCGACACGAGAAAGGGAGCCTGATCGTCACGACCAACCTGCCGTTCGGGGAATGGACGAAAGTGTTCCCCGACGCCCGGCTCGCGAAGGCCGTCGTCGACCGCCTCACCCACCGAGCGCACATCATCGACACCGGCAACGAGAGCTGGCGCTTCCGTCACGGCCTGCAACGCCGAGCCAAGAAAGAACGGTGACCCCCTCCCGAGAAACACGCACGCGCCGATCGCCGCTCCCCCTCGCGCTCCGCGCTCGGCTCCGCGACGACCGGCGCGTCTTGCGATCCGCCGGGCAATCAGTCAACATCAACACCAACAACAACCCGACGCGGAGTGAGGCCACTTCAAGCCATCGCGCCGGGGCCAGCGCAAGCCATCGTTTTCAGCAGAGGCGTTGAGCCGCTGGCCGTGGGCCATGAGGAAGAACGCTGGTGTGCTCGGCGTCGGGCACTCGCGATCGCGCAGGCGCGCGTAGCTGCCAAGCGCCGCAGTGGTGCTGTCGTGCACCGGCACCTCGCGCTGCTTGTGCTGCTTGCCGTGGACGTGCAGCACCCCGTCGCTGAGATCGACATCCTGGCGATCGAGCGAGAGCGCCTCACCGAGCCTGAGACCGCTGGCGGCCAGCAGCCCGATCAGCGTCTGGAACGTCGCGGCGCGCAGAGGAGGGTCAAGCGCCCGCGCCGCGCCCATCAGCGCGACGGTCTCGGCCTGCGAGTACACGTGCGGCGCGACGCGAACCGGCCGGGCGGGCAGCAGATCCACCGAGGGCACCTCGGTCGACGGGTCGATCGTGGCCAGGTAGCGCGCGAACCCGCGGACGATCCCGAGCCGTTGACGCCAGCGATGCGGACGGGCATCGACCGGCAGCTTCGCCCAGGCGAGCGCCAGCTCGGTCGTGACCCGTGTGCTGCCTGCCTGCTCCAGGAAGGCGACGAAGCCGTCGAGCAGCTGACCGTCGAGCTTGAGCTGATAGCCGAGCTGGCGACGGACCCGCAGATAATCATCCAAGGCCGTGCGCAGCGGCGTCATGCCGCACCACCTTCTGGCCACGCCCGCGCCAGATCACGCAGCGCACCCCGGTCCACTTTGGCGTATATGGCCGTGGTCCGAAGCCGGCGGTGACGCAGCACCTGACCGATCTCCGGAAGCGACGCGCCCGCGCGGAGCATCTCGGTCGCGGCGGTATGCCGCAACCGGTGCGCGCCAACCACAGGAACGCCCACACGACGGCACGCCTGAGCGACGACGCTGATCACCCCGCCAGCCGACAGCGCACCAGCGGGAGCTCGGACCCGCAAGAACACCGCGCGGGATCCCTCAAACCGACCGCGGCGACGCAGATAGCCGACGATCGCTTCGCCCACATCGGCCGGCAACGGCAGCACATCCAGCCGACTGCCCTTCCCGCGAACCAGCAGCTCGCCATGATGCCAATCGACGTCATCGAGCCTGAGCGCGGCGACCTCCCCCGCACGCAACCCCAACCGCGCCAGCAACAACAAGATCGCGTGATCGCGCCGGCCGATCAGCGTGCGCCGATCGCAGCTGGCCAGCATCCGGCCGACCACCACGGGCGCCAACCCCCGCGGCAGCGAACGATCCCGCATCTCGGCGACCCCCGGCACCGCCCACACAAGCGGCGCCTCGATCAAACCGCTGACATGCAAGTAGCGCAGCAGCGGACGCAGCCCGAACACCAGGTCCCTGGCCCCGGACACGCTCCGCTTCGGGCACTCCCGCGCCAGGAACCCGCTCACGTCCTGCGCGCTCAAGCGCTCCAGCTCGAGTCCGTCCGTGCGCTCACGCTCGCCGAGAAACAGACGCGCGACGCGCTCAAGGCGATAAATCGTGTGCTCCACCAGCCCACGCTCACGCGCCAGATAGCCGCGATAGTCACGCAGCAGATCCTCAAGCGGCCCGTCCGCAACCGAAGCCATCGGGACCGGCGCGACCCCGATCTCGCACAAGTACTCAAGCGGCAATCTCATGCTCGCCGAACAGCTCCACGTGAGAAATCCCGCCGCGCGGTGCGCCGCCAAGAACTGCTCGATGCGCTCCGCCGTCAACTCGCCCGCGAACAATCCCTCGCGCTCCAGCCAGCCGCTGAGATGCGCGAGCTGCCACAGCCGGTTACCCACCGACGATCGCCCAAACCCCCGAGCCAACAGCCACCGCTCAAACCCCGCCGCATGCGACGCCAACGGCCCCGACACCCTCGGAGCCCAAACCCAACCGCCCATCGCCGACCTCCTGTCCAATCCGAAAACCAAGACAGAACACGCGATCGACCGAACAGGAAATTATCTTCAGTACATCCCGCGGCCAATCCCGCTGTTTGCGGCGAGATCCTGCACGACCTAACCACCTACCTCAGATAATCGCCAACGGGAGATAAGGCGGGAAGTGCAGGACGCGGATCGCAAGCCCAGTCTCGTCGGCGAGCTTTTGCAGCTCGGTCTTCCAGAGGTGCACGCGGGGGCTGTTAGAGCCGCCTGAGTCGGCGGTGATCGTCAGCGTGTCGGTGTCGGGGTAGCGGGCTTTGCCGAGGTGCTGCCACCACCCTCGGATCGAGTTGACCGCGAACTGGCAGGTGTCCGCGCTGATCCCGACGCTGACCCATCCCTGGTCTTTGCCGACGTCATAGATGCCGTAGGGGACCGCCTTGCCGAGCTTCTCATCGGGGAAATCATGCGTGTTGACTAAGACCGGCTCGCCGGTCTTTGACAGCTCGCGTCCAGCGTTCTTGTAGGCGCCGATCAGCTCCTTCTTCTTGGTATCTACAGAGATCACGGGCTGTTTGGCCTTCAGCGCCTGGCCGGTGAGCTGCGCGATGTGCGCAAACTGCGCGTCGCGGTCGGGATGATCGGCACCCTCCCGCGTCTTGCGGTTGGCCTGCAGGCTGTAACCCAACGCGCGGACCTGCAAACCGACCGTGCTGTCGCGCACGACATGCCCCATCTCCCGCAACCCGCCGGTCAGCTTTGCAACGCTCTTGCTCGTCCATCGCAACGGCGACTCGGGATCCCCGCGCATCCCCGGCTCGATCAACCCCTCCAAGTCCTCCGGCAAGCTCGGATCGGTCTCCAAAATCGGCTTACGCCCCGCGCCCGGACGTCGTACCCGCCCCGCCGGCGCGCGCTGACCCGACGCCACCTCCGCGATCCCGCGACGCACAGTGTCCTGCGAGATCCCCGTCGCGCGCACGACCGCAGCGATCCCACCCCACCCATGCGACCGCGCCTCCGCCGCCGCCCACACCCGTCGGCCGCGCTCGTCAAGCTCCCCACAGACAACCAGCCACCGCTCCCGGATCCCAGACTCATCGACCAACACGCCAGCCATGGTCACCGATTCGCCGGCGACCACAAAAACCCTCCAGCACACACTCAACTAGTGTGCCAGCACTAAATCACAAGACCGCCCTTACTCCTGCTGCTCAGGAGCGGCACTCTGGAGTCGGGCTACTGCATCGTCGTGGGAAAGGAGCGGTCCGGTCGAGGCTTGGCCGCGGAGGGGTTGGGTGACAGGTTTGGGAGTGCGTTGCGCGCGTGGTTGATCAGAGCGCGCGCGGCGGGGCTGGTGGGTCCTTCGGTCCGCCAGGCGACTTCGATGTTGGCGCGGATGCGGGGGCGGGTGATCGCGAGTGCGTGGAGCTGGTCGGGGTGATTGTCGGTGAGGGATCGGGGCAGGACCGCGATGCCGAGCCCTCTGGCGGCGAGCTGGGCGAGGATCTGGGGTTGGCTGGCTTCGAAGGCGATGGTTGGTTGGATGCCCGCGCTGGCGCAGGCGTCGTCGAAGCGGGAGCGCAGCCCGGTGCCTTGGGGCAGGCTGATGAGCGGTCGCTGTGCGAGTCCTTGAAGGGTGGTACTGGCTTTGGCTGCCAGCGGATCGGTGTGGGCGACGGCGGCGACGAGAGGCTCGTCGACGACGACCTGGGTCTCGATTCCGGCTGGTCTTGTGTTCACCGAGCCGATCAGCGCCATATCGAGCTGGCCGGTTCTGAGCGCGTCGAGCAGGTGATCGCTGGTGGCTTCGGTCAGGGCGATTTCGACGGCTGGGTGATCGTCGTGGAAGTCGGCTAGCAGTGCGGGCAGGTCGAACGGGACCGAGGTGAGCATGCCGATCGAGACGTGGCCGCGGGTGAGGCCGGTGAGCTCGTCGACGACTAGACGGGTGTTGGCGACGGCGGCGAGGGCGGCGCGAGCGTAGGGAAGGACCGCGGCCCCGGCTTCGGTCAGGCGCACCGTCCGAGCCGAGCGGTCCAGGAGCGGCTGGCCGAGTTCGGCTTCGAGCTGGCGGATCTGGGCGCTGACGCCGGGCTGGGCGACATGGAGTCTGGCTGCCGCTCGGGTGAAGTTGGCCTCCTCGGTGACGGTGACCAAGTACTCAAGCTGCCGCAGCTCCATAAGCAGGAATGCTAGTAGCTGGAAGAACTAGGTCTTGGACTTCTCGCCTCGACACGCGCATAGTGAAGCGATGAGCACGAAGTCAGCAGTCCGCGATCCGGCCGCTCAGCGCACCTGGCGTGGCGCTAACGACCGGCATGCACCGTCGAGCGCCGAGCCGGGATCGCGCGAGGCGAGGCTGGGAGCGTGGGTGACGCTCGCGGTCGTCGCCGGCGGGCTGTTTTTGGCGGTGATCTCGACGACGACGGTCAGCGTCGCCTTGCCGACGATCGGTCGGGACCTGCATGCCAGCCCCACCGACTTGGAGTGGATCGTCGACGCGTACGTGGTGATCTACGCCAGCCTGCTGCTGCCCGGTGGTGCGCTGGGGGACCGCAAGGGCCGCAAGGGCCTGTTCATGAGCGGCGTTGCCCTGTTCGGGCTGGGCTCAGCGATCACCGCTGTTGCCTCTTCGATTGCGGTGTTGCTTGCCGGGCGCGCAATCCAGGCGGTGGGTCCCGCGCTGCTGGTCCCGGGCAGCTTGACGATCATCCGGGCGACGTTCGAGAACCCCCGCCAACGGGCCCTGGCGATCGGGCTGTGGTCCACCGCCTCAGGGCTCGCGCTGGCCGTCGGGCCGGCCTTGGGAGGGCTGATCGTTGAGCACGCCGGGTGGCGGTGGGTGTTTGGTTTCAACATCCCGCTGGCCGCTGTCCTTTTGATCCTTGCCGCGCGGTTTGTGCCGCGCCTGGACCGCACCCCGGCCGGTCATCGCTTTGACTGGGCCGGCGCCGTCCTGGGCACCGCCGGGGTCGCCGCTTTGGCGTTCGCGGTGATAGAAGGCCAAGCCCACGGCTGGGGATCCTTGGTGGTAGTGGCCGGGTTCGCGGTCGGGCTCGCGGCCACGAGCGCATTCGTGATCTGCGAGCGTCGTTCACGCGGGCCGCTGATCGACGTCTCGCTGTTTACCCGAGCGGCGTTTACCGCCGCCAACCTCGCCGCGTTCGTGGTGTTCTTCGCGTTCGTAGGTGCGATCGTCTACTTCTCCGCCTATTTCCAGCAGGTCCAAGCCGACTCACCGGTCTCCGCCGGGCTGGACGTCGCCGCGATCGGCGTCGCGTACGCGATCGCCACGATCGTCTCCGGAAGGCTCGTCGGACGGATGGGGGAGCGAGCCCCGCTGCTGGTCGGCCTAGTGATCGCCGGTGGCGCGACGCTCGGCCTGTTGCGCTTGGGCGTGGGCACCCCGATCGGGACGATCTGGTGGAACTTCGCGCTCCTCGGCACCGGGATCGGACTGTGCGGGACGCCAATGTCCACGATCGCCATGTCCGCCGTCGACAGCTCCCGCGCCGGGATGGCCTCGGCGATCGTCAACGCGGTGCGCCAAGTCGGTCAGGTGTTCGGCGTCGCGGTGCTCGGCGCGCTCGTCTACTCCTACCTCCCCGGCTCCAGCGGTGGCGGGCGGCTGGACCCCAAAGCCGGGGCGCTATTCATCAGCGGACTGCACCACGCCCTCTGGGTATCCGGACTCGCGCTGCTCGCCGCCGCCCTCGCGTCCGCGCTGCTGCTCAGGACCCAACCCGCCCGATTCGACCGACAAGCCAAAGGACGTTGATCATGACCGACCAAGCGACCACACTCGCCGCTACCTATTTCCAAGCCTGGAAAGCCAGGGACTTTGCCACGCTGCGGGGCGTTCTCGCCGACGACGTCAGCTTCGACGGACCGTTGGCCAGCCTCACCAGCGCGAAGGACTGCGTCGCCGGCCTGGAGAAGATGTCGAAGATCCTCACCGACATCGTCATCCACAAGGTGTTCAGCGACGGCCCCGATGTGCTGACCTGGTTCGATCTGCACACCACTGGCGCGCCGCCAGCTCCGACTGCGAACTGGAGCCATATCGAAGATGCCAAGATCGCCGCGATTCAGGTCACCTTCGACCCACGCGCCATCGTGGGAGCCCAGTGAGCGTTCTCGACATCGAGCTGTTCACCGATCCGGCCTGCCCGTTTGCCTTCTCGGCCGAGCCGGTTCGCCAGCGGCTACGCTGGCACTATGGCGACCAGCTGCGCTGGATGAGCCGGATGATCGTGCTCACCCGTGAGCCTGGCGAGGCCGACAAGCTGCCGAGGGCGCTCCTGATCTGCAGCGCCGCTACGACATGCCGATTGACCCACGCCCCTACGCGCGGTCAGCATCCTCCGAGCCGGCCTGCCGCGCCGTGATCACCAGGCCGGCTCTGTCCTGGTGTCTCGGGTCAACAAGCTGATCCCGGCTCTGGAGGACGAGCTAGGGCGGGGACTGAATGGTCGCGAACGAGACACGATGGTCGCGCTGCTAAAGCGGCTCGCCAAGACGCTCGTGCGGACGGAGGGACCCGCGAATCCGATCGGAACGCTGCCGCACAAAGGGATCGGGCCTGGGGGAGTTGGATCACGGGTCCCAGGGTCCCGGGGCCGATCAAAGACCGGGTGCGGACGGTCGGACGTTGCGGGCAACCCGACGGAGGAGGACGAGACTGTTCCCCTGCTCATCCGTGTCTCGCGGGCGAGGCACCACACGTGGGTGTGCTCGGGGCGGGCGGGTGTCCGCGCGGACGGGCACGATTGGTGACGGGCAGCCAGTAGATCAGGATCAGTCCGGCGAAGACGGCCAGACCGATGCTGGGTCGCGCAGCGCCGAGACCGGTGCCCGCCAAGTAGAGAACCGGCCCGGCGGCGAAACGTCGGGCGGTGGCGCCCGCCGCGGCCGGCGAGATCGACGGGCCGAGGAGGCGGTGATGGTGGCGCGCCCACTCCCACACGGAGTTGAAGAAAACGCCGCCGACGGCGAGAGTGGCACCGTACACGATGACCGCGGTTCGTTGCCCATGGCCGGAGCGCAGCGCTGAGGCGAGCACCGAGGTGACGAAAGGCAAGGTGGCGACGTCCATGAGCAGCAGGGTGTTGATGAACAGCAAGGTTCGGTCGCCGGTGGCGATGTGTTCGAACATGGCGTGATGGTTGGCCCAGATCAGCCCGATCAACAGAAAGCTGATGACATAGGCCAGGTAGCTGGGCCAGAGCGCGGCCAGGCCGGCCGCCAGGTGGGCGGTGTCGGCTGGTGCACGCAGGTTGAGGGTGAGCAACGTGATGGCGATGGCGAACACGCCGTCGCTGAACGCCTCGATCCGGTTAGTCTTCATCACCGCGCCAAGGCCTGGCGGTCGGGGGAACCACGCGTCGCCGGATGGTCGGCGACACCGGCTGTGATTCGAGCGCTGCCACGGACCTACCCAAGTCGCTCGGGTATCGGGGCCAACGGGTAGCTGGCCCAGAAGAACTCGTCCGCTCGGGCCTGGTCGGCGGCGAAGTTGGTGACCTCGGCGATCCGGCCGTCCTGGATGCGGTAGTACAAGACCCACAGCATGTCCATGCTCGCCGCGTCGGTGGCTCCCCAGCCCCGGTGCACGTCGACCACGTTGTCCTCGTCGCCGGCCATGTAGAGGACCTCGGCTTGCATGTTGGCCTTGGCCAGCTCGGCGAAGAACGCCACGATCTCCTCAGCGCCGTGCTTGGGTCCCGACAGCGGATGGCGGCCAGGGATGCGCCACACCACATCGGGCGCCAACACGTCACGTTTCATGGTCTCCAGATCGCCGCTGGCGTAGCACTCATAGAACTTCTGCACGAGCGCCACCGCGGGCGACCCGTTGGTGCTGTTCATGGTGGTCATCGTGGGTTTCTTCCTTCGGTCGGCGAGCATCGCGTAACGTACCGTATCGTAACGTCAAGCTAAAATGATGCGCCAATGCCGTCCCGTCCTTCTCATCGCAGCGGCCCCCAGCGCAGCGAGGCGGCCCGCCAAGCGGTCCTGGCCGCCGCCCGTCAATTGGTCGAGGAATCCGGCTATGGCGCCGCTACCGTCGAGGCCATCGCCGCCGCTGCCGGTGTGGGCAAGCCGACCATCTACCGCTGGTGGGCCAACCGGGCGTCGGTCGTGATGGAGGCCTACCTGGCCATGGCCGATGCCGAAGTTCCCTTCCCTGACACCGGATCGGCCAAAGAGGACTTCCGCTGCCATCTCAGCGCCGTTGCCCAAGCAATGTCCACCCATCCGACCGGAACCGCGCTCGCTGGGCTCGTCGGCGACGCCCAACACGACCCCGCATTAGCCAAAGCCATCGCCGCTGAGTTCATCGAGCCTCGCCGCGTCGCGGCGCGACAAATCGTCACCCGTGCGGTCCAGCGAGGTGAGCTACGAGCCGACATCGACGCCGACGTGGCCATCGACGCGCTCTACGGCCCGCTGTACTACCGGCTGTTGGTCAGGCCCTCCCCGCTCAACGCCGACTTCGTCGACACCCTGATCGCCCACGTCTATCCGGGACTCATCAACGACCCGTAGGCTCGTCGAGGCTGAGGGGGAGACTCCGTAAGGGGTCTGAGATGAACGCGCGAAACCCCCCAAACGGGGCCACGGGCCGGGCGAGCGCCGGGGGGGTAGACGGTGCCGCAAGCCGATCCCATTGCGAGATACCTGGGTGGCACGGATGATCTTCTGGCGCGGTGGGCGCGTCGTGCATGTCGGAAGGATTGCGTGGTTGGCGCGAAGCCCGGCAATTACTGGCGCGGGGCTGCTGATGGCTTGCGGGCGGCCGTTGCCCACATGCGGTTCGGGCCGAGCTGGTGATGGTCGATGTGCAGGCCGGCCGCGCTGAGCTGGTCGGCGAGCCAGGCCGGATCGAGGCGCAGCTTTGGATAGCTGCTCTTGTGTACCTCCCAGCCGTCGCCTACCCGGGTGTAGATGACGTCGTGGACCGCGACGATGTCGGCACTCTCGTAATCCAGGAAGCACAGCATGATCTGGTCGTCTGTGCTGCGGACCGGGATGATGCGGTCGACGCCATCAAGCGCCTGGATGAAGTCGCGGTAGGTCAGCACGATCGACCCGCCCGCTCGCAGTGCCGTGGCGGCCGTCGTGACTAGTCGGCTGACGGCCGCCTTGTTCGGCAGGTGCAGCACGGTGTCGCCCATGCATACGACGACGTCAACGGAGCCATGGGAAAGGTCAGCCAACGCGTCCAGGGCGTCACCATGGACCGTGCGCACCGACGACCGCCGGTCGGCGTGCTCGGAGAGCTCGGAGAGCAGGGCCGCATTGCTGTCTACGCCGAGGACGGTGTCGAAGCCCATGTCGGCCAGCGCGAGCGCCTGTGCGCCCGAGCCGCATCCGATGTCGACCGCGACCGAACCGCCAGCGGACTCGGGCGGCCAAATGCCCAGCTGGTCCAGCAGCGCCCGCTGTCCGCGTGCGGCCCGCTCGATGTCGTCGCCGAGCATCCAGGTGTAGTGCTCAGCGAGCAGGTCGTCGTAGTGCTGCTGAACGCTGGCCATCCTCAGCTGTTCCCCGTGCTCGGGTCGGCGGTGATCACCACTTGGCTGGGCTTATTCCCCGTGAACGAGACGAAGTGCTGGACAAAGCTCAGCTCGCGATCCTGCTCGCGCGGGGTAAAGCCCGTGAGCGGACCGCCGTTGATCTCGCTGCGCAAGGCGGCAGTAATCTGGTCCGTGACGGCATCGCTCGGACGGGTCTGGGCAAGCCACGGAGCCAGCGGCCGTTGAGTCTCGCGCGCATCAACAGCTGTCACGATAACGCCGAGGCCCTCCAGTGCAGCGAGCAGCTCGCCGGTGGTGAGTAGCCTGGCGTGCGACGGGTCGCGCAGCTGTTCGACCTGGTTCTGCGTGCGGGCGACGCTCGGATCGTCATTAGCCACGAGATCGGCGACGACGAGCTGTCCACCCGGCCGAAGGCAGCGGACCATCTCACCGAGTTGCACGCTGGCGCTCTCGAAATGATGGACGGCAAACCGCGAGACGACGACATCGAAAGAGCCGTCCAGGAACGGCAACGCCGCTGCGTCGCCACGGACGAAGACGACGTTACGCAACCCACTTTCCTCCGCCGCGAGTCTGCCCGTCTCGAGCATCGCGACGGTCACGTCCAAGGCCAGAACCGTTCGCACCGAAGGCGCCAGCAAGCGGGCCGCATGCCCGGTCCCGGCCGCAACGTCGAGCACCACGTGGTCTGGCTCGAGCGCCAGACGCTCAAAGAGCCATTCGACATCGGCCGTGAAGACCCGATTCAAGCGCGGGTCCTCGAACGCGGCGGCCTGGCTCGAAAATGCGTGCTCCACTGCCCCAGCGTGGTCTTCCGCCATCACCGAAACCTTAATGGATGATCGGAACAGGTCCAGGATTGCACAGACGGCGGCTTGGTACCCCCGGGCGTGGTGTGTAGGCTGACTTCAGTTAGGCGAGTGCGGTGCCATCATGATGGGGGTATGCCCACCGCTGAGGCGTTCGGCCCGGATGTGACGGTGTTCCGTCGGCTCGGGGGCACCGCTGATGCACGCGCATGGCTGAGCGGGCTGCCCGACCTCGGTCATCAGCGCCCTGCGGGCCGCGGCGGCTCACGGCGCCCGACTGGTCTCGGTATGCACCGGGGCGTTCGCGCTGGCCGCCGCGGGACTACTGGACGACCGCCGCGCGACCACCCATTGGCACGACGCCGCTGAGCTCGCCGCCCGCCATCCGCGCGTGCAGGTCGACCCCGATGTGCTGTGGGTCGACGAAGGCCAGATCCTCACCAGCGCCGGCGTGGCCGCCGGCATCGACCTCTGCCTGCACCTGATCCGACTCGACCACGGCGCCACCCTCGCGGTCCAAGTCGCCCGTCGCATGGTCGTAGCCCCACACCGCGACGGCGGACAAGCCCAATGGCTCCAACGCCCCCTGCCGCCCCCCGGTGAAGGACTCGCCGCGACCTGCGCCTGGATCCTGCAGCACCTCGAGCAGCCCCTCCCCGTCGCCGATCTGGCCAGCCACGCTGGCTGGGCGCCGCGCACCTTCGCCCGCCGGTTCCTCGCCGAGACCGGCCTGACCCCGCTGCAATGGATCACCGCGCAACGACTCCTCGAAGCCCGACGACTGCTCGAAGCCACCGACCTCCCCATCGACGACGTCGCCAACCGCTGCGGACTTGGCACCGCCGCCAACCTGCGACTACACCTCGCCCGCGATGCCGGCACCACCCCGACGGCCTACCGGACGGCTTACCGAGGGCGCTCCTGACCATCCACGACAACCCCCAGCGTCCGCGACCCCGCACGTCCCGCAGAGCGATCCCCTTACGGGACACCCCTCCAGAGCGCCGCGATCATCGCACCCGCCCCCGCTGAACCCTCGGGTCGTGACACCTGCTTCGCGCCGCCAGCGAGGATCTGGAGGTCCTCGACGAGAGTCTCGGGTCGCGCGGATTACCAGTCCCGGGATGGCCCCGCCAGGAGTGATTCGCGCCGTAGAGCGAGTACAGCTCTCCGACCGTCGGGTCGAGGTCGTCGTCGCGGCTGGGGCCGGCGCTGGCGAACCCGCATAGCCGGCCGTCGAGCTCGGCGACCGTCACCGTCCTGCCAGGGGGTCGGCGTCGAAAAATTGCTGCCATTGGGCTCGGGCCGCATCAGTCGTGAGCTGCGCCGCGGCGGCGGCGCTGAGCGCCGGCGCGTTGCCGGCCCGAAACGCCGCGAGGTTGACTCGAACCAGCTCCTCGAGACGTCCCCCCGCGCCGGACGGAGGATCCGGGCTGCTGCGCTGTCGAAGCCCACAGGCCGTGAAGCTTGCCATTCACGTGCTGAGGACCCGGTACGTGCGCTCGACAGGGCGGCTGGGGTCAGCGGCCAGTCGCGGAGTTCTGCTTGACGCCGCGACCGGGCTTCGGCGTGGACGGAGTTGCGGGGTTGGTCCGCGAGGCGCGGCGTTCAGGGGTGGATGCGCTGCGCAGAGCGTTTGCGATGCCGTCGAGGATGCGGCCAAGGCCGGCGAGGAAGGTGTCGTCGCTGCGACGGCGGGCGCCGTGGAGCGTTCTGGCGAGGTGGGGGAACTGCTGGGTGTCGAATGGCGGGTAGTTGCCCGCTGTCGGCGGCGGTGCGTGAGCGACCCGTAGTGCGTGACCGAGCGTGTAGTCGTTGATCAGGAACAGGACTTCCCAGGCCTCCTCGGCGGGGAGGGCCAGCGGGGCGATGGCCGTGAGCAGCTGCTCGGCGTGACGGAGGGCGTTCGTGCCGAGGTCGGAGCGCTGCTGGGATATAGCTGCCAGCCAGCGGTGGGCGATGAACACGTGGTGGGACTGGATGGCGATCGCTTCCACGGCGGCCCGCCAGTCGCTCGGGAGTGGTTGTGTGACCAGGACCTCGGAAACCACCGCCTCCGCCATGAGCTCGAGCAGCTCATCTTTACTCGTGATGTACGTGTAGATGCTCATCGGGCGTACCGCCAGCTCGGCTGCGACACGCCGAATGGAGACCGCTGCGAGCCCTTCGCGATCTGCCAGCGCGACGGCTGCAGCGACAAGCTTGTCTCGCTGGGTCGTGGTGGAATGCCTCGCGCCGCGGGAGTGGAGGGACGCTCGGTTCGGCACGCTGAGAGCGTACTCGCCGCACAGCATACGGCCAATGCGATACGGTGTACGGCATGACCGATCCCAGCGAGATCTTCAACGGACCGGCCGTCACCGCGCTCGGGCTCGCCGCGTCCCGAACGGTTGAGAGCACCCGCGCCGATCGCCTGATCAGCGACCCGCTCGCGCGCGCCTTCTTCGAGGCCGCCGGCACGAGCTTGCCGATGCGTCTCGACTGGCCTGGGGCCGGCGAGGCCGTGACGGACACCGAGCGCCTACACCTGCACGGCTCGCGCTACATCGGTCTGAGAACCCGCTTCTATGACGACCTGCTCCTTCGCGCGGCACACAGCGGGCTCAGGCAGGCCGTGCTGATCGGCGCTGGGCTCGACACCCGCGCTTTCCGGCTCCCGCTACCCACAGACTTTCACGTCATCGAGCTCGACCGAATAGGAGTGCTGGACTGGAAACAGACGGTCCTTGAAGCCCAGGCCGCGACACCAAGCTGCCGCCGCTCATGGATCGGCACAGACCTGCGCGACGATTGGAGCGCAGAACTTACCCGCCGCGGGTTCGACGCCGCACAGCCAGCGGCATTCATCGCCGAAGGGCTACTGCCCTACCTCACCCCGGAAGAGCAACGCCGCCTCCTGGACCAAATCGACGCCCTCGCCGCGACAGCCAGCATTCTCGCGCTGGACCAGATCGTCGGCAACCCGCACACCAACGGCAGGGCCGCCAGCCTCAGCCGCCGCTCCGGCCTGGATATGACGCAGCTCCTAGCGAGCGGCGAGAACGACGACATCGGAGCGGTGCTGCGAGACCGTGGCTGGAACGTCCGCGAGACGCCGGTCGCAGACCTCGCCGCCTCCTACGCTCGAGACCTCACCGATCCGTTCGCAGCCACGGAAGACGCTGGGGCACCGCAACCACCCTGGCTCGAGACTCGCTTCCTGCAAGGGAGCCGGTGACGACCCTCGCGCCGCGGGACACGCGGGTTCCCGATCAGCGCCGAGTCCTGCCTTCACCCTAGCCTACTTTCCCCGGAAAAAAGGACCGGTTGTGATACTGCTTTTCCGTCCGACCGGATCGTCATGATTTACCTGGAAATGAGCGGGTTCATGATCGATTCGGGAGGTGCGTGTGCTGACCTTGTACGCGGACGGGGCGGAGTCGTTGTGGGACGAAATCTTGCCGGCGGAGGTGCGGGTCCTGCCCGACGATCTCGCCAGGCTCGACGAGCTGCTGGCCGATCCGGCACTGTCGGCGCCGATCGCGGTGCGGTGGGAGCGGGAGCTGAGGCAGGCAAGCCGGTTCTGTCCGCGTGGGCGGCCGTCGATGCCGATGGAGACCTACGTGCGGTTGATGGTGATCAAGCACCGGTCGGGGTGGGGGTACGAGACGCTGATGCGCGAGGTCTCAGACTCGATTCACTTGCGGCGGTTCTGTCGCCTGGGGATTTCAGAGCCGGTGCCGGACGAGTCGACGGTCCGCAAGTTGACCCGTCGGCTGGGGCCGGAGGTGGTGCACGAGCTCACGCGCCTGGTGATCGCGAAGGCGAGGCGGGAGAAGCGGTTCCGTCCCCGGGCGGCGCGGATCGATTCGACCGTGGTCGAGGCCGATGTGCGCTACCCGACCGATGCGGGCCTGGCCTCATGACGGCGTGCGTGCGTTGGCGCGGGAGGGCCGGAAGCTCGCGGCGATGGTCAAGGCCAAGCGCACCGCGGTCCGGGATCGCTCGCGCGCGGTCGGCCGGCGGGTGCGCGGGATCACGCGCACGGTTCGTGCCCGGACCGGGAAGGCGAAGAGCGAGGTGCTCAAGCTCACCGAGCAGACCGGCGAGCTACTCGCCCGCTCGGTCAAGGAGGCGCGGGCGCTCGCCGCGGTCACGCGCCGCAAGGCGCGCGGGCGCGGCGCCAAGGCCAAGCTCACAGCCGCGCGCAAGCTCGAGGAGCTGGCCGACCGCTGCGAAAAGGTCACCGAGCAGATCCAAAGCGCGTCAGGGGCGAGAAGATCACCGACCGGCTCGTGTCGTTGTGGGACCCCGACGCGCGGCCGATCCGCAAGGGCAAGCTCTCAAAGCCGAACGAGTTCGGGTACGTCGATCAGCTCTGCGAGATCACCCCGAACACCAAGCCGGGTGCGCGCGGGTTCATCCTGGCGCCCACCAGCGAGATCGGCAACCCGGCCGAGGACACGCTCCTCCCGGGCACCGCGACCGAGCTTGGCCACCTCGGTCTCAAGCTGCGGGAGGTGATGGTCGACGGCGGGTTCAACATCACCCCGACCAACACGGCGCTGGAGAACCTCGCCGACGAGGTGTACATCACCGGCCGCCAGGAACGCGGCTCGCGGCGCACCCGCCGCCGCCGACAGCGCTACCGCACCGGAATGGAAGGGCGGATCAGCCACCTCAAACGCGGCTACGGCGTGCGCCGCAGCCGGCTCAAAGGCGACGAAGGCCACCGGATCTGGGGTGGCTGGGCGACGTTCACCTACAACGCCGAGACCTACACCACCCTCCCGTGAGGAAACAACCCTCACGGGAACGGAAGCGACCGAGGAAACCCGGGGACCAGCCACCCGAAACGATCACCCCGAACCACAACCAACCCCCCACGCGAGGATTCCGGGACGATCACCGGCCCACCACCGTTTATCCGGGGCAAGTAGCCTAGGCACGCGTAACCATCCCGAGCGTTCCGCGCTCGCCTTGCGCGCTGAGCAGGGGCGCCGCCAACGGTGCGAACGATCCGCGGAGCCCGGTTTAGGACTCCAGGCGCCCCACGGAGTCCTAAACCCGCGGGAATCCACCCGAATCCGCCGGTAGTTTAGGCTCCAGATCTAAGCCCGTGACCTTGCGATTTGCAGCACTTTTACCTGCAAACAGCGCCGTTTCTGAGGCTCCTGAAAATCGTGGTGTCCCCGGTTCGAGTCCGGGTCTCGCCACTCCTAAAGATCCCTGCATATTGGCGGGTATTGGAGCAACTCTGCAGCCGGGTTGAGGAGGTGTTTCAGGGCCGGATTTGCGCGCGGAGTCCTTTTCAGGTCCAAAACCTGAGGGTGGTTGAGGGTTTGCGCGGTCGCATCCTGGGAGAAGCGGTCTCGTCAGTGGTCCTCATCTCGCGCTTCGGATCCATCTGATGCGCGATCGGGAATGGAAGCCGAGCGCCTGCGCCTGTTTGCTTGTGCTCGCCGCCCGCGTTGACGGATCAGAACACCGAGGTTGAGCAGCTTAGGCCGGGCGGGAGTTCCCGCGCGCCGCGGGCGGGCCGCGCTGGCCGCTTTTAGACAGGCGGCCGCGGAAGTTGTATGCCGGCCGAGGGTAGGCGTTCAGGGGGTGTCGTGGGGTTGAGCAGGGTTCCTGCGTGGTGAAGGGAATCTTGCATGCGTGACTCGGGCGGAGGCGGAGGCGATCGCGGCGCAGGGTGGGAAGGCCGTTGTGGCGGCTT
>JAABUR0100005364.1_pt1 | contig 16424 bp, 15 predicted proteins | sample 5560091 | NCBI WGS metagenome assembly JAABUR01 (sample SAMN10711879, study PRJNA513375) | rock metagenome | isolation source: Antarctica rocks | place: Antarctica: Victoria Land, University Valley sud | reverse complement strand
CTTCGTTCGAACAGAAGGTAGAGCAACGCGATCAAAAAGATGAAGGTCTGAGAGAACTCGTACATGTTCGAGAGGGGCAAGCGACCGGCGGCGATCGACCTCAATCCAATCGACAGCCCCTGGAACAGGAGACCGAACCAGGCCAGCATCGTCGCAAACCGCCCAGCGCCTAGCCATCCCGGTTCCAAGGTCGCGCTTCGTCCGACCACCGTCGTCCCGGCACTCGTGGCCAGCGTTGTTTGCCGCACGCGGACGCGGCCGACGGCGTAGGCCAGATAGCAGAGCGCGGAGGCCGTCAACGCGATGGAAGCCGCCGCGAAGCAGTAGAACGATAGTTGAACCAACGCTTCCATCTGAATCTCTCCTACCCGCTTCGACGTCATCTCCGCTGACCGCGGCCTCGATCCTTCACCGCCATCGGGCCAGGTTTGGCGACAATGTCTCCTAGCAGATCAATCGGCGCCTGGCGCGACCGCTAGGGATGGCGACGCATCGCTCAGCGTCGCGCCCGCCGGAGATCGCGAGCGCAGCGTCGCGGCGACGCCGACCCGCCGCTCGGTCTCGCTCATTAACCGCTCGAACGCGCGTTGACCGCTCCAATCGCGGCGAGCGAGCGGCGCCAGGGTGACGACGCTGCCTCCCGTCCCCGTCGCGGCGACGATCCCCCGCACCCGGCGATGCGGGAAGTAAAACGTAATCGCTAACCCGCCGACCAGAAGGAACGCCGCCGCGATGAAGATGGGGATCCCCGGATTACGCCCGACCTGGAGCAGCGTGAAGCGGCGCTCGCGGACGAGGTCGATCGACAGACCCTGGAGCGCTGTCGCCGAGCCTTGACGGCCGACCGCGCCGATCGGGGTCTGGAGCGGACTGTTCGGCCCGAGCGGCCGGAGGAGAAAGTACAGCTGTCCGCTCATCAGGTGAAGCGTGTCCAGCTCCGGCGCGTTGGCTGGATTCCCGTCCGGCGCGATGACGTGCAGGCTGACTCCCGCCGGTGGCAAGTCGAGGACCGCGGCGGGCGCGTCGCCGTTCAGCTTGGAGACGAACTCCAGCGGTAAGGAATCGTCGTACAAGACGTGCCCAGCCGCGTCGGTGATGCGCAGTGTGACGGCCTGGCCGAAGCTCGACTGATAGAAGACGACGTTCCCATACGTCAGCGGGTGATTGACCGTCAACGACCCGGTCTTGACCGGTCGCTCGCCGTTGAGCAACGTCAGGTCGCTCCGATATTCCTTCGGCGCGCCGTTCTCCTGATAGGTATCGCTGAAATCGTCGAGCTTGACGCTCAATCCCGTGCCGTGCCCCAGTTCGCGGACCGATCCCTCAGGGATGATGAAGGTTTTGTCGCGGAAGCCGTATCGCGCGCCGACGATGCCCCCGACAAGGATCAGGATCAGCGCCAGGTGGAAGGGAAACGTGCCGAGCTTCGCATAGCGGAACCGGTCAGCGTAGAGGTGAACCTCGCCGCCGCGATCTTCGGTCAACACGCGGTAGCCGGAACGCTGCAACGACGTCGTCAATTGTCGACCGAGCTCAGCGGGCGCATCATGTGCCGTCAGGTCCGCCGATGTCTCGGCGTTCGCGAGGAACCCGCGGGTCGTGCGCACTGTTGGATGGGCGATGGCCTCCCAAATTGCCGGCGCCCGGTTGATCGTGCAGATCGCGATGGCGATCGCGAGGAGGGTCAAGATCCCGAGAAAGGGGAGCGAGTGGAAGACGTCCCAGGCATACCACCGATCGACAACCGGCTTCGTGCTTGGGAGGAGCGTGGCCAGTCCGTTTGGCACCGAGCTCCCACGTAGTGTGCCCAGCAGGACGAGAACGGCGAGGACGACGATTTCATAGACCGCGGCCCGGACCGAGCAAAAAAAGCGCCAGGTCCGATCGATGACCACGTCCGGTAAGGAACGACGCGCCATCGGCGGCGCCGCGGGCTGGGTGGAGATCTGGACCATGCCGCTCAGCCCTCCGACGTTCCATGGACGTATCGGCCGAGCATCCATCCGCTCGCCGCGGCGTGCCCGATCCAGCAGCCGCCCACCCACCCGCCGACTCGCCGCGGGATCACAGGCTTGGCTCCCATGGCGTCCACGGTGACAAGGCGACGAGGTGGGCGAAGAACTGTTGATAGAGGCCAAGCAGCATCAACGCCCCGACGCCAAGCATGATGCCGCCGCTGAGGCTGGAGACGAGCTGCAACCGGTGATTGAGCCGCCGGATGATGGCCGGCGCGGTGCCGAATAGCGCCACGAGCAGGAACGGTATTGCCAGCCCGGCGGAGTAAGCAGTCAGGAGCCCCGCCGCGCGATCGATGCTGCCCTGTCCCGCCGCCATCGTCAAAATGGCGCCCAAGATGGGACCGACACAGGGAGACCAACCCGCGCCAAAGGTCACGCCGATGAGAAACGATGACCCGAGGTGACCGGCGGGGACGTTGTCTGTCGCCATCCTCCGCTCCCGGTCGAGCACGGGGATACGCACCAAACCAATCTGGTGGAGGCCAAGCAGCACCAGCAGCGCGCCTCCAATCCGGATCAGCCAGAAGCGATTACCGGCGACGATGGACGCCGACGAGGCGAGATCGCCGGCCGCGCCGAGCGCGACTCCGAGGGCGATGAAGACCAGCGAGAAGCCCAGGATGTACGCGACGGCGTTTGAGAGCACGCGGCCGCGCGGGGCACCGCCGGTCTCGCCCACTGACAGTCCGGCCAAGTGCGTCAGATAGAGCGGCACCAGGGGCAGCACGCAGGGTGACGAGATCGAGAGGAGCCCGGCGAGGAAGGCGGCGACAAACGATACCTCGACGGTCATAATGGCAAACCTACCACCCGGCTCTGACAGCGTCAATTTCGCGACTATTCCGATCCCGGCAGCCGTGCCGAACCACCGGTTTTTGGTACAATAGTCAACATAATGACGATCTGTCGCCGTAGGCGATGGAAGGGCGAAACGTGGCGACGTCGACTCCGGTTCCGTTGAAAGAGCGGCTCTACCGCACCGAGGCGATCGTGCTCGGCCGGCTCGATTATGGCGAAGCGGATCGGATTCTCACCGTCTACACGCCCGGCAGGGGCAAGTTTCGCGTCATCGCCAAGGGGGCGCGACGTCCTTTGAGCCGGTTGGGCCCCCACCTCGAATATTTCACCCGCTGCCGGCTGATGCTCGCGAAGGGGCGCGAGCTCGACACGGTCACCGGTGCGGAAACCGTCGATGCGCATCTCGGCCTCCGGGATAACCTCGACGCCTTCGGGCACGCCTCACACCTGGTTGAAGTGATGAACCGGCTGACGCAGGACCGGCAAGAGAATGAGGCCGCTTACGACCTCCTCGCCAGCTCCCTCCGCCTGCTCTCCGAGGGGGTCGATCCGTTTGTGGTCTCCAGGCACTACGAGCTGGCAATTTTGACGCTCTTCGGTTTCCGCCCGGAGCTCTACGGGTGCGTGTCATGCCGCTCCGAGCTTGCCGCCGTTCCGAACGGGTTCAGCAGTCGCCTCGGTGGCGCGCTCTGCCCCCTCTGCCGGACAGCCGACGGGGGGAGCCGCCTCCTCTCGGTCAACGCGCAGAAGTTCCTTCGCACGCTCGACCGGCAAGGTCTGGCGACGGCCGCCCGGTTGCCGCTGAGTGGCGATTTGCGGGCCGAGCTCGAAGGCGCGATGGGTGATTACCTGCGTCACCAGGTCGAGCGCGATCTCTCGAGTCTTCGGGTCTGGCGTTTACTCCGGGATGGAGGGACGAACTGAGGCGCAGCCCGACCGATCGCCCCCGCGCTTCTCAATCGCCGACCCGGTGGGATTGAGGTTGACCCGGTACCCTCGTCGAATGGAAGCTCGGAAAGGCTACCGGCGCCGTTGCCTCATCGGAGGCGCGGCCGCTACGCGATCGGCTCGTCCTCGTCCTCATACGAATCGTCGAAGTCCGAGTCGTCAACGGTTGGATGATCCGGCGCCGACCAGAGCACGACCAGGTCGGGTAGGCTAAAGGCGACGAACAGCGCCAAAATCGCGAAGACCGGTAGACGTCCTTGGTACGGGTCCAGTTGCCAGGGACTGTCGGGATGGGTCGTAATCAGCACAGCCGCCATCACCAAGATCAAGAGCTCGACCAGGATCCGGTACGCCACGTGAAAGGCAGGGTCGCGGATGTCGGGATCGCGAACGATCAGGTGATGGGCAGTGCTGCGGGCCTCTTCATAGAGCAGCGTCCAGATCGCGACCGTCACGAACCGCCACACCCAGTGACCGTCCAGCGCGAACCAAAGCAGGCCCTCAATCGGTACGCTGACGGCGACGAGAAACGCCAACACCCGGCGCCAGGTCTGGCGACCGTCAACACCATAGAGCTCGTGAAGCGGCAATCGGTCGGGATGGTTCGATGTCACCGCGCTCACAGCCGGTAGTCCTTCGCTTGGCCCTCGGGGGTTCAGGATCTCGCGCCAGAGTCTCGATTAACCTACCCAGGCACCGATCGCAGGTGCGCGTTTCGTACAGTCTGCCCCTGCGCGTACCAAGATGCAACCAGATTCGCGAAGTCGGTACGGGCCGGCCCGGTCGTTCACCTCACCGGACCGCGGGATCACGCGTCCGTCGCATCGCCTGGCATCGCGGCATCGATCGTCGCCGCCCGCGCGATTGCTCGCTCAGAGTCGCTCATCTCCGCGCTGGGAAGCAGGTCCGGGCGCCGGTTGGCCGTTCTCCGGATCGCCTCCTCCCGTCGCCAGCGGGCGATCTGGGCGTGGTGACCGCTCAGCAGGACGTCGGGCACGGTAATACCGCGGAAGCTCACCGGGCGCGTAAAGTGCGGGTATTCGACGAGACCAACGCCGTGCGATTCCTCGGCCAGTGAAGCCGCGTCGATCACGCCCGGCACCAACCGCGCGACAGCGTCGACGACCACCATTGCCGCGAGCTCGCCACCGGTCAAGACGAAGTCGCCGATCGACACCTCGTCGGCCTGGAGCACGTCGCTGACCCGCTGGTCGATGCCCTCGTAGTGCCCGCAAATAAGCGCCAGCCGCGACTGAGCCGCGAGATCGCGGGCATCGCTTTGCGTGAACCGTCGACCGGCTGCCGACAGGACCACGACCCGAGTCGTGTTAAGCTCCTCGCCGAGCGTCGCCTCGACGGCGGCCACAATCGGCGGCGCCATCATCACCATGCCTGCGCCTCCGCCATAGGGCGTGTCGTCGGCGGTGTGGTGGCGGTCAGTCGTCCAATCGCGAATATTGTGGATGGCGATGTCGACCACGCCACGTTCCCGCCCCCGTTTAAAGATGCTGGCGTCAAACGGGCCAGCGAACATCTCCGGGAACAGGGTGAAAACGTCGAAGCGCATCCAGTCTCCGCTACGCTGAGGCGGGTTCCGATCGAAGCAGGTCGATGATCGCGGGGCTGGCGCCGGACAAGCTCGACAACGTCAGGTCGGGCGGCGGACTGCCGGCCGGAGGCCCCTCCGCGCCGCCGCTGAGCCAGACGGTTTTCATTCCAGCTCGCTTGGCGCCGCCGACGTCGAAGCGAAATGAGTCCCCCACGTGGACAGATCGCTCTGGCGTAGCGCCAAGCCCCGCGATGGTGTGCCAAAAGAGCTCCGGCCGCGACTTATAGAACCCCCCGCTCGCCGAGGTCGTCACCTCCGCGAAGGCGTCACGCATCCCAAATTGGTCCAGGGTCCACTCCAGGAATGGGTGATAGACGGCGTTGGACACGATGCCGAGCGGCACGCCGCTCGCCGCCAGCTCGCGCACCGTGTCGACCGCGCCGGGCACGGGCGCGACACCGGCAAACGTCCCGCGCATCAAGGTCTCGACCCCTTGAGCGATCGTCGCCTCGTTCCCCGGCCGGTCCAACTCGCTCAAGATTCGGGCTACGCACATCTCCGCTGTCAGTTCCCGGCCGTCGAGCATAATTGACTCCCGGAGGCGGCGATAGGCGGCGTCGGCTTCCGCTAGCAGGGTCGGATCGACGTCGGTGCCCTCCGCCGCACCCTGCCAGCGCATGAACGCCGAGACCAGGTGACGGACTTCGAGGTCAAACCACTCGTCGCAGGTAGCGAGTGTGTTGTGGAAGTCGAAGGTGACGGCCGCGGTCATGGTCCTCCCCATCGATCCTGACCGGGGACCAGCCCCGACCAGACGCAGGCTAACACCGGCTAACGTTGGTCGCAATGTCCCATCGGACATCGACACCGCCATCGCCGTCAGACGCGCGTGGTAGCCTGGGTGCGACCGGCCGTTGATGACCGGCCATCGGTGTCGCGAAGCTGGGGTACGGCGATGGGGCTCGGGATCGAAGTGGTGGTGGCCAAGACCAACAAGTACGCCAGCCGCGAGAGCGGGGACACGGCCGAGCTTGTCGAGCGACCCGCCGGTGGCTTGTCGGTGATCATGGCCGACGGTCAGGGGTCGGGCCGGGCGGCGAAAAGCCTCAGCCTTCTCGTAACGAGCAAGGCGGTCGCGTTGATCAAGGAGGGTGTGCGCGATGGCGCGGTCGCCCGTGGCGTGCACGATTACCTCTTCGCCTATCGCCATGGCCAGGTCTCCGCGACCCTCGACATCCTCTCCGTCGACCTGCGCTCTGACACCATTGTCGTCACGCGGAACGCGACCGCTCCGATGCTGCTTGGCCGGAACGGTTGCTACGAGGTCATCGCCGGCGGCTCCGGCCCGATCGGGCTCTATCATCTGACGCGGCCAACGGTGACGCAGTTGCCGCTGGAAGCCGGACTCCGGGTCGTGCTCTGCACGGATGGCGTTGCGGCGTCCGGTGTTCGCGCCGGCCGGCCTGAGTTCGATCTCGCGGCGTTCGCCGCCGAAGCCTTCCCCGATGATTTCGGCGCGGCGGCTATCGCCGATCGTCTGCTTGAGGAGGTGGTCCGTCGCGACGATGACCGCCCCGGCGATGACGTCACGGTCGTCGCCCTCGCCCTCCTCCCCCATCAGGACACGTTGCTGGTGCGCCGTCAGTTGGCGACGGTTCCCTTGCCCTAGCGCGCGGTGCCCAGCGCGCACCGCCGGAAGAAGGTCATCGCGATGAAGATATCGCCCGGTGACGCGTCGGCTCAGCCCTTGATCGTGGTTGTCGGTCCCTGTGCGTCGGGCAAGTCCACCCTCGTCGGTGGCCTCCGCCGGCTCGGATACCGGGCGATGGTCTGCGGCCAGGAGCACAGCGAGATCCGAACCCTCTGGAAGCACGCCAACCCCGACGTCGTTGTCGCGCTCGACGTCGATTTGCCGACGCTCCGCCGGCGCCGGGACGAGGCCTGGCCCGAATGGCTCTACTGGATTCAGCAACGTCGTCTGCGGGACGCCGCCGCCGCGGCCACGGTCCGGGTCGACACGTCGAGCATCGATGAAGCGACCGTTCTCACCGAGGTCTCCGCCCGGTTGAAACGCCGCCACGGACTCGAGATCGTCCCCCAGGAACGGTGACGACCCGCCGCTCCGCGGGAATGGCCCGCCGCCAGTTCATCAATTCGCTAAGAACCCCATGCCAGGGCGGTCGATCGTCGCCCCGCCCGCACCCGTCTGCTCCAGCAGCGCGCGCTCCCGGCGCAGGATCGCGAGCAGCTTGTCAAGGCGGTCCCCTGGCGATGCTTCCTCGAGCAACTCCTGTCGCTCCCAGGTGTTGAGGGGAATCCGGGCGCAGCTAGCGTAGCCAAGATCGATGGGATCATCAGGCAACTCGTCGGCGGCGACCTCCGCACCGGTCGCTTGTTCGAACGCTGCCAGAAACTGGTGGTAGGCGTGAGCGACCTGGGTCGACAGCGCGCTCACCTGACTCGCCGCGGGGGCCGCCAACGGAACGTCGTCCAGCCAGTTGACGGACGCCGTGAAGTAGCTCGCCGTCCAATCCCCGTCGTCGACGCGGAATCGCCGGCCTCCACGAACGACGATGTCGTATCGCCCATCTTCGTAGCGCCCCGCGCCGAGCAGACGCGCCGATGTCCCGATGTGATGGATCTCAGGCTGGTCACCAACCTCCCGGCCCTGCTTCGTCAGCACCACGCCAAAGATCGGATCGGCCCCACTCCGCTCCTCCGTCAGCCTCAGATACCGCTCTTCGAACAGGTGGAGCGGTAGGAGCATTCCAGGGAAGAGCACGAGACCAAGTGGAAACAAGGGAAGGCGTTCGGCTGCCGGCTCGGTCATGCTGTCCTCCGGTCGAACGGCGCATGCTCGCGCCCGCCCCGACGAGAATCGGGTCAAGCGTCGGGTCTGGAGGTCTCACCTGTCAACCGCGCGTGATCCCCCAGACGGACCGCGCGTTGTCGCGATTGCCCGCGGCCACTAGAATCCGACCATGGGAAAGCCGCGCTCTGCCGTGAAGCATCACTATTTCACCGCCGCCCACAACGTGTCCGAACGCCGGCGGAGGCCCCTCCTGCTGGAGGGACGCTGAGGCGTGGCAATGCCGGCACGTCCCCTTCGTCAGCCATCGCAAGACATCCCGCTGATCCGGGCTCTGACGCCCGACGATGTACCCGCCCTCCGGCTTCGGGGCGAGCGGGGACTGAACGACCGGGTCGTTCGCGCCGTGCTTGAATCATATCCGGGGCGCTCAGTCTGGATCCCGGAAACCGTCGAGTTCGCCTTGTTGGCCCCGTGGCGCCATCGCGACGACATTGGCTTGGTCCAGGAGCTTGATGCGGTCGAGCATGCCGAGGCGTTGATCGCCGGCGCCATCGAGGGATGCCGCGAAGCGGGCGCGGCGATGGTGTTGGTCATTGAGATGGACGAGCTGAGGCGCCAGGGGTTTTATCGCCGGGCCGGCCTCGAGCAGATCGAGGAGGTAATTACCTACGAGCTCGATCGCCCGCGAGCGATCTCCTTTACTCCCGGTTCACTGGCATTCTCCCGGGTGGCTCCGGCGGACGCCGCCGCGATGGCGGAACTCCTCCGCCTCGACCACGCGGCGTTCCCCTGGCTCTGGTGGAACACCGAGGCCGAATTCGCCGCCTACGCCGAGACGACCGGCGTCCAGCTCTATCTTGCGCGCAAGGCCGGCGAAGCGATCGCCTATCTCGGCTTAACCTCATTTCTCGGCTGGGGTCATCTCGACCGCATCGCGGTCGTCCCCGGAGTCCAAGGTCAAGGTTATGGGCGGCAAGCACTCGCCTTCGCCGTCGACCGCCTCGCTCGCAATGGAGCGCGGCGGGTCGCCCTAAGCACGCAGCGGGCGAATCTCCGCTCCCAACGGCTCTACGAACGGGCCGGTTTTCGCCGTTCACGGGGATTCGACTACCGTCTCTACGGCGCCGTCCTCCGCCCGCCCGCACCCGGTCTCGCGACCAACGAGCAGAGCGCGTCGATGGTTGCCGATCCACCTTCACCGCCAGCGAAAGAGGGGTAACGCAGCAGATGAGTAGTAGTTTCGGTCGGATCTTCAAACTCACCACCTGGGGTGAGTCGCACGGACCCGCGCTTGGGGTCGTCGTCGAAGGCTGCCCGGCCGGACTGCCCCTCTCCGTGGAGGATATCCAGCTCCAGCTCGACCGCCGGCGGGTCGGACAGAGTGAGGTCACGTCCCCCCGCAATGAGCGGGATCGTGCCGAGGTCCTCTCCGGGATCTTCGAGGGGCTGACCACCGGCGCGCCGATTTCCCTCATCACCTATAACAAGGATGCCGACTCCTCGAAGTACGAACCGCTCCGCGATCTGTTTCGTCCCGGCCATGCCGACTACACCTACTGGGCCAAGTACGGGCACCGTGACCACCGGGGCGGTGGCCGCTCCTCCGCCCGGGAGACCTGGGGTCGCGTCGCCGCTGGGGCGATTGCCCGCAAAATCCTGGCGACCGTGGGAACCGAGGTCTATGGCTTCACCCGTGAGCTCGGCGGCATCGTAATGGAGACGTTTGAGCGCGATGAGATCGAGCGGAATGTCGTCCGCTGCCCTGACCCGGCCGCCGCCGCGCGGATGATCGCGGCGATCGCCGACGTCAAGGCCAACAACGATAGTCTGGGTGGCATCGTCGAGGTCCGGGCGATTGGGGTGCCCGTCGGGCTTGGTGAGCCGACGTTTGACAAGCTCGACGCCTTAATCGGTCAGGCGATGCTCTCTATCCCCGCGACCAAGGGCGTCGAGATTGGCGACGGCTTCGGTGTCGTGCGCTCCCGTGGCTCGGAGGCGAACGACGCCTTTTACGCCGAGGATGGTCGCGTCCGGACCCGAACCAACACCGCCGGCGGCACCCTCGGCGGAATCTCCTCCGGCGAGGAGATCATCGTCCGCGTCGCGGTCAAACCGACCTCCTCCGTGGCCCAGGCGCAAGAAACGGTCGACACGTCCCTCCAGCCGCGTTCCATCCTGGTCGAGGGGCGGCACGACCCCTCGGTTCTGCCCCGCGCGGTCCCCGTCGCCGAAGCGATGCTGGCGATCGTCCTGGCCGATCTCTTCCTCCTCAACCGCGCCGCAAGGATCTGAGGCAACCGGTTCAACCACCAACAGACGGCAAGTGACGGTCGCCACTGGTCGCCGCCGGCGCTGGTCCCGGCGTGACCTCCGCCGTGACGACGATCCGCTCGGACGTGTCGTCGAAGGGGTCGAGGTCATAGCCGCCGTAGACGCGCCATTCGACGAAGCCCGTCACCTCCAGCAGCAGTTCCAGTTCAGCACGGTGCAGATAGCGCATGGCGTAGCCTGTCGCCGTCCGGCGCACGATCCCGTCCGCACCGACCAGGTCGTACCAGAGCGTCGTCTCGATCCGCTGGGACGCCGGGGAGACGCGACGGGACGCGAATTTCTCGACGCGATCCCCGCCGGCCAGCCGCCAATTTCCTTCGTGGCCGAATGCGTGGTCCAATCCGCGCAGATTGTCGGGCGTCGGATTGAGCACGTCGATCACCAGTTGTCCACGTGGATCGAGCGCCCTGCGGACCGCCAGCAGGGTCTCTCGTTGCGCCTCGACGCTGGACAGGTGGAGCAGACCGTTCAAGGCGATGACGACCAATCCGAATGGACCGCCCGGCGCCGTGTCCGCCTCGGTCATCGAGCCCTGGGCGAGCGTGATCCGAGAGCCCATCCCGGCGTCCGCGGTCGCCATCCGCGCTCGATCCAGCATCGCCGGCGACACGTCGAGCCCGGTGACCCGATGCCCGGCCGCCGCGAGCGGGACAAGTAGGCGACCACTGCCACACCCCAATTCGAGGATCGGGTCGCCCACGACCTGGGCTAGGTTGAGATACAGATCGACGTCCTCGGCATAGTCCTCATGTTCGAGATCGTAGAGCGCGGCGATATCGGCGTAGGGGTCCTCGGGAAACATCTGGCTCATCACCGCCGGATTGTAGCTGCACGATCCCGCTTCAAGCTCAGTCGACTCGTCCGCGCGCTGCCCAACGAAACTCCGGTACTCCCCTGCGGAAACGCGACCGAGGTTGCGAACCGCTATCGGTTGAGTCGTGGATGCGGGCGAAACGCGGTCCAGCCCGTCCATCCAATTGCGCGGGCACGAACCGCCTTCCGCTCCGCGTGCCACGCCGCTCCCGCCCGGGCAAAAAGAAGAACGGGCGGGAGCAATGAGCCCCCGCCCGTTCTTCTCGGCAAAATGGATTACGCCGCCTGGCAAACTCCACCGACGCAGACGTTGCTGCCGCAGCAAGCGGCGTCGCTGCCACAGGCGCTCGCCTGCGGGCGGCAGCATGTCAGCGCGCCGTCCTCGGCGATCAAGTTATCGCCGCAGACCAACCCGGCGCAGCATTCGGCGTCGCTCGCGCAGACGGCGACTTCCAGCCGGCAGCAGTTCAGCGCTCCGTCACCGCTCACGCCGTTGTCGGCGCAGACCGCGGCGCCGCCGTCCTGGCTGCACTCGCTCGTCGCGGTGCAGATTGCCCCCGCGGCAAGATTGCCGGCCGCCGCCTGACCGCAGACCCCGCCGACGCAGAAGAGACTGCCGCAGCAAAGCGAACTGGTGCTGCCACAGGCGCCGCCCTCTTCGAGACAGCAGTTGAGGGCGCCGTCGGCCTCAATCTCGTTGCTGGCGCAAATCACGGACCCGCTCGTCGAGGCCGCGCAGTCGGTCGTCGCGGTGCAGGCCGCCCCGAGCTGGACGGTGCCGGCGGGAGCGCCGTTTCCACTGCACACGCCACCCGCACAGAGCAGCCCGCTACAACACACCGCGCTGCTGTCGCAGACTCCGCCCGCGGTTCGGCAGCAGTTGAGCGCGCCGTCGCTGGCGAGGCCATTATCGGCGCAGATCGCCGGGCCGCCGGCCTGGCTGCACTGACTCGTCGCCGTGCAATACGAACCCGGCGGGAGCTCGCCGGAGACGGAAAGGTCCGTGCAGACGCCGTTGCGGCAATACAGACCGCCGCAGCAGTCCGCGCTCGACGTCGCGTCGGCGCACGCCCCGCCGCTAGTGCGGCAGCAGTTCAGCGCGCCATCGTTGGCGTAGCCGTTGTCCGCGCAGCTGACCGGCCCGCCCGCCTGGCTACACTGGCTCGTTGAGGAGCAGGCGGCACCCGGCGCTAACGTCCCCTCCTGCGCTCCCGCTCGGCTTCCCCGTGCCAGTGCCATGACCGCCGCCGCCGTGCCACCGAGCATGCCCCGCAGCACGCGACGACGGGACGCCCCGCCCGCCAACGCGCGCGCTAAATTGTCAAACCGTTGATCGTCCACGACCCGCCCTCCATGCGAACGGCGACGACGTGATCCCCATGTCCCATCATCGCCTACGAGTGTTCGTTCAGTCTTCCCACCACACTTTCTCATCCATTGGCCTCTACGTCTAGGGGGTGTGGTCGTTCACTCTCGCCGCTATAGCTCGTTCTCGCCGCTATAGCTCGTTCAAGCGGCATGACGCGAGAGAACCGTTGGGTTCCACTGGTTCCCAACCGCTGGTTTGTGCACCCCTGCCGTGAGTAATACCCGGCCTGACCGTCACCAAACGCCTGCCGGTCATCCAAGCGAGTCAATTCGAGAAAGGGGCATCCAGGGAGCGGCTAATACTACAACGGCACTTCGGCGTCGGATTGGGCGAGGCGGCGTTTGTAATGGCTGCGCCGCGCCTCGGCTTGGCGGCGGCGCCGCCAACGCGACCAGTGGAGGCGAAACGCGTGCTGGGCGGCGTCGCCGAGCAGCACGGCCAACAAGCGGCGCACCTCCGGCACGGTCACGGGGAGCAGGTTGGCATCGCTCCCCCGTTTTCGCCGCGCGCCGTCGCCCGGGTGATCTCAAGAAAGGCGTGGGCGAGCAGGCAGAGGGTGACGTGCCGATGCCACCCCGCCCAGCGCCGCACCTCGTACTGGTCGAGGCCGATCTCCTTGGCGCGTTGGAACCCTTCTTCGATCATCCAGCGCGCGCCGGCCACCCGCGCCAGCGTCTCGCCGGTGACGTCGTCGCGCCCAAACGCCCGATAGAAGGCTACCTCATCCGGCTTGGTCACGGAACGGCGAATCAGGAGCCATTGCGCAAAGCCCTCTGCCGTCCAGTACGGCAGGCGCGCCCACGCCCAATCGTAGACACGCGGGCCTTTGCTGCCGGCACCGCCCTCGATGCGGCGCCAGCGGTCGTTCGGGATCTCCGCCAGCAGCGCGTCGACGCGGACCTGGACGCCGCCGCGCCAGACCGGGTGGGAGCGCGCCACGGCGAGAACGTACGGGCGCTCCCGCGCCTCCAGCCAGCGGCGCAGATCGCCGTCGTTGCCGTAGGGCTCGTCGCCGGTCACCCAGGCCGCCGGCACCTCCGCCGCGAACGCCCGCGCCAGCATCGCCTGCGCCAGATCTCCCTTCGTCGCAAACGTCACGTCCGGCGGCACGCCGGCTTGCGTCCGGCGCACGTCATCGTCGGCCCAGACCTTGGGCAGATAGAGCGCGCGGTCGAGAAAGGCCCGGCCCTGCGGGCTGGCATAGGCGAGAAAGACGCCGATTTGGCAGTTTTCAATCCGGCCCGCCGTGCCTGAGTACTGACGCGCCACCCCGGCCGACTTCGTCCCTTTCTTGAGAAAGCCGGTTTCGTCGATGACCAGCACGGCGTCCGGATCGCCCAAGCGTTCGATGACGTAGGCCCGCAGGTCGTCGCGCACCGCGTCGGCGTCCCAGCGCGCCGTCCGCAGCAACCGTTGCACGCCGTCGGGGTTCCGTTCGCCCAATTGCTCGGCCAGTTGCCAGCCGTTGCGCCGCTCGACAGAATCCAGCAAGCCGGCCAGGAACCGCCCGGCCCGTGTCCGCACCTCGCGGCGGCCGAAGCGGGGAGCCAGGCGCGCCCGTAGCGCCGTCAACTCGTCCTGCCATGTCGCGACCTGGGCCAGTTGCGCGCGGTCGTGCGGGGTGATGGTCATGCCTCGCCTCCTGCGGTCTCGCCGGAGTCTCGCATGATAAGTGCCGTTGTAGTACTAAGAGGACGTTGCAAAACCCGTTGGGGGACGCCTCGCCACGGCATCCTGCCACATGCTTGCAGTCAGCAGTGGCAGAGGCGTGATGGGGGTGTAGGGCCTCGTCTCCTCAGCGCAGGAGCTGGGCGGGCCGCTCGCGCAGCAGGCGCTCCGCCTCGGCCGCGATCCGCCGCACGAGCGCCCCGGCCGGCTCGACCCGGTCGATCAACCCGGCCGCGCTCCCCGCCAGCACCGCGCCGACCTCGGGATCGCCGGCCACGCTCGCCGCCTCGATCTCCGCCAGCAGCTCCGCCCGGCACTGGGCCGCCTCGCCCTCCCGGCCGTGCCACGCGGCGGTGAACGCGTTGCGCACGACGCGGAGGGCGATGCCCGCCGGGAACGGGTCGTCCCAGACCCGATCGTAGGCCAGCGTCCGCACCGTGTCATCGGTGCCGGCCGCTAAGACCGGCTCCCGCCGCCAGTCACCGCCTTCCCATTCCTCGCTGGCGACGAAGCGGGTGCCCAGCCATGCCCCCTCCGCCCCGAGCAGGAGCGCCGCGGCCAGGCCCCGCCCGTCGGCGATGCCCCCCGCCGCCAGCACGGGCACGCCCCCGGCCGCGTCGACGGCCGCCGGCACCAGCGCCAGGCTGCCGATCTCGCCGCAGTGGCCGCCCGCCTCGGCGCCCTGGGCGGCGATCGCGTCGGCGCCGGCCGCGACCGCCCGCCGCGCCTGGGACACGGTCTGGACCTGGGCCAGCACCCGGGCGCCGGCGGCGTGGGCCGCGGCGACGTACGGGGCCGGGTCGCCGAAGGAGAAGGCGAGCGCCGCCGCCCCTTCGTCCAGCGCCAGCCGCGGCAGGTCCTCCTGCCGGTAGGCGGTCAGGAATGGGACGATGAAGCCGACCCCGACGGGGCGGTCGGTCCGCTCCCGCGCGAGCCGGAGCTGCGCGCGCAACCATTCGGCCTGGACCGGCCCGCCCTCCGAGTCCTGGCCGCCGATCAGGCCGAGCCCGCCGGCGGCCGAGACGGCCGCGGCCAGCGCGCCGCCGGCCCACCGTTCCCCCATCGGGGCGTTGACGATCGGGTGCGCGATGCCGAGGAGGTCGCAGAACCGGGTGCGCAGCATAGGATCCACCTCCGACCGATGGGGAACGCCGGACGCCGGGCGGCGGCATGGTACACCCGCCCGCTCCGGGTCGAGGAAGCGGAGGCAGATCAGCGAGCAGGCCAGGTGCAGCAGCCCCCGGAGCAGGTCGGCCCGCCGCTTGTACCGAACCCCGAGGCGGCGGCAGCCCAGGAGCCAGGTTAGCGTGCGCTCGACCACCCAGCGGTGCCGCCCCAGCCGCTCGGAGGAGTCGATCCCGCGGCGGGCGATCCGCGGCGTGATGCCCCGGGCGCGGAGGGCGCGCCGCAGGGACGCGGAGTCGTACGCCTTGTCGGCGTGCAGCTTGGCAGGACGCTTCCGCGGTCGCCCCGGCTTCCCGCGGGGACCGATGATGGGCGGGATGGCGTCGATGAGAGGAAGCAGCTGGGTCGAGTCGTGGGCGTTGGCGGCCGAGAGGCGGACGGCCAGGGGGACGCCGGTGCGGTCCACGACCAGGTGGTACTTGGACCCCGCTTTGCCGCGATCCGTCGGATTCGGTCCGGTCTGCTCGCCCCCTTTTGGCACGGACGCTGAGGCTGTCCACGCTCGACCGGCTCCAATCGACGGCCGCTTCATCCCCCAACCAATTCAAAAGCCGTTCGTGCAGCTTCTCCCAGACCCCGGCCGCCTGCCAGTCGCGCAGCCGACGCCAACAGGTCCAACCGCTGCCGCAGCCCAACTCCTTCGGCAGCAGCCGCCACGGGCAGCCGGTCCGCAGGACGAAGACGATGCCGGCGAGGGCGGCGCGGTCGGGGACGCGCGGGCGGCCGCCCTTCGGCTTGGGTGCCTCTTGGGGGAGAAACGGCGCGATCGCCTCCCAGAAATCGTCGGACACCAAGTCTGCGTGCTTCATGGGCTGGAGCATGCCACGCCCGCGAGGTTTTGCAACGTCCTCTTAGTACTACAACGGCACTTATCATGCGAGACTCCGGCGAGACCGCAGGAGGCGAGGCATGACCATCACCCCGCACGACCGC
>JAABUR0100005363.1_pt1 | contig 16427 bp, 12 predicted proteins | sample 5560091 | NCBI WGS metagenome assembly JAABUR01 (sample SAMN10711879, study PRJNA513375) | rock metagenome | isolation source: Antarctica rocks | place: Antarctica: Victoria Land, University Valley sud | reverse complement strand
CCAGGAGACGGACCACTCGAGCCCGGCGGCGGTGTTGCGATAGCTCTCATCGGCCTGCGCCGCCGTAGGGATGGCTGTGGTCGCCAGCGAGCCGACGACGAGCAGCGCGGCGATCAGCCCACGGAGCGGGCCGGCCGACCTGGCCTGGCTGGTCGACCGCGTGATGTGGTATCCGAACCGTGAACGCATCGTCTTCCCCTGTCATCGATGATGCGGCGCCTGTCGGCGGACGCCCGTGGCCCCGCCTGATCATGGTGACATGATACCGACATCGGTCCGGATGGAATGGTGCCGGGCGCCGGTTGACGATCGCTTCCACCGGCAGGCAGAGTGACGGGTTTCGCGACACCGTGTCTTGCGGGACGTATCGCCCCGCGGAGGGATGGCCGCCGCGGCGGCTGGGCGACCACACGGGATCGCCACGACGAAACGGTCATCGCCAGCGCCGCGAGAGCGGACGTACCCGCAACGGTTCGCGAGCGGCGCCACCTCGTTTCGAGCGTTCGAGGTGGCGTGTCCAGACGGAAGCCGCCACGGTTCACCGTTGCGTGACAGCCTGGGAAGACCAAGCGAATCACGAACGATCGGCGGTCGGGTGGCCAGACGGACAGGGCGAGGGGCGGTGCCCGCCTCCTGGCTACCGTCCCTCGTCAACGGTCATCTCTCAGGCATCGATCCCGTTATGCAAACCGGTCGAGACTGAACCTTGCTGGGCTAGAAGGACAACCCGTCGAGGATGTCCTGGATCTGCCTGTTGGCGTCCGGATCGGCGAGGGTCTGGGGATCGGTCGTGAACTCCACGACGAGGATCTCCTCTTCGCTCAGGGAGACGCAGATGATGTCGCTGGCGAGGTCTTCACCATCGACGGAGTAGAAGGCGTAGGCCTCCAGCGAGGTACCATCGTCGCTCGGGAAGATCAGGTCGCCGTCGTCGCCGCTTACGATCTCTGCCTCGCCGTCACTCCCGCCGTTGCCGCGGTCGGTCAGGACATCGAGGGAGTCGTCAAGGCAGGTCTCCGGGTCACCGTCGCCGTTATTCGACCCGGTGACGTTCAGCGTCAGAATGTCGGAACTGAGGGAAAGGGCGTCTACGTCATCCTCGCTGGACTCGTCCTCAACGGTCCAAACGTCCTCGTCCCAGGTCAGCTCGTAGCCATAGGTCGGGCTGGTGTAGGCGTTGCCATCGATACCCGTGTCGCCGGAGGAATCGTCGCTGGCCTCCGGGGTCCCGTTACGGTTTCCCCGTCGGCTCGCCTCCGGCGTCGCGTCGTCCTGACCGCTGGCTCGCGGGCTCGGCCCGTCATCACCGTCGCTGGGATCCGGCGTCGCGTCGCTGCCACCGCCACCGGCGAACGTCAGGCTGTCGAGAATCTCCTGGACCGCCGGGTAGCCCTCCCCGAAGTAGTCATCGATGAAGCCGCTCCGGTTGGTGAAGCCGACGATCAGATCGCTGTTCGGGTCACGCCGGCAGTCGATCATGACGATCTCGTCCTGCTCGTCGCCGTTGCTGGCCTGGGAGACGATCTGGTAGGCGACGGCCGACCGGTCATCCTCGCTGATCTCGAACGGGTCGCCGTCGTCGCCGTCGAACAGCTCGGCGTCGGCCGGGTCGACGTTGATCTCGTCGAGCAGGGTGGCGACGCAGTCGTCGGGATCGGACCACGAGTCGTCGGCCCCCTCGATGAAGAGGATGCTGCTCGTATCGAGGTCGTTGATCTGGATGAAGTCCCGCCCCAGCGCGTAGGTATTGACGTCCCGCTCACTCTCGACGGTCCAGGCGTCGGCGTCCCACTCCAGGCTGTAGCCGAAGGTCGGGCTGGTGTAGGTCCCGGCGTCCTCGTCAGCGCCGGCGGCCACGTCGCCGCTGGCCTCCTCGGTCGGTGTGGCCTCGTCCGCGCTGGCGTTCGGACGCGCCGACGAACTGGAGCGGCGGGACCGGCTTGCCTCCGGGGTCTCCTCATCGGCCGCGCTGGCGGCGGGCGACTCCTCGTCGTCGGCACTGGGCTTCGCCGATTCCGCGTCGTCGCTGGCGCTGGCTTCCGGGGTCTCGTCCCCCGAGCCGCCGTTGCCGCTAACGACGTCGGCCAGACCGAGCTCGACCGGCTCCCCGGCGATCTCGATGCCGTCGAATAGCTCGAAGGCCGCCTCGAGCTCGTCCGAATCGACCGGGACCAGCCCAACGACCCAGAGCAGGCTCGAGCTGTCCAGGGTGTAGCAGGCGTGGATCACATCGGCGTCGAGGTCGGTACCTCCGACGTCGAGCGTGATCGTGCGCAACTCGTAGGCGTAGTCGTCATTGTCGTCGGCGACGGGATCGCCGTTGTCGTCCTCGAACACCGCCGCATCGGTCGCGTTCGCGCCCTCCTCGAAGTTCGGGACGACTCCGGACAGGCAACCAGCCGGATCGACAGAGACGTCGTTCAGGACCAGGAACTGAACGACGCTGGCGTTCTCGGCCTGCAACCCGAAGTCCGCGGAATCCGAGTCGCTCTCGGTCCAGATGGAGTCATCCCAACCGACGGACCACTCCAGGCCGCCCTCGTCGTAGGTAAACGTGTCGCCGCCGGCCTGGGCGCCGGTCGACTGCAAGCCGGCGCTCATCGTGCCGAACAGCACCGCGAAGGCGGCCAGCAGGCGGGCACCCATGAGCCCCACGTGCCGCACCCGCCCGAACTGGACAACCGAATTCGATCGCGTCATCGTCTCTCCTTCTCGTCGGCCGGATGCCCGTATGGGTCCGGGCTCATGGGAAACGGCGTGGAGGCCTCGATGCCTGCAACGCATGGCCCCGCCGCGACGTGTCACGGGACGGTCGACCGCGAGGGGTCGGGACGAACCGAACGAATCGCCGGCCCGGACTGTCCGATGGGAACTGGCCGGACGTGTGCCGCCAGAATATCAGGCAATCCCGCAATTGGAAGGACCGGGCCGGCCATTCCCGCGGCTGATCCCGTGATTCGGACCGGCGTCCACGATTGCCCCACTGGATCATCCGTTGGGCATATCGCCGCCTGCTCACGACGCGGCCCATGACTTCACGGGAACGTAGGAGTGGAGTATGCGCAGAGGGGGCCCGATCGGCTTATTGACGGGGGCGGACGGTGATCGAGACCGTGGACCAGCAACCACCTCCCCTCAAGGTCGAAGTCGAGGTCATCAGCGACTGGAGTCTGGCGGCCGTCGCCTACGCCGCGTTCTTCACGGAGTCCGAGCGGGACGAGATCGGGACGTTCGACGAGCTGCCGGCCCCTGAGCGGGCACGGTGGGAATCCGTGGCGGCGCACATCGCCCGGACGGTCGTCTCGCCGATCGACGCGGATCTCGCGGCATCGCGGGCGGAGCAACGGACGGAACTGGCCGAGCAGGTCCGGGACGCCCCCTACTCGCGGGATCTCTGGCGGGCGATGACCCGGACCACCGATATGCAGCAGCGGATCGCCGCCCCGCGGGACCTGCTGATCGCATCGAAGGCATCGATCGCGATGGTCCACTCCCACTCGCGGCGGCTCGCGACCTCGGCCCAGGCGCTGGATCGCCCAATCTGGTGGGACGACCCGACGGCAGGAGAACACGACGATCAGGGCCACGACCCCGCGACTCAGCGACCACGCGTCCGGACGGGGTTGGTGGGACACCTGAGCGACGGCAGGGTTCCCGTCACGATGGGTCAGATCATCGCTCCGACCGCGTCATCCGGCGAGCCTGGCGTGGCTGTCCAATCGATGGTCGATGCTGGAAGGCGAGCGTGTCCAGCAGGTCGCTGATCTGCGCCGACGCTTCGCCGCTGGTAACCACGTCGTCAGTGGCGGTGAACTCGACGCCGAGGATGTTCTCCTCGACCAGTGGGTAACTATTGCCGACGTAGTCGTCGACGATGCCGCCGCAGGTGGTGAAGCCGACGATCAGGTCGCTGTCCTCGTCGGCGCGACCTCGATCGGGAAGACGTAGGCCCGGAGGGAGCGGTCATCCTCGCTCGTCTCGAACGGCTCGCCGTGCTCGTCCTCGTCCTCGATGGCCTCGCCGTCGGCGATGTCCAGCCCGATCTCCTCGAACAGCGTCTCGACGCAGTCGCCGGTGTCCGACCAGTCCTGGTCGGAGGCCTCCACGAACAGGGCGGTCGTGCCATCGACATCGGCCAGGACGAGCAGGTCGCCGGGGTTGTCGGCCAAAGCCTCGGTGTCTCACTCGACGGTCCAGTGGTCGGCGTCCCACTCCGGGGTGTAGCCGTAACTCGGGCTCTCGTATCTGCCGGCGTCCTCGTTGGCCTGGGCGCCGGCGCCGGTCAGGCCGGCGGTCATGGTTCCGAGCGGCATGGCGACCGCGGCCGTGGCCCTGAGTGCGAACAGACCGGCCCGGGTGGGGCCGACACGACGAAGGGCGGATCGATGGTGTCGCATCGTGGTTCCTCTCGACAGCCGGCCTCCCGCGCGGCCGGGCAGTTGGGGGTTGCGTGAAAGTGTCACGTCGAGAGAACGCCAGTGAGCAACGGAAGGTTCCCGGTGTCGCCCGTTGTCCTACACCGCCCGATCGCGAATCGCGGACAGTGCCGTCCGTAGGGGCGCAGCTCTCGTTTCGCTGGCAAGCCCGGCCGCCGCCGCGGCCTTCGCCGTCAGGCGAGACTGAGCCACCCCATCGATCTGTTTGCGATTGGCAACGCGTTCGGTCTCGATACCGGTAAGGCCGCGGCTCCAGCGGACGCAGGAAGGCGAAGCCGACCAGCATGGAGCCCCTCTCCATCCGTCTTCCAGACGAGCCTCGACGCAGTCGATACGATCGGAAGGCGAGATGGGGAGGGGTCGCGCTGCGCTGGGGGTGGGGCAAACCGGCAACGCGATAGCCGACCGGAGTTCCCTCCGGCCGGCTATCATGGTTATCCCCAAGTCGAACCGATCCTGAGGACGAGAAACCCTAGAACTCCAGAGAGTTCAGGATCTCCTCGACGGCCGGGTACTCGACGCCGAAGTAGTCGCCGGTCTCGTTGCTGATGCTCGTGAAGCCGACGATCAGGTCGCTGCCCGGGTCCTGACGGCAGTCGGCCAGCACGGTGATGTCCGTGCCATCCTGGCTGGTCGTGTAGGCGGCGGCCGACCGGTCATTCTCACTGATCTCGTACGGGTCACCCGTCTCTGGGTCATCGACGGCCGCATCCGAGCGAGTGTTGACATTGACCTCATCGAGGAGCGAACTCACACACGCATCCGTGTCGGCCCATTCTCCGTCCGTGCCCTCGATGTAGAGGACGCTGGTCTGATCGACATTGAACAACTGGAGATAGTCGCGCGGGTAGTCGGGATTGGACTCATTGTCGGTATCGACCGTCCAGTTGCCGGCATCCCAGGCGAGCGTGTAGCCGTAGGTCTGGCTCTCGTAGGTACCAGCGTTTTCGTCCGCGCCCGCGCCACCGGCGTCCGGAGTTCCGCCGCTGGTGACTGGGGTGCCCTCGTCGGTGGCTTCAGGCGTGGCGGCGTCGCTCGCCACCGGAGTACCGCTTTCCTCTGCCACTGGGGTAGCACTACCGCCCTGACCACTGTTGGCGAATGGCAGGGACGCGATGATCGGCTCAATCAAACCGTAGCCATCGGTGCCATAGCTGTCGACGAGACCGGAACGACTGGAGAAGCCGACGATCAGGTCGCTGTCTGGGTCGGCCCAGCACTCGACGAGCAAAATCTGATCCTGCGTCTCACCACTGTCAAGCTTGACCGGAATGAGGTACGCAGCGGCAGAGTGGTTGTCGTCATCGATCTCGAACGGGTCGCCGTTCGCATCGTCGACGAGTTCGCCATCGGCAACATCCACGCCGAGTTCGGGGAAGAGCGTGTCCACGCAGTCGCTCGTATCCGACCAGCTGTCCTCGGATCCTTCGGCGAAGAGCTGCGTCGTCCCGTCGGTATCGGAGAGAGCAAGGAAGTCACGACCGCTGTTGGTGTCCGCTTCGAGCTCAGCATCGACCGTCCACTGGTCGGCGTCCCATTCCAGTGTGTAACCGAACGACGGGCTCTCGTACGTTCCAGCCGCTTCATCTGCCTGCGCACCAGCGCCCTGCAGGCCGACGGCCATCGTACCGAACAGCATCGCCACGGCGACGATCAGCCGGGCCACGGTCAGACCAGTTCGTGACGGATCGCGGGGTGACTGGTGGACGAGTCGGTGGTGCATCGTCTCTCCTCTCGGTGGCCAGACACCCGCCCGGTGCCGGACCGTCTGGGGATGGCCGGAAGCCAGATGCCTCCCTGCCCGGCCGGGGCGGAGCCGTCCGATCGGTCCCGATCGCCGGGACGCTGGCCACACGGGTGAACCGCACCCACTGTGGCCCAATGCGGCTCCGCGCCCGCACCGGACCATGGTCGCACGAAAAGGACCTCGGGTCACGGGTCTGTCGATGGTCTGTCGATCCCCGGCCCATTGAGACACCGCACCGCCAACCCGGGCATTCCCGGACCATAGTGCGGTGTGTGGTGCCGATGCATAATCACCCCGCGCCTTCGGTGGAGACGACCGCAGCGGTCAGCATCGCGCTGTCGGGGCTGATCTCGAGCGGATAGGCCGTCGTCGGTCACCAGGACGGCCGCATTCGGGGCATCGTCCTGATGGATGGCGATGAAGTCGTCCAGGCACGTCTCAACACGGCCGTCGCCCTTGACGTAGCCAGCCAGGTCGGCATGGAGGTCGCCAGCGATCAGGGTCAGGATGTCGGTGCCGCCCTCGCTGGACATGCCGAGCGGCCGGGTGCTGATGAACGTGCCGCTATGGCCGTTGCCGTTCGACGTGATCCAGGACGCGAGGCAAACTGCCCGGTCGCCCTGCCGCGAGCGCTCTGCATCATGGAGTACCTCTGTGCGATCGCGGGAATCCAGGCTTCATGACCTACATCAACGTCGAATGTCTGTGTACCCATTTCTGCGTGCGATAGTTGGTTCCTCACCTAAATCCTCAATGGACACGAGCTATATCACTTCTATATGATAATCACATTCTATTTCCGACCTAAATAGTCAGGTTTTTTCATGGTATACGCGTTGCAGGATGATGGGAGACCAGTGCCTGGCGAGCGACGTTCTCTCGCTGGACGACTGATTGCCGATGGAGATCACAGAGGAATGAGACGGAACGAGAACGAACCAGATGAAGCGACTGGTGCCAGTCAGTTGGACCGGCGCCAGCTGCTCCAGCGAACAGGCGCGATTGGCCTTGGGGCAGTAGCGATCGGATCGGCGCATCGGCCCGTAGGGGCTACCGGGGAGACGACAATGACTCAGGCAGCGGATGGCACGCCGGCGGCGGGCGGGGAAGATCCGAAGGAACAGGCACTCGACGCGGACCGTGTCGACCCAGGCACGGACCTGACCGACAACATGGGCCATGCCGTCAGTGACGATCAGAACTCCCTCCGGGCCGGGACACGCGGTCCGACCCTTCTGGAAGACTTTCATTTCCGCGAGAAGATCAGCCACTTCGACCACGAGCGCATCCCGGAGCGGGTCGTCCACGCCCGTGGTGCCGCGGCGCACGGCTACTTCCAAGTCTACGAGTCGATGGCGCCCTCCACCATGGCGAACGTGCTGCAGGATTCGGCGAAGCGGACACCGGTCTTCGTGCGTTTCTCGACCGTCGCCGGTTCCCGTGGCTCGGCTGATACCGCCCGGGACGTTCGCGGCTTTGCGGTCAGGTTCTATACGGATGACGGCAACTGGGACATCGTTGGAAACAACATCCCGATCTTCTTCATCCAGGACGCGATCAAGTTTCCCGACCTGATCCATGCGGTCAAGCCGGAGCCGGACCGCGAGATTCCGCAGGCCTCCAGTGCCCATGACACCTTCTACGACTTCATCTCGCTGACGCCGGAATCGATCCCGATGATCATGTGGGTCATGAGCGACCGCGCCATTCCCAGGTCGTTCAGCACGATGCAGGGCTTTGGCGTCCACACGTTCCGGTTCGTCAACGATCAGGGCGTCTCGCGCTTCGTCAAGTTCCACTGGAAGCCAATGGCCGGAGTCCATGCCCTGGTCTGGGACGAGGCCCAGAAGCTCGCCGGGCGGGACGCGGATTTCCACCGTCGCGGGCTATGGGACGCGATCGAGGCCGGCAACTACCCCGAGTGGGAGCTGGGCATCCAGATGATCGACGAGGGGGAGGATGCCGCCTGGGATTTCGACATCCTCGATGCGACGAAGATCTGGCCCGAGGATCTGGTCCCGGTTCAGCCGGTTGGCAGGATGGTCCTCAACCGCAACCCGGACAACTACTTCTCCGAGACAGAACAGGTCGCCTTCATGACGACCAACATCGTTCCGGGGATCGATTTCTCCGATGACCCCCTCCTGCAGGGGCGCAACTTCTCATACCTCGACACGCAACTTAGCCGGCTCGGCAGCCCCAACTGGCCGCAGATCCCGATCAACCGTCCGATCAACGCGGTCTCGAACTATCAGCGCGACGGCCATATGCGGACGACCATCGAGACTGGCCGCGTCTCCTACGAGCCGAACTCGCTGGGTGGGAACAAGCCAGCCGAGGTGACGGCGGACCGGGGCGGATTCGTGAGCTACCCGGCGCCGGTCAGCGGCGTCAAACAGCGTGTCCGCTCAGAGACGTTCGGCGACCATTACGGCCAGGCCAGCCTGTTCTGGAACTCGATCTCCCCGGCGGAGCGGCTGCACATCGTCCGCGCCCAGCAGTTCGAGCTGGCCAAGGTGGAAACCCGCGACATCCGCCTTCGGATGATCGACCATCTGCGCAAGATCAACGACGTGCTCGGCGAGCAGGTCGCGTCCGCACTAGGCGAGACGGACGCTCCGGGCGAGGCCCCCACGGATGCGCAACTGCTGGAGATGCTCGCCAACGCCACCACCCCAACCACGGCGTCGGCTGGCCTGCAGCGAACGTCGGGCCTAAGCATCGAGGAATATTCGGGCCCGGCGAAGGGGCGCAAGGTCGCGATGCTGGTTGGCGACGGCGTAGATACGGCCGATGCCCTGCGCGTCAGTGACGCCCTCACGGCTGAGGGTGTCACCGTCGACCTGATCGCGGCCCGTCTCGGCGACCTCCAGGGTGACGGGGAGCAGCTCACGGCGTCGCGCACCTTCCTGTCGACACCGTCGGTCGTCTACGACGCGGTCTATGTGCCGGCGGGCGCCGGTAGTGCCGACGCGCTGTCCAACCAGGCGGCGGCCACGCTCTTCGTCGCGGAGGCCTACAAGCACGGCAAGCCAGTCGCCGCCAGTGGTGAAGGGTTGGCGTTGCTCCAGCGGGCGAAGGTGCCGGTTTCGACGGAGCAGGGCGTGTTCGACCTGTCCGATGCCGAGCCGCCCGCGTTCGTCACCGCTGTCGCGGCTCATCGCTTCTCGAACCGTCCGGACGATATGGTTCCCGTTTAGGTTGCCCAATTGCAATCTCGCCCAGTCGTCCCGGGAATCCAAAAGATTCCCGGGACGATTGCGTGACGGTCACGCTGTCTCCAGGTCCCGGATGAGGGCCTCGATGTCGGGCTGGCGGGAGGCGAGCAGTTCGGCCACCGGATCGTGAGCCGGAGTCGAGGCGGCGGCCCAGGGCAGATCGACGCGGCGGAGGAGTTCCCACGACATCATCTGGCGGACCTGGGCCCGGTCGATCCCGGCGAACGGTCCCTCCGCGTCGATCTGGGTGCGGTGCAGCCGGATGACCCGCTCCTTCGTCTCGAGGACGTCGGCGACCGGCATCATGACGGTGATCTCCCGGACCGGGGTGCCGAGCTGGTCGAGCTGCTCGGCGGTCAGCGAGCGGAACGGCCCATCGACCCGCTCCGCCATCCGCCGGATGCGCTCGCGCGGCAGGGCGTTGTAATAGAGGGAGGAGACCCGCCACGGCTCCCCGAGACCGGTCGGCGCACTGGTGTCGGCGGCCAGCGCGACGGCGGCGGTCGTGTGGTGATGGATGGCGACGTGGTCGGGGTGGCCATAGATCCCGTCGGCGCCAAAGGTGATCACGGCGGCCGGGCGGACATCGCGGATCGTCGCCGCGATCATGGCGACGACCTCGGCGGCAGAGGCCCGGACCAGCGAGCGCGGATCCTCGTTCTCGGGCGTGCCGGCCATGCCGGAGTCCCGGTAGCCTAGGAGCCGGATGTCGTGCAGCCCGGCCAGGACCATCGCGGCCCGGAGCTCCTGCTCGCGGACGGCGCCGAGGGTCTCCGGGGTGGCGGCGCCGGGGGCGAGGATCTCGCCGACCTCGCCGCGGGTGGCGGTGACGAGCGTCACCGGGACGTCGCGCTGGCGAAGCAGGGTGATCGTCCCGGCCAGCCCGAAGGCCTCGTCGTCAGGGTGGGCGAGGACGATCAGGAGTCCGTCGCTGGTCGGGCTGGAGGATGGGGTCGCGTCGTGTCCCTGGGGGTCGGTCATCGGGGATCTCCTCTTCGGATGCACGGTTACCGCGGCCCGAATCTCGCAACGGTGATTGGGGGTCAGGGCCATGACCAGTATCGCCCGTCCCGGAGCGGACAGCCCTGCCCGTCCGGCGGGTGCGATCGCCGGGCGGCTGCGCTACCCTTTCGGGATATGAGCCGAGACGCCCGACCGGCCGTGGAAACCGCCGCGCCGCCTCAGGTTACCCAACGACGAGACGCAGACAAGGACCCCCCGGTGAACAGCATCAGTACGTATCCCGACCGACTGGCGGTCGACCAGTGGTAAGCGGGAGCCGCGCCGCGCCGCCAGGCGACGCCACCCCCACGCTGGGCAAGCCTCCACAGGGATCCGGAATGCTCGTCGCGCTGCGGCGGGCCTTCGGCTACCTCGGTCCGCACCGGACGAACGTGATCGGCGCCCTCGCGGCCGTCCTCGTCGTGACCGTCGCCAACCTGCTGGCACCGCAACTGATCCGGATCGCGATCGACTCCGGGATCGCCACCCACGACAGCCGGGTGATCGTCCTCGCCGTGGCCGGGATGTTCGGCCTCGCGCTCGTCCGGGGGGCCGGCTCCTTCTTCCAGGGGTTCCTCGCCGAGCGCGGCTCGCAGGGCGTCGCGATGGACCTGCGGAACGACTTCTTCGGCAAGGTCGAGCGGCTCGGCTTCGACTTCCACGACCGGACGCCGACCGGCCAGCTCCTTACCCGGGCGACCAGCGACATCGAGCAGGTCCGCTTCCTGACTGGCAACGGCTTCGTCAACCTCGTCTGGGCGGCGCTCCAGGTCGTCGCGATCGTGATCCTGCTGTTCGTCCTCAACTGGCAGCTCGCCCTGATCACCTTCGTCTCGATCCTGATCATCTTCGCCCTGCTGGTCCAGTTCGGCACCCGGATCGCCCCGCTCTTCACGAGAATCCAGGCGACGCTCGGCCAGCTCAACTCCACGCTCCAGGAGGACCTCGTCGGCCTCCGGACGATCCGCGCCTTCCGCGGCGAGCAGCGCGAGCAGGAGCGCTACCGGGGCCACAACGAGCAGCTCTTCAACCTGAACATCCAGATCGTCAGCCTGTTCTCGACCAATTTCCGCGCCATCTTCCTCGTCGCCGGGCTGGCCTCGCTGGCGGTGGTCTGGGCCGGAGGCGAGCAGGTCATCGGCGGCAACCTCGAGGTCGGCTCACTGGTCGCCTTCTACACGTACCTGAACTTCCTCCTCGGCCCGATCCTGACGATGGGCTTCCTCGGCTCGGCCGTCCCACGGGCCGGGGCGTCGGCCGTCCGAATCTTCGCGGTGCTGGACGAGCCGGTCCGGATCGCTGAGGAGCCGGGCGCGCCGCCGCTGCCGCCGGTCGAGGGCCGCGTCGGCTTCGACCACGTCTCGTACCGCTACCCGGAGGCCGAGCACGACGCCCTGCACGACGTCAGCTTCACCGCCGAGCCCGGACAGACGATCGCGATCATCGGGACGACCGGCTCGGGCAAGAGCACGCTCGTCAACATGATCCCGCGCTTCCATGACGTGACGGCCGGTGCCGTCCGGATCGACGGCAACGATGTCCGCGACGTCGCGCTCGGCAGCCTCCGCAGCCAGGTCGCGCCGGTCCTGCAGGAGTCGCGCCTGTTCAGCGGGACGGTCCGGGAGAACATCTCCTACGGGCGGCCGGACGCGACCATGGACGAGATCCGGGCCGCCGCCGAGGCCGCCCAGGCCGCCCCGTTCATCGAGGCGATGGCCGAGGGCTACGAGACGATCATCGGCGAGCGCGGCGTCGGGTTGTCCGGTGGGCAGCGCCAGCGGGTCGCGATCGCGCGGGCGCTGCTGGCCGACCGGGCCATCCTGATCCTCGACGACAGCACGTCGGCGGTCGACGCGACGACCGAATCGGAGATCCGGGCCGCGATCGACGAGCTCCTGGCCCAGCGCCGCCGGACGACCTTCGTGATCGCCCAGCGGGTCAGCACGGTCCGCTCGGCCGACGTCATCCTCGTGATGGACGCGGGCCGGATCGTCGCCCAGGGCACGCACGATGAGCTGATCGCCGACAGCGAGCTCTACGTCTCGATCCTCGGCTCGCAACTCGGGACCGAGACGGCCTTCGCGCCGGACGAGACCACCGTCGACGAACTCGCGGAGCTGGACGGCAACGCCAACGGCGTCGCCACGACCGCGAACGGCAAAGCAGCGAGCACCGCGACGACCGCCACCACGACCACGAACGGGAGGGACTGAGCGATGTCCGCCCGCGCACGCGGCGCCACGCCGCCGGTCGATGAGACCGAAATCGTCCGGGACCGCCGCGGGACCGCCCGCCGGCTGATCGGCGAGCTCCGCGGCTTCCGGCCCCAGCTGCTCAACGCCGGGATCTGGGTCGTCGTCGGCGCGATCACCCAGGCCGCGACGCCCGCCCTGATCGGCAACGCGATCGACGGCCCGATCACCGACCGCGACTCCGGCCGGCTGCTGCTCTACGTCGTCATCCTGGTCGCGATCGCCCTGATCGGTGCCCTCGCGACCCGGATGCAGGTCGTCCGCGTGGGCATCATCGGCCAGCGCGTCCTGCAGGGGTTCCGCCAGCGGCTGTTCGACCACTTCCAGCGCCTGCCGCTGAAGTTCTTCGGCAAGCAGCCGATCGGCGACCTCGTCAGCCGCGTCAGCTCCGACGTCGACACGATCAACCAGTTCATCAGCCAGGGCCTCAGCCAGTCGATCGGCCAGGTCGTCGGCCTGATCGCGACCGTCATCGCGATGCTGCTCTACGACTGGCGGCTGGCGCTGGTCAGCTTCACGATCCTGCCGCTGCTGCTGCTCGCGACGACGATCGTCTCCCGCCGGGCCCGCGTCGCGTACCGCCTGACCCGGCGGACGGTTGGCGCGGTGACCTCCTCGCTGCAGGAGGAGATCAGCGGCATCCGCGAGACGCAGGCCTTCAACCGGGCCGACCACAACATCGACCGGTTCCAGGGCCAGAACCGGGAGAACTACGACGCCAACGTCAACGCCGTCCGGATCAGCTCGGCCCTCGCCCCGGCCGTCGACCTGCTCAGCACCGTCGCGACCGGCATCGTGCTGGCCTACGGCGGCTGGCAGGTCTACCGGGGCACCCTCGAGGTCGGCACGCTGGCGGCATTCCTGATCTACGTCCAGACGTTCTTCCGCCCGATCCAGCTCCTGTCGCAGGTCTACACGCAGGCGCAGTCGTCGCTGGCCGGGGCCGAGCGGATCTACAACATCCTCGACTCCCCGGCCGAGGAGGCCGACCCCGCTACCGCGATCGACCTGACCGGCACCCGCGTCCGGGGCGAGGTCCGGTTCGAGGACGTCACCTTCGGCTACGAGCCCGGTCGCGACATCCTCCACAACATCGACGTCACGATCCAGCCGGGGCAGACGGTCGCGATCGTCGGGCCGACCGGCGCCGGCAAGACGACGCTGGTCAACCTGATCCCGCGCTTCTACGAGCTGCCGGCGGACGGCGGCCGGATCACGCTCGACGGCCGCGACACCCGCGAGATCCACAAGGACAGCCTCCGGGAGCAGACCGCGCTCGTCCTCCAGGAGCCGTTCCTGTTCGCCGGGACGGTCCGGGACAACATCGCCTACGGCCGGGCGGACGCGACGGTCGCGGAGATCGAGGCGGCGGCGACCGCGGTCCAGGCCGACACCTTCATCCACGAGCTGCTACACGGCTACGAGACCGTGCTGGAGGAGGGCGGCGGCGGCCTGAGCGAGGGCCAGCGCCAGCTGCTCGCCTTCGCCCGGGCCGTGCTGGTCGACCCCCGCGTCCTGATCCTGGACGAGGCGACCAGCCGGATCGACACCCGGACCGAGGCGCTGATCCAGACGGCGCTCCAGACACTGCTCTCCGGCCGGACGAGCATCGTCATCGCCCACCGGCTCAGCACCGTCCGCAACGCCGACCTGATCCTCGTCATGTCGGACGGCCGGATCGTCGAGCAGGGCCGCCACGAGGAGCTGATCCGGCTGGACGGCCTCTACGCGACGCTCTACAACCGGCAGATGCGCGACACCAAGCGGGAGCCGGAGAAGATCGAGGCCCGGATGGCGACTGCCTCGACCCCGGCTTTCGGCGGGTAGCTCTGGCTCGACAGGAAGGAGGACCATCATGACGAAGCCATCAATCGACCTTGCCTACCCGACCGAAGCACAGGGCGATCTCCCCGCCTTCCAGTCCGTCGAGGAAGAGGCCGCGTTCTGGGACACCCATGACGTGACCGACCTCTCCGAGCTCCCTGGGACGGGAGAGCAATCGTCCTATTCGGAGATCGCTGACCGGTTTGTCATCGATCCCGACAGCAGCGATGATGAGGAATCCACTTATTCGGCGCGACCGCGTACAATATAGTAGGCACCCAAGTCGGGTGGACCGGAGCCAGGACAGGAATGGGCAAGCTCGACAAGCTGATCGGGGAACTGCTCCGGGACGACCCGCCGAGGGAGATGGCGTACCGCGACATCGCCACGGTGCTTGGCTTCTTTGGCTGGACCGAACGCAAGGCTGCCGGTTCGCACCTCCGCTGGAGCAAGACCGGTCACGGAGCACTGACCATCGCGGTGCATGGCGATCGGAGAGTAGCCCGGGTCGATCGACCAGTCATCCGGGATGTGATCGATGCGATCACCGACCAGCGCCGGATGAACTGATTTCCGGCGTGAAACATCGCCGTTCAAGCGTGAGCGTCGCCTCCAACTTCGCCACGTAGGCGTCTGTCGGAGATCCGGTGAGGAGTTATATCCGTGGTTGCCATTGAAGGAGCTGCTCGACGCAGTGAGACCGAGTGGATCGCTCCCGACCCACTCCCGATTACTCAACCAAGTCCCCTCGATGAGGTGTTGGCTCGCACCTACGCCTTCGTCGCCACGCCCTCTACTTTGGGCGGATGGAGCATCACGTTCCCGGATTTGCCCGGCTGCACCAGCCATGCCCGGACGTGGGACGAGGTCGGCTCGATGGCTCGCGAGACGTCCGAGCTCTGGCTGACCGGAACCTACGAGGACAACTACCCGATCCCGGATGTCTCCGACTGGCTGCCAGGCTATCTCGCCGACGACGCGCCAAATCGGTTCGCGGAGCGGGTCGGCCGGATCGATGGCCTGCCGGACCCCGAGCCGGAGCCGATCTACAGCGTCGAGCAGGTCGCCGGCATCCTCGACCTGAGCCGCCGCCGCGTCCAGAAGATCGCCCAGGAGCACGACCTCGGCCGGCTGGTCTCCGGCATCAGGCTGTTCAGCCCGAGCGATGTGAACACGATGCGCCAGAACCGGCGGCCTGTCGGCCGTCCAGCGAAGGGAACCACCGGCCCCGAGCAGGACTGGCAGGAGAGCGGAAGCGAGTCGGAGACGCGCGGCAAGTCAGCCAACCGCTGATCTGAGAGCTCACGGAGCCAGCCCATGCCTGCCCACCTCCCCGCGACCGACGGCCCCTGGCCCTCCGACTACCGCCAGATCCGCTGGGGGCTCTACCTGCGGCCCGACGCCCGCACCTGCCGGGACCAGGCTGGGATCCACGGCCTGCTCGAGCGCCAGTTCGGTCTCCGGGCCGGCGGGACGTTCATGCCGCACGCGACGATCAAGGGCTTCTTCCTCAGCCCCTCCCCCCCGGCGGAGCTGATCGCCGCCCTCGACCCGGTCCTGTCGCGGGCCGAGCCGTTCCCGATCCATAACAGCGGTCCGATTCCGTACGGCGTCGGTTCCGTGGTGCTCGACATCCAGCAGCGGGCCGACGGCGGCAACAACGACGCCCTGACCCTCTTCCACACGGCCTGCCTCGACGTCCTCCTGCCGCACATCGACCCGGACTGCCCCAACACGCCCCGCGAGCCCGTCCGTGACCGTTTCCACGGTCACCTGACCCTGTGCATGGCTGACTGCCCAACGTGGCTGTCCGACGAGGTCGCGGGATTCATCGACGACCTCCGGCCGATCGGCTCCGACGACTTCACCGCCCGGCACATCCACCTGTTCGCCTTCACCAGCGCCGACTGGGGCGGCCAGTGGTGGGACACCCTACGCTGGCGCCTCT
>JAABUR0100005361.1_pt1 | contig 16435 bp, 22 predicted proteins | sample 5560091 | NCBI WGS metagenome assembly JAABUR01 (sample SAMN10711879, study PRJNA513375) | rock metagenome | isolation source: Antarctica rocks | place: Antarctica: Victoria Land, University Valley sud | reverse complement strand
TGCGTGGGTGGCTGCTGAGCACTTCGCAAGGGTTAGTTGCATCCCCTGCACATTGGGCAGCAAACCTGCGCACTGTGGTGTCAAGATGCGCCTGCAGATCGCGCGCACCGGCAGCATGGACGTGCGAAGAGGGTGCGGGGCGACGTGTGCGCCAATGGCCGTCTGCTTGTGTCCTGCACATGCACACCGGCCGCCTGTCCGCCTGCGGCAAGGGGCGCTGCACGAGCGCATCGCCGTGCACGGTTGCGCGCGGCTGACCGCGCGCCCGGGCGGGGCAGGCGAGCCATGAGGCAGCGCGCCAGACGATGGCCGCGCTGCCGGCGCACGGCCTGGGCCCGGCCGCCGCGCGGCAGCTGCAGCAGTTCATGGCCGCGCTGCCGCCCGCGGGCGCGTATGCAGGCGTGCCCGCGCCAGCCAGCGCGCCCGCGCCGGGCGTCTACCCCGGCTACGGGCAGGCGCGGCCCCGGCCGCTTGACCAGCGGCGGCTGCGGGGCAAACGCAAGTTTGGGTCCCGGCCCGGCCGTGCTGCCTGGCGTGGAGTCTGGGCGGGCGTGCGCAAGCACGGCGTGCATGTGCTGGGGCGAGGGGTGCTGCAGCGGCCTCCCGTTGCTGGCCCCTGCTCGTAGGCCTGCGCGGGCGCGCAGGGCCGCGAGGGCCGCGCAGCCTGCGGCGCAGCGCGCGTTGCCGCCGTGCCTCGCCGGCCGCGCCCCGAGCCCGTGCGCGCCGCGCGCAGGGCCGCGCGCACAGCGGGCTGTCTTACAGCGGCGCGGTGGGCGGCGGCGCGCCCGCGGGCTACGACGCGCCACCCAGCAACGGCAGCAACGGTATGCACATGGGCGCCTACGCGCATGCGCACGCGCACGCGCACGCTGGCAGCTCCTACGCGTCAGCCGACAGCGGCGCCAACGGCGGGCCGCCCGCCAATGGCGGCTCCGCCTATTCCAGCGGCAGCGGCGGCGGGCGCTTCGAGAGTGGCGGCTCCGAGGCCGGCGGCGGCTTTGGCGGCGCGCTGGGCGGCCGGCCGAGCCTGGAGGACGTGTCGCCGCCGGGCGGCGGCGGCGGCAGCGAGCCGCGGCGCGACAACGGCGCCCTGGCCGCGCTCAGCGACTACCTGCCGGCCAACGACCGCACCGCGCAGGCGCTGCAGGCGCGCCCCGGGCGCGCCCGCGCGTGCACGCGCGCGGCGACCTCTGGCGGGCGCCGTCCAGCGCGCGCCGCCCCTGTTGGCATTACAGGCGCTGCTGCGCCCCGCCTGCGGGCACGGGCGCTGCGCAGGCTGAGCGCGGGCGGTGGCCTCGGCGGCGGCGCGCGCACGCTCAGGAGCCACCGTCAGATCAAGTCTGGAAGCAGGCGTCTATCCAAGTAGGGGAACTAGTGGAGTTCCACCTCTTTTCCTCTGCGGTGCCCATTTGCAAAAAAGCTGAGCGCACACGCGGCGGCGCTGACCGGGGGCCGCGCGCGCGGCGCAGGGCCTGAGCTTTGGCGGCGGCGGCGAGGGCATCGGCCTGCGCGTGGGCGGCCTGCTGCAGGCGCAGGCGCAGGCGCAGCTGGGCGGCGGCCTCGGCGCGCCCGCCGGCGCCATGGACGATCACCTGCTCCTGCTGCAGCGCGCGGCGGCCGCGCAGGCTGCGGCCGCGCACCATGGGCCGGCCGCGCACGCGCAGCCGGCGCACCACAGCCCCAGTCACCACGGCGGCGGCGGCGGCGGGCCGCCCGCGCCGCCGCCGCCCGCGGCGCTGCACGCGCCGCGCGCCGCGTCCGCCGAGCTGCCCGGCGCGGGGTTCCTGGCGGGGCTGGACGCGCAGGCGATCCTGGCCGCGGCGGCCGCTGGCGCGGCGTCGGTGGGCGGCGGCGGCGGCGCGCACGCGGGCGCCGCGGGGTACGGCGGCCGCATGGGCCGCGCCGGCTCGGAACGCCTGAGCGGCGAGGGCGGCGGCCGATACGCGAGCGGTGGCCCGGCCGACGCGCGCGCGGGGCCGCGCATCTTCGTCGGCAAGCTCAACAAGGAGACGACCGAGGGCGATGTGCGAGTGCGCGCCGCGCGCGGCCTGCCCCCGCGCGCCCGCGGCTGCGTGCTGGGGCGTTTTTCAAGGGCCGCGCGCCGCACCTGGTCACCCAGGCGCACGCCGTGAGCTGCTGTTAAACCTACTATAATGATTGTCCACCATAAAATAACCTCTTTGAGACGCAGTTGAACCGCGCACCGCGCAGGAGTACTTCACGCGCTTTGGCTACGTCATGGATGTGTACATGCCGCGCGACAAGGTCAACCGCGCCGAGCACCGCGGGTTTGGCTTCGTCACGTTTGAGACGGAGGCGGCCGTCGCGCGCGCCAACGCGCACGGCCAGCACCAGATCAGGCGCGCGCGCGCAGACTGCCGCGGGCCCCGCGCGATGTTGCGCACCAAGCGCAGGGTGCTGCGTTTGGTGCGCGGTGTGGCTCCTGGAGGGCGGCGCGGAGTTTGACGACGCTTGGGTACAGCATGCTTGCGTGCCTCCGAGTCAGCAAGGCCAGCGCCGTGTATCAGAGTGGCGAGCAGCCTGAGCTGGACGCAAGTGCACCGCCCTCGCTGTCAACTGTTGGGCAATCGCGCTTGCGTGCGGAGAGCGCCAGCGGGTCGCCGAGGGTGGCGGTGACTGTTTGGTGGTTGGCAAACGTGATTGAAAATGAGATGCTGTGGCAAAGAGCAGATGAACTTACAGTTGAAGGTGTGTCGTGGGGCAGGGGCTCCACGGTTGCGATCGACTGCGCGGTGCCGCGGCGCGAGGAGGATGCGGCGCCCAGCCACAGCCAGGCCAGCATCACGCGCGGCCTGCCCTCCATTCCGTCCATTGCGTCGCTGCACGCCAGCCCCGGCCACGGCTACGTCGACCACTCCAGCCTGCGCGACATGCAGGCGCGCCCCCCCGCCGGCGCCGAGCTCCTTTCCGTCTTCTGTTCTGTTCTTTCATCCTACCTCAGTGTTTGTCTGCCCCCATCTGTTGCCCCTGCGCGTTGGTCCAGAGCCTGGTGTCTCGATGCAAGTCACCAGGCCAGGACGCTCTAAGAGCCCAGGAAGTAGCAAGCTCGCCATCACAACAATTTTCTCAGCGGCAGCCCCTACATAGCCAGGCCTGGCATGCAACAGATCTACTGAAGCAGTGCAGGCATCTCATGCTCGCCCTGGAGGCAAGCACATTTGCGTTTACTTTAACAAGACGGCGCGCGCGCAGGGCATGGACCCCGGCCCCATGGGCGAGGACCTGAACGCCGGCCCGGCGCGGCATTACCTCCAGGAGCGCGTGCGCCACGGGTACCGCCCGTACTGATACGGGGGCGTCCGGGCGCGGGGCGCGCGGCCCCGAGCCTAGGCCTCGTGCGGCGCGCGTCGCCCTGCACAAGCAGCCATGGCGAATACGGCACAGGTTTGAAGGTATGAGGCGGCTGCGCGAGAGGGGCGGCGCCGCAAGGGTAGAGCGCCCCACGGGGACACGAGACTGTACAGGTAGCGAGCGAGTACTTCAGGAGTGTATGCGCACGGCGCGAGGGACATGGCAGCGACGGCGCTTGCGCTGAGCGGCCGAGGGCAGAGAGCATTTGGTGCGGTACGGCGGGCCCGTGCGTGGTGCGGGGCGGGCTGTCGCGCGCGGGCCCTGCAAGATGAGCTTATGGCACGGGGCGGTCAGGCCGCGTGTGCGGCGATCCCAGAACCTCCAGCATAAACCGTGCAGGTGACCTTGGAGAGGGAGTGGGAACGAGGGTCTGCACTGTACATGATGCGCGGTGTGTATTCATGAGGCGAGGCGGGGGCTGGCAATAAGGCCTGCGCGTACAGGCCTGCGCCGGGCTGCCAGGGTTGTGTGTGCAGCCGGCGGCTGCACGCACGCGTCTGGGCGTGCAGGCAGCGAGGTATTATATGGTGGGGAGTCGAGCACTGGAGGGGAGCGCGCGCAGAGCAGTGTCCAGCTTAGGAGGGGTGTTGCGTGGTAGCGGTTGTTTTCTTGTGTGACCATACCCCAGTAGGGCATGTGCTTTTGGGTGCCTGAGAGAGCACGGGGTGATCTTTTTTTTTCCCGCCTGCGTGCGCTGCACCGCCATGATGCCATGGCAGGGCGCGCTGCATGCAGCGCTAGGTTGTCAGTAGGGTATGGGGAGTGCCACGCCGGTGTGCGCCACAACACGGCGTGTTCAACGGCGCGGCGTGCAGCCGCCCGCGCAACGCAAGAGTCTCCGGCGGATGGCTTACAGTTTGTGCAGGCGGCATTCTGACGCAGCGCGGCGCCCATGCGCGCGTCTGCACAGCCGGGTGCTGAAGGGCCCCGAGGGTCATGGGGGTGGGGAGGGGATGGGGCACTCCCTCCGCCATGGACGCGCAGCGCTGCCGCGCGGGACAGTGCTGCGCGGGCGCGGGGCGGTACGTTTTAGGTAGGTTTGATGTGAGTAAATAGGAACGATGTGTGGATATGCGCCCGTGGCGGCGGCTTAGGCAGCTTGCGAGTGATTTGCTTAGGAGCTAACGTGCAAGGGCGGGGTTGCGGGCGCCCATTTCAAGTAGCCAGACTGTGTGGCGCCAACAGACGGATCCGAGCCAGGATGATGCGATGCGGCTGCGGCCTGCAGGGCGCACACACGAACCCGCGCGTTGCCCGGTGCGGTGCCAGCGAAAGGTGATTTGGTGTACGGCTCACACTGCTGAACATTATCCCGCCCAGTGACGGCAGAACTGCGGGGGCCGGCTGCTCCCGTGCTAGTGCGGGCGCAGCGCTCCCCCGACGCCCAGCGAGTGTCGATTATACAGGCGTGTGTCTAGGAACGAGTACAGCGTGGGCCGAAACCGGAGCCCGCGCCCGAGAGGGCGGCGGGCGGAAAGCAATGTGCTGGCGGCGCGATTTGTTGGCTGGCGCCTGTTATGGCGGAGCAATGCGTGTACCCTGCCAGACCCTCAGGAATGAATGCTCTTTGATTGTAGGCGGGCCGCTTCTTCCGGCCTCGCATGCTGTGTGTGTTACCCCGGTGACCAGGGCAGGTCGTTTTGGTGTGCAGCGGACAGTGCTTTTGGCAACCGGAGTCAGCGTATTTTTTAGCGGTGTGAGGATGCGTGTGAAGGGCGGCCGTCCGCCGCCGCAGTGTGCCGCGGGTCCCGGGTGGCCCGTGTGTCTGCGCCCCAAGCCCCAAGGGGGTAGGGTCAAGGTGCATGTCGCAGCACTCGGCCGCCCGTCCGCCCCGTGGCATGCCGCAAAGCGTGGCGCGCAGTTGCAGTTAGAGTGAGAGCGTGTGCTGTGTACTAGGCCGGTGCTGTTAGATACCGTTGGCAAACCGCAACTGTGTATTTGTAAATACCAAGGCAAGATCGCAGTGGCGTGCGGCTGTTCTGAGTGTTGGTAGTGCCTGTGCTCGGCCGCGCTGGACACCCTCAGACACAAGGCATTGGGCAGTGTTACAGCGCCTGGCCATGCATGCTTGTGCCGAGCATTCTAGCAAATTGCAAGAGCAAGTGCACTACAGGGCGTGCGCTTCTAACTTGTGTACAACCTTGTTGCAAGCAGGTGCCGGCTGCAACATGTCCTACAGGGTGTGTTGCCAGTGATAAGCTAGCCGCCTGCCCAGCAATGGGCTGGACATCCTGCACGTCACTGCAGCTGGCCAGGCCGGATGGTGCAGACTGACACTATGCGGGGCGGCCTGGTCAGAAGGCCTGGCGCTAGGCTCCCCGACTACCGCACAGCTATATTACTCACGGAGCGGCTCAGCAGGGGCCCATACGCAACTCTGAAGAAGTATGCCCAGAAGAGCCTCAGCTTGCAGCTGGAACAGACAGAGCGCCGACCCTAAGAGCTAATGCTGCATGCGCTGCATGCGCCTGCAGTCTGTCCCTGGCAGCCAGAGCCCCCACGCGGGGGCTCGAAAGTGCGCGCACTGCATGCATGCAAGCATGCTCCCGCCCCCGCGCCGTTCCCTGGTAATCTCCTCCGCGTCCGCCGCGCCGGGTGCCGCGCTGCGCGAGCGCGGGCGCGGGTCACTGCGCCCTCGGCGCAAAGTCCGGCCGCAGCACCCAGGCCTTGCCGCCGCCGTCGCGCTCCAGCTGGGCCACCTGCGCCCCCAGGTCCCGCCCTCGGCACGCCGCACTCGCACCTACCTTAAACTAACCCTAACCTTAACACGCCGCCGGCAACGGCACGCATTATCAGGTGATAGCCTGCTTGTGATAGTCTGACTCTCACAGCTGAGCGACCGAAGCAACACAGCACTCCAGGCGCGGCGCTGCGCCCGCATGCCATGACCGCCCAGTGGCTGGACGGTGTGCTGCCCTGCTCCGCTGGTCGACATGCGTGCAGCTCTTGACTGTGTGGACGCGCTGCGGCCGCAGAGCACCGCGGATGGGGGCTGCGCTCAGTGCAGCAGCTGGCGGGAGATAAGCGCCCGAAAGGGCTGCAAGAGTCTCATGTCACTTAATGACTGTGCATGCGCTGTGCGAGCGGACGAAGCCAGCACGGAGGCGGCTGCGCGCCTGGTGCAGCAGCTGGCGGAACACGGGCGCGAGCGCGGGCCGCAGCTCGGGCGCGAAGCGCTGCACGACCGCGCCGCTGGGCGCGCGCCCGCCGGCCGCCGCCAGGAAGTCCACGATGCGCCCGCTCAGCTCGCGCGCGGCCTCCAGCTGCGGCCGTGGGACAGGATGTAGGGTAGGGTGGGTTTGGTGTAAACAACAACGTGCCACGCAGACAAGAGGTGAAATGAGGACCGGGCCAGGTCTTGCTGCCCTGTGAATGCTGTCCCCATGGGGTGGCTACATAAACACGAACCAAACACTGGCCTCCTCAGCTTGAGTTCCTCCAGGCGCGCCATGGACTGGCTGGCGTGCAGCGCATGGGGCCGCTGCACCAACCGCATGCCATCTCACGCAGAGCCCCGCAGCGCCGTGTCGGCGGTTGGCTGCCATGCCCCCGCAGCCACAGGATGATGCTGGGCAGCACTTCACAGCGTATGCCAGTCGGGTATGGAGCGCGCCTCAGGGTCCTCGTGGCCCTCCGCCGCGACCGACACGGCCGCGCGCCGCGCCGCCAGCGTGGCAAGCAGCTCCGCGCTGCGCGGCGCCACGCCGCCGCTCGTGCCCGCGCGCGCGCCCGCGCCAAACACCGCGCTGCCAAACCTGGGCGCGGCAGGCGCATGCGCTGACAGTGGGGCGCCGCAGGTGCCTCACCGCACCTGTACCATTGCCGCAATGCCTTGAAGCCCACAGAGCCCAAGCACAGCCCAGAGCCCAGGAAAGCCTCAGAAGGCCAAAGAAAGGGTGCGGCAGGCTCGCGCACATACTGCCAAACCATGCGCTGGCTAGCACTGCCTGGGCCTGCGCTGCCGCCAACAGGGGCCCACACGGAAGCGGTGCCGCCGCACCTGGTCAGAGCGGCGGCCGCGGCGGCGGCGGGCGCCTCGCCGGGCGGCTCCCCTGGGGCGGCGGCGGGCGCTGCGGGCAGCAGGCGCAGGTTGGCGGCCGCGCCGAAGCGGCGCGCGATGGCCGGCGGCGCGCCGCCCGCGCCGGAGCGGCCCGTCCAGGTGGGCACGTTGATGGGCGCGGCCTGGCGCGACGCTTCCGGGTAGAGTCAGACATGCGCCTCGCGCCCCTCGCGCGACCAAAGGCAGCTGCGACCGCATGAGCGAGCAGGCACAAAGCAGCGCTGGACTGCTGCACGATGGCGCCAGGCGCGGCGGTGCCGCGCAACCCGTCGCGCACCTCGCACGCGGCGCGGCTGCGGCGCAGCGCGTCGGCGGCGCGGCGCGCCACGCGCGCGGCGGCCGCGTCGCGCTGCAGCGCCTCGGGGTCGTTGGCGGCCTCGATGCGCGTGTGGTCCAGCGCGCTGGCCACGCCCGCGCCCTCGAACAGCTCGCGCAGCACGCGCGCGTCCTCGCCGCCGCCGCCTGCGCGGGGCGCAGCAGCGCGATGTTACATGTCATGATGCACACGTCACAATACAGCCGCTACAGTATGCAGCAGGTACCAAGCGAACAAAGTCAACGCCAGCTCACTGCAGTGCTTGCAGTGCTGAGCAGGGCATCATGGCTCCAGCACTCTGCCAAGTGCGCGGCCTATTGACTTTTCAGGGCTGTTCCTAGCTCTTGTGGTACTACAAGGACGCAATGCCCTACCGCGTTTTGTTACACCACTAGAAAAAACAGGCACTCGCCGCTGACGGCATGCGCTCCTCGCACGCCTAGCGTCTCAACATCGCCCCCTCACCAGCGAAAGGGCACAGGGTGAGGGCTTGCGCACCAGACCCATTGCTGGCGGCGGCCAGCGCCGCGGCCACCGCTCGGCCGCCGCCGCGCGTTGGGGACGGCTGCAGAGCTGCTGCGGCCACTGCTGCATCAACGCCCTCCATGGAGCCTGCGGAGGGGCTGGACGGCGCAGACGCGCCGCCCTCGATCCGCTCGGCGGAGCCCTCCGCCTCTGCTCGCGCCGCGCGCCCAGCCTCGTCAGCGCTGCTGCGGCACGGAGCCGTCGCGTGCGCAGGGAGGCTGCGCCTCGAGTGCTGCCACACTATCTGGTTGTCCATGGCCTAGGGTATGTGCTACAGCGATGCAGCTGCAGTCGTGGATCACACATGGCCTGAGTGGCAAGCAACCTGGCGACTGAACTCAGGGCAGCGGCCCCTGGGCAGCCCCTGCATGGCGACTACGGCCGCGCCCACTGCAACCTCGCCTGGTGTGTTCCGCGAGGCCCAAGCGCATGCCGGCCGCCTACCCGCGACACAAGCAGAGCACAACAGCCTGCCAGTCTGCAAAACTCTAACCTAATTAGCAAGCGAGCCCTGGGCGCGCGCCCTGCATGGCGACCTCGGCCGCGCCGGCCGCGGCCTCGGCCGGCACGGCGAGCGTGTCGGGGTCGAGCGCGTCGCCGGCGTCCAGCGGCACCTCCACCGAGCCCGGCAGCGACGCGAAGATCGCCGCCGTCTCGCTGGCGCCCGCGTACTGCGCGCGCCGCCCCGCAGGCTAAGGTAAGACATGCCTTGCCGGCCGTGTGCGCACGCCGCTGACGCCTGCGTGTCCTTGCCAGGTCGCACGATGGAAGCATTGGCAGGATGCTGTGCGCAGCGGACCTGTCTGCCCTTGGCGCATCGGCCTGCTGCAATCTTGACGGAGGAACAAGGCACATATTTTGCAGGTATGTACTAGGGGGATACAGAGGCAAATATCGCACCTGGCTGCCCAGCGTGAACAGGTCGTGGATGTCACGCGCCTTGAAGAAGCGCTTCTGGCGCGGGTCCCGCAGCACCTGCCGCGGGAGCGAGCGCGGTCATGACACTCAAAGGAGCCGGGCATGCGCTGTCGCCTGTCAGACACTCCGTCAACCGCGAGCGCTGCGCTAAGCTCACGCGCTACAGCTGGCGCCCGGCCAGCAGAGCGCTGACACTGTGCAGGCAAAGTCACCTGCTTTACTCGTTGTCTGCACAAGACCGTGAGAGGGGCGGCCACGGGAGGGACGGCGCGGCGGGCGCGCCTTGTTCGTCAGGAACTGCTTGTAGATCTGGCGGTGGTACACCTTCTCCTCGATCGTGCCGGCGGTGATGAGGCGGTACACCGTGACCGGCCGCGTCTGCCCGATGCGCCACGCGCGCTCGCGCGCCTGGGTGTCCGTCGCCGGGTTCCAATCCGGGTCGAACAGCAGCACGCTGCCGCGCGCGCGCGCGCGCCCTGCATCAAGGGCGATGCACGACGCCATGCATCGCGCTGCCACTGTGAATACACATTTTGCACCATCAGCCAACCCTATCCGTGCGCAGCTGAGAAACGTACATGACGGCTGAAATAGCAATGCCTGGCAGTCAGATCCTCGTAAAAACGGCGACTGTGTCAAACAAATTTACTAGCTGATGACGCATTTCACAAAACACTGACCTACACATGTTATGCATGCCCACACAACAGCATTTCAGAGCAGCACTCATGCCTCCGCACCGGTCCGCGCCGGTGAGGTTGATGCCCAGGCCGCCAACCTTGGTGGTCAGCAGGAACACGAACACGGACTCATTGTTGTTGAAGTCATCGACGAGGCGCGCGCGCGCGCCGACCGCCGTGCTGCCGTCCATGCGATGGTACGGCAGGTCAGCCGCCTGCATTGTTGGTGACAGCAGCCTGTTAACACATCACAGCATACAGGTAGACTGGTAAGCAGGCCTGGCAGGCACAGAGCCGCTGTGAATGTGCCATGTCATGCAGAGAACAGGTGCGACCTGCGGCAGCCGGATGTACTCATGATGCTTGGCACAGGTACATCGGCATGCTAGCAGGACATCATCACATAGAGTACGCGCCTGCATGGCGCTCTCCGCGATGTCCAGCATCTGCTGCGTCTGCGTGAACAGCAGCGCGCGATGGCCGGTCTGGTGCCAGTGCGCCAGCACCTGCGCACCAAGCGGATGCCTGACAACAAGCGCAGCAGCGCGCCAGTGCTCTGGCTGTCACCAAGCTTGGTGGCAACACACGGCTGCTCAACTGGAAGCTTGACTCAGCACGTGCATGCTGTCCTGTCGGATGGCTTTGCCGCACGCCACACCAGCAACGGTGCGCTAGCCGCAGGCACAGCAGCTCAGCCAGGAGGCCGGGCCGCGCGCGCCTTCATGGCGACGGTGAGCTTGCCAGAGCGCACGGGGTTGCCGTAGTCCGGCGCGCCCTCCCACTTGGCGCGCTGCAGCAGGTCGGGGTGGTTGCATATCTTGCGCAGGATGTCGATGCCAGCGAGCGCATTGCGCCGGTCCTGCGCGGCTTGTCTGCAGGTTAGGGCCGTCTGGAAAAAAAGTATGGGAGGCCTGCTTTGGTTGGCGAGGGCGCCCTTGGCGGCAAAGTGCTGCCAGGGAAGTTGAGGCCTGCGCCTATACGGCATGCACCCTGTCGTCGAGCGGAACGGAGTTCAAAATCCCGTCAAGATTCTTTGATAGCCTACACGTCCTGCCGGCACCTGAGTGAAGCGCAATATGCCATGCAATGTCAGTCCAGGCAAAGAGTAAACGGGTGGCCAAGCGTGCTCGGGCACGAGCGCACCGCAAGGATGTCAGCAACCTCGGAGGACGCCAGGTAGGAGCGGTACAGGTCGCGCTGGTCGGCCGTCAGCGTGCAGAAGAGCACCTGCGCGCGTGCATGCACCGTCGAGGGAAGCCATCACAGCGGGCAGTGCCGCATGCTCAGCAATGGTGACCCACACGCATGCTGGACGGCCATTGGCTACAGGCGGATGAGCCGCTCAGCGTCTTATGAAGCACATGACACAAACCTGATACAGCAGGTTGTTGCCTTGCTGCACCATGCTGACTGTGGCTTGAAATCGAGTTGAAGACTTGTCTTGTTGAGCTGTCTCATGCAACCAACTTCCTCTTCACAGGACATCCGACAACAAATTGGCAACCTGTTGCGAACAGGTGGAACAGGCACATGTGCAACTGCTCCAAGCACACATGCCTGCTCGGTCTTGGCGGGCAGCTGCTGCGCGACGTCCTCCTTGCGCCGGCGCAGCAGGTAGGGCGCGATCAGGTCGCGCAGCACCACCGCGCACTTGTACGCCGTGGAAACCTGTTGCGCAGCACCAGGCATCCTCAGAGGAGCCTACATTATGCAATTGCAAGGAAGTGATGCACACATCCAAGCCTATCCCTCCACTTTCAGCACATCAGCATGAACCTGACTACGCACACTGCAGCACAGGCGACAGCAAGGATGCAAGAAAAGCATGCTCCAGCCCCAGCCATTACTGCGCTTAGTAAAGTGAGTGAAGTCCACAAGGTCAGAACCTGCTCGGCCCTGGCACGCGCACGCTGCGTGCGCGCAAGCACCCACCTGCTGCGCGGATGCGTTGGCGTAGCCGCCGAACTGGATGGGCAGCGCGAACTGCGCGCGAAACACGGGCAGCGTGCCCAGCTTGCCGGGGAAGACAAAGTCGAACAGGCTCCACAGCTCGGCCAGGCGGTTCTGGATGGGCGAGCCGGACATGATCACGCGGTGCACCGTCGCCAGCTGCTTGGCCGCCAGCGTCACCTGCGCCCACGCCCGTCACGAACCACGCGCGGCTGCCGTGTCTGGATTAGGGTAGGGTATGACCACCCTACCCTAAACCTATCACGCAGGTCAAATATTCTGCTCCCGCTCCCCGCTGCGGCGCGCCTCCTAGCGCCACACGCTGGGGCGCCGCTCGGGGCGCAGGCAGGAGCTCGCGGGCAGACGGAGACGCACGGGGCCCTGCCTCCGCGTCGGGGTTGCGGATCTTGTGGCCCTCGTCCAGGATCGCGTAGCCCCAACTGACGCCGAGCAGCAGCTGGCGCTGCAGGCGCAGCTGGTCGTATGACGTCAGCAGGATGCCCGACTCGCTGCGCGCGATCATCTGCACGATTGCCCTGCGCGCAGGGCTGGCACGCGTGCGCGCCATGCCGCGGCACGGAGGCTGCTGTCGATGGGGCAGGGACATTGTGACAGTGCGTGCGCACTACAGCTCTGCAGGCAGCCCATGTTGTTCCTCTGCAAGAACCGGCACCATGCAGAGTGTGCCAGGGGAGAGCCATGCCACTACCTAGGGCGATCGGGGCAGCCGCACTGACCGGCGCCGCATTCGGCAGGCGCAGCAGATGTGAATGCAGTGGCTCGGCAATGAGCAGCAAAACACGTGGTACTGCAACGACCGCAGCAGGTGGCCAGTGCGCCAGCAGCCATGCAGCACCTCTTAAAATCGCCAAGGCATGAACACCTCACAGAGCTTTCGAGGCCTGCTGTGTGCTGTCATGCGTAGCTTGCCGCATGCGGAGCAGCTGGACCAGTGGCTTATGAGCGCGAGATAGGCGGTGCAGAGGCACAGGCCGTGAGGAGCGCTCGGCGAGGGCGGGGCGCACTCGCGCGGCGGCCGCGGCAGGTGCCCGGCGCGCTGGCTGTCGTGCAGCACGGCCACGCGGAACGGCGGGTACCAGCAGCGCAGCTCGCGCAGCCACTGCCGCAGCACCGTCGCCGGGCAGACCACCACCGACGGCCGGAACTTGCGCGAGTGGTGCAGGCCCGCCAGGAATGCTGCCACCTGCGCCGACCTGCCGGCCGCATGCCGCGCAGGGGTGCGAGCCTGCCAGGGGAGCAGTCCCTGCAGCTGTGGTGGCGCCTGCGCATGCGCTGCACAGCTGCGGGGTGCCACATGGGGAGCAGCGGCCTTCCATGCCTGTAACGTCTCCTTGTCAGATGAAGGGTGTCTCATCCAATTCATTCAAGCAAAGGGTCAACTCCGTGTGCTGATGGGATTTGTGTGGTGAGTGAAAGCACAAGCACAATCAGACAAGCAATTCAAATCTGAAGCACGTCTGATGCGATGCGGCCCTAACCAGGCGCAGCGACGGGCGCGCGCCTGCACAGTCTTCCCGAGGCCCATCTCGTCGCCGACGATGCCGCCCGCGCGCTGCGTGTGCAGCTCCCACATCCACTTCACGCCTGCGCACCGCCGCCGCACAGCCCATGACCCACACGACTTGCACTGGCGCGCCTCTCAGGCCACGCTGACTCGTGTTTGGGTATCTCCCAAGCCAAGCTGACTCTCACTCGGGCGTCTCCCAGGGCTAGCCGGGTCGAATCTTGGCATCTGCCGGGCCAAGCTGGTGCACGGGTGGCGGGCGGTGCGCGCCCGTCTTCTGGTAGTCGAACAGGCGTTCGTAAATGTTGCCCGGAATGCGGTAGCCGCCGTCAAACACAACGTCCGGCAGGGCGCCGCCCTCGTCGCCAGGGCCCGGCCCTGGCTCGTCCTTGACCGCCGCGCCGTTGGCCGCCGCGTGCGCGTCGCCGCCGGGCGACGCCATGCCGCCCACGGCGTGCTCGGCGCCGGGCCGAACGCCCGGCGCGGCCGCGGCCGTGGCCGCTGAGGGGTGCCGGCGGCCCTGCATGCAGCAGGACTCAGACTTGGGTGTCATACAGGCCGCTCGCGCATCCCCTTATCAGCGTACTTCAAACTACTTTGAAATACTAAGCCAGCTTGTGTGCAACCACAGATGAAGCCCGGCACGGAGTCGCACAGCAGAACAGGCTTAGAAGCAGGCAGGGATGCAGGCACATGCTCTCATTGTCACACGCAGGTGACAACAACCTCCTGACGCGAGCGGCACAAACGCCGGCACGCGCTGTGAGCAGCTCAGGGTGGAGGCTGCAGAGCGTATGAGTGTATGAATGCAGCCTTTGCCAGTAAACATTGACTCTGACATCCCTTGTTGAGGCTGGTCAGCCGGGCCGCACCCTGAGCCAGCGCTCCAGGCGCGCCGCGTACACATCGTCGTCCACATCGTCAAACGTCCCCAGCGCGTCGTCGCCCTCAGACCTGGCAGGCGCAGGCTGCATGTGTGACAGCGCGTGCGCGCCTGGTCCCGCTGCCTGTCTGCCTTGCCTTGCTGCCTCACGTCTAGCACCCTAACTCGCATCTAGCACCCATAACCCTGCTACAACACTAAACATCACAGGCTGAATCAGTGCATCGTCCTTGACACGCTACAGAGGCAGCAGGCAACCACAAGCAGCGCTCACGCAGGCCAGCCCGCGCAGGCGCGCCTGTCGCCGGCGCTCTCCTCGCCGCTGGACGCGCGGGCCGGTGCGCCGGCCGCGTCCGCGCTTGCTTCCTTGCTGCTGGGCTCGTAGTCGCTGAGGCTGCCGGCGGAGCCTGCCGACGCGCCCTCCTCGTCGCCTGGGGCCGTCCGCCGCCGGCGCTGCCGCGGGCCCGCCTCCCTGGTCGCCCCCGGGGCTCGCGTCACGCGGGGAGCGCGCAGGCGCGGGGCCTCGCCTGCGCCACGCGGCCGGCGCGCTGCCAGCAGGCGTTGCTGCGCAGAAGCATGCAAACGCGGACAACACCGCACCGCTTCGGCACACATGCTTACGATCGTTAGCTGCAAGTCACCAGGAGGCTGCCCCCACCATCATTGTACAGGCGGACTGACCACCGCTGTGGAAGCAGCGCCGCGGCCTGCCTATCAAGGCGGCGCCTGAAATCAGCAAGCATACAAAGGGGGGGGCTGCAGCGCACAGCGCGGTCGCAGTGGCGCTCAGCCGCGGGCCCTTGCGCCGCTCGCGCGGCAGCGCGGCGCGCCGCCGCTTCCGTGGCGGCGGCTTGTCGCGCCCAGACGCGGCCTGCGCAGCGCGCCGGGAGCGCGTCACGCTGGCGGCGCGTTGCGGCCTTGCTGCTCACGCGAATGGGAGCCAGGCGGCCGCTTGACTCACAGCAAAGCAGCTCCTACACGCACTCTGCAGCTCGGGCGCCATGCCAGGGTGCGAGCACTGACGCGGGTGGGCGCGCGTCTGGCCTGACAGCGGCGGGAGGGGGCAGAGCGCGTCTGGCCTGCCAGCGGTGGAACCCTACCTGGCGCCAGAAGCCCTCGTCCAGGCGCGGCGCGGCGCGCTCGCGCGACGGCAGCGCGTCCGCCGGCAGCAGCCGCGTGCGCGCGCGCGTGGCCTTGATCGCCGCCAGCTGCCCGGCGATGTTCTGGAACGCGGGCTCCACATCGCGGCCTGCTGCGGCGCGGCCGCGCTGGGGCCGCCAGCTCGGGGCGTGGTGCGCCCCGCGGACGCCAAACAATGCTGCCGAGGAAGGCTGGCCGGCAGCTACACGCTCACTTCATGCAGGACCACTGCAGGTGAGCGCCGCGGCCAGTTGCGCAAGCGCAGGGACCGCCGCAGCTGGTGTACCATACGCACGCGCACGAGAGCCCAGACACACCGCAGGCGCTGCGCGCGAGCGCGACGGCGCCCACCTGACGTGGAGGCCGCGCCGGCACCGCCGTCGGCAGGGTCGCTCTGGATGCGCCGCTCGTAGCCGTCCAGGCGGTCGAAGGGCGTCAGGACGCCCTGCCAGCACACCACGGCGCTTTGCGCGCGCTGCACGTCTGCGCCGTCTCACGCATTCTCTACAACCCACGGCCGCTGGCCAGCACAGCGCTCTCTCCGCGCCGCAAGTTGCCTCGCATGCCAAAGAGATTGCAGCAGCGCCATCTGCAACGTCCAGCCTCTCAAGAGATGATGCCAGCAAACAGGCCACATGCCCCAAGTGTCAAGGCGGCTGCGCTCGCTGCTACTGAGCTGCCCGGTCTGCCGGCGAAAGCTCCACATCTAAACCTGCTCGTGCAGGTAGCAAGGACAGGCCCCGGGCGCAGACTCCTTACAATCGCTTCTGAAAACACAAAAGGCAGCCTGCTAGCTGGCCGGGAAGGGTAAGCAAGATGGGGTTGAAGATGACGGGGGACGGGGGGCGGGGCCCATGGGCGCAGGCGCGCCAGGCGGATGAGGCGGTCGCGCTCGGTCTCCACCAGGCCGCCGCGCGCCGCCGCGTCCAGCTCCGCGTCCAGGCCGCCGTCCTCCAGCAGCTGCGCGCGCGCGGGTGCGGGCGCGGGCGCGGGCGCGGGCGCGGGCGCCGCCGGCTCGCCTGCCTCCATCCCCGCCGCGCCCACGCCCTCGGCTGCGCCCGCGCCC
>JAABUR0100005360.1_pt1 | contig 16436 bp, 18 predicted proteins | sample 5560091 | NCBI WGS metagenome assembly JAABUR01 (sample SAMN10711879, study PRJNA513375) | rock metagenome | isolation source: Antarctica rocks | place: Antarctica: Victoria Land, University Valley sud | reverse complement strand
GGAGGACGCCCGGCGAGGCATTCGAAGAGGAGGACGCCCAGCGCGTACAGGTCCGAGCGCTGGTCCGCCGGCGTATCGAGCAGACCTGCTGCTTCCGGTGCGAGGTAACGGACCGTACCGACCAGATCGTCACGGATAGATTCGTCAAGCCACGGGCTGCGCGCGAAACCGAAGTCGATCAAGGTCACGGTGCGGACCGGCTCGGTGCCCTGGATCATGACGTTGGCCGGCTTGACGTCACGGTGGCAGATCCCCGCCCCGTGCGCGATGTCGAGAGCCGCTGCGAGGTCGCGGGCGATCCGCAGAGAGTCCACCAGTGACAAGGGCCCCCGTTGCAACTCCTGCTCCAACGTGGTGCCGGCCACCAATGGCTGGACCAGAAATAGGCGGTCGCCGGCCACTCCGCCGTCGTAAAGGCCGGACAAACCAGCACCAGTCAACTGGCGCAGCACCTGCGTCTCGTGCTCGAAGCGCAGCCGAGCGGCGGCATGGACCAACCCCGGGTCGATCGACTTCACAACGACGTCCCGGTCGGTCTCGAAATCCCGAGCAAGGAATGTCTTGACGCCGTTGCCACTCTTGAGCGTGCGGCGCAATTCGTACCGGCCGGCGAACATGTCACCCGGCGCCGCAGGTGCCGGAATCGGCAAGTGCAACGGGCCCTCCCGCATGGGGCTCGTCCTCTCCCTTGGGACGCGTCCATCCGCACTTCTTCAAGGGGCGAGTCTCTATATCTGATGGTAGCCCGTAGTTGAGCCCTCACCCGATAATCGAGGGCCCACCCCGTCGGGCATTTCAGCGCCGCCGAGTGCGTTGACATCAACGTGATGACTCGTGACCCACTTCGCCTACTCGTCCTCGGCGACTCGATCGCGTACGGAACCGGCGCGCGGCTGCTCGAGGACACGATCGGAAACAGGCTGGTCCGGTCGTTGGAGCGCGAGGGGTACAGCGCGAGCCTGGACGTTCTCGCCGTACCGGGCGCGACGACCCGCGAGTTGGCAGCCCAGGTACGTCGGGCAGCCTCCCTCGGCGCTGACCTTGCCTTGATCGTGGTGGGCGCAAACGACCTGACCCGGCTGATCCCACCGGCGCAGTCCGCAGCTGCCCTCGGTACGGCGGTGGCGGCGCTGCAGGCGGCCGACGTTCGGGTTGTCGTCGTTCCTGCGCCTGATCTGTCCGATCTACCGTTCGTACCGCCGGTCGCCCGACCGTGGGTGCACCAGGCGTGCGTGCAGCTGCAGCGGCGCCAAGCCGCCGCCGCCGAGTCGGCTGGCGCTCTGGTTGCTCCGATCTCGGCTGACCTGGCCCGCGCGTTCGCCGCCGATGCCACGCTGTTCTCGCCTGATCGCTATCACCCCTCCTCGGCCGGATATGCCAGCATCGCCGAGGCAATCGATCCCTACATCCTGGCTGCCGCCCGCTCCTGCGCCGAGGCCCTGCAACCCGAGCACTGAGCCCGCGTACGCTCGGTGGCCGCTAAGCCCGGTAGGAAGCCTCCGCATCGGCCTGGGCCGCACAGCGCAGGATCGCCTGGACCGAGCGATCGACGTCCGACTCGTCGGTAGACCAGTTGGAGACCGAGATGCGCATGGCAGCCTGTCCAGAATCTGGTTGAGCACCACCTCGTTGAGGAGCTGCACGCGATCGTTTGCGGCGAGTTGGTGGGCGAACCAGCTGGCCAGCGTGCAGCAGCGGTCGACCAGATCGGCGACTCCCTGCCGGCCGAGTGAGCGGAGAGCGGCGTAGACCGCAAAGCCCCGGCCCCGGCGGGACGACTCGGGCGTGTAGTCCATGGCGTCGCGCTCCCCGCCGGCACCGTGCACGAGATAGCTGGCCCGCATTCCCATCGCCGCGCGGTGTGCCGCCGGGTGGGCGCAGAACACCAGCCCCCCCGGGCCGACCGAGAGCGAGTGCATCTCTCGCACTGCTCGCGGCTGCCCTCCGAGATCAGCGTATGGAACTGGTGCGGGCTAGCATTCCGGCGAGCGCGTCCAGGGCGCCGGGAACCAGACGGTAGTAAGCCCACTTGCCGCGCTGTTCGCGCTCGAGCAGGCCGGCGTCGACCAGGATCTTCAAGTGGTGGGAGACGGTCGGCTGGGCAAGTGCGACCGGATCGGTCAGATCGCACACGCAGGCCTCGGCGTCGTCGTGCGCGGCGATCAGCGACACCAGCCGTAGCCGGGTCGGCTCGGCCAGTGCCTTGAGCACACCGGCCAGTCGCTGCGCCTCCGCCGGGCCGAGGACCTGGCGGGTGATGGGGTTACAGCAGGCTGCGAGATCACTGACCAACACCGAGCCCTCGGCGCGCACCGTGGTGGCACTCATGCTAACAAGCATCGCACATGCATTGACAGCTGTCGATGCGCTGCTATTCTCCTCCCATAGACCATTGTCGATGGAAGGACCACAACATGACATCCACCAGCGACGCCGAGCTGCTCGAGCGGGTCCGCGCCCGATACGCCGCGGCGGCGGGCGCCGTCACCGCAGGTCAGAGCAGCGGTTGCGGAACCGGTGCGGCCGCAGTGTCCGTGTGCTGCGCACCCGCAGATTCCGACGCCGGCGAGACACCGGAAGCCGCGTCGTGCTGCGGACCTGCGGCCGAGGCGCAGGCAGAGCTGGACACAACCTTCGGCGCCGCCCTCTACGACGCCGACGCACGGTCCGAACTCCCGGCCGATGCGCTCGCGGCCAGCCTGGGCTGCGGCAACCCGCTCGCGGTCGCCGACCTGCACCCCGGCGAGCGGGTCCTGGATCTGGGCTCTGGTGGCGGGATCGACGTACTGCTGTCCGCGCGGCGGGTCGGTACGACCGGGTTCGCCTACGGCGTGGACATGACCGACGAGATGCTCGAGTTGGCGCGGGCCAACGCTGCCAAGGCGGGGGTTACGAACGTCGAATTCGTCAAGGGCACCATCGAGGACATCCCGCTCCGCGACGCGACGGTCGACGTGGTGATTTCGAACTGCGTGATCAACCTGTCGGTCGACAAGCCTGCGGTGCTCGCGGAGATGTTCCGCGTCCTCACTCCCGGCGGACGGATCGGGGTCAGCGACGTGGTTGCCGAGGATCACCTCTCCCAGGGTGACCGGACCGCCCGGGGGAGCTATGTCGGCTGCATCGCTGGGGCACTGTCTCGGACCGAGTACCTCGACGGCCTGTCGTCTGCCGGATTCACAGATGCCTCGGTGACCTTCACCCATCAGGCAGCCGACGGCATGCACGCCGCCATCATCAGGGCGACCAAGCCCACTGGCGAGGGCGACCGACCATGACGAGCCCCTGCTTCTACCCGCGGCGGTGAGTGCCGCCCTCGCGCGCCGGATGCTGGCTGAAGCACTGGGCAGCGCATTCCTGCTCGCTGCCATCATCGGGTCGGGAATCGCCGCGCAACGCCTCTCCCCGAACGAGGTCGGATTGCAGCTGCTGCAGAACAGCCTGATCACCGGCGCCGCCCTCGTCGCCCTGATCCTCGCGCTGCAGCCAGTGTCCGCGGCTTTCAATCCGATCGTGACCCTCGTCGAACGGGCCTTCGGCGCGATTCGGACCGGCGAGGCCGCAGCGCTGATTGCTGCCCAACTCGGCGGCGCCGGGATCGGCGCAGTGGTGGCGAATCTGATGTTCGGCCAGCCCGCCGTCAGCGTCGCCACCAATCACCGGGACGGCGCTGGCCTCTGGCTCGGTGAGGTGGTCGCCACCTTGGGCCTGTTGCTGGTCATCTTCGGCACGGTGCGAGGCGGCCGCCGGGACCGGGTCGCGTACGCGGTCGGCGCCTATATCACCGCCGCCTACTGGTTCACCAGTTCGACCAGTTTCGCCAACCCCACCGTCACCCTGGCCCGTACCTTGTCGGACAGCTTTGCCGGCATCGCCCCCGCCTCGGTAGCCATGTTCGTGCTCGCCCAAATCGCCGGAGGGCTACTGGGGTACGTCGTCATCCGCGCTCTCTATCCGAACCCGACCGACCTGGCCGGTGCCGTCGCAGACGACGGTGCCCTCCCTCCGTCAAAGGTGCCCTGAATGACCGACCGACCGTCAGTCCTGTTCGTCTGCGTGCACAACGCCGGACGCTCGCAGATGGCCGCCGGCTGGCTCACCAGCCTTGGCGGCGATCGCGTCGAGGTCCGCTCGGCCGGCTCCACCCCCGCTGATCAGATCAATCCGGTCGCCGTCTCTGCCATGGCCGAGGTCGGGATCGACATCATCTACCAGCGACCCAAGATCCTCACTGTCGACGCCGTTCGCAGCTCTGACGTCGTCATCACGATGGGTTGCGGCGACACCTGCCCGATCTTCCCCGGCAAGCGGTACGAGGACTGGGACCTCGAAGATCCCGCGGGCAAGGGCATCACGGCCGTCCGCCGGGTACGTGATGAGATCCGGGGCCGTGTCCAGCGGCTGCTCGACGAGCTGCTGGACATCACCCACCGGCAGTGACGCCGGCAGAGCTTCCCTGAACTGGGTGGGTTTCATACATCCGGAGAGCTACGACCAGTCCTGATCCGGCGGTGAGCCCGGCGACGGTCCACACCGCGGTCGTGATGCTGAAGAGGTCGGCGAGCAGTCCGGCAGTCAACGCCCCGACTGCGAAGCCGCCATCGCGCCACAGCCGGTACACCCCGACCGACCGAGCCCGCCAGGCAGGATGCGCCACGTCGCCGATCGCAGCGAGCAGGGTCGGGTAAACCATCGCGGTCCCCGCACCGAGAGCCACCGCCGCCGCGGCCCACACGGCAAAGGAATCGGCCACCGCTACCAGAGCCAGCGCCCCGGCCTGAAGAAACATCCCGCCGGTGATCAGCGGTTTTCGGCCGATCCGGTCAGACAGCGCGCCAGTGGCCAGCTGCCCGAACCCCCAGACGGCCGGATACAGCGCGGCGAGGATCCCGATCTGGGTGATCGACAGACCGGCTGCTGCGAACAGGACCGGGAACAGTCCCCAGGCCAGCCCGTCGTTGAGATTGTTCACCATGCCGGCCTGGCTGGCCGCGGACAGGGCGGGCTCACGGAAGCTGGTCTGTAGCAGCACTTCACGGCTGGTCAGATCGGCATGGAGATGATCGTGGCGGCCATCCGCACGGGCCGCATGGGTGCCAGCTTCTAGCCGCGCATGATCGCGGGTCTCTCGTACGGCCAGGGTGGACAGGCCGAGACCGAGGGCGGCGTAGGCGACGCCGAGGTAGAACGGCTCGGGCCGCAGACCGTATCGGGCGGCCAGGTAGCCGGTGCCCAAAGCGGTAGCTGCGAGGGCAAGGTAGCCGGCGGCCTCATTGAGGCCCATGGCCAGGCCGCGGCGGTCAGGACCGGCGAGATCGATTTTCATGATGACCGTGGTGGACCAGGTCAAGCCTTGATTGATCCCGAGCAGCACGTTGGCCGCGATCACCCAGCCCCAACTCGGCGCCCAGATAAGCAGCAGCGGCACCGGCAGCGCGATCAGCCACCCCGCGACCAGGACGGGTTTGCGGCCGTACCGATCGCAGAAGGTGCCAGCAAAGTAGTTGGTGACGGCTTTGGTGGAGCCGAAGGCGAGGATGAAGGTCAGCGCGCTGGTGTATGCGGTGAGCCCGAACTCGCGTTCGGCCAGCAGCGGCAGCACCGTGCGTTCCTGCCCGAGCATCCCGCCGACAAGCGCGTTCACGGCCACGAGCAGGCTGAACTGGGCGAGGTTCGCCCGCAGTCCTAACCGCGGGCCGCGGGTGGCGGGAGCGGCCACCGATGGGGTCACTGAGTGGTCTCGAGGTCGCGTCCAGTGGCCTTCGCCCAGTCTTCCGCGCCGCCGACCAGCACCGCCAGGCCACGATGGCCGGCACGTTCGAGCAGGCTGGCCGCAGTGGCCGCACGTTCACCGTGCCCGCACATCAGCACAGTCGGTGCGTCCGGTAACTGAGCCGCGGCCCGCTCGACTGCGCCGAGCTCGATGTGCCGCGCGCCTGGAAGGTGCCCGCCGGCGAACTCGGGCAGCTGGCGGATGTCGAGAACCCGCCGGTCTGCGAGCTGCTCGGTGTTGAGCAACTCGGTGCTGGCTGTCGGCCGGCCCGCAGCGGTCCAGGCATCGATGCCGTCGCCGAGCTCACCGGCGAGCCGGTCATAGCCGATCTTCACCGCCTGCCAGACCACCTCTGCCAAATCCTGATCCGCATTGCGCACCACGACCAACGGCGCCGCAGGCTGGACCAGCCAGCCCAGCCAGGTCGCAAACTGCTCCCGCAACGGGATCGATAACGACGCGGGGATGTGCGCGGCTGCGTAGTCGGCGACGGGGCGAACGTCCAGTACCGTCGCGCCGGTAGAGCGCAGCTGCAGGACCTCAGCGACGGTCAGTTCCGCCAGGTGACCAGTTGTCGTGGCGTTCAGCACGGCCGGGCCGCGCCGATTGAGTTCGCCGAGGCGACCGAAGTACGGCGGATAGCTTCCAAGGGAGCCCAGCAACGCGGCCACGAACTCTTCGACGCAGGCGGCACGGAGCAGCGGGTTCGTGGCCCGCTCCGCTCCGATGGTGCTCGTCCGCGCAGCACCGGGCGGCGCAGCGCAGAACGATCCCGCGCCATGGGTGGGCCAGACCGCGATCTGGTCCGGAAGCTCGGCCAGCCGCTGTAGCGACGCGTACTGAGCGCGGGCCAGTTCCTCGGTGCGTTCCGGGCCGAGCAGGTCCGTACGAGCAGCCGACCCGACGATCATTGACCCACCGGTGAAGACCCCCAGTGGCGTCTTGTCGTCACGCAGCAGGAATGACAGGTGCTCATCGGTATGCCCCGGCGTGCTCAAGGCTGTGAGGGCTAGGCCGCCAAGGTCGACCTCGTCACTGTCGCCCAGCGCCCGGTGCGGAAACTCCCGTCGGCCACTCGCCGAGGCCAGCACAACCGCCCCGTCGTCGTGGGCCAACTGCACCGCGCCGGACAGGAAGTCCGCGTGCAGATGGGTGTCGGCGACGAAGATCATCCGAAGATTCCGGGTGGATGCGGCCGCCCTGGCCGCACGTAGGTCCCGAGGCGGATCGACCACCAGGGCTCGACCGTCGCCGAGGTCAAGCAGATAGCACGAGTTGCCTAGCCCCTCGTCCACCAGCGCGAGCACCTGATCGGATTCGAAGCTCATCGACAAGCACCTCGCAGGCGACCATGACGATCCCGGCTCATGGGGCTGAGTACTGCATCGGTGTCAGCATGGTCATGGGGAGGACGCCAGCAACGGGTAGCCGTACACCTCGAATGCCCGCGCCTTGGACTCTCCGCGCGCGCCTCCGAAAGTGTCCCACCCCGGGCCCACCTGCACGTCCACGAAACCGGTCTGTTGCAGCATCGCTTGCCAGCCCGCACGGGGCAGCCCGCCAGCTATTCAACCGGTCCACAGGTCGATATTGCGCATCGCCTCGACCGGCACGGGCCGACCATTGGCGATGTCGGCGAACTGCAGCCACCCGCCGGGCCGAAGGATGCGACGGATCTCGGTGAACACCGCCTCCTTGTCCGGGCACAGGTTGATCACTCCGTTGGAGATCACCACGTCGGCCCAGCCGTCGGTCACCGGCAGCGCCTCGGCCAGCCCCTCGCGAAATTCCACCTGGTCGAGCCTGAGTCCAGCGGCATTATGGCGGGCCTTGACCAGCATCTCCTCGGTCATGTCCACTCCGACCACTTGGCCGGCGGCACCAACCTGCCCGGCGGCGACAATGCTGTCGAAGCCGGAGCCCGAGCCCACGTCCACCACCCGCTCGCCCGGCTGAAGAGGGCGCAGCAAGAATGGGTTGCCGACCCCGGCGAAGGACTCCACAGCCTCCTCGGGCAGCAACTCCACGATGCCGACCGGGTAGTCCAGGCGCGCGGCCAGCGCACGTCCCGTGTGGAAGTGGTGCCCTCCGCCAGGGTCACTGGCAACCTCGCGGTATTTCTCCCGGACCTGCTCACGCAATACCGACGCATCGACAAACAATTCGCTCATCTCGGTGCCCATCTCCTTGTGCCAGCCAGCGGCCTCGGCCCGGGGGGCGTCAGTAGCTGAAGACGGTGGCTGCCTCGCCGTCGATCCAGTCGAAGAGCGGAACCGTCCCTGCGAGCTCCGCATGACTGACCAGCGTGCTGTCGTCCAGCTTGCGCGAGTTGAAGCAGATGGGGCACACCTGCAGCAGCCCACCGGCGTTCGCGTACCGCTCGGCCAAGTCGGGCAGTGGAGGGCATCCGTCACAGGCGACACCAGTCACACCGCTCTTCAGCGCGAGCCGTACGGCCTCCTTGGTGAGGAACATCCGGACTGGCTGCCCTCGCTCGGCCGCAGCGACGGCCACGAGGAAGGCGACGGTGACCCGTTCTGAGTCTTCGAGGCCGGTAGCAAGGTTCACGATCACTTTGTCGCTCATGATGTCTCCTCCGGGGTGACTGAAGCGGGCCGCTCCCGCTCCTTTCAAGTAATCGCTTGAACATGACCCACCCGCGCCGTCTTGTCAAGTATTTATATGAACTTGACAAGATGCAGGAACCGGCGCAGCATCCGTTCGTGGGCGATCGGAGGGCCAAGGATGCGCTGTTCGCGGCCTTCGCCGAGACGGCGAGCGCTCTCGGGTCCGGAAGGCGGGCCGAGATCATCGACGTGCTGGCCCAAGGTGAGCGCTCTGTCGAGCAGATCGCCGAGCAGATCTCCCAGAGCACGGCCAACACATCCCACCACTTGCAGATACTGGCCCGCGCCGGCCTGGCAACCGGTCGTCGCGACGGAACCCGCATCTACTACACCCTGGGAAGCGAGCATGTAACCGACCTGTGGGCGGCGGTCCGGGCGGTCACCGAGGAGCACTCCGCCGGCCTGGAAAAACTGGCGCTTGCCTACCTGGGGGATCGCAGCCAACTCGACGCTATCGGGCACCGCGAGCTGCTTGAGCGGATGCGCGCCGGCAGCGTCGTCGTACTCGACGTGCGACCAGCCATCGAGTACGAGGCCGGGCGCATATCGGGTGCCCGCTCGATGCCGCTCCCTGAACTCCGCCGACGCCTGCACACTCTGCCCAAGGACGCCCAGATAGTCGCCTATTGCCGTGGTCCCTACTGCGTCTATGCCGACGACGCCGTTCGACTGCTGCGGCGTGAGGGCTTCCAGGCATTACGGCTCAAGGACGGGTACCCCGAATGGAAGAAAGCTGGGTTGCCCGTCGCCTCCGGCCCCGAATCCTGTTCTTGACTTCGGGGCACCGGTAAGACAAGACGAACCGTTCGAGGGCGCTCACGGTGACGAGTGGGATGCGTTAGGGGATCGCACCAAGCGCGCCATTCTCGAGTGTCTGGCTGAACGGCCGCGAGCCGTGACTGCGTCATGGGCGGCATTGCCCAGACAGAGCACCACGCGAAGGTCTTTCGCATCGACTGACCTTGCCCGTGCGGTTCCGCCTCGTCGCCGTGACCGGATGGGGGGTTCCGATCCTTTGACTACATCGGTCTAACGCGTCGCGGCGGTGCTCGATTTGTAGTACAAAACCTCGTGAGGACTGTCGTTGATGCGATAGAGGACAAGGTAGGTCCCTCGTCGGGCAGCCCAGATGCCGGATAACTCGCCGCCGAGCTGCTTCCCGACTCGATCGGGGTCGTCGAGTAGCGAAGTATCCAGGAAGTTGATCACCGCGGCGGAGACCGCCTCAGGGAGCTTGCTGCTGATCGCGCGCTGGGCCGGTGGAGTCTGGACGAGTTCGTATCTAGCTGGCGGGCTCACGCTCGAAGGCGATTGAGGGCGGCGCAACTTGGCTTCTGGACCGGTCCAGAAACATAAGGGCCGGCTCCCGCCCCCACCCATGCGCGCGCCCGGAGGGATTCGAACCCGCAACCTTCTGATCCGTAGTCAGCGTCCGGCGTCAGCTCTGATCGCAAAATATGTTGCATTGCAATGCTTTTCAGCGTCGCTACCAGTGATGCATCTGCGTCCGTCAGGCCTAGTCAGGCGTGGTTCGTGGGACGGATCGTGGGCGGTGTAGGTCTTGCCGGCGGGACCTTGGCTCGCCACGTCGGCGCGTTCGGCTCTGACTCGCGTCTCGGAGTGTTATCGCCAGCGTCTCGGGCCACGGAAAGGAAGATCCGTCGGGCCCGGGAAGCCGGATCGAACCGTTCGTGAAGTGGCTCTCAGAACCGGACCCTCGAAGACGAACGGCAGCCGCCCTTCGTGGATACGGCAACGCCAGCACCGGCGAAGAGATTGTGTGAGTGCCACCGTCGCCTCGCCTTCGCGCCAGACCTCCTCACCATCCCCCCCGTCCGCACCCCTGGCCGGTCGAGTTGGCGTCGAGGTCGCGGCGCTGATGCTGCTCGACCCTGACCGTGCCCGACCTCTTTCAGGCGCTGGCGGCACGCAGGGATTCCGCAGACGCACATGTCGTATCGGTGCCGAGCCAAGGCCAGGGCGCTGGCTCCCCTGCTCCTAGCCGAGCGGCTCGCAACTCCGCCAGAGGCAGGACAGCGAGAGTGAACCATTCGGGGGAATTACCTCCGCGCAAGGCGGGTTCCGTGAACATTGACGTAGTAGCCCGGCGTCAGGATGCCTGGCGTTCGCACGCTGATCGAGGGACCGCAAGGCTACCCGGGCATCGGCCCGGATCTGGAGGAGGTGTCGATGCTTGAACTCCTACGCACGGCCGAGCGCCGGACGAGGCCGATGGATCCGGACTTCGCCGCCGCGATGACCCGTCGCTGGGCCGACCTGCCCGAGGTGGTCAAGACGCCGGGTCAGGTGCTCGGCCGGTTCGCACCGGGGTGCGAGGGTACGCACGGGGTCTTCCCGGCCTGCGACCTCGCGTGCACTCCCTGCTACCACTCGCGTGACGCCAATCGGGTCCGGGTGGACGGCGCACACACCCGCGAGCAGGTCGAGGCACAGATGACCGTGCTGAAGAAGCTGCGCGGTCCGCGGGCACACGCCCAGTTGATCGGCGGCGAGGTGAGCCTCCTCCCACCCGACGACCACGCGGAGACCTTGCTGATCATGCGCCGACACGGCCGCGAGCCGATGAGCATGACCCACGGCGATTTCGACTACGACTACTTGGAGCAACTGGTCCTGGGGCCTGACGGGTCCCGCCGGCTGGACCGAGTCTCCTTCGCCGGTCACTTCGACAAGATGATGTTCGGACGCCGGGGCATCGCCCGACCCCCAGACGAGGCGTCGCTGCACCCGTATCGGCGCCGGTTCGTGGACATGTTCAAGCGGATGCGCCGCGAGCACGGGGTCCGGTACTTCCTGGCCCACAACATGACCGTCACCCCGGCGAATGTCGGTGAGGTCGCCGAAGTGGTCCGCGAGGCCGGCGCGATGGGCTTCGGGATGCTGTCCTTCCAACCCGCTGCCTACGTCGGGGACGACCGGCGCTGGCGGGAGAAGTACCGCGATGCCGACGTGAGCCCGGACGCCGTGTGGGCCGAGATCGAGAAGGGCGCCGGCACGAAGCTCGATTACCGGATCTTCGAGAACGGCGACATCCGTTGCAACCGAACCGCTTACGGCTTCTACGTCGGTAAGCGCTGGTTCCCCGCGCTTGACGGCAATGATCCGCGCGATCTCGCTGCCCGCGACGACTTCTTCCGGTACTTCTCCGGCATCGGATTCGGTGGCTCCCCCGCGGCGATCCTGGCGATCAAGCTGATCCGCTTGGTCGCCCGGCACCCGCGGGTCATCGCCGTGGCCGCGCGCTGGGCGGCCCGTACGGTGCGGAGGGTCGGGGTACGGGCGCTGCTGCGGCATCGGCCACAGGCGGTCACCTTTGTGATGCACCAATTCATGGATGCCGCCGACGTCAATCCTGCCTGGGAGCTGATGCAGCAGGGCGTGACCAGCGACGATCCGCGGCTGCGAGAGACCCAGGAACGGCTCGCGGCCTGTCACTACGCCATGGGACACCCCGAGAACGGGACCTTGGTGCCGGCCTGCGTGCAGCACAGCGTGCTCGATCCGGCGGAGAACGTCGAGTTGCGGAAGCTGTTGCCGATCATCGACGTACGCAGCAGCGCCCGCGGCAATCAGGCGACTCATCCGTGACCGCCTCACTCGATGGTTCCGTCGGGCGCGCGGCCGACGAGATTGAACTGCCGACGGTCGATGGCGGCGTCTGGGACCTGCTGGTCATCGGCGGCGGGACCGCGGGCCTGGTCGGTGCCCGTACCGCAGCCTTGTTGGGCGCCTCGGTGCTGATGGTCGAGCGGGACCGGGCCGGGGGCGATTGCCTGTGGACCGGGTGCGTCCCCAGCAAGGCCCTGCTCGCAGCGGCCACCGCGGCCGCCGATACTCGCGCCACCGGCCGGCTCGGTGTCCACGTGGACGGGGTACGGGTGGACTTCGCAGCGGTGATGGCGCACGTGCACGCTGCCATCGCCAGGATCGAGCCCGACGACTCCCCGGAGTCGCTGCGCAGCGCCGGGGTGGCGGTCGCGTTCGGGCAGGCCAGGTTCACCGGTACGGACACCGCCGAGGTTGCCGGGCGGCCGGTCCGCTTCCGGCAGGCACTGGTGGCCACCGGGTCGAACCCGCTCGTACCCCCGATCCCTGGTCTGCGCGAGTCGAACCCGCTGACCAGCGACACGGTGTGGGATCTCACCGAGCTACCCGAACGGTTGGTCGTGCTGGGCGGCGGCAGCATCGGCTGCGAACTCGGCCAGGCCTTCACCCGGCTGGGCTCGACGGTGACGGTGGTCGAGGCCGCGGCCCGGCTGCTGACCAACGAAGAGGCCGACGCCGCGCGGACGGTCCATCAGGCGATCACCACGGACGGGGCCACCGTGCTCACCGGCGAACCGGTCACCGCGGTCGAGGGTTCCGAGGTGGTTCTCGAGGGCGGGCGCCGAATTACTGCCGATGCCATCCTGGTCGCCGTCGGTCGCCGTCCGGACACGACCGACCTCGACCTGGAGGCGGCGGGGGTACGGACCACCGACCGCGGCTTCGTCGGGGTGGACGACCATCTGCGGACCACGAATCCACGGATCTGGGGGGCCGGCGATGTCACCGGGCATCCGCAGTTCACGCATGTGGCCGGAGTCCACGGATCCACCGCGGCGACCAATGCCGTCCTCGGGTTGCGGAGAACCGCCGACGTGACGGCCGTTCCCCGGGTCACCTACACCTCGCCCGAGGTGGCCGCGGTCGGCGCCAGTGCGGAAGGCCCCGAACACACCTCGTACGTGGTGGCCCATGACGAGGTCGACCGGGCGGTGGTCGAGAACAAGACGGTGGGGTTCACCCGCCTCGTGCTCGACCGGCGCGGGCGACTCGTGGGAGCCACGGTGGTCGGGCCACGGGCCGGGGAGACCCTGGCCGAGCTGACCCTGGCGGTCCGGAAGGGTCTCAAGCCCAGTGACATCGCCGCGACGATGCACCCGTACCCGACCTGGGGCGACGGTCCGTGGAACGCCTCGATCACCGAGGTGCGCGCCCGGTTACAAGCGCCGACCGCCCGGCGGGCGGTGCGCGCACTGGCTGCCGTACGCCGACGGTGGCTGGACCTGCGGCGGTAGCCGGGGTAGGGCCGTGCTCAGCTGGGAATCCGGTGCTTGACTCCTGTGAAGCGTGCGAAGTCGCGGTCGTAGGACACGATCTCAGCGCTGTGCTCGATCGCGAGCGCGGCCAGATGTGCGTCGGTGGTGAGGTTGCCGCCTGTGCCGGCCGCCCGCATGAGGCTCCCCAGCACGCCGACATGGCGTGCGCTCGGTTGGGCGACCACCGCAGCCGGAGCACCCAGCCAGCTCTCGATCTGGTCGACCGCATCATCGACAGTCATCGGGGTTGGATGGATGGCGGGGTTGGTCACGATGCGGACGAACGCCAGCAACGCAACCCAGGCCAGGCCCACGGCCTGCGCGCCGGCAAGCGAGCGGTCAAGCCAGGAACGCGATTTTCCGTGATGGGCAGCGGTGCTGTCGACCGCGTAGATCAGGACATTGGCATCGACGATGACCAACGGTCACCGACCCTCGGCCAGGCGAGCCGCCAGCACATCATCCTCGAGCCGCGCAGCGATCTGCAATGCCTTGGTGAGATCCACTCTGGCAGGTCCGAGAGCACGAGGCGTCGTGAACGTGGCCGGACCCTGGGAACCGGGTCCGAGTCCGGCCCGGATCGCTGCGTTGACGGCATCCTTGAACGACAAGCCTCGCTCACGCATCGCACGCTCAACCAGCAGCCGGGTGTCTGGATCCAGGCTGACCGTAGTACGCACGATTGCATCGTAGCATCACAAGGAGTGATGCATTGATGATCGATGTGCGCTACCCGGGTACACGCACCAGTCCGTACGGTTGCATTGCCCCGGCTGAGACAACCCTCACCGCCACCGTGCCCGCAGCCCTGCGACTGGAGGTCGGCGAGGAGATGGCACTCGATTGCTCCCGGACTCGTGCCGGGTGTTCCCGGCCGAACAGCCGCAGGGCGAGGACCAGCCGGGCGAGGATCCGAAGCGCGCGGGCCAGCCGGTTGCGCCGGAGCGCACCGAGGCCTCCCATGCGTGACGAGGAGGTACATCTGGACCTGGACTGGATCCGATTGACCGACGCCCGGGCCGGTACGGAGGTGAGGCTGGCCGACCTCCCCGGCGTCTGGGTGCTGACCCTGCTGCGGCACAGATATTGACTGCCCTGTCAGGAGCACCTGGTCGAGGTGCAGAAACGTCTGGAGGGATCGGTCCCGCTGGTCGTGGTCGGGTTCAGCCCACCGGAGGCGCTCGCACCGCTGGCCGACTCTCTCGGGCTGGGCGGGATGATGCTGTCCGACCCCGAACGGGCGACCTACCGCCTACTCGGGCTGCGGAGGGCACCGTTGTGGCAGGTGTATTCCCCCGGCACGCTGGTCTATTACGCATCGGCCGCGCTACGGGGTCGCAAGCTGCAGAAGCCGGTCGAGGACACCAGGCAGCTCGGTGGCGACGCCTTGGTCAACGACGGCGCGATCGTACGGCTCTGGCGGCCATCGACACCGGACGACCGAGTCGCACCTCTCGTGATCGCAGCGGCCGCGCGCGGCCACCGTTCGGGTTGACTCTGACAGGTTGGTCTGGCCCGGATGACCGGCTTGGGTTGGCCACCCATTGGCGACGAGGAGTGGTCGTGACGTTGATCTGGCCCCACGTCAGCCTTGCCCTGATCGATAGGTTTCTCGAGGCGGGAAGGGATGGACAACCGCGCTCCGGAGTACGCCTCAGAGCATGGAGCCGAGGTCAGATCCCACCGTGGGGTAGGCGGCCGTCGTGGATTTCAGCTGGCGGGTGGTGAGGCCGAGCTTCATGGCGAGACCGAGGGTGTTGACCAGCTCGCCGTACTCGGGTCCCAGCAGGTGCGCCCCGACGATCTGGTCGGTGGACCGGTCAATGAGGATCTTGACGGCCGCGGTCGGCTCCCCGATCCGGTAGTTGGAGTACCAGCCGCTGGTCTCGGAGTAGCGTACGGCGACATCGATCCCGTGGTCGATGGCTTCCTGCTCGAGCATCCCAACTCGGACGAGCTCTGGGATGGTGAAGACTGCGGTCGGGATGCCGGCGTAGTCCGGCGTGATCGTGGTGTTCTTGATCATGTTCGAGGCCGCGACCTTGGCCTCCGAGACCGCGACCGGAGTCAGAGGCATGCCAGCAGTGTCCGCGGAGTCTCCGGCGGCCCAGACCGCCGGGTTGGTCGTGCTCTGGAGATGGCCCCCGACGCTCACGCCGTGCTCGCTCCACTCGACCCCGGCGGCGTCGAGATTCAGGTCCGACAGATCGGCGATGCGTCCGGCGCCGTGGACGACGAGGTCGGTCTCGATCGTTTCGCGAGCACCGGCCCGCTCGAGGGTGACCCGGTAGCCGCGGTCACTCGGCTCGACAGCCGCGATGCTCGTTGAGCGACGCATGTCGATGCCGACCTCTGTGCCGCGCGTGGCGAGAAGCTCGACGAGGTCCGGGTCGAAGCTCTTCAGCGGTCGTTCCCCGCGGTCGATGATGACCGCAGAGCTGCCGGCGCGGGCGCAGATGTGGGCGAACTCGAAGGAGATGAACCCGCCACCGACGAACAGGATCCGCGGCGGAAGGGCGTCGAGGTCCAGGAAGGCGGTGCTGTCGTCCAGGTGCTCGTGGCCGGGGAAGTCCAGGGGGCGGGGTCGAGCACCGGTGGCGATCAGGAAGCGGTCCGCGCGGTAGGCCCGCCCGTCGATCTCGATCCGGTCGGAGCCGGTGAACCTTGCCCGACCGTGGAGGGTGGTCACGTCGTTGCCCACGAGGCTGTCCTCAATGTTCTGCGGGACCGGGTCGGTGAAGCCGTGCTTGTGCTTCATCAGGTCGCTCCAGTTGATCGACAGTCCCGCGTCGTCGATGCCCTTGCCGCGCATCAGGGCGGCGCTGTCGATGATCTCGGCGCCCCGGCGCAGGATCTTCTTCGGGTCACACCCCCGCAACGCGCAGGTGCCGCCGTACGGGAGGGCATCCACGATCGCCACCCTCCATCCCTGCG
>JAABUR0100005359.1_pt1 | contig 16438 bp, 17 predicted proteins | sample 5560091 | NCBI WGS metagenome assembly JAABUR01 (sample SAMN10711879, study PRJNA513375) | rock metagenome | isolation source: Antarctica rocks | place: Antarctica: Victoria Land, University Valley sud | reverse complement strand
CCCGCTACAAGAACAAGTCCTCGAACTCCTGCAAATCCCCGCCACCAGCTACACCCCGCGGGCGCCGAGCTCCTGACATCCACAAGTGGGGGGCCAAACGCTCAGCGAGAAGTGCGGAACGTCAGATGAGATGCTCCACGGCCTCCTCCGCCGCCTCGCGGGCGGACTTCGTTTGCTCAGCCGCGGCCTCCTCGCGCTTCGTGGCCTGGTTTGTACGACGTCGATCGAGGAGCCGCGCTGCCCAGAGACACCCGCCTGCCACCGCCAACAAGGCCCACTTCACCGCGTCGCTCTTCTGAAAGGAGCCGACACCACCGGCAACGAATCCCGACACGACCACTGCGTCGGTGGTCCTTGGGTTATCGATGAGCCTGGAGAGCCATGGGGGCAACATGATGGGACGCGGGTCCGGGTCGTTACCTGACACCGCTCCTCCATTGGGCTTGGCAGAGGAAGAGCCTAGAGCCTCTGGTTCGGGCGCTTCCAGTTGGGCGCACTGCGAGCACGCTCCAACAACCGGGCGCCCGCCGCCGCAGGGGGATACGACGACGGGCTGGGTGCGACCTGTCCGCGCACGCAGGTCTCCGACGTCGACCTGTACCGGGCCGTCTCGGGTATCTGACCCGCCACGACGGGTAGATGTCCAACGCGTTGGACATGCAGATCTTGTGACGATCGGCATGTCGCCCGACACGGCATACGACAGCGCCCCCGCTCGAGGTAGGAGCGGGGGTGGCTGTCGTCTTTGTCAGGCTAGGCGCTCTCGGAGCATGACCGTCATACGCTCGAGGACGTCCCGCTGGCTGTGGGTAGGCGAACCCTTCGACGGTGCGCAGACTTCCGTGCCGTCACGGAAGGCAAGTCGCAACCCAAAGTCCCACGCCCACGCCTGACCGGGGTCACTCCACATGGAGAGCTCTGTCAGGTGGAGTGACCGGACCTCACCGTAGGGACGGAGAGTCGCCTCAAGTTCGACCGGACTTCCCCTCAAGATCCAATCGTTGCCGGTGTCGAGGCTGCCCGTGACCGTCAGGACGCCCGTGTCCGTCAGTGCTACCAGGCGCCACTTCTCTTGGCCGCTTTCGCTGAAGACCTCACAGACTTTCGACCCGCTCGAGAGGGAAATAAGCGCGGCGATGACTCCGCCCGGCGCGTAGTGATTGGCGTCAAGGGTCTTGGCTCGGTAGTCCTGCAGCTCCTCTTTCGTTACGTTCATGCACGGCAACCTAGCTCATGCTCAGTCTGTCGGCGCTGGGATGCTTCCCGGTGAGGCGGTGGACTGCCTGCCTTGTCGCCGGCGCGCCCGCGTTAGCCCATGCAGCGTGTTGAGACCTTCACGCGCTCGGCCCTTGCGCGATGACCCGCGCCCGGCGTTCCTGCCAGGCGAGCCATTTTTGGTAGCCGGCATCCGTCTCCGCGGCTCGGCGCAGGCTCTGCAGGGTGTAACCGTGTCGGCGCACTTCGTCGGCCCAGCGGCGGCGGCGACCGGACTCCTCAATGCTCCGAGGGTCGTCCCCGTAGAAGTGGAAGGCCCCTCGAGGGATGCCGTAGTACAGCTCCCCCGGGATGGCGCCGGTGCTGGTAGGTGCCGCTCGGCGCCTCACCGGGCCACCGTCCTGGCCGCGTAGGCACCGCGGGCGCCACCACGACGCTGCGTCCGGGTCAGGTCGTCCTCGTCGCCCACCGGCAGCCTCATGGACGCCAGCAGGCGGGTCAGGACGATGGACTGCTGTCTGGCCTCAACGATCGCAGGATGCGGAGTCGCATCACCTTTCGAGCTGGTCACGATCGCTGTGGCCGTCGACGCGATCTCGGCCAGCTCATCCAACCGGTCAGCGACCCGGCACGCCTGCAGCAGGAGCAGCTGCTCCCAGGCGTCGATCTCCCAACCGCTCAGGACGGAGACCCACAGCCGTCGTCCCGCATCCTTGAGGCCATCAGGAGGCGGCGGCGCACCGGCGTCAGGGTCGGCCTCTGGCACCGACGCCAGTAGTGGGGTGGTCTTGCTCATCGTCGCCAGCTCTCCAGGGTCGTCGTGATGGATGCCTCGCGCGCGCGTGCGAGGAACGTTTCAGGGGTCAGCCACCGCGAGCACCAGTACGACCCGGGGGGCGAAGCAGGGCCCCCACCCCTCCTCCCCATGGGGTCCTCGGTCGGTCGGTTATCGGGTAGCGTGCCCGTCCGCGTAGGGCGGGGTCGCCAGGCGAGGTCCTCGAAGCTGTAGACGCTGTCGCGTGGCTGGTCGTCGGACGGGCTCGGCTTGCGGTGGTCGCGGCGGTAGGCGGCGCGGCCGTCGTCGACGGTGCTCACGTGATGTCCCGCGCGGCCTCATGGATGATGACGGCGACCTGCGCCATCGAGACGTCGGTGGGGTCGCTTGCGCCGGCGATCACGACTCTCCTCGCGGTCTCCTCGTCACCATAGCTGGCCAACGCGGTGCCCCAGACGCAACCCGCGAGATAGGCGGACGCCCAAGCAAGCTCTGCGTGGCTGGCGCCGTTGACGAGCTCCAGCAACCGTCCGTCATCGCCGTTGGCTTTGGCGATCATCAGTTGCTGGGCGAGGGCCACGCCTCGCCCAGCTTCCTCACTATCCGTGAGGTCGGGTTTCGGTGTACGCGCCGCGGGGCGTCTCTCTCGGTGCCGCTTGGGTTTTCCGCCAGCCATCAGTGCCTCCCGTGGTTGGGTTCCGCGACCTGCCAGGCGGTCGCGGGTAGTCCGTCAGTCATCGGCCGTCTCCCGCCGTTGGCCTCCCGTGGTTGATCTCTTCAACCTGCACCTCGTCGAAGGTGGGTGGCCACCCCGGTCGCGGGAGCCAGCGGAGCCCAGCGACACGCCAACCGGCAGGAGTGTCGGCAAAGAGGACCGGCAACATCCTTGCGGTATGGCCGGCCTCAAACACGTAGTCTTCCGTCAGGTCGTCAGAGTGATAAAGCAGCACCAATTCCAGTCCCGGACCGATGGGACGCGGACGGTGGCTCGGCACGAACATCTTCAGGTCAGCGTTCCTAGTGGCGGTGCGCAACGTTCGGCAAGAGACGGCGAGCAGCTGGGGGAACAGCTCGCTGGTGGGCGACTCCGCGCTAAGCGACTGCGCGAGATCATCGCGGCTCATCCCGGCCACAATCGCGAGGTCCATGACGCTGGGGTTGGCGATGATCCACTGCTGAGCCAGCGCCGTTCGGAAGTCTGGCGTCAGGAGGGCCCAGGCGTAGGGATGGTCGCAGTTCACTGTTTTGAGCCACGATAGTGCCAGGTCGTTCGGCCCGGTCTGCCGTTGCGCCTGCTGCTCTGGCGACCAGCCACGCGGCCAAGTGTCGTCGTTACTGCTCACAGACACCAGCATGCCAGCGCCGTGACCCTGGTTGGGCAGGTGACGGCTACCGAGAGCGGTGACCGCCACGTCAGACCCCCATCAGCTGACGTTGTGACACGGCGAGCGCGAGCGCGTACTCGTCCATCCCCGGCGACGGGTGGATGTTGAACACCTGCGACTGCGAACCGCCCTCGCGGATCATGTCGGTCCGGGTCAAGTGCTCCCAGCCACCGGTCTGGTTGTCCACGATGGAGCGCCCAGGGGGAAGGGTGCCGCCCGTGTCGAGCAGGATCGGCTTGAGCACCGACTTGCCCAGGACCGCGCCGCCGTCGGCGTAGCCACCCGCGCGACCGTAAGCGGAGGACAGTGACCCGTACTGGCGAAGCGCATACTTCATCGACGCGGTGATGTTCGACAGCGGGTTCCAGATGTCGTGCGGCGTCCGCGGGTCCCAGTTGGCATTGAACGTCGGGTCGATGACCTGCATCAGACCCTTGGACGGGGTGCCCGCCTTCGCGTTGGAGTCCCACAAGTTGATCGCGTTCGGGTTGCCGCCGGACTCCTGGTTCATCCGCCGCAGGGTGATCCCGCCCAGGCTGCTGTCCTGGCCCTCCATCCCGAGCGCCTGCTGGACGGTGTTCGCCCACTGCAACACGCCCGCCCCCGGGCTGAAGGCGACGTTCCCGGAGCCGGCCCCGCCGGCCGCGGCGGTGCTGCCCCCGGGGATCGCCCAGCCGAGATACTTCGCGCCCCACTGGCTCATCGGCCGGTTGAAGTCGACCTGCCCGAGCTTGTCCCGGGTCGGCAGGTCCGTCGACACGATCGAGTTCTGCCCGACCGCGAGGTCGACGTGACCCGCCGGGTTCCCCGTCGTGTAGAACAGCGCGGCCCCGGCCGGTGGGTTCGTGTCGCCCGGGTGCCGACCCGGCGCGGCGTTCCACGAGTCGATAGCGCGAGGCAGGCCTAGCCAGCCGACCTTGTGACCCCACGCCGCGTTGACGAACGCGAGACATCGGTCGAGCCAGCCGGTGGTGTCGACATGGCCGAGCGCCCAGTTCACCGCCGATGCCGCCCCAGCCCCGTCGGATGCGTTCGGCGCCGCCCCGTTCTGGTTCTGCCCGGCGAGGAGGTCCTTCACCTTCTGCGCCAGCCCGTCGCCGACCTTCGTCAACGCGCCGGCAGCGAACTGCGCCATCGGATTCGACCCGATCCCGGCGACGATGGCCGCAACCATCTTCTTGATCGCATCCAACGGGTTCGACGTCACCGCATTGGCGACCGTCGCGACCGGGTTCCCCGTCTGCGATGCGACGACACCCAGGCCGGTCTTGATGGCATCCCACACGGCTCCACCGTCCGCGTAACGACGGACCAGCCCGCCGCCGGCATAGCCGGGCAGGGTGCCGTGCTCGTTGATCCACTCCAACGCGCCCGGATGCCGGCGGCGCATGTTCCGCGCCGACCGCTGCCGGATGACCTCTTCCTCGGCGGTGAGCATGGCCGGGATGTTGTCGGCCCGCTCATGCGGGGACCACCCGAAGACCGTGCCGCCGGTGTCGTACCCGCGCGGCTTGCCGCTGTAGTCCACCCGGCCGGGGCCGACGGGGCCACCGTCAGCGAACGCCGGCGGGAACGGGATCTGGAGCGCCCCTTCACCGAGCACCGCCTTCAGCATCGCGTTCAACGGGCCGACGAAGTTCTCCCGGATGAACTTCAGCACCGACTGGATCGGCGCCTTCACCTTGTCCTCGATCGTGCTGAAGATCGCGCCGACCCCATCCACGAGGCCCTGCCAGATGCGGCTGGAGTCGGTCTTGAAGCTCTCCCACGCCGTGGCCAGGAATGTTCGTAGTCCGCCGACCTTCTCACTCATCCAGCGCAGGAACCCGTCCCAGATGCCGCTGATACCACCGGTGATCCCGTTCCACCACGCCGTCGCGTTGTTCTGGATGTCAGCCCACCGCGCCGACAGGAACGTCCCCAGGCCGGTGACCTTGTCGCGCATCCAGCCGAGGAACCCATCCCAGATCCGGGAGATTCCACCGGTGATCCCGGACCACCAGTCGGTCGCGTTCCGGCTGATGTCGGCCCACCGCGCCGACAGGAACGTCCCCAGTCCGCCGACCTTGTCGCCGATCCAGCGCAGGCACCCGTCCCAGATGCCGCTGATACCACCGGTGATCCCGGACCACCACGCCGTCGCGTTGTTCTGGATGTCAGCCCACTTGTTCCACAGGAACGCCCGGAGACCTTCACCCCGCCCTTCGACCCATTTCTGCCACCCGTCCCAGATGCCGCTGATGCTGCGGGTGATCCCGGTCCACCAGGCCGTCGCGTTGGCGCTGATGTCGGCCCAACGCGCCAGCAGGAAGTTCCGGATCGCGTCGTTGACGGCGTAGATCTTGTTGTAGATCGCGTCGTTGACCTCAAAGATCTTGTTCCGGATCGCGTCATTGACGGTATAGATCCGATCGCGGATTGCGTCGCTCATCGCCCACACCTTGTCCCGGATGGCGTCGCTGATCGCCTGAACCTTCGCCCGGATCTCGGCGCCGGTGTCGGTCAATCGCTGCACGAAAAGGTCGAAGATGTTCGTCCCCAGACCCTTGCCGGTCGTGTCCTTGCCCAGGCTGTCCAGGGTCGCGCCGGCCTCGTCGGCGATCTTCTTGAACGCCGGCCACTTCTCGTAGGCGTAGGCCGCGGCGGCGCCGAGGGCCAGCAGCGCCTCAGTGATCCGGCCGATCTTCGACTTCGCGAAGGCGCTGTCCAGGACGTCCAAGGTGGGGCCGAGGGTCTTCGCGGCCGCCGCCAGGCCGGTAAGGCCCGCGACGGCCTCCCCGAGCTTCTTCGGGTCGGTGTCCGCGACCAGCTTCAGCAGCCGGTCCAGACCGTCGACGATCTTCGGCCCGAACGGCGCGAGGGCGACGATAATGTTGCCGAACGCCTTTCCGGCGTCGGTGAGCAGTTCCTTGACCGCGGGCAGGTTGTCCTTGATGTAACCGAGAAACTTCTGGAAGCCGGTGTTCGTGCTGAGGTTGGCGGCCCAGTCGGCGAACGACTTGGACCCCTTGAGCAGGGACGTGTTGAAGAGGTCACCGACCGGGGCGAGGGCCTGGAACAGACCGGCCGCGCCCTTCACGAGGTTGCCGAACGTCTCCGCGAACGTCTTGAGCCACCCGGCCGCACTGCCGCCGATGAAGGAGAAGAACTGGGTCCAGAACGGGCCGGTCAGCGCCTTGGACGCCTGCACGAACAGGTCGCCCATGACCTTCGCGAGGTCGCCGACGAACTTGGTCAGCCCAGGCAGAGCCGGCAGCAGCCCCCGGATCGCTTCCTGCAGGCCAGGCAGCAGCCCGTCCTGCGCGGCGCCCGACAGGCCCTTGAACGAGTCCTTCAGGCCGTACAGGAACTTGGCGAACTCCGCGCCGACGGGGGTGAGGTTCTTGAACGCCTCCGCGACCTTGTTCGCGCCGGACACGCCCGCCGCAGACGTCTCCTCGTGCGCGACCTGCAGCGCCCGCTGCGCGTTCAGCAGCGACGCCTGCGCGGCGGCGATCTGCGCGGCGCCCGCCCGGGCCTGGTCCGCTTGGGCCCGCTGCGCCGTGCCGATCGCCTCTTGCGCCTTGACGATCTGAGCGGCGCCAACCTCCGCCTGGGCTGCCTGGGCCCGCTGCGCCGTAGCGACGGCCTCCTGCGCCCTCGCGACCTGCTCCGACCCCTTGGTCTGCGCCGCCGTCACAGCCGCACGAGCAGCCGCCAGCGCCTGCTCCGAGGTCTGCACCCGCTCGTTCGCCGCAGTGATGCCGGTGCGCGCGGCGACAACCTGCTTCGACCCCTCCACCCCGGCAGCGTTGGCCGCCTTGGCGGACTCTTGCAGCCGCTGCTGCTGGATGCCGAGGTCGGTGTTGTGCTGCACGGCCTGGTCGTAGGCGAGCTTCGCCTCGTCCCGCTGTAGCTGAGTCGAGGCCGCTGAGGCGTTGACCTTGTCCAGGTTCTCCTGCGCCCTCGTGATCGCGAGCAGCGCCGCACGCTGCGACAGGGCGCCATCAGCAAGTTGGGTCTGGTAGTCCTGTAACTGCTGCTGCGCGGACTTGCGGGCGTCGGTCAACGCCTGCTGCGCGGTCAGCTCCTGCGCCTGCGCTTGCGCGAGCGCCCGCTCCGCGGACGCCACCTGGCTCAGCGCGGTCTGCACGCCTTGCGCGGCCTGCTTCTGCGCGTCCGCAAGGCCACGCTGCGCGTCGCCGACCCGCTGGGCTGCGTTGACGGCGGCCGCGGCCACCGAGTCGCGGGTAGTCCCGAGAGAGCGCTCCGCGTCGGAGACACGCTGGGCGGCGTTGACCTCAGCGGAGGCGACCGAGTCGCGGGTGTTCGACAGGGACGCCTCGGAGGACTGGACCTGCGCGGCCGCGGACGCGATGGCGTTCGCCTTCGCCTTCGCCGCAGCGCCTGCGGCGGCGGCATCCGTCGCTGACGACGCATCGGCCTGCGCCAGTGCCTGCACCGCGCCGATGACGGGCTTGACCGCGAGGGCGAGGACACCGAACCCGGCGACAGCACCCGCCGCCGCGAGACCGAGCCCAGCGAAGGCCGCCGTAGCAGCGGCCGCGACGGGAATGATCGCCGGCCCGAGGGCGATACCCGCCAGCGCTAGGCCGCTTATGCTGCCGCCAGCGGAGGTGGCCGCGCCACCGAGCGCCGCCAGCTTCGTCTCGGCGCCAGCGGTGTCGGCCTTCGCGTCGATGTTGACCCTGCGGCCGTCGACCCGCTTGATCTCGGCCTGCAGGGCGGCCAGCTCTGCGATCGCCTTGGCCGCGTCCATGCGGACCTGGATGGACGGGGAGGAGTTGCCGAGCTCCACCAGATCCTTGCGGATGCCGGCGATCTTCGCCTTCGCCTCGGCCTCGCTGATGTCGATGCCGATGCGCTGGCCGGACAGCTCGAGCAGCCGCGCCCGAAGCTCCTGGATCTTCCGCTGCGCCTCCGTCGAGTCGGCGGTGATGTCGACCTTCGGGATCGCAGCCAGGGCAGCCCGGATCTTCGTCTGCACCTGTCGGTCAAACTCGCCGCCGAACGCGTCCCCGGACTCGCGGCCCTTGCGCGCCGACTCCTCCGGGACACTCTTGTAGCCGTCGCCGACGCCGTCCTTGATGCCCTTGGCGATCCCATCCCGCATGGAGTCGCCGACCTGCTTGCCCACCTGGTCGCCGAACGCCCCCAGGGTGCGGGACTGCGCCGCGAGCGCCGTATCCCAACCACGGAATGATGCGGTGACCTCGACGAACGCCGTTCCCACCTGGAAGCCGCTCATGTGGTCACCGCCTTCATCGCGCTAGCCACGCGTGCACTTGACGGGACGATCGACGTCCCCGACGACTGCGCGCCGCCGTCTGTCGCGTGGGACTCGACGAGCATCAACCGCGGGTCAGAAGCGGCATCGTTTGTACTGTTGCGGCGGCGGCGTTGCCGGCCGCGGTTCTCCACCTCGTCGACGCGCTCGACCTCAGCGCGCAGACGCAGCAATGCGAGGGGGTTCAGGCCGAGCCGGTCCGACCACTGGCGGGCCTCCTTGGCCGCGTCGAGGTTCCCGAGCTCGCCCTTGATCATCAGGCGGGCGTAGAGAGCGACCGCGCGGTGAGAGTGCGACGACTCCCACAGCACCGCCTGAGGGGTGGCCCACAGGTCGCGCCACAGCGCCCGCTCGGCGGCCGACGACTGCCCGATGGTGACTTTCAGCACCGCCGCTCGGTCGCGTGCGGCGTCGAGGTTGCGGGCCAGCCGGCGACGACGTCTTCCGTCCGTCTCGGCGGTGATGTCGCTCTCACTGCGCTCCACGGCAGCCAGCGCCACGAGGTGCTGGCCGTTCAGCGACGCGTCAGGCGGCAACGGCCAGGGAGGCGGCTTTCCGGGTCGGCCGCCGGCGGGCAGCTGAGTCAGCGCCACCGACCCGCGGCGGGTGCGGATGCTCGGGTGCTTCGGCGGCGGTCCGGGGGGCATCAGGCGACCTCAGGGGGCGAAGTACGACCCATGTTCGTGACCCTGCCGGGACCCGTGGGCGGCCTATTTGGCAGGACGAGGCGGAGCGGCGCAGTTGGGGGGTGGAAGGGGTGGGCCCCATGGGCCTCAGTCGTGGCTGAGTGCCTGTCGACTGTTGCATGACCGGCAGAGGACGGTGAGCGGTCCGTCGCCTCCGCCGTGGACGACTGCGGTGGCGTGGGCTGCGGTGAGGTCGGTCGAGGGGTGTGGGTCGCGCATCCATCCGGGGCAGGTCCAGCCGTTGGCGGAGACCCATGCGTTGACGACGGCCTTGCGTCGGACTCGTTCGGTGTTGGGGTTGCGGTGGCGTGCGGTGGGTGAGAGTGGTGCGGTGCGGCGTCGCTCGAGGAGGTGGTCGTCGCAGTAGGTGACGCCGATGACGAGCTGGTCGCAGCCGAACCGGCCGCACTGCTTGGGTGCGCGGGGGGACATGTCACGCCGGTCAGAACCGGACCGGGCTGGCGGTGGCGGGGTCGCGGGTGACGGCGGTGCGCCGCTCGGTGGCCAGGTCGGCGCTGGTGCCCTTCCAGGCGGCCGACATCAGCCGATCCTCGAGGGCCTTCCGGCGCGTCGTCAGGACCTCGTCGAGCGCGGTCCCGGCCCGCTGCAGCGCCTCGGCGTGGGTCAGGCCCGGCACCTCCGCCTCGATCGAGTCCGCCAACGCGGCCAGCGTCGACGAGGGGACGTTCGGGGCCGGGGTCGCCGCAGCTGCCGCAGCATCGGCCTGCGCGGACCGGCGGTCGTGCACCTCCCGGACCGGCGCCCACACCGACTGGACGAGGCGCGCATCCGAGAGGTTCGTCATCGAACTGACCTCCCGGGCGAGGCCGGCGAGGGTGACGGCGTCGTCATGGCTGACCTGCTCGGGGTCACGAGGCAGCCGGTCGATCCACATCAGGTCCGCCGGGCTGAGCCCGGTCTTGGCCGCCGAGTTCGGTGAGGACGCGGGTCGCACCCGGGCCATGTCGGCCGGGTGCAGGTAGCTGGCTGTCGGAGCCGGTGCGGTGCGCGCCGTCTGCTCCATCTCGGCCAGGAACCGGTGGTGGCTGTCGGGGCCGATCCGCGCGTTCATTCCGGTCCGCATGTCGCGGCGGTGGAAAGCGACGGCGCCGGCGATGCCACGGCCGGGCTCCTTTCCCACCAAGCTCAAAATTTTCTGCGAGGTCAGCATCAGGGTCAGGCTCCTTCGGGTTCGGTGGGGGCCTTAGCGGCGATCCGCTCGAGGTAGGCGTCGAGGTCTGCGGCGGCGATGCGGGGCGATCCCAGGACCTTCACCGCCGACAGCTTCTTGGCTTTGACCAGCCGCTTGATCGTCGAGGGACTGGCGCGCAGCACGCGGGCGGTGTCGTCGTAGGTAAGCAATTTGGGGGACACATCGGCAGCCTGACAAATGTCCTCCAACTCGCCAACCCGTGACCCGCTCTGACCCTCTGTGGACCGAATCGCGAGGCTGCGCACCATCAGCGGCAGCTCCGGCGGCACGCGCATGCCCATCCTTGAGAAGCGCTTCACGTGCTCTTGCACCGCCACCAGCAGGTGCGCGGCACCATCCGGGCTGATTGAGACCATGAGCAGCGCCGGGTCGGTGGGCCGGGCCCCTCTGGGGATGCTCACGACACCGTCTTCGGTGGTCGGCTCGACCGGGTCCTGTCGGCGCCAGCCCAGACGCCCCAGCGCTCCTTCATCTGCTCGACTGCCGCCCGGCACTCAGGCAGCACCGGGCAGAAGCGGCACGAGGCCGCGGCCCACTCGCGCTCCTCTCGGACGTCGGACGTCCAGTAGTCGCGGGTCGAGCCCGACTGCTGGCAGGGCGTGCGTCGTCCGCGGTCGAGGAGCTGTGCCAGGGCTCGGGTCAGCTGCCCCTGGGCGGTCACTGGCCGGCGTCCCGGCGGCCTCGGGCCTCGCGGATGATGCGACGCAGCTCGTCGCACCGCTGCCGGACGGTGGGGCGTCTACCGGCGCGTTGGGAGGGAGGTGTTCTCGTCGAGAAGATCTCCTCGTCGTGGTCGTCGATGGGGTCGCCGAAGCGGTCGAGGCGGGGGGTCATCGCGGATCCCCGTCCGCATCTCCGCAGGTCACAGGCTCGGGTGTAGGTGGTGTAGCAGGCATGCAAACTTTCCTTATCCCCGTACACGTAGAGAGTTTGCATTGGAGGTACACCACCTACACCAACTCCTCGATGTCGAGTCTTCGAGGGGCGAGCCCGGCACGCGGAATCCCGTACTTGTTCCGACTTCCAGCGGGGTAACCGAGTCGGTCGAGCTCCTTGGTGAATGCCCGCTCCGTCATCGCCTCTGCTCCGTCGCGGTCGGGCCACCGCTGCCACGCGGCGTAGAGCTCGCGGGGGTATGCGGACAGGTACGGCCCGACCTCGCACGCCTCAGCGACGAACCGCGCCACGGCGTCACTGTCGGCCTGGTAGTCGCCCGTCGCCCGGATGACCGAGGCGGGCTCGCGCATCCCGCCGTTGTCCTCGTAGTCGAAGTGCCCGGCCACGACCCACGACAGGATCGCGTCGGCGTGCAGCGCCAGCCGTTCGGCCAGTTCGGGGTTGCGGTCCTCGACCGGGACGACGACGTCGAAGGGCACGACACGCAGCCGGCGCCACACGGCCGGGTCATTGCCCTTGACCTTGGGCAGGCTGTTGGTGACGTACACGAGCTGGTGACTCGGCTGCCAGGTCACGGGCGGGCTGTAGAGCCGCCTCGCGGTCAGCTCGTCGCCTCCCGTGAGCCGCTTCATCGTCGCCTCGTCGAGTTTGCGGCCGTCCTCGGTCTCGGAACCGATGACGAGCCGGGCACCTAGCAGCGTCATCATCTCCGGGCCACCGATGCCGCCCCGCTCGCGCACCATCAGCAACTCGGGGTTGATGACGGTCGCGTAGTCACCGAGTGCGTTGGTGACAGCGCCATACATGGAGCCTTTGCCGTTGGCGCCGACGCCGATCAGGACCGGGAACAGGTGCTCGCGGACCCTGCCGTAGACGCACTGCCCGATGACCCGGCGCAGGTACTCCCGCTCGGCCTGGTCGGGCAGCACGGATGCTAGGAACGTCTCCCACACCGAGGTGGGAACCGGCGTGTTGCCCATGGGCAACACGCTGGGGTCGGCGTCCGGGTCGTAGGCGCCCGTGGTGACCTTCGTGAGCCGGTCTCGCGGGTCATGCGGACGTAGGGCGCGTGACCTCAGGTCGAGGGTGCCGTTTGCGCAGTTCAGCAGATACGGGTCGGCGTCGAGATCCCGCACGGTGGCGGTGAATTCGACAAGGTCGGCGGCGATACCGAGCACGCCAGAGATCCCGGCATCCGACTCGCACTTAGCGACGTCGGCCCTGAGTTGCTTGTCCCCGACCGACTCCCCGAGTGCAACCGCCAACACGTCGTGAACGGCCCGTCGGGCGTGCCGCTGGTCGTCCTCGGCCCACCGTTTCCCATCCCAGTAGTGCCAGCCGATGCCATGGACATGCAGTAGTCCGTCGGCATACGCGCCCGCCAGCCGGTAGGCCAACCTCACCTGCCCGGAGTGCTGCTCGCCCGATCCGGAGACCCGGCGGCCGTCCTGGTCGAACATCCCCGCGTCGACGTAGTCGGTGGCGCTCATTTGTCATCACCCGCCACGAGGTCGGCCCATGCGGGACCGTGCCGCTCGGTCGCCAGCCGGCGGGTGATGCCGGCCATCTCACAGGCGTAGGCGTGCAAAATCTCGCGGACGCGCTCCTCGGCGTTGAACTCGGCCCGCTCGGCGAACCCGAGCTCATAGCCCACGCGGTGGGCCTCGGCGAGATCGTCATGGGTGAAGATGGCGGCGCTCATCGGCCGCCACCGATCAGCGACGTGAGCACGTCCCGTTCGGACGCCTCGACCGACCTGGTGAGGGCGAGCGCGCGCGGATCGATGTGGCCCTCGATCGCGGTCGCCACGAGCGAGCGCAGCACGGGCGCGTCGATCGCCTCCACCTCGACCGCCATGCCGTCGAAGGGCATGACCCCGGACGTCACCCGGATGTCGGTGCGGCCGGAATACCTGCTCGTCGGTGCACGCCAAGCGGGTCGGGTGCCTCCAGGTCTCCTTCTTCGGCGTGGTCCCGACGAGGTGCATCGCCAGCACTCACGCAGCTTGGCCGCCAGATTGGCCTCGATCTCCAGCCCGGCGGGATCACGGTCGCCGACGTAGTAGATGACGATGGGCCGGCCGTCACCGCGGTACTGCATCGCGGCGGCATACGCGAATGCCGCGGACGTCTGACCCTTGATCGGGAACAGCGGCACGTCCCACTCGAACGTGACCGGGCCTATGACGCCCGCCACGGACTCGGACTCACACCACACCTCGACCCGGTTGTCCGAGGAGCGCCACAGGTCGCGTCGGTAGGACGCGGCCGCGTCGGACAGCATCTCGTCCAACGAGCCCCACGTCTCCGGCTTGCGCATCCACCGGGACGAGTCGACGATGTCCGACCAATAGATTCGGCCGGACTCGCGCAGCGCCATCAGGGCCCGCTGGACCTGCTTGTAGCCGTTGTCCGTCTTCGGCACGATGCCCTTGGAAACCGCGCGGTAGTAGACGAACCGCACGCCGGTCGGGGCGGCGTCGACCACGATGTCCACGAGGGCGTCGAACCGCTCGCCCATCTGAATCTTGCTCGCCCTCGACCTTGTGGGGCCTGGGTCATAAGCGGTGCTCATCGGTCCTCACCGCTAAGGGCGCCCCAAGGTGTCGAGTCGGGCCGACGCATCATGCGGCGGAGCACTCCGAAGTCCTTCGGATAGCGGACCTGATGGAATCCGCAACGCGGCCCGCGTGACGGGCAACCCTTGACCGGGCATCGCGGGCTATGCTGTTGCGTAGTCGCCTTGGCCGGGGACTCGGAGGGCGACTGAGGTCGCCCTCTGTCATTCATGCCGCATCGCCGCCTCGGAGGAGCAAGGCCAGCTCGTCACGCTGCGAAGACGTCAGCGGGGGAGCAGCGTCGACGGTCCTGCGGATGTAGTCAGCGAGCCGCTCAGCTCGCAGGTTCCGGCGAGCGTCGAGCAGGTCGGGGTCGTCAGGCGTTCGGGAGCGGGTCAGTGAGGCGACACGCGCTCTCTCTACTGTCCAGGACATACGAGAGGCCTCTCAAGGCAGGGAAAACTCTGCCCCTGCTGAGAGGCCTTGCGCCGAGGTATTACGCCCCGGCTCGGGTACTACTCTTGCTACTTGATCAATCTAGCACGTATGGCGCTTAGTTCTAGCTCCCAGGCGTCGGCCTCTTGCGCCAGCGTGTCGAGGACGGGGTACAAGGTTTCCTCGCGCACCGGCAGGCTGTCACCGCAGAGGGGACAGCGGACGTCGAATCGCCTGCGGGGCATGGGATCCCCGACTCCCACGGCTCGCCGTTCACCCTCCGTCAGTTCGTGGTTGCCGTGCAGCATCTGGAGCGACCACCTTGGACCCTCCTTCCCCACCGACGGCATTGGCAGCGCCTCCCACTGTCCGACGGGGGACTTGACGAAAACGGCCACATGAGTGAGCCGCCCAGCGTGTGAGTCTGCGTCACAGATGATAGAGATCCACGGACCGGGGTTAGGGTTCTGCCCCGGTTCGTACCTGACGAACTTCACGATTGACCCTTCCAGGCGATCTGCACATGCTCGGGGTCGAACCGCACGCCTTTGCCCGCGGGCATGATTCGTATGGTCAGCAGCGAGCGCAGGACGTCGCGCAGGTCGAGCAGGCTCAGGCGACCGAGGGTGGCGGCCACGTCGGTGGAGTCCAACACCCGAGCAAGAGGGCTCGTCCGGGCGGCGGCCTCCACCTGCCGCTCGAGGGCCTCTATCTCGTCCGTGAGTCGCCGCGCCTGGGTCCGCACGGCCTCGGCCGTCAGCAGCCCCTCAGCCAGCAGCGAGGCCAGCCCGTCGCGGCGCGTGCGCAGCTCGACGACGCGCTCGCGGATGCCGTCGAGGTCAACGTCACGGCGGAGAAGGTCGACCGCGTCAGGCCGGCTCAGGCGGCCCACGAGGACGCCCATGACCACCTCGTCGACGAGGTCCAGCCGCCGCGTGCCGTAGCAGGATCGGCAGCGGTAGACGAGCGCGCCCTTGGGGTTGCTCGTGGCGAACATCGGCGCGTCTGCGCACCCCTGCCGGCCGCAGACGGCCAGACCGGAGAGCAGGTGCTTGACCTGAGTCGACGGAGCCACCTTTCGGCGCGGGTCGCGCAGGACGGCGGCGAGCCGGTCAGCAGTGTCGGCGTCGAGGATGGCCAGGCCGCTGACGCCGTAGTCCTCGCCCTTGGAGACGACGCGGCCGGCGACGCGGGGCGACAGCAGCGCACGCTTGAGGCTCGTCACGCTCCACTGTCCGCCCGTCGTCGTCGTCACGCCGCGTGCGTTGAGGTCGGCGGCAATGCTCGCCACGGTGGCGCCCTTGAGCACCTTCTGGGCGGCCTTGCGGATCTCGGCGGCCTCCGACTTCACGAGGCGCACCGTTGAGCCGGCACGGTCGTATCCGAAGGGTCGGCGGGTCCAGAGCACCTGACCACGCTGCGCCCTCTGGAGGTTCGCTGCAACCTGTCGGGTAGCCTTCTGCTCTCCCTCGTACTGCGCCCACGCCGTGATGGTCTTGGCGACCGCCCGGCCGGCCGGATTAGACAGGTCGACGTGACCTGACTTCACGGCATACACGTTGACCCCGAGGTCGATGACGCGCTCGAGGTCCTTGGAGAGCCTGACGAGGCGGTCGACGTGCCAGACCACGATGCGCTTGGGATTGCTCGCCAGGAGCGCGCCGAAGCCAGGTCGCGCCCTGCCGTTCGTCGCGCTGGTGTCGTTGTCCGTGAACACCGCAGCCACGGGCCAGCCGCGGGACTCGCACAACTCGCGGCATGCCTCCAGCTGGCGGGAGACTGCAAGCGTGTCCCCGATCTTGTCCTGGGACTGCCGCACGTATATCGACGTCATGGGGGAAGGGTATCAGTTGACAACCACGATCATCATCGCGATCTCCTTCTTGCCACCCGACTCCATGACCACCCGGCGGCCGGCCTCTCGCACGTCCTGCGCCTGTGCCCGCAGGACGTCAGCCAGCGGGGTGCCACGCTCGACAGCGACGACG
>JAABUR0100005358.1_pt1 | contig 16439 bp, 12 predicted proteins | sample 5560091 | NCBI WGS metagenome assembly JAABUR01 (sample SAMN10711879, study PRJNA513375) | rock metagenome | isolation source: Antarctica rocks | place: Antarctica: Victoria Land, University Valley sud | reverse complement strand
TACGCCGTCGCGGTGCTCGCGTCCGGCTACGTACGGCTGAACCCAACGCAGTACCACCGGGGGGCAACTTTCTTCGTGGCTCGCCAGTGCGTCGCGGAGTTGCACGAGCTCAGCGGTGATGAGCGAGCCGAGCATCTGCTCGATCTCGTGGCGGTGGCCGAAGCCGTCCACCGGACAGTCCGTCCCAGGAAACTGAACTACGAGGCGCTCGGCAACTCCGTGCCGCACCTGCACTGGTGGATCACGCCGCGCCACCATGATGACCCGCGACCAGCCGGCCCGATCTGGGAGGACCTCGAGTTCCTGCGCGCCCAATGGACTGGGGGCGCCCGTCTCGATTTCCAGGACCGTGATGCTCTACGAGCCGAGCTACTCACGGCCCTGAAGCAGGTGGGACGACAGATCCAACGCGACCTCTGTTGAGGCTCGCTCAGCCGGCGATTGGGACGCTCAGGATCGAATGGGGTCGGGAGGCGGCGATGCGGGGGAAGCGCGCGATCATTCGATCTGTGGGCTTGGTCGGCGACCTTTTGGAAAAGTCAGCGCGTGCTACGCCGGCGACCGTCGAGCACCATCGTGGCACCGGGTGGTGGCTTCGTCACACGGACAACGGCGCTTGGTGGTCGGGCGCGGTGCTGGCCCACGGCCCCGTAAACGACCTCGAGCAGCGCGTCGACGCGGCTGAGCGGTTCTACGCCGAGCGAGATGCCGTTCCGCGATTCCAAATCTGCCCGGATTGCCCAGGCCCTCTCGACCAGATACTCGCTGAGCGTGGCTACCGCTGGGACGCAGCAGTTCTGCTACTAACAGCAGTGGCTACCCCGGATGGCGGACAGGGGCGGACGGGGTCGTCGGTTCACGTCGATGACTCGCTCGGTCCCGAGTGGCTCGCCGTCCTCAGTTCGACAAACGGGCCCGAAACGGATGTGGAGCGCGAGACGCATCTCCTTCACGGGATCGACGGCCCGTGCGCGTACGTCACCGTGTTCATAGGTCCTGACCCAGTAGGGATCGGGCGAGCTGTCGTCGATGGCACCTGGGCGGGCATTTTTAACGTGGCCACGACGCCGCAGGCACGGCGTCGTGGCGTGGGACGGCAAGTCCTTTCCGCGCTCGGAAGCTGGGCCGAGAAGCGAGCCGTCCCGCACCTCTATCTGCAGGTCGAGCACGCAAACGAAGAGGCATGCCGCTTCTACAACGCTGCTGGCTTTAGACAGCTAGCGGCGTACCACTACCGCGTCCTAGACCGAGTCGGAGAGCGTCGCAGGTCCGGTCCCGCATAGTTGGTGAGACGAACGGCTCGGCGAGGAGGGGATAGCCCCGAAGTGCCAATAAGCGCCGGTTCAAGGGTGCGCCGACGCCCTTAGCGATCGCTATCCAGAGTGACGAGGTGGCCGTCACCGGGCACCCGCGGGTGGCCTCCAGTGAGCAAATCCTGTTGGCCGCCAACACCTCGCTGTAGTCCTTTGGCGTCGAGGTCGCCGAGAGCACCACCTAGGACCTGTTCGCGATGGCTACGGAGTGCTTCGCGTATCACCTCGGACGCTCGCACGCCTTCGGCTTGGGCTCGTCGGTTGAGCTGTGCCTTGAGTTCGGGTGGAGGCGAACTGCCTCGACGGTCGAGGGACGGATCCGAGGCGAGCGTGGGCCCGGCGGGGATCGAACCCGCGACCGAGGGATTATGAGTCCCCTGCTCTAACCACTGAGCTACAGGCCCAGCGGCAAGGTAGTGGCAGTTGCCGGTCCCTCGGGGCGAGCCCCGGCGCCGCCGCCGCAAATCCTCTCAGTCGCTGGTCGTGCTCGTCGGCCCGGCGCCGATCGGGTGCTCAGGACCCGGCGGTTGCGTACGGCCGACAACCGGGGGACGGGCGCCCACCGTGGCGGGCGAGGAAGTCGAGCTGGTCGCAGATCGAGGGGCCGAGCACCGAGTCGTGTTCCAGGCCCGGGTACTGGCGCAGGTTGACATCGCTTCCCAAGCTCTTCAGTCGATCGACCGTGCGCTGGGTGATGGCGGCAGGTACGTCGGTGTCTTCGGCTCCTTGGATCACGAGGACCGGGCCCGTGACCGGCTGGCGGTCAGGGTCGCCCCAACGGTCGAGTCGCGCGCTGAGATCTTGGACTTGCGCCGTCGACAGCCGGAACACGTCCGCCGGGGGCTGATGAGCGAAGGCGGCGTCAGCCTCCTCGAGGCAATCGGTGTCCAGGATCAACGGCAGTTGGGATCGCGCTGTAGGTGCGAGCAGGTCAGCCAGGCGCACGCTCGGCTCCACCGTCGAAAGGCCCGCCAGCGCGTAGATCGCGTAGGCGACGTCCGCCGGGTCGTTGCCGCTGAGCACCGCCGGCAGGATCAGGTCGAGGCCAGCCGCGGGAGCTATGGCGACTGTCGCCCCAAGCCGGAGCCCACCATCTCGATGAGCGGCCCGGGTGGCGAACAGCGCAGCCTGCCCTCCCTGGGAGTGGCCGACGGCGAACCAGGTGGCGCTCAGGGCGGCAACCCGGTGGCGCGCCGCGGTGACCACGTCGACCATGGCGTTGCCCTCGTCGGCCCCGATCAGGTAGGAGTGCGTCCCGGGCGTGCCTAGCCCGGCATAATCCGTGGCGACCACTGCGTAACCGGCGTTCAGGAAGGTCGAGAGCTCCTGGCCGTACTCGTCGTAGCCCAGGTTCGCTCGCTGCGACGGCGCACACCGGTCGGCCATGCCGGTCGTACCGTGGCCCCACGAGATGACCGGCCACCCCCCTGTCGGAGCGCGGTGCGCTGGCACCAGAAGCACGCCGCTGACCGCCACTGCTCGGTCGCGGGCGTCGGTCGACCGGTAGAGCAGGGTGTAGCGGTCGGCTCCCGCCAGCGGCACGCCGGCTGGCTCGGGGCCGGAAGCGGCCAACAGGTCGCCGGGCCGCCCGCCCGCCTTCAGAGGAGGGACGATGTACGTGCTGCCATGGCGGCGCACCGCCGGCAAGCCAACGCCACCGGCACCCTTCCCCGGCTTCGTGGCCGAGCAACCGGCGACCAGCAACGAAACCGCCAGCGCAACCGTCACCGCGCTTCGGACCCTCGGGATCTCCCCGCGACGATCACCCTGGTCGGGGCTCGCTCCGGGGGTAGGGCTCGAACCCACGATCCTCGGATCTAAGAGTCTTCGGCACTTTCGAAGAGTCCCTCGAGGACCTGGTTGTTGGTTCGAGAGGCCAGGGCGTGGCCTGCAGCGATGACCAAGGCGACGGGCCATTCGAGCAGTTCGACGGCGACGAGAACTCCGAGTCCCGTGTAATAGGCGGCCCGTTCCGGGGTGGGCAGGTGTACTTGGGTGTGGACGAGCGGCAGCGTTATCGATTGGGCGGGGCTCGGGGTGTGGGGATGGTTGGCGTTGGTGGTGGTCTTGGTGGCCATAGGTCGCTCCTGACTGTTGCTGATATCGGTTGGTGGCTTATTTGATGGTGGCCAGTGCCGGATAAGAGGGCTCCGGCTTCGAGGACTGTTCCAAGGGGGTGGCCGCTGGGGGCAGGGTGGCGGCGAGGCGGGGGACGGCCCAACTGATGGTGGTCGCTGCTGCGGCGGGGCCGATGGCGGTGGCCCAGGCGAGGGGCCCCAGTGGGGTGCAGCCGAAGAACTGGCTGAGGCCGGGGGTTTGCACGATGCCGGCGAGGATCGCGGCGGAACCGGCCGCCGCGATCAGCACCGTGGGGTGAGTGCCTCCTGAGGCGACGGTCTGGCCGAGCTGGGTGCCGACGACGGCGACGAGTCCGACGGTGCTGGCTCGTCGCGGTCCGCCGGTGAGCGTCGCCATGGCCCACGCGGCACCGGCCCCGGCCGTCGTGGTCACTGCCCGTACGGCGATGGCGCGTTCCAAACTACGTCCCAGCGATCGGTCAGGTCCTTCGGCGAGGAGCTCGTCATAGCTTCGGTTCCTCGGTGGACGCGCGGCTATGGCGAGCGCAGGTGCGACGTCGGTGAGCAGGTTGACCAGCAGGATCTGGCGAGAGGACAGGGGGGTTCGGCCCGTGATGGCGCTGGCGGTGACGGTGAACGCGATTTCGCCGATGTTTCCACCGAGGAGGATGGCCAGGGCGTCGCGGACCGATGTCCACATGGCGCGTCCTTCCACGATGGCGTCAACGACGGTTTCGATCCGGTCGTCGGTGATGACCACGTCAGCGGCGGTGCGCGCCGCGGGGGTGCTGCGTGTCCCAAGAGCGATTCCGGCATCAGCGAGACGGATCGCCGGCGCGTCGTTGGCCCCGTCACCGGTCATGGCGACCGCCTTCCCAGCTCGCTGGTAGGCAGAAACGATCCTCGTCTTGTCGGCAGGGCTGACCCTGGAGAACACCGAGATGTCGGAGAGTGCGGCTTCGAGCTGTGCGGGGTCGAGGCGTTCCAGTTCGGTGCCGGTCATGACACGGCGCCCGTTGAGGATGCCGAGCTCAGCGGCGATGGCGGCGGCGGTGCTGGGGTGGTCGCCGGTGACCATGACGATGTCGACCCCGGCGGCACGAAGACCGGCGACGGCTTGCGTGGCGGACGGGCGGACCGGGTCGGCGAAGGCGACGAACCCGATGAACTCGAGACCTTCGACTCGATCATCGTCGAGGGGGACCGATGCCGGAGTGGTCCGTTCAGCGACGGCGAGCACCCGTAGGCCTTGGCGGGCGAGCTCCTCCACGGTGGCGAGCAGTCGGCGGCGGCGGGCCGCGTTGATCGGTCCTGTGGTGGTTGCCGTGCGGTAGGTCCCACAGCGCGGCAGAAGCAGCTCGGGAGCGCCTTTGACGCTGATGAGCCAATCAGAGTCGGTTTGGCCGAGGGTGGCGTGGTAGCCGCGGCTCGGTTCGAACGGCAGCTCCTCGACTCGAACCCACGACGGCGCGCCGAGGGCCACGGCGACGCCTGCCTGGTGGGCGCCGTCGAGGGTGGCCTGGTCGGTGGGGTGGGCGAGAGGACCGTGGCTGTTGGGTTCGGGTGTGGCTCTGGTGGCGGCGGCGAGGACGTGGCGGAGTGGCCCGGTCAGAGAATCGGCTCTGCGGATGTGATGTCCATCGCTCATGGAGTGCAGCGCGATACGGCCTTCGGTGAGCGTGCCCGTCTTGTCGGTGCACAGCACCTCGACTCGACCGAGTGCTTCTATGGCTTGTGGGTTGCGGACCAGTGCCCCGCGAGTGGAGAGCCGGCGGGCGGCGGCGAGCTGGGCCAGCGTCGCCAACACCGGAAGCCCTTCGGGCACCGCGGCGACGGCCAGGCTGACCCCGGCGCCGAGACTGCGCGACAGGGGCTGGCCCCTGATGAGACCCGAACCGATCACACCGAACGCCCCGAACGCGGCAAAGGGGAGGGTCCGGGCGGAGAGTTGAGCAAGGCGGGCGTCGACCCCCGATCTGGTGGGTCGGTCCGCAGGTGGCTCCAAACCGGTTGCGGCTTCTGTGTCCGCTCCGACCGCGACGACGACGGCGGTAACGCTCCCGGCCACCACCGTGGTGCCGTCGAAGAGCATCGATGTCCGCTCCGCCAGCAGCGAGGAAACACAGGGGGCCGCGTCCTTGGCCACGGGCAGCGACTCGCCGGTGAAAGTGGACTCGTCGACCTCCAATCCGGACTCTTCGATGATCCGGGCGTCGGCGGGCACGACCGCTCCGGCGTCGAGCACGATGATGGAGCCGCGCACCAACAGCTCACCGGGTACATCGACCACCTGTCCGGCCTGGAGCGTTCGTGCGGTGGTGGCAGTCGATCGCTCCAGGTCGTTCACCGCCCGATCGGCTCGGAACCGTTGGGTGGCTCCCAGAAGGGCGTTGAGCCCCGAGACGGCACCGATGACCCCTGCGTCGGTCAGAGATCCGACCGCCGCAGACAGCGCAGCTCCGCCGGCGAGGACGGGCGTGAGCGGGTTGACCAGCTCGGCAGCGACGGCCTGACCGAACCGCCACGGCGCGGAGATCGTCTGGGCGACAGGACCGAGTCGTTGCGCGCTAGCCGCCTCGTTGAGGCCCTGGCGGGTTGTACCGAGACGGGTGAGCACCTCGTCGACGTCCATCTCGTGCCATGGAGGACGCCGGGCTGAGCTCAGCCTCGGACGACGGCCGAGCGCCCACCCCGCCCGGGTGCTGTTGGCGAGCGCCGCCAACGCAGCCACGCTGACCGCGGTCAACGCTCGCGATCCGCTGGTGCCTCCGCCGTTGCCGGTCACGGCGGCGACAGATCCAATGCTGGTGCCGGCGAGCGCCACCGCGACGCTTTGGCGGCTCACCTCGTGAGCCACACCCATGGCCTCGACGACGAAGGCTGCATCGGTGAGGCCGGCAGGGACCATCAGGTCTGCACCCCACGGCATGTTCCCCGGCGTGAGCAGTGAGATCGAACAGTCCGCGGTGCGCAAGGCCGTCGGGTCATTGCCGGCCACGAGCGCAACGCAACACTCGTCGGTCTGCAGCATCCGTACCGAGTCGGTCAGATCGGCACCTGCGTCCACGAGGAGGTCGGCACCGAAGCGATGTCCGGTGTGCGCGTCGGCGCCGGCCAGAACGATCATGTGTCCGGCTTCTCGCCCGGCGTCCAAGAGAGCCTGCGCGCCCGGCGCTTCCTCCTCGACCACCGAGAACACCGCCATCGGTCGCTCGTTCCGGGTCAGGATCATGACGCGGCGGGCGCCTTTCAGCGTCCGCATCGCTCGCCGAACCCCCAACGAGCGGCGCAACTCGGATTGAGCGATGGGCCGCACCGCCCAACCTTGGCGTGGCCGGAATCGGTCGGGATCGGTGGGATCGAACAGAGCGCGGATGTGTCGGTGGATGTCGAGGTGATCGGCATCATCGACCGGTTCGACGTGGTCGACCTCCACGAGACCGGTGAAGAGCAGGTCTGCTTCAACACACAAAGTGTCGATCCGATCGAACATCCGCAATGCGCCGGGCTCGGCCACCACGACGCCACGACCGGCGAGGAGACGTCCGACGTTCGCCGCGAACGAGACGCGACCCAACCGGGCAGCTTTCGGGATGCCGGCCAGCAAGACGCCAGCGGCGCGTCGCGGATCCGCAGTTCCGGCCAGCGTGGTCACCGCACCGGCGGTGGACACCATCGCCGCCCGATCGGTGTACGCCTCCACCGGTCCGTCCGGCACTGGGCAGGGTCTCGGGCTAACGCTGACCGGCCCCACTTCAGGTTCCTCGATCACCGTGGAGTTCTTGACGACGTGTTCCCAGTTCGCCCGACGGGCCCGCGCTTCACGCACCAGGCCGCCTCGATGGAGGCCATCCACGACGAGTCCCAAGGGCCCTTGCCCGATCCCTTGCGCAACCGCATTGATGCTCGCCAACCCGACATCGGCCAATGAGGGACCGAACGTGTTCTCAGCCAGTCGCCGCAAACGTGGCTCGTTGTCGATGATTGTCACCAGCGACGCCAACTCCACTGGGAGCGGAGACAACCTCAGCGCATAACCGAACCCGCTCAGCCCGAGGCCCAAGACATCAGCCGTCAAACTCGCCAGCGCACGTCGCAGGTCGTCGCCGTCGCCGGGATGCTCGAGTCGCTCAAGTGAAAAGCGTTCAACGTCGATCTGCTCGCCCTGTTCGACCGCCTCCACCACACCCACCAGGTCCGATACCTCGACCGACCCGGGCTCGAAGCCGACCAGCACCCGGCCCAGCACGGCGTTGACCCGTGCCCACTCCACGCCTTCGAGGGCCACAAGTTCTTCCTCGATGATGCGCCCGACTCGCCCGAATCCCGAGCGAGTCGCGGTTCGGACCTCGATGTGCGCACGGTCACGTCCAGCCCAGACGCGCCTGTGACGACGGCCAGAACTACCCAACCCCGACGATGCCATCACCGAGACGACCGAGCCTGGGTGCAGTCCGAGGTGACCGTCAATGGAACCCCCGCCGGCGACGTCCTAGCGGCGGCACCGGCGAGGTGAAAGGCTCGGCCCAGGAGAACCACCAAGGGCGACCGAGACCGCGGCGAGAACCAGCGAAAGCCGCTCCAACGTCGCCGTGGCCCTGAGCTCGGCACCCAAGGCGTTGGACCGCTCGGCAACCGGCGACGAGACCGGCAGACAGGGCTCGACCCCCGCACCGATCGCCGGGCGAGGAGCGCACGAGGCTTCTATTTCGAGCGGTTTCACAGGTCGTCAACAAAGCACTCCAACCTTTCCATTCAACGACGTTCGAACCACGTCGCCGTGAACAACAGCAGAAATCCCGGAGTACACGTCCTAACCTCCGCCCATGGACCCCGAGATGTTCGGCCCGGTCATAGCCGGAGCCCTCGCCCTTCTATCCCTGCTCGGCGCAAGACGCCAACACGACCGGCCGTCCGCCGCACCTCCCACCTCGGGCCAACAGGTTTCCGAAACGGGCACCCGGATCGCAGCCGCCGGTACCACCGTGATCAAACGCACCGGCACCCTGGCGACCAACGGCGCGGTCACAGTGGGACAAGCAGCCGTCACCTCGGCTACCGGACTAGCGGCAGGTACGGCCCGAGTCGTCGGCCGCAGCGCAAGCGCCTTAGCCGGAATCGCGGTCGGCGCGACCGGACAATCCCTCTCTCACGCAGGCGGGTTGGTGATCGACGGTGCCGCCGCCGTCACCGAGAACCTGGCCAAGCCGATCACCAGCCGTCGAACCCGCAGGCCCGTCGCGTCCCCGGCCCGCCGCCCGCCATCAACTTCCGGCCAACCCGACGCACCCACCACTCCAACCACCACGCCAGCTGGCCCGCTCACCACGCCAGCAGCCCGGCCCGCTCCGTCGGCGGCACCGCCCGCTCCCTCGGCCGCGCCGCGCGCTCCGTCGGTGGCACCGCCCGCTCCGTCGGTGGCACCGCCCGCTCCGTCGGCGGCACCGCCCGCCACCCCGGGAGCCCCGCCCGCAAAGAAGGCGTCACCTAAGAGGATGCCGGCCAAGAAGGTCGCAGCGAAGAAGGCACCAGCTAAGAAGGCGCGAACCAAGAAGGCGGCCGCGAAGAGGCCAGCGAAGAAGGTTGCGACGAAGAAGGTTGCGACGAAGAAGGCTGCGACGAAGAAGGCCGGCGCCAAGAGGGCTGGGGTGAAGAGGTCCTAACCTTCGTCGGCGCCGTGGCCCTGCCGATGTCGATCTGACCCGTGGGGGCGACGGGTGAGCGGCCCCCTGCCCGGCGGTGCCCTGCCCGGCGGTGCCCTGCTCGGTCAGAACCAGCGCCGGGCGACCCAGCGCCGCGTACGCGATCCACGGCGGCAAGGTCTGCGCCGCCCACGGTGGTCGGGCTCCGCAGGTCCGCCTCGCCGCTGCTCGCCGCATGGACGCCGCCAACTTGGGACGGGCCGTAGTCGGGGTACCGTCGCCGCCGTGCCTGCGTTCCGCCCCCGTGCCGGTCATGGGAATTGGGAGCGCTGAACGGTCGTGGTCGAGCCGGAGCAGCTCATCGACTGCATCGACTGCGGCGGCCGTTGCCACCTGCTCACCCACCCGCCTGAAGACGGGCGGTGGTACCCCGGCGAGATCGTGGTCTACCGCTGCGAAGATTGCCTCGACCGCTGGGACCTGATCCTTCCCGACGAGAACGGCGACACGGCCGACTCGTAGCTACCCCGGCTCGTACCGAGTGACGGTGCGGAAGGAGCCGAAGGGGGGAGGATCCGTCGTCCCCCTCGCCCTGGCTCGAGCCGGCTATGCCGGTCGGGACAGCGAAAAGATCAGGATGGAGCCGCCGATCTGGTGGATCGGCCGGCCGAGGCTGGCCAGCCGGTAGCGGCTGCGGTTGTACTCCGATACGGACAGGACCACGATCCCGTCGGTGGGCGTCGGCGCGGTGTCGGTCCGGAACTCGATGGCGTCGATGCCGTACGTGCTGGGCAGGGTCGTGCCGAAGTAGTCGAGGTAGACGGGCCGGTTGCCAGCGTTCTGCCGCAGCCACCCCGCCAACCGGCCGAGGTCTTGACCCCAGTCCACCCCCGAGTCCGACACCAGCTGGTAGGCGTTGCCCGTCCCGCCCCAGGCCCGGTTCACATAGGCGATCTCATGGCCCCTCGAACCCCAAGCGGTGGCCCCCAAGAGGGCGAGCACCACCCCTGCCGCCGCCACCCGGAGCCTGTACTGGCGTGACTGAGGCGGCGCCGGGGGCCATGCTCGTCGGCCGAACGGCCATGGGTGGGCAAAGGCGGCGCCGGCCACCACCGCCAGCAGGATCGGGGTGCCGATGGCGTAGCGGTCACCTATGTCGGCACCTTTGGCCATGGCCAGTCCGAGCACGACCGCCGCCGGCAAGAGCACCAACACCGCCGCCAGTGCGTGGCGGCGGCGCACCACGGCCACGACTCCCGCCGCCCAGAGCGCGAGGGTCACCACCGGGTACTTCATGGTGAGCACCACCGGCTGGTACCACCAGCGATGGCCGAGATACGTCTCACCCCGGAAGAAGGCGAACTTCGGCACCCGGCTGTAGGCGTTCTGGTACCGCAGGCCGGCCCGGTACACCGCCGGCAGCGGCAGCCAGTCGATGAGGCGGGCGACCAGGGAACGATCACCGTCACCGAAGCCGGTAGGCGGGGCGTGAAGGAGGGCCGAAGGGTCGGCGACAGCCGTCACCGCCCACACCACCGCCACGCTCACCACGGCCAACAGCGCCACCCAGCCGGCCGTCCGGCGGGCCCGCTGACGGGCGGAGGCACCCGGCGGCAGGCTTCGCCAGGCCACATAGCCGGCCGCCAGCGCCACCGCCGGCGCGTAGAGAGCCACCTGGTACTTGGTGGCGAGCCCGGCTCCCAACGCCAAGCCGGCGCCGGCCAACCAGCGCCACCGGGTCGCGGACGAGGTCGATCGCCCCGTCCGCAGCACGCACCACAGGGCGGTGAGCACCAACCCGGCGGCGGGCAGGTCGTTGGTGGCCAGATGACCGTGGGCCACCAGTTCTGGGGCAAAGGCGTAGGCCCCCAACGCCACGACACCAGCCAGCCGGCCGAAAAGGTCCCGCGCCAGCAAGTACACCACCAGCCCGAACAGCAGGGCCAGCAGGATCGAGGGGATCCGGGCCACCCGCACCGTGGCCTGCGCCCGCTCGTTCTTGGCCAGCGCCCGCTTGCCGTACTGAGGCGCCTGGGGGAAGTAGATGACCGAGAACGAGGACAGGTCGCCCCGTGGGTCCGGGCGCAGCAGCCGGACGGTCCAACCGCTCAACAGCTTGGTGAGGGGCGGGTGTTCCGGGTTCGGCGTCAGGTCGTGGTCGAGGGCATAGACGATCCCAGAGCGGACGTTCACCGGCTCGTCGTAGGTGGCGGTGTCACTTCGGGCGGCGGCCACCATCTGCAGGCCCATGACCGCCAGGAGGCCGGCGACGACCGCCCGGACCAGCCAGCGGCGCCGGCCGGCGGCGGGTGCGGGTGGCGTGCCGATCAGGTCAGCGTCCGCTTCGGTCGAAGTCGAAGTGGAGATCGCACCGGCCGGAGGCAGCGCGGCCGGGTCCTCAGCGGGACGCTCCGCCGTGTCGGTCACACCCGAGACTCTGGCAGAGCCAGCCGGAAGGAGCAGTTCAGGTCTTGGCCAACCGCCGGGCTCTCTCCGTCAGAAGCCTTGCTTGTGGACCTGCTCGGGCTCGATCTTCAAGATGGCCCGCTCGGACTGGATCGGGTTGGCGTAGTCGGCGCCGGTGTAGCGCCGCGAGCAAGCGTCGATATGGGCGCGGGCTTCGTCACCGCGGACGGTCTCCACCACCCGGCCGCGCGCCTCGATGTAGCGGTACGGGCTGTTGAGGTCCCACACCGTCACCGTCGCCACCGGGTTGGCCTCGACGTTCTTGAACTTGCGGCGGTGGACCTCGGTGTTGATCAGCAGATGGTCATCGTCGGCGTCGATCCACATGACCTGGGTCTGCGGGTGCCCGCTGGGGAGCATCGTGGTCAACGTGGCGAAGTTCTTGCCGGTGGACAGGTCGCGGAGGTCTTGATCGAGGGCCATGTCGGCAACCTACCGGTGACTCGAGGGGCGGCTCCGGCCTCACGCCCGACGCAAGTAGCACCCAGTGCTACAACTCGCTGGCATGGAGCGGATAGGGGTTACGACTTCATCAGCCATCTCGGCGCCGCCGCCAGAGTCACGACTTCAGCAGGAACTCCGTGTCGTCGTCGCCCAGGAAGAGGGTGACCTCCTCCAGCAGGTCGGGGTGCTCTTGCAGGCCAGGGTCGGCGTCGACCAGGTCGAACGCCACCTCACGGGCCCGTTCGACCCAGGCCCGATCTCGCCGCAATGACGCCAGCTTCAAGTCGGTGCGGCCCTTCTGGCGCTCGCCCATGATCGTGCCCTCTCCCCGCAGGTCGAGGTCGACCTCGGCCAGTTCGAAACCGTCGGTGGTACGGACCATGGCCTGCAGCCGGGCTTCGCCATCGGGGGTGGCGCCGGCGCCGACCAGGTAGCAATACGAGAGCGCCGCCCCCCGGCCGACCCGACCCCGGAGCTGGTGGAGCTGGGCGATGCCGAAGCGGTCGGCGTCGAGGATCACCATGATGGTGGCGTTGGGGACGTCGACACCCACCTCGATGACCGTGGTGCTCACCAGCACGTCGACCTTGCCGGAACGGAAGCGGCTCATGATCGCCTCCTTCTCCGCCGCCGGCAGCTGGCCGTGCAGGAGCTCGACCACCGGACCGTCGAGCTGGCCAACACCTTCGGCGGTGAGCTGGTCGAAGGTCTCCTGGGCCGAGCGGGCTTCCAGCTTCTCGGACTCCTCGATCAGCGGGCACACCACGTACGCCTGCCGGCCGGCTCCGACTTCGGCCCGGACGTGCTCCCAGACTTGCTGCTCGCCCAGGCTCTCACCGCCGGCGTCGCCGCCAGCGAGCTGCACCCACTGCGTGTCGATCGGCGTGCGACCGGGTGGCATCTCGTCGAGGATCGACACGTCCAGGTCGCCGTAGACGGTCATGGCCGCGGTGCGCGGGATCGGGGTGGCGGTCATGACCAAAACATCCGGGGTGGCTCCGCCGGAGCCCTTCTCGCGCAGCGCCGCCCGTTGCTCGACGCCGAAACGGTGCTGCTCGTCGATCACCACCGCTCCCAGGCTCTTGAACCGCACGCCTTCCTGGATGAGGGCGTGGGTGCCGACCAGCAGGTCGACCTCACCGGCTTCGAGCTTGGCGGCCAGCTTCCGGCGCTCAGCGGCAGTCGTCCGGTTGGTGAGCAGCGCCACCTGCAACGGCCGGGTCAGGCCCTGCCCGGCGAAGAGGTTGGCGCCGTCTTCGGCTTCGGGCACCTCGAAGTCCTCCAGCAGCGCGCTGACGCCCAGGAAGTGCTGCTCGGCCAACACCGTGGTAGGCGCCATGAACGCCCCTTGGTGCCCGCCCTGCACCGCGACCAGCAGGGCGCTGACCGCGACGATGGTCTTGCCGGAGCCGACGTCACCCTGGAGCAGGCGGTGCATGGGCAGCGGCCCGGCCAGGTCGGCGGTGATCTCGGCGATGGTGCGGTGCTGGGCGGCGGTCAGGGGGAACGGCAGGCGCTGGTGGAAGGCGGCGACCATGTCGATGGAACCCTCATCGCCGGCCGCATGGGGATCGTCGCCGGTGACCCGATGGCGGATGCCGGTGGCGGTCGCCTCCAGCGCCCGCTTGCGCAGCACCAACGAGAGCTGGATGCGCAGCAGCTCATCGAACACCAGGCGTTGGCGGGCAGCCAGCATCGGCTCCATGCTCTCGGGACCGTGGATGTCGGAAAAGGCGCGGGTGCGGTCGGCGAGGTCCCACTTGGCGCGGACGTCGACCGGAACCGGATCGACGAACGTTCCGGCCCGCTCCAACACCTCCTCCATCCACCGGCTCACGTCCCAGGTGGTGAGTCGCTCTTTCTCCGACTGGGGGTAGACGGGGATGATGCGGCCGGTCTTGTCGCCCACCAGGTCGACCACCGGGTTGGTCATCTGACGGTTGCCCCGGAAGGTGGTGACCTTGCCGAACAAGACGCACTCTGTGCCCACCGGCAGTTGCCGCTCCCGCCAACCTTGGTTGAAGAAGGTGACGGTCAGGTGGCCGGAACCGTCGGTGACCGTCGCGGTGACCCGTGACCGCCCCCGCCCTCCTTTGGGCCGGATGGCAGCTATGCGCTTCACCATGACCAGCACCATGGCCTCATCGCCCTCGCGCACTTCGGCGATGCGGGCCTGGTTGGTGCGGTCGATGTATCGGCGCGGGTAGTGGGTGAGCAGGTCGAGCACCGAGGTGATGCCGAACGCCCGCTCCAGCGACCCCGCCTTCTCCGGTCCGATCCCCTTCAAGACGGTGACCGGCAGCACCGCCAGCTGCCCGAGTCGTCGTGCCACGCCGCCGAGGATACGGGTCGAGGTGCGCCCTACAGGCCGGAGGATTCCAGCTCGGTGACGCCTGGGCTCGATGCATGGGTGAAGAAGCGGTCCCGGGCCGGCTGCTGGCCTTTCAGGGTCAAGTTCAGCCAGTCGACGGTGGCGGCCCGGACGGTGTCGGGCTGGACACCGTCGTCCAAGTAGAGATCGGTGTGGCCGGCCCCAGGAGCGATCACGAAGGCCTTGGGCGGGTTGTGGCTGAACAGGTAAACGGACCTGGCGTCCGACACGTAGTTGTAGGGGTCCTGGTCGCCTTGGACCACAAGCACGGGACCGGTGTTGGCGCCGTCATATTGGGCGGGCATCGACGGGAGCGCTCCGGCGAGGACCAGGAAGCTGCGGACGCGGTAGTCGCGCACCGGCCCGTTCAAGGCCAGCGCGGCCACCGTCGAACCCCCGTCGGAGTGTCCGGCGGCGGCGATTTGGGCGGGATCGATCTTGCCGGCCACCTCCGCCGGCGCCCCGGGTCCCAGCATGGCGGTGATCACGACCGACAGGTCCTGCGGTTGCTGGGGGATGTCGTCAGCCCGTGCGGGGCCGGGGCTGTTGGGACCGGAGCCGGGAAACTCCGGGGCGGCGACGACGTACCCGGCCGCCGCCCACCGGCGGAGCAGCCGGTCGTAGTACCAGGGATCCACGTTGAAGCCGTGGGCGAACACGATCAGGGGCCATGGCCCATTGCCTTCGGTCGGGTACCAGATGGTCGTCGGCAGGTTCCGGCCGGGGTGGGCCGCTACCCAGCCACGGGCGGGGGTCCATCGGGTCGAGTCGTAAACAGACATTGACGTCGTGGCCACCGCCACCCGGGGGTCTGAGTCGACCGAACAAGAGCCGAGCACCCCGGCGAGGGTGACGACCACCACCAGCGCGGTCACGGACCGCCGCATACTGGTCCGCCACCCGGACCTCATTCGATGCCCACGAAATAGGGGTACAGCGCCTGGCCTCCGTGGTGGACCTCGCACACCACATCGGGATGGTGCTCGGCCAGCCACTCGGTGACTCGCCGGGTATCGGCGGCGGAGCTGCCTTCACCTTCGATGAGGGTGATGATCTCGTGGTCGTCGGTGACCAAGTGGCGGAGCAGGGATACGGCGGCCGCTCCCACGTCGGGCTCCACCGCCACGATGCCGGCGCGAGCGATGCCGAGCCAGTCGCCCTCGGCGATCGGGCCGGCGTCGCAGTTGGAGGCTCGCACCGCCCGCGTGACCTCGCCGGCCATGACCCGTTCCGCGGCCTCGGCCATGGCGGCGGCATTGTCCGCCACCCCCGCCTCCGGGTCGTACTCCATGAGCGCGGCGAAACCCTCGGCGATGCCGCGGGTGGGGACCACCGATGTGGACTTCCTGGTCAAGGCACCCACCTGTTCGGCAACCGGGATGATGTTCTTGTTGTTGGGCAGGATCACAACGCTGTCGGCGTTGACCGCCTCGACCGCGGCCAACAGGTCGGCGGTGGCCGGGTTCATGGACTGGCCACCAGCGACGATGGCCTGCACCCCGAGCGAGCGGAAGATGCGGCGTATGCCGTCTCCGGTGGACACCGCCACCACGGCTGTCTCCACGGGGTCGAGCTCCTCGGGAGCCTGAGGCTTGGCGGAGCCCTCCCGCACCCACCGCTCCTCCTCCACCTGCTCGAGCAGGTCGGTGACGCGGATGTCGCGGGGCCGCCCGCAGTCGAGGGCCGCCTCGATGGAGCCGCCGATGTCGTCGGTGTGGATGTGACAGTTCCAGATCCCGTCTCCCCCCACCACCACGATCGAGTCGCCGATGCCGGCCCACACCTGCTTGAAGGCCGGGACGGTCTCATCCGGGGCTTCCAAGAAGTACATGACCTCGTAACGCAGGTCGGAAACGTCGCCGTGGCCGCCTGGGGCCTCGTCGAGGGTGGCGTGGGCGGCTGCCTGCAGGGCGTTCAGGTCGGCGCCGGCCGCCTCCTTCGGCTCGGGCAGGGGGCGACCGTCGACCACGTTGAGCAACGCGTCGAGCAGCAGGAGGTAACCGGTCCCCCCGGCGTCCACCACGCCGGCCTCAGCCAGCACAGGCAGCAGCTCCGGCGTGCGTTCCAACGCGTCGGCGGCCGAGCTACGGGCGGCCTCGAGGACGGCGAGAAGGCCGGCGGTCCC
>JAABUR0100005356.1_pt1 | contig 16441 bp, 14 predicted proteins | sample 5560091 | NCBI WGS metagenome assembly JAABUR01 (sample SAMN10711879, study PRJNA513375) | rock metagenome | isolation source: Antarctica rocks | place: Antarctica: Victoria Land, University Valley sud | reverse complement strand
GGCTGCTGCTCTCCAAGAAGCGCGCCCGCTTCGAGAAGGCCTGGCGCCGCATCGAGGCCGCCGCCGAGTCGGGCGAGCCCGTCGAGGGCACGGTCATCGAGGTCGTCAAGGGCGGCCTGATCATCGATTTGGGCGTGCGCGGCTTCTTGCCCGCCTCGCTGGTGGACATTCGCCGCGTGCAGAACCTGGACGAGTTCATGTCCACCAAGATCGAGTGCAAGGTGATCGAGCTGAATCGGTCCCGGAACAACGTGGTCCTCTCGCGCCGCGCGGTCCTCGAGGAGGAGCGCAAGGAGGTCCGCCAGCAGATCCTGGACCGCCTGCAGCCCGGCCAGGTCGTGGAGGGCGCGATCTCCAACATCGTCGACTTCGGGGCATTCGTGGACCTCGACGGCATCGACGGGCTGATCCACATCTCCGAGCTCTCCTGGAGCCACGTGAACCACCCATCCGAGATCCTCTCCATCGGCGACACGGTGCCGGTCAAGGTGCTCGACATCGACCGCGACCGCCAGCGCATCTCTTTGGGCCTCAAGCAGACCCAGGAGGATCCTTGGCAGCGGATCGTCGACACCTACAACCTGGGCGACGAGCTCGAGGGCAAGGTCACCAAGGTCGTCACCTTCGGCGCGTTCGTGGAGATCATGGACGGCGTCGAGGGTCTCGTGCACATCTCGGAGCTGGCCCACCACCACGTGGAGAATCCGCGCGAGGTGGTCGAGCCCGGCGCCGAGGTCAAGGTCAAGATCCTGGAGATCGACTCCGAGCGCCGGCGTCTGTCGCTGAGCGTCAAGCGCGTGGCCGGAAACGAGCCCCCGCCCGGCAGCGAGGGGTCCGGCGGCGGAGACCTCGGTCCCGTACGCGACCTCGGCCTGTCCGACGACGTGTTCGCCGGCCCGAGCGTGAGCGGTCTGGGCGACCTGCGGGCCGCGATGGATGCGCAGGCGGCCGCGGCGCAGCAACAGGCCGAGGAGGCTCCCCCCGTCGAGGATGCTGTGCCGGTCGAGGATGCTGTGCCGGTCGAGGATGCTGTGCCGGTCGAGGAGGCCGCGCCGGTCGAGGATGCCGCGCCGGTCGAGGAGGCTCCCCCCGTCGAGGATGCCGCGCCGGTCGAGGAGACCGCCGCTCCCGACGAGCCGGAGACCGAAGCATCCGATGAGCCCGACGCCGCGCCCGGGCCCGACGAGTCCTAGGCGTGACCGGGCCCGCCGCGCGGGTGCCCTTCGTAGGTCTCACCGGGGGCATGGCCTCCGGCAAGTCGACCGCGCTCGCCATCCTGGGTGACCTGGGCGCGGCGACCATCTCCTCGGACGAGGTCGTCCACGACCTCCTCGGCACCGACGGGGTCCGCGACGCGGTGGCCAACCGCCTCGGCGCCGACGTGGTCGCGGACGGCCGGCTCGACCGGGCCGAGATGGCCGCGCGCGTGTTCGGCTCCGACGAGGATCGGGAGTGGCTGGAGGGGCTGCTCTGGCCCCGTGTCCGCCGGCGGGTGGGCGCCTGGCGGGAGGAGCTGGCCGCGCTCGACGATCCACCCCGGGCGGCGGTGGTAGAGGTTCCGCTGCTGTTCGAGGCGGGTATGGAGGGGGCCTACGACCACACCATCGCGATCATGGCCGAGGAGGGCGTACGCTCCGAGCGCGCCGGATCGCGCGGGCACCAGGAGGTCGATGGCCGCACGGGAAGGCAGCTGACCCAGGAGCAGAAGTCGCAGCGAGCGGACTTCACGGTGCGCAACGATGGCACCCGAGAGGAGTTGCAGGCAGAGTTGTCCCGGGTTCTTGCCACCATCGGGGCCGGCATCGGGAAGGAGTAGCCAAGTGGCACAGGCATCTACGACACGCGCCCGGTCGCGCACGGCGGCCCCTCGGCGACGCGTCTCGCGGCGGCGAAGCGCCCTGCACAGGCGGCGACGCATCCTGGCGATCGTCGTGGCGGCCATGGTGGGCGGCTTCGCCGCCGCCAGCATCGCCGGACTGGGTCCGCTGGGCGAGACCGTTAAGGAGATCACCCTCCCCCTGCGCCACGAGGACATCATCCGCCAGCAGGCCGCGGCCAAGGGCCTCGATCCTGCGCTGGTCGCCGCGGTGATCTACGAGGAGTCGCGCTTTCGCGACCAGACCTCCCATGCCGGGGCGCGCGGGCTGATGCAGATCACCCCGCAGACGGCGCGCTTCATCGCGCGCGACTCCGGGGGCTCGGCATTCACCCAGAAGGATCTGGCCACGCCGCAGGTGAACATCTCCTACGGCGCCTACTACCTGCGCTACCTGCTTCGCCGCTACGACGGCGACGCCACGCTGGCCGTGGCTGCCTACAACGCGGGCGAGACCAACGTGAGCGCGTGGATCCGCCGGGCGGGCGGCGTGGACTCCTTCGACCCCGAGGCCGACGTGCCGTTCAAGGAAACACGAGACTACGTGCGCGACGTCAAGGAGCGGCGCGGGCAGTACAAGGACCACTACGGGTCCGAGCTGGGGCTGTAGCGCCAGCGGCGCGGGGAGGCAGCAGCGAGCTCACTCGATCCGATCCCGAAAGGACGAGGACGGGAAGACCGAGGCGCCCGCCGCGCTGACGCGATCGCCCAGCCAGCGGTCCGAGGTCACCACCTGCAGCGTCCCGGGCGCGGCGTGGGCGTCCACGATCTTCACGATCTCGTAGTCGGCGGCGTCGGGGCCGCGCTTGGCGGCGTGCGCGATCTCGATCACGGTCGAACGCAGTGCCGGCCGCGGCTTTCGCTCGAACACCACGGTCACGTCGTCGCCGGTCTCGGCCGAGAAGCGCTCCAGCCGGTCGACCAGCCGCGCCATGGCCGCATCGCGGTCGCGCCACCACCCGTCGGGGCGGGTCCCGATCACGTTCATGGCGTCGACGATCCAGTGCATCGTGTGAACGATTGTGGTGGCTCCAGCCACCACCGTCGTCGCGATCTTCCCTTTGGCGCGCCCTACGAGGCCCCGGCCCCGACCGCCTCGTCCTCCTCCGGATCGGCGATCATCGGCCCGTCGCCCGAGGGGTCGATGATGCCCTCCTCGATCAGCCTGTAGCGCCCGTCGAGGACCTTCAGCGCGGCTGCGTGGTTCTCGTCGTCGTCGTTGTGCCACAGGTCGCGGAAGAGGTTGTCGGCCCGTCGCCGCGCCTGGACGCAGAACAGGTCCGCCAGCTCGCGGGCCTCCTCGGCCCGCCCGGGCTGCTCCTGGGCCAGCGTGTTGGCGTAGACCACGGCCGCAGAGATGGAGAACAGCTCGGCGCCGATGTCCACGATCCGGCCCAGCCAGGCCTGCCGCTTCTCCAGCGCCGCCTGCCAGCGGCTCATGCCGTAGAAGGTCGAGCGGGCCAGCTTGCGCGAGCTGCGCTCGGCGAAGCGGAGGTGCCCGGCCAGATCGCCGAACTCATCGAAGGAGCGCGGATCCCGGCCCTTGCCCACGGCGAGCTGGGGCAGCCACTTGCCGTAGAAGGCGCCGGCGGCGACCGCCGAGCGGGCCTTGTCCTTGATCTCGGTGTCGGGATCGAGGATGTCGCCGGCCACCTCGAGGTGCCGGTCGACTGCTTCGCGCGCAATCAGCAGGTGCATTATCTCCGTGGAGCCCTCGAAGATGCGGTTGATGCGCATGTCGCGCATCACCTGCTCGACCGGCACGGCCTTCTCCCCGCGCGCCTTCAGCGACTCGGCGGTCTCGTAGCCGCGGCCGCCGCGGATCTGCATCAGCTCGTCGGTGACCTTCCAGCCCAGCTCGGAGGCGTAGAGCTTGGCGATCGCCGCTTCGATGCGGAAGTCGTTCTTCTTGTCCTCGGCCAGGCGCGAGCAGACGTCGAGCATGGCCTCCAGGCCGAAGGCGGTGCCGGCGATGAAGGCGATCTTCTGCGCCACCGCGTCGTGCTTGCCCACCGGCTGGCCCCACTGGACGCGCTCGGAGGCGAACTCGCGCGCCACCTTGGTACCCCACTTGGCCACACCCAGGCAGATGGCCGGGAGCGCCAGGCGCCCGGTGTTCAACGTGGTCAGCGCCACCTTGAGCCCGTCGCCCTCCTTGCCGATCCGGTTCTCGGCGGGCACGTACACATCCTGCAGGCCTGTCACGGAGTTCTCGATCCCCCGCAGGCCCATGAACGCGTTGCGGTGCAGGACCGTCACGCCCTCGGAGTCGCAGGGCAGCACGAAGGCGCTGATGCCGCCCTTGGAGTGCTCGGAGTTCGGCACCTTCGCCATGATCACCACGACGTCGGCGATCGCGCCGTTGGTGGCCCACAGCTTCTGACCGGTGATGGTGTAGCCCTTGCCGTCCTGGGTGGGAGTGGCCGTGGCGCCCATCCGGGCGGGGTCCGAGCCTACGTCGGGCTCGGTGAGCAGGAACGCCGACACGTGGTCGGATGCCACCTTGGGCAGCCACTCCCGCTTCTGCTGCTCGGTTCCGAACAGCATCAACGGCTCGGCCACGCCGATCGACTGGTGGGCCGAGAGCAGCGTCGACAGCGACGCGTGCCACACCCCCGCCACCATCAGCGCCTGGTTGTAGTGCACCTGCGACAGGCCCAGCCCGCCGTACTCCTCGGGCACCTTCATGCCCAGGGCGCCCATCTCCTTGAGGCCGTCCAGCACGTCGTCGGGGATCCTGGCGTCGCGCTCGATCTGCAGCGGGTCCACCTTCTCCTGCAGGAACGCGCGCAGGGTGGCCAGGAAGCGCTCGCCCTTCTCCACCTTCTCCGCGTCGAGCTTGGGCTGGGGATGGATCAGGTCCAGGCGGTAGTCGCCCATGAACAGGCCCTTGCCGAAGCTGGGCAGCTTCCAATCCTGCTCGCGCGCGTCCTCCGCGACCTGGCGCGCTTCCTTCTCGGTTACCTGCGTGGCCATTGAAACTCCCGCTCGAAGACAGTCCCCAAACCGTATCCGGATCGCTGAACGACGATTCCACAGTCACATAGGCGAACGAGTCGTCGATCGGCGCCGTCAGGGCTTCTGCGGCCGGGCGGAAGCGTCGACTCCTCAGAGCCCCGGACCGCGATCGCGGAGCGCCGATCTCACCTGGGCCGCGGTGCCCTTGGCCTGACGGGTCACATCGGAGTAGGTGAACCGCAGCAGAAACACGCCCGCGAGGGCGAGGCGGTTGCTTCGACGCACGTCCTGCTGGAGTCGCTCGGGCGTGCGGTGCGAGTCCCATCCATCGGTCTCCACCGCCACGCCGTGCGCCGGCCAGTGGAAGTCGACCGTGAGGCCGTGCACTACCACGTTGACCCGAGGTCGAGGAAGCCCCTCGCGGAGGCACAGGCCCCAGAAGAGCTCCTCGAGTGGGCTGCGCGTATCGGCCGTGCCCTCGAGGCGCTCGGTCAGCGCGGCACGCAGGACGCCGGCGCCTCGCTGGCCGGCATTTCGGCTCAAGGCGGCCCGCACCTGGTCGAGGTCGCACAGCCGCTGTCGCTCAGCCTGGTCGAGCATCTTCTCCGTGGCTCTTCGCCCGACCGTCGCCGCGGTATCGAGGATCGTCTGCGCCGCCTCTGTGACCGGCACACCTTCCCGGGAAGTCGCGACGGCCGGGTCGAGATCCGGGCGCCGGTGCACGATGACGCCCGGTCGACGTCTTCCCCCGGCGGTCGGGACGGTCACATGGTGGTCGCGGCTTGCACCGGGGACGAGTCTCCACAGCTCCGCCGCGCTGGCATGGCTGAGCAACGCGCCCCGGCCGCAGGCGAGCACTGCGGCCAACTGCCACCCCCGACGCGCCAGGGGCGCGTGCCCGATCGCATAGACACCCACGTGTAGCCGGACCCAGGCGCCGCGCCGGCAGCGCCGGTCGATGACCGTCGGCGATATGCCGGCGGCGCGCAGCTGGACCCAGCTCACGACCCCGTGCTGGCGCTCGGCGAGCCGAGCGACGATTCGTTGGTCCATATGACGGTGGAGTCGTCATTCACCGAGATTTCGCCCCCCGAGGCGCCTTCCGCCCCCGGCGCTAACGTGGAAAGCGGTGCCTGACTTCAAGCTCAACGCCGCCTACAGCCCGGTCGCCGACCAGCCGGCGGCACGCGACGCGCTGGTGGCGGGCGTGGAGCGCGGAGACCGGTTCCAGACGCTGCTCGGCGCCACCGGCTCGGGCAAGACGGCCACCATGGCCTTCGCCATCGAGAAGCTCCAGCGACCATCGCTGGTGATCGCCCACAACAAGACGCTGGCCGCCCAGCTGTGCAACGAGTTTCGGGAGTTCTTCCCGGCCAACTCGGTCGAGTACTTCGTCTCCTATTACGACTACTACCAGCCCGAGGCGTACGTGCCGGCCCAGGACCTCTACATCGAGAAGGACTCCTCGATCAACGAGGAGATCGAACGCCTGCGCCACGCCGCCACCTCGTCGCTGTTCGGTCGCCGCGACACCATCGTCGTGGCCAGCGTGTCCTGCATCTTCGGCCTGGGCTCGCCCGAGAAGTACGACCAGATGATGCTGCTGCTCAAGCGCGGCGAGATGATCGACCGCGACGCGGTGCTGCGCAAGCTGGTGGACATCCAGTACTCGCGCAACGACACGGCGCTGGCGCGCGGCACCTTCCGTGTACGCGGGGAGACGCTCGAGGTCTTCCCGGCCTACGCGGAGACCGCCTACCGCGCAGTGATGTTCGGAGACGAGATCGAGGCGATCCAGGAGTTCGACCCGCTCACCGGCGAGGTGCTCAAGGACCTGGAGCACGTGGGCGTGTGGCCGGCCACCCACTACGCCACCGACCAGCAGACCGTCGACCGGGCCGTGGGCGAGATCCGGGACGAGCTCGAGGCCCGCACCAAGGAGCTGGAGGCCGAGGGCAAGCCGCTGGAGTCGCACCGCCTGCGCCAGCGCACGCAGTTCGACATGGAGATGCTGCGCGAGCTGGGCTTCTGCAACGGGATCGAGAACTACTCCCGCATCCTCGACGGCCGCAAGCCCGGCGAGCGGCCCTACTGCCTGATCGACTTCTTCCCCGACGACTTCGTCTGCTTCATCGACGAGTCGCACCAGACCGTCCCGCAGATCGGCGGCATGTACTGGGGCGACCGCTCGCGCAAGCAGACGCTGGTCGAGCACGGCTTCCGGCTGCCGAGCGCGCTGGACAACCGCCCCCAGACCTTCGACGAGTTCATGCAGATCACCAACCAGCAGGTCTTCGTGTCGGCCACCCCCGGCGACTTCGAGCGCGACCACTCGAGCGAGATCGTGGAGCAGATCGTTCGGCCGACGGGGATCGTCGATCCCGAGGTCGACGTGCGGGAGACCAGGAACCAGATCGACGATCTGATGAACGAGATCAAGAAGCGCACGGAGTCCGAGGAGCGCACGCTGGTCACCACGCTCACCAAGAAGATGTCCGAGGATCTGACCGACTACCTGCTCGAGTACGGCATCCGGGTGCGCTACCTGCACTCCGAGATCGACACCCTGGAGCGAATCCAGATCATCCGCGAACTGCGCCTGGGCGAGTTCGACGTGCTCGTGGGCGTGAACCTCCTTCGCGAGGGGCTAGACCTGCCCGAGGTCTCGCTGGTGGCCATCCTGGACGCCGACAAGGAGGGCTTCCTGCGCGGCTCCACCTCGCTGATCCAGACGATCGGCCGCGCCGCGCGCAACGTGAAGGGCAAGGTGATCATGTACTCCGACAAGGAATCGGCCGCCATGCGCACCGCGATCTCGGAGACCGACCGCCGGCGCGAGATCCAGCTGGCCTACAACGCGGAGCACGGGATCACGCCCGAGAACATCCAGAAGGGCGTGTCGGACATCGCCGACTTCCTGGCCGGGGAGTCCAAGGTCCCGGGCGGCAAGGGACGCCGCCGCTCCCGCGCCGAGGAGGGGATGTCGGCGGAGGAGCTGGCCCGGACGCTGGTCGAGCTCGAGGAGGAGATGCTGGCCGCCGCGGAGGACCTGCGTTTCGAGTACGCCGCCAAGCTGCGGGACGAGATCAAGTCGCTGCGCCGTGAGCTGGACGAGATCCAGACCGGCGCGTAGACCAGCGATCCCAAGTCAGGGCGCGCCGCGCTCGATCAGCGAGCGGCAGCGGTCGGGCGCCACGGCGAGCTGGCGGGATTCCCCTTCCTCGCCGGAATCCAGTTGGCCCTGCTCCGTCGTGGCGCATCCAAGGCCTCGGATACGCTTCCCCTCGATGGAGTAGGACGATGTCCGCAGAGCGCGCGCGGCGCCGTAGGCGAACCAGCCGTTGCCCAGGTCGCCCGTCGGGGCCCAGTCGATCCGGGCCGCGACCGGCTTCGCCGCCTCAGCCATCCGCTCGATCGCGATCTCGACGCGATCGCTGCTGATCCGCAGGCGGGCGCCCACCCGGTGTCGGCGAGCGTCCAGGACCAGCGGTGCGCTGACCACCGCCACCACGCGCTCTCCGCGGTTGAGCGCTCTGGAGGGGGCGCCTCCGATTCGATCCGACAGCGGCGAAGCCGAACCTGCTCGCGGGTTGTTCGGCGCACGGCTGCTCTCGGTGGCCCGGGGCACAGTCTGCCGGGCCGGTGCGACGACCGCCGCGCCGCCATGGCCGGTGGCTACCAGCCTCTCGTCGCCCGGCAGCTCCAGCTCCCACGAGGGCATATCGCGACCAGTACCCACAAGGCCCAGGAATGTGGTGAGCCCGACCGGCGCGGTGCGCACGACGAGTCCGGCACCAGCGATAACCGCCACGTTGGGGCCTCGGGCCGGCCTCAGGACCGCGGGTGAGGGGCCGTGCTCGCGTGGAGCCACGGTGAGCGCCCCCGCTCCAGTGGCCAGGGTCAGCGTGCCACCGCTGCGCGGTTGCACCGACGACTGGCTCAGGCGCGCGAAACTCTCAGCCTGCCTCCCACGGTCCTGAATGTCGTTATCGGACTTCGCGGCCCTGAGGAGATGCTTACCGGTCCCGAAGGGGGCCGCTTCTGCGGGGCCAGGGAACCGGGGAATGCGCGACTCACGTCGCGAACCAGCCGCCGGGGGTTCGGCTGTGACGCCGAGTCTTCGCCGCTCTCGGCCCCGCCGCATCCGACGGCCACCGCCGCCGACATTGCTGCCACGAGGCCGACTGTAAGCCGCACCGCTATACGGCGGTACCGGGGGTCGCATGGCCCGTCCACCATGCCACCACCAGTGCGATCGCGGCGGGCAGGAAGAAGATACCCACAGTCGAGATGAAGGAGGCCAGCACGAGGACGAATCCGGACGCTCCTGCCATGCGAAACCGATGTTGCGCGGGAACGAGCAGCGGCAAAGCGGCAACCGCAAGCGGCAGCGCGAGCACCGCGAGCGAGCCGGTGCCCTCCACCTCGACGAGTGTTTGTCCGTCGTCGGGCACCACGAGCAATACGGTGGCACCAAGCATCGCCGCGGCGAACCCCGCGATCAATATCCAGCGGCCTTTTGGCGAACTGATCACCTGAGCGTCAGCCCGCTAGTAGATCCGCTTGTTGCCACGTTTACTGTCCCAGTGCAGAGACTTGTGGCACGGGGCGCCCCCGGTGACATGGTAGACGTAGTAACCACCCTTGCCGGAGGGAAAGCCTTGCATGAAGTTGCTCGCGTAAATCGTGGTGACCTTGAACCCGACGCAGAATGGGAAGCGGTGCCCGCCCTTGAACTTGGCGTAGGTGGAGATCGTGGTTTCCCCGCACCGTCGTGGGACCTTCGTCCGCTTGTAGCCCACGAGGCTCCACCCGGTGAACCCGAGGGCGTACGTGCTGTCGCTGCGGCGCAATGGACGGACGCAGCGTCCGTTGTGGCGCCAGTCCACCCGGTCTGTCACCGAGTTCACGTCTTTCTGAGCCACGTCCTCCTGGATGCTCTTGTTGTAGGCCCGATTGCGCGAGACGCCGGCGACCCCTGGGTCTGTCCCAGCTTCTACCCCGCCAGGCCCCCCGACGCCGCCCGAGCCTGACTCCCAGCCGGCGCCTCCGTCCAATCGCTCGCATGATACGGATGGGTCAGGCCACCGACGTAGCTCGAAGCATGCCGTCTCGCCGCAGAAGCCCGCCTTGGGGTCGCCACACAAGGTCCCGGTGGCCCAGGGGCACGGGAAAGAATGGCGACAGCAAGCGCGCAGTGACGCGCAGGACGGTGTCGCCAGTACCCTCTCCGCCCCGACTTCGGTGAAGAGCAACGGGCGGGGTGACACCGAGCCAGTCCGTGCGGCGAGGGACTCGCACGAGAACCGTCCCGAGGGGGATACCCACATCGTCCACGCCGGCGAGACGCTGTGGGGGATCGGCGTCCGCATGGCCGGTCCCGGTGCGGGACCAGCCGCGGTGGCCAAGAGAGTCCAACGGCTATGGGATCTGAACGCACGAGCGATCGGCACCGGGAACCCCGATCTGCTGCCGGTGGGAACCGTGCTTCGGTTGCCCGAGTAGCCCGGCCCGATGCCCCGGCATCCTCCTGGCCCGCACACCGCGGGACGTCCACAGGGAGGTCCGGGCTCCCACCGGACCTGCCCTCAACGCCCGGCGCAGATCTGGGTTACTCTCCGCGGAGTAGCGGGCAAACGTCAGAGAAGGGGAACATGGAGCTGGAGCGCCAAGAAATCGAGCGGACGGACTTCTCGCAGGCCCGCAGGGGCTATGACCCCGACGAAGTGGACGCCCACCTGGCCGAGCTGGCGGCTTCCATCGAGGAGTTAAAGGCCGCCCAGGCGGCGCAGTCCCAAGCGCCCCCGGCCCCCCGGGCCGCCGCGTCGCTGGCTGGAGCCGCGGCCGAGCAGGTTCGCACGATCGTGGAGGCCGCCGAGCGCAGCGCCGCCGATATAGAGTCCACCTCCCGGGCCGAGGCCGATCATCTGATCGGCGATGCGCGCCACGAGGCCGAGAAGGAGCGTGCCGACGCCCAGGCCACCGCCCAGAAGCAGCGATCGGAGGCCAAGGACGCCGCCGACAAGGAGCGCGCGGATGCTCGTAACGAGGCCGAGCGCGTACGGGGTGAGGCCGACCGCGACTCGCGGGCCACCCGCGAGCAGGCCCAATCCGACGCCGCGGCCCACGTGGCCAGCGTCGAGGCAGCCACCAAGGGCATGCTCGAGCGCGCCACCTCCGTCGAGGGTGACCTCGGCGGACTGGTCGACCAGCTGCGCACCACGATCAACTCCCTGGTGGAGAGCGTGCGCACCAATGCCGGTTCGCTCGAGTCCGAGCTGCAGGAGATCCGCTCCGGGCTCGCCGACGTGCGCGACGCCGCCCCGCCCCCCCAACCCGAGACCACGACGCCCTCTGAGCCTCCGAGCGCGGTGGACGAGCCTTTCGTCGAGGAAGAGGTCGTGGTCGTCGATGAGATCGTGGTCGAGGACGAGCCCCCCGCGGGCCCCGGCGAGCTCACCGAGGCTGAGGCCGAGCTCATCGAGGAGGCGGACGCCGACGCCATCGAAGAGCTGGAGGCCGCCGAAGAGGTCATCTCCGAGCCGGCTGCCGATGAGCTCGAGCCCGTACCCGAGGAGACTGAGCCCGTACCCGAGGAGATTGAGCCCGAGTCGGCGGCGCAGGAGGAGCTCGCCGACAATGCCCCGGCGCCAGGCGCCGCCCCATCACCCTCCGGCGCCGGTGGAGACGGCAGCGAAGGCGCACGCCTGATCGCGCTGAACATGGCCCTGAACGGCACGCCCCGCGAGGAGACCTCGCGCTACCTCGAGGAGAACTTCGACCTCACCGACCAGGCCACGATCCTCGACGAGGTCTACGCCCGCGTCGGCGGGTAGCTGACGGCTGCAAACCGGCGCTCTGCGGCGTCCTCGGTCGACTCGCCTGCAGAAGCAGGCTTCGCTCCCTGCGTCCTTGCATAGCTTGGTTTTCGCTCGTCAGCTCCCCGCCGCGTGTCTTTCCTCAAACTCGCTTAACTAGCGCTCTATGCCCGAGTTCATCTTCACCATGCGGGGCCTGACTAAGGTCCACCCGGCCGACAAGGAAGTCCTCAAGGACGTCACGCTCGCGTTCTATCCCGGGGCCAAGATCGGCGTCCTGGGAGCCAACGGATCGGGCAAGTCGACCCTGCTGCGGATCATGGCCGGGGTGGACCGCGAGTTTCGCGGTGAGGCCGACCTGGCCGCGGGGGCCACGGTGGGCCTGCTCGAGCAGGAGCCCCAGCTCGACTCGACCAAGGACGTGCGTGGCAACGTGGAGGACGGCGTCCGTCCGTTGCGCGACATGCTCGATCGCTTCAATCAGCTGGCCGCCGAGTACTCCGAGGACACCGCAGACGAGTTCGGCGCCCTGCAGGAGAAGATCGACGCCGCCGACGCGTGGAGCCTCGACACGCTGCTGGACACCGCCATGGACGCCCTGCGCCTGCCCCCGGGTGACGCCGATGTGGACGTGCTCTCCGGCGGCGAGCGCCGCCGCGTGGCGCTGTGCCGGCTGCTGCTGAGCCAGCCCGACCTCCTGTTGCTCGACGAGCCCACCAACCACCTGGACGCCGACTCGGTCGGGTGGCTGGAGCGTCACCTGCACGACTACCCCGGCGCGGTCGTGGCCGTGACCCACGACCGCTACTTCCTGGACAACGTGGCCGGCTGGATCCTGGAGCTGGATCGCGGTCGCGGAATCCCCTTCCAGGGCAACTACTCCTCGTGGCTGGAGCAGAAGCAGGCTCGCCTGGCCCACGAGGAGAAGACCGAGTCGGCCCGCCAGCGCACGCTGACCCGGGAGCTGGAATGGGTGCGCATGAACGCCTCCTCGCGCCTGACCAAGAACAAGGCGCGCCTGGGCCGCTACGACGCCCTGCTGGCCGAGGAGCGCAACGCAAAGATCGATTCCGTGGAGATCCACATCCCGGCCGGCCCGCGCCTCGGAGGGCTGGTGGTGGAGGCTGAGAATCTGAGCAAGGGCTACGGCGACCGGCTGCTGATCGAGGATCTGTCCTTCAAGCTGCCGCCCGCGGGGATCGTCGGCATCATCGGCGGAAACGGGGCCGGCAAGACCACGCTCCTGCGCATGATCACCGGCGAGGAGCAGCCAGACTCAGGAGCACTGCGGGTCGGCGAGACCGTGCAGCTCGCCTACGTCGATCAGTCGCGCGACGCTCTGGACGCTGCCAAGTCCGTGTGGGAGGAGATCTCAGGTGGCGCCGACCAGCTCGCGGTGGGGGACAGGACGATGAGCTCCCGCGCGTATGTCTCCTCGTTCAACTTCAAGGGCTCCGACCAGCAGAAGGCGGTGGGCAAGCTCTCCGGAGGTGAGCGAAACCGCCTGCACATGGCCAAGCTCCTGCGCAGCGCGGGGAACCTGCTGCTGCTCGACGAGCCCTCCAACGACCTCGACGTGGACACCCTCCGGGCGCTGGAGGAGGCGCTGCTGTCCTTCCCGGGCTGTGCGGTGATCGTCTCGCACGACCGCTGGTTCCTGGATCGCGTGGCCACCCACGTGCTGGCCTTCGAGGGCGACTCCAAGGTCAATTGGTTCGAGGGCAACTTCGAGGCCTACGAGCAGTGGAGGCGCGAGCAGCTCGGCGACGAGGCCGACCGCCCGCACCGGATGACCTACAAGAAGCTGGTGGCCCGGAGCTGAGTGGCAGATGCGCCGCAGCTGAGTGGGTGGCAGGTACACCCGGAGCTGAGTGGCAGGTACACCCGGAGCTGAGTGGCAGGTACACCACCGACCTGACCTCGCCTCGCGCGGAGGGTCCGGTCGGTTGACGGCCACTGTTGCCACTGGATGACCACACCCCTCCGGAATCCCCGGGGTCCGGTCGGCTGTAGACGTCTCCCATCACGCGTGGTACTCCTGCTTCCGGATGCCGTCGACGAATTGGGCATCCATCCATCCTCACTTCGCAGTCAGAAGAACTTCGCGCACATCTGGTCGACCGTTCCCTTGGTGCGGCTGGTCGAGGTCCCCAGCAGCGCCCCGACCCGCTTTGAGTCGAGCTCGGACTCCAGCGTGCCTCCCGCCGGGAGCCAGAACAGCTCTCGGGCGGCGCTGAACTCGAGCCGGTCGCTGTCGGTCGCCAGCCCCGTCACCTCCGTGCGCGCCTCGCAGGAGGGCTCGCCTGACAGGAACAGCACCTGCAGCTTTCCCTTCGAGCCCTCGACGGCAGCGGCGTCGAAGGGCTGGTGGGCCGCGAGCGCCCGGATCTCCTCGTCCGAGCGCAGGAAGGTCGCCACGGCGTAGCCCAGCGACGACTCGAGCCCCTCCTCAATGCGGGCAGCCAGCTCGACTGTGCACTCGTCCCCCGCCTCGAAGGCGACGTTTCCGCTGGCCCGGAAGATCCCCACGTCGCCGAAGCCCATCGCCTCGAACTCACCGCGCAGGTCGGCGTTGGTTATGCGGTGGCCGCCCACGTTCATGCCGCGCAGGAAGGCCGCGTACCTGGTCATCGCGAGATCGTAAGCTGTACGGCATGTGCCGCAACATTCGAACACTCCACAACTTCGCTCCGCCCGCCACTGAGGACGAGGTGCGCGCCGCCGCGCTCCAGTATGTCCGCAAGGTGAGCGGCTCGGCCAAGCCCTCGGCGGCGAACCTGGCCGCATTCGAACGCGCGGTCGATCAGGTTGCGTCGGTCACCTCTGAGCTGCTGAAGGAGCTGGTCACATCCGCGCCGCCCAAGGATCGCGAGGCCGAGGCCGCCAAGCGCCGGGAGCGGGCCGCCAAGCGCTACGCGGCGTGAACGCGGCGGTCAAAACCCGCAAACTGCGAGACGAACACGTGTTCGGCCGGAGGGGTACGTAGACTCGCTTATGTGAATCCGCCGCGAGAGGAGCACAGCCGGATCGGAGCCGCAGGAGCGCAGGCCGATCGGCGATCGGCCGAGCACCGCACGGACGATTCTCCGGCGAGCACCGCATCGAGACTCTCCACCGAGCTCGTCGTCTCTGGGGCGCGGGAGCACAACCTGAAGGACATCGACGTCAGGTTGCCCCGCAACTCCCTGGTCGTGATCACCGGCCTGTCCGGGTCCGGCAAGTCCTCGCTTGCCTTCGACACGATCTACGCCGAGGGCCAGCGCCGCTACGTCGAGTCCCTCTCCGCCTACGCGCGCCAGTTCCTGGGGCAGATGGACAAGCCCGATGTCGACTCGATCGAGGGGCTGTCGCCAGCCATCTCGATCGACCAGAAGACCACTTCGCGCAACCCGCGCTCCACGGTGGGCACGGTCACCGAGATCTACGACTACCTGCGGCTGTTGTGGGCCCGGATCGGCCATCCCCACTGCTGCAACTGCGGCCGCCCGATCGCCGCCCAGTCCGCCGAGCAGATCGTGGACCAGGTCATGGCGTTCGAGGAGGGCACACGGTTCATGGTCGAGGCGCCGGTCATCCGGGGCCGCAAGGGCGAGTACGGCAAGCTGTTCGAGGAGCTGCGGGCCGAGGGCTTCACCCGCGTGAAGGTCAACGGCGAGCTCAGGCGCCTCGAGGAGGCCATCGAGCTCGACAAGCGCTACAAGCACGACATCTCGGTGGTCGTCGATCGTTTGGTCATGCGGCCCGACCTGCGCAAGCGCCTGACCGACTCGATCGAGACCGCGGTGGCGCTGGCCGAGGGGCTGATCGATGTGGAGATGGTCGACACCGGAGCCGTGACCACGTACTCCGAGCGCTTCGCCTGCCTGCACTGCGGAACCTCGATGCCCGAGCTCGAGCCCCGCATCTTCTCCTTCAACTCCCCCCACGGCGCCTGCCCCCGCTGCACCGGCCTGGGCTCGCAGATGGAGATCGACCCGGATCTGATCGTGCCCGACCCTTCCCTGTCGCTGGCCCAGGGGGCAATCCTGCCCTGGTCCACCAGCGCATCGAACTACTACGAGCAGATGACCCAGGCCATCGCCGAGAAGTGGGAGGTGGACCTGGACACTCCGTGGGAGGACCTCTCCGATGATGTGCGCGACACCTTCCTCTACGGCACCGACGGCGAGCGGATCTACGTGAGCTACCGCAACCGCTACGGGCGCAAGCGGTCCTACATGACACGGTTCGAGGGCATCCTGCACAACCTGGAGCGCCGCTACCGCGAGACCGACTCCGACTACTCGCGGGAGAAGATCGAGGAGTACATGTCGGTCCGGCCCTGTCCCGAGTGCCACGGCTCGCGCCTGCGCCCCGAGAGCCTGGCCGTGAAGGTGGGCGGGCTGGGCATCGACCAGCTCACATCGATGTCCGCGCGGCGGACGATCGAGTGGTTCGACTCGCTGGCGCTGACCGACACCGAGCGGGCGATCGCGCGGCTGATCCTGCGCGAGATCGAGGAGCGGCTGCGCTTCCTCGACAACGTGGGCGTCGGCTACCTGTCGTTGGGGCGGGCGGCGGCCACGCTCTCGGGCGGCGAGGCCCAGCGGATCCGGCTGGCCACCCAGATCGGGTCGTCGCTGGTGGGCGTGCTCTACATCCTCGACGAGCCCTCGATCGGCCTGCACCAGCGCGACAACGAGCGCCTGATCGGCACGCTGGAGCGGCTGCGCGACCTGGGCAACACGGTGATCGTGGTCGAGCACGACGAGGGCACCATGCGCGCCGCCGACCACATCGTGGACATGGG
>JAABUR0100005353.1_pt1 | contig 16450 bp, 13 predicted proteins | sample 5560091 | NCBI WGS metagenome assembly JAABUR01 (sample SAMN10711879, study PRJNA513375) | rock metagenome | isolation source: Antarctica rocks | place: Antarctica: Victoria Land, University Valley sud | reverse complement strand
ATGCAAACACGGAAGCTTATTGCTGGAGAAACATTGCTGTTGGAGGAAGAAAAGGGCTTCTGTCTTGTAGTGGATGGGCTGGTACAAATATTTGTTAAATCGAATAGGGAAAGTGCTTCTACGAGCGGCGAGGCCTGGATTAGTGGGGGCGGACATTCCTATGAGGAAGAAGAGGAAGAGCATCCTGAGGGAGACCATCAAGGATACCAATTGCTTACAGACGTCAAGAATGGAGCACCAATGTCATCTCTATTCTCCGTATTGTCGCTGTTTACAGAGGATGTGAAGCTACGGCATGATGTTGAGGATGAAGCTGGAATGGCTTCTGGTTATTCCAGCGCAGGATTTTCGTCGGGGGTCACGCCCCATTCTGGGGCGGCGAGTCCTGTTCTAACTCCAGGAACTCCCTCGCATATAGTCGCCAACAACAATGACCACTTACCAGTCCCGAATAGCCGCAGTCATTTACCAAGCGTACCACCTCTTTCGCTCGATTCAAGCTCACACAATTATCGACACAAGCGATCGGACCATAAGAGATATCAAGAACAGAGAAAACCTAGCACACTAAAGTCTGCACATCCGGATATAGTCGCCAGGGCGACAGTAGATACGACGATTGCAATTATCCCTGCTACTGCCTTTCACCGTCTCACACGAGTCTATCCCAAAGCCACAGCACATATTGTACAAGTCATCCTTACACGGCTTCAACGTGTTACACTCGCCACAGCACATTCATATCTCGGACTGACCTCAGAAGTTCTCCGGACCGAGCGTCATATGAATAAATACACGAGCTATGACTTGCCAAACCACCTGCGAGGGTCTGCATTGGAAAGACTGAAAGAAAAATTTACGCGAGAAAAGGAACGCTTGGGACGTGCGGAGGAAAGTATGAAAGGCATTGCGTTACACAACCCAGGAGCGGGTAAACGACGGCGCTCAAGCAGTAATTTACGGAGAGAAATCGCGACACAAGCAAGGACCGCAGCTGCTCGGAACAAGTCTTCAGCACCTGATTTGAACGAAGCAGCATCGCCAAATGCACGATCTGGGGTCAGCGCTGGCGACTTACTGACAAATATCCAGGTCTCCAGATTTGGAGCAAGGCATCCTGGTAACCTTACCATGTCAACTGCTATACCAGATAAAAGACCAACCTCGCAATCCGAGGCCCGAGAATACGGGAGTCCCTCGGGTAGATTGGACCATGCTCCCTTCACGAGTTCACCAACCCCCAACGGTTTGCCACTTCATCGGCAAGACTCGTTAGACGAAGACGCAATGTTCCGTATATCTATACTTGAATGCATAACGAAAGCCATTGGACTTACGAGCACAAAAGATGCTATGAAAAGGCCTGCAGAATCAGTGGAGCAGTCTCCACGTATGGTCTCATACGATGCTCAACGTCAAAAAGCCACTTTCACGAATGCATTCGGATTCATGGATCCCTACGATGGCTCAGGTGACGGCGACTCGGAATCTATGAATTCTGTGTCTGGTATCGGCCCAGGAGGCTCTATGGGCCACCATCAGCTCATTGAAGAAACACGCGATGAACTTGAAATCGTCTATTTTCCCAAAGATGCTGTGCTTGTAGAGCAGGGCGAGAGGAATCCAGGGCTTTACTATGTTATCGATGGTTTTCTGGACGTAAGCGTCCCCGGAGAGGGCAATGACATTGATGGTGTGCCACTCTCGAGCGACATGCCAGGGCAAGACTCAGATCACCTCCTACCGCCCCTCAAACGGCTCGTCAGCAATACGCCGCGACGGTCTCCAATACGCGGTGCGTCTACGAGCAGAAAGAAATCACAGTCACGGAAGAGCTTGTTTTTGATCAAGCCTGGTGGCCTTGCTGGGTATGTAGGTACGATTTCGTCTTACAGGTCTTTCATAGACGTCAGAGCCAAGACAGATGTCTATGTTGGTTTTCTGCCTAGAGCGGCTTTAGAGCGCATTGTTGAGAGGTACCCCGTTGTCCTCTTAACCATGGCCAAGCGTCTCACCAGCCTGCTTCCTCGACTTATCCTACACATTGATTTTGCTCTAGAATGGGTGCAGGTAAACGCCGGTCAGGTCATCCATCACCAGGGCGACGAAAGTGACGCTATCTACATCGTGCTCAATGGGCGGCTTCGAGCGATCTTGGAGCGTGATGACGGTGGTATGAGGGTTGTGGGTGAATATGGGCAGGGTGAGAGTGTGGGTGAGCTCGAGGTTATGACTGAGTCTTTAAGACCTACTACCCTGCATGCCATCCGCGATACCGAGCTAGCCAAGTTTCCTAAGACTCTATTCAATAGTCTTGCTTTAGAGCATCCAGGTATCACCATTAAGATCTCTAAAATCATTGCTCAGCGAATGCGAGCACTGATCGAGGATCCATATTTCGAGCAAGGCAAAGACAAGATGAACACGGCAGCAAACAAGAACGTCACGTCAACTTTGAACCTTCGCACAATAGCTATTCTACCTGTCACTGCCGGAGTCCCTATAGTAGAGTTCGGAAGCAGACTAATGAGTGCATTGACTCAGATTGGCGTGGTCAACGGAGTGGCATCCCTCAATCAGGCCGCCATCCTTAATCACTTGGGACGGCATGCTTTTTCAAGGATGGGTAAGCTCAAGCTCTCGCAGTACCTTGCCGACCTTGAAGAGCGATATGGTATGCTTCTTTACATTGCTGATACCAACGTCAACTCTCCCTGGACGCAGACATGCATAAGTCAGGCCGACTGCATTCTTCTAGTTGGCCTTGCTGAAGGCTCGCCGAGTATAGGCGAATACGAAAGGTTTTTACTTGGAATGAAGACAACCGCAAGAAAGGAATTGGTACTTCTACATGTTGAAAGATACTCGCCACCAGGTCTTACGCGGAGATGGCTCAGAAATCGGATGTGGATCAACGGTGGTCATCATCATATTCAGATGGCGTTTCGAAATAACGTGGAGCCTGTACACCCTCAACTAAAGCGTCTTGGCACAGCCCTAAAGCAACGGGTGCAAGTACTACAAGCTGAAATCCAGAAATATACCTCAAGGAGAATACGCCAGACTCCGTTGTACTCAGCTGAAACGCCGTTCAAGGGCGACTTCCACAGATTGGCACGGCGTCTTTGTGGCAAGTCTGTTGGGCTTGTACTCGGCGGAGGGGGAGCGCGAGGAATCTCCCAAGTCGGTGTCATTCGAGCCCTTGAAGAAGCCGGCATACCCGTCGACATTGTCGGTGGCACATCCATCGGTGCTTTTATCGGCGCCCTCTATGCTCGCGATGCTGACGTGGTACCTATGTATGGCCGGGCAAAGAAATTTGCGGGCCGAATGGGCAGCATGTGGCGCTTCGCTCTTGATCTCACTTACCCATCCGCATCCTACACCACTGGTCATGAATTCAACCGCGGCATTTTCAAAACCTTTGGAAAATCCCAGATCGAAGACTTCTGGCTCGAGTTTTATTGTAATACGACAAATATCAGCAAATCCCGCGTAGAGTTCCACAATTCCGGCTATGTCTGGCGCTACGTACGCGCATCAATGTCTTTAGCAGGTCTTATCCCTCCCATGTGCGATGAAGGAAGCATGCTTCTAGATGGCGGCTACGTCGATAACCTCACAGTTGCGCATATGAAATCTCTAGGCGCGGACGTCATCTTCGCCATCGATGTGGGCTCCCTAGATGACAATCTTCCTCAAACTTTCGGCGATTCCCTCTCTGGCGCCTGGGCGCTAACGAACCGCTGGAACCCCTTCTCTTCGTATCCCAACCCCCCAACCCTCTCAGAGATCCAAGCCCGGCTCGCTTACGTCAGTAGCGTAGATGCGTTGGAAAGAGCCAAAACCACGCCAGGATGTTTATATATGCGTCCGCCGATAGATGCATATGGGACGCTGGATTTTGCGAAGTTCGACGAGATTTATCAGGTGGGTTATAAGTACGGGCAGGAGTTTCTGGGAAAGCTGAGGGATAAAGGAATGCTGCCTGTTATGGAGGAGACCGAAGAAAAGAAAAACCTGAGGAGGACAATGGCACCAAGGAGGGCAAGTATTTAAAATACTGATCTGAAGCGCGCTACCAAGGTCATGAGCCCTGTGACTAGGGAGGTTTATATGAAACATTTGCCAGTCAAAAATACCTATTCACCATGAATCAATCATTCATACAAAATCCGTGCACTTCTGGTTCAAGCACGAGAAATTGACCACTCCTCTTAACCTTAGCAATGAGTCACGGATCAAAGTTGAAAAGACGCATAGTGGATGGTCTCTGATACTGTAGCTAACATAAGTGCTCCAACAATGTTGTTTTCCTTGCAATTCTCATATCACCAAAATATCGCAAAGCCCCTGGAAGCCTACCGACCAGTATGGACAATGTCCTCGGCAGCATCACCGATGCATCAGAACCAGACTTGAAAATTTACTGTGGCTCTTGTGAACTCACTGTTCATAAGTCGGTTATCTATCCTCAGTCGGAATATTTTGCTCGGGTTTGTGAAGAAAACCCTCTGCCAGTAAGTCCGTTAGCGTGCAGGAATAATTTCAATCAAAATTGACAGCAACAGGAAGCAAAGACCGCGAAGATCACGTTAAAAGGCGACGACCCAGACACGGTAGAGCGAATGGTGTGCTACTTATACCACAAAGATTACCAGGATGATGACGATTGCCTATCGGACACTTTGGAACCCAATGGTTCCCTGAGTGCGGAGGACCAAGCCTTCAAAACAACGCTCAACAGGATTGTCGTCAACATTGACGTATACGCCCTCGCGGAGAAATACGATGTTCCGCCTTTACGCGCCTTGGCCAAGGCTAAATTCACAGCCCTTGTATGCCGCATAAGGCGTCACGAAGACTTTTCTCCCGTCTTTTTAGCGATCTACGAGTCCAGCGTTCGGCGCGGTCTGGAGCTGAGGGTTATCGTTTCTCGAATCTGCGCGTCGCGTATGAGGGCGGTCATTGACAATGCACAGCTCAACGGAAGCGTTAAGGAGAACGGAAATCTAGGGCGTCATGGTTCGATTAAGAAGGAGGTTGAGAGGAGAATGAGGGGGCTGGGGTTGCTTTGACGGCGTGATTGTTGGTGGGAGTTTTCTCTGGCGAAGCGAGGAGAGGAGGTGATTCAGTTTTAGTAAGGGGAGAGGCTTTATCTTTGAGAGACTATTAGCAAATGTATAAAGAGCGGAGGGTGATAAGAAAAATCATGATACTTGCGATTTTTGTGTAGGAACTCATTTATCGATATAAATAACAAAAGGTCATGGCTTTTGTCGTTACTGAGAGCTCTGAAGAGAAACTATCATGTCGATTTACGCACCCTTGGTCTTGTGTATTTCTAAGATTGTCAAGAAAGGGGATTTCCTAAAATTAACTTTGGCTCCTAATTATGCGGATTTTCGTCGTGGGTGGTGGTGAGGGTGGAGGAGTCGGGTATTGGTCTAATAAATAAGGGGGGGGGTTTATGTTTTATAGGCGAAGTGAAGGATTGCATAAGGGCAATCATAGTTGAGTCGGCGTTGGGAAATGAAGTAGAGCAGAGGGACAAGTAGTGGAGATGACCTGGCTAATTCGAGAAGGAGTGTGAGTATTAGAAGTCATAAAGCGGTTTCGAAGACGGTTTGAGAGAGTGAGTGGCACGAGTGGGCAACAAACAATACCCAGTTGTTTCCCCAAATTAAGTAACATTTCGAGTATAAACAAGCCCTACTCTTCTTATCGCACAAACTTGGTGATCGAATCCAAGCGAATGATTGTCCTATTTCAAGAGAACAAATATCTTGCCTATGGGTACCGATTGGTGTCTACCGACTTTTTGCACCTGATGTTTTTCGACATGATGGATGTCATGTGGCTTGGTACGGCTTGGAGTAGTGGTTTTGGTGGCATTTGCGGGTGGTGTTGTAGTGGTTGGAAGGGGTGTGCTAGGTCTATATGTTGATTAGGAGAATTCTTCAGGGTTTGAAAATCAAGAACTTCTTACTGCAAGAGTAGGAAGAAGCCAGTGTCTTGACGATCTAGATTATCTGTTAACAAGAAAGACGCAAATCTGCATTGTTTCATCCGCAAGAGTAGACCAAGCCAAGGTCACCGTGGAATAAACTGTTCAGCTGAGCTGGCTTTCAAGATTCTTCAAGCAGGGAGATCAATAAGAGAAACCGGAGGTGAACCATGTGAGTTTGATCGTTAGCATGAGGGGAAACGTCAGGAATATTGCCAATGTTGCAGATTAGCGCCTATCTATAATGAAAATATGGCCGAGCTGATTAATAGGCGTGTTAGTTTGTCTATGTATTATTAAAGTAGGCCGAAGCACAATTCCTGTTGATTTTGCTAGAGCCAAGATGATCGAATTCGGCTGGCAAGTGATTCTTACACCAAGAGATGATTTTCACGCCATATAATCGAGCCCTTCGAGTGGAGCTAGCAAAACCATGAGATACCAAGCCCTTCACATTTAGTCGAGAGAGTGTTTAGTACGACATATCCCACATCTAAGAATCGCGCGAAGTTCTGTTGGGTGATCCACTCGCTCGAAACGCAAAACTCCGGAACCCGTGTTTTGGGCTGAGCAGTGCCTGCACCGATGAACGTTCTTAGCATTATCGAAAATGTCCTCGATGCTCTCGGACCAGGACTGTAATTTCTCCGTTAAACGTTCTCTATCATACACGAGCATTTTGACATCCGCGGTCTTTTGTTGCAACTGAAGTTTACTTATCGCAAGAGCCGATGAGATTTGCTCGTGAGATTTGTTGCTATTCTCCTTGACAATGTTCAATATGTCAAAGCCGAATTGTCCAATGTCCCTCATCTCTGAAGCATTAGGACCTTCGAGCAGGAGCACATCCTCAATATGATCTGCGCAGATACTCGTGACAATACCACGAAGTCCCTCGTCATTGTCCGGTGTTGATTCGTATGCTGATTTGACAATTGCAGGGAAATCGTGGTGAGGCCAGATAGAATAGGCTAGGCTTCTGAATTTGATTTCTGCTAGCTTCTTTAGGGTGGGAATATCATATTTATCCGCAATGGCATACACCGAAATGTCATTCAGCATATCGAGATGCCTTGCTTTTAGTTTGTATGATTCCGAGACGTCTACATTGTCGTCGTTCAATATGTTGTGGGTGAGGAGAGGCTGGGCTTCGGAAAAAGCCTCAGGCTGGCCGGTGGCAGAGACTGTGCCACTGAATATACCGAACCTATCGATACCAAGTTCTTCCATCGTCAAGTTGTTCCTGTCTTCATAGTCGAGTGTGTAGAAATATGATAACATCCGCTCAACGGTATCCGGATCATCATCATTTAAGGCTATCTGCGCGGTTTTGGCTTCCTATTGTTGTTAGTCATCTGCGATAGCCAGAATATCATAATGCCATACTTGAAACTCTCCATCGCACGCCGCGGCGAAGAATGTAGATCTTGGGCAAAGGATGATACGATGCACCTTAAACTCTTTTCCTCTACACCGAATAGTAAGATCTGAGTACTTGGAGCTCTCAAAAACACTTCTTATGCCCGCGGCCATATTCTCCTTGTGAATATCAGGCATTCTGTGGTCTGATAATAGTCTTTTCGGTCTCTGGCGGATCTCTCTGTTGATTCTTGGTTGGTATGCTCGACCGGAACTGGTTAGTCGGTAATGACCGTCATTTCGATGGTATGACAAGTCATGTGACGTCAAGTCCTGACATGGATCTGACCTGACAAATGACATGACAGCAGTCTAGCCAGATCGGATTTCACGCTAACCATTTCAAGATATAGGCTAGCCCGTTTCGATAGAACATTTTGCAATTTCCGAACAACTTCCGAAACCTCCCTTTCCCCAACCTTTCTACATCAACCATCACCTCTATTGACTGTTATTCCTACTCGATATAAGCACTATGCTATCTGGTTCAGCTGTACACGTCGCGTTTACCGAGTCAATCGTTCAGGAAGAAGAGAAAGAGTAGTGAAATGCCGCGAGCGTACACTACGAAAGATAGCCCAAACAATGCCTACTGAAGAGGAGCTCATAGGGGTAGAAGATCAGTGGTTGGAGGAACATAGTTCGATGTTGGGAGCTCGAGAAAGAGATGAAGAAGAGACGGAAATTACATCATAATTTGCTCCGTTTTCTCTGTTTTCTCCGGGTTCTCAGGCGTCTGCGGCTCCGGAATTTTTAGAACGCTCAGCCCTATAGTCGATTCCTGGGCTCTGATTGGTCAAATCCTTAGTAATATATATATAGGCTGTCTTATTGGCTGTCAAGTAGAAACATGTGACGTCCGCATGATCGAAAACATCTGACCTGACCTGACGGTCATATGACCATCCGTGATTCCTAGAACTGGTGTATCTCAAGAGACACGAAGAGACTATGGCTTGAACCACTGAGGGAGCCGAGATGGAGACCTGATTGTTGATGTTTGGTTTTGACTAAAGCGAGGAAGCAGATAGCGTGGCTTTGTTGGGTGAATGATTTACCTTAGAGGCCTTTCTCTAGCACTTGCAATTGTTGTGACATCGTAATACGCTGATCATATACCGTATAACTAACAATTCTTTTGCAAAATCAAAATTATCGCACAATTGTATCATGAAAATGTCGGCCGGCAACGAAATTTACGTGTACGAGGTGCTGGCTACGAACCTTCTGCAAGCTATGCTTGTCAGAAGAGCTGAACAACAGAGCAGTAACAGCGCTTTACCCACGCGTTGAGCTCATACCCAATCGAAAAGTCCACGTGGCTAGATGACCATGTGGCCATACAGCGAACGGAAGCTCACATCGAAGTGGCCAGCTTCCACATACATACAGACCAAAGTCCACCTAGCCCGCTCAGCTAGATGGCCACGCAGCGAACTCGGAAGCTCACGTCGAAGTGGCCAGCTTTCAAATACATAGACCAAAGCTCACCTAGCTCGCTCAGCTAGGTGGCCATGCAGCGAATTCGAAAGCCCACGTCGAAGTGGCCAGCTTCCACATACATAGACCGAGCATCGCGTCGCGATGCTCACAAACAACAAGTTCATGTGGCTAGATGACCATGTGGCCAAACAGCGAACGGAAGCCCACATCGAAGTGGCCAGCTTTCACATACATAGACTAAAGCTCACCTAGCTCGCCCAGCTAGATGGCCACGCAGCAAACTCGGAAGCCCACGTCGAAGTGGCCAGCTTTCACATACATAGATCAAAGCTCACCCAGCTCGCTCAGCTTGGTGGTCATACAGTCAATTTCGAAAGTTCACGTCGAAGTGATCAGCTTTCACAATAACGCGGAGCCCGTGATCTGTTACTCGCACGGCCAGCTCGCAACCTCGGGCATAGCTCTTTGTCGCCCATTTTATCGGTGTGATTGCACAATGTACAACTGGTTCACGGGATATACTGTCTAGGATTTTGATTCGGCTGCTTGCAGCAGGATTTCCTTGAGCTCATCTGACTGGGTATGGAAAGTGGATTCAGGTTACAGCGACTACTATCATAAACAACAGTGTGGTTTTTTAGCTCTAAGGGCCTGTTTCACGCAGAGAGCTTTTCGATACTACATACATCGTCAGTACGACTCTATGTGTATCTATATACATAGATAGTATGCTGTGCTTCATAGCCTTTGGCTGCATAAGCACGTTAAAATGAAGAAGAAGAAAAAAAGAGAAAAAAAAGAGAAAAAAAAGAGAGAGAAAACGGATATCTAAATATATTGATATATAGAGCTATTTATTCTATTTAAGCGAAGGCATAATCGAAAGACATCTTTCGATAGTGGTGACGAAGCCGGTAGCTCTGCCAGTAGCCAGTAGCAGTCTCGTAACAAGTTATGAATTTAAGATATTGTGATTTCATGATATTGAAAAATGCTCGTATGTAAGTTTTTGAAAACAACTAGTGTATTATCACAGTCAACACACAGCAGTCTCACAACGCTTGCGATGTGGGCCACTAAGGTAAGGTAGGTACCGTAGTTGAAGTATGTTGACGTATCTGCACTAGCGGGGGTTCAGACTTACTGTATCCAGAAGTAGTTCATATCGAAAAAGAAACAATCAAAAGGTTTGAATACAAGATACTAAGAATTCCTGGAAGATTCTCCTACCAGCTACCCTAACTTCGATGCTCATACCATAGACTTCCAAGCCGTGCGTATCAACGCCAAAGCTAGCGCTCATGCACGAGCTTTCCATTGACCCAGACCTTCTTCGTGTTCCTATCATCCCCGCAAAATACCCACTTCGCCACCTTCTCATCCCACGTCTCATCTCCCCAGAGCTCCACAAGCCCTTCATCTTTCATGGACATGCCTTCCCCGAGGCTCTCTTCGGCGTGAGCCAACTGCACCATTTGAGCATCCCATCTCATCCCCACTTCAAAGGCCCCAACCTTGTCCTCTAAACCCAGACACTTTGCTCCTCCCCTCGTGGCAAGGTACAAGCACTCCTCTACGCTCAGCTTCTGCCTATCTCTATCCTCGTCTTCGGTTGCCAACGCAGCTATAGTACGACTCACCATCGCTGCCTCCCTCGCAGCAACAAGAATGCTGGCGCTATACCCACCACTGACATCGGTGCCAAGCCCAACATCAATACCTTCGTCTAGCAGGGTACGGACAGGGCACAACCCTGAAGAGATACTTGTATTACTAACGGGACAATGACTGACTTTGCTTCCGCGATGCTTGATAAGTATGCGCTCATCAGGTGTCAGATGTACAGCATGAGCAAGCACCGTGTGCCGAGTAAGAAGGCCGTGAGTGTCATAGACGTGAGCATAGGAACTACTATTGGGAAAAAGCTTCGCAACGAGGGCGATCTCCGAATGGTTTTCGGAAACATGGGTTTGGATGGGGTGGTTGGTTTCTTTATGCAGGGCGCCAAGCTCAGAGAGCATAGTTGAGGTACACGAAGGCGCGAAGCGTGGAGTGATGATTGGAGTGATGAGTGATTTTGAGGGATCAATGGAGGCAATATGGTCGATAGTAGCGCGCGTATCTGCTACAGCAGCCGAGAAAGAGGCATCTTTATAATATGATGGGTGTAGATCGGAATCCATATTGCAGCGTCCTATAAAGGCTCTCTGCCCCTTTTCCAAACAAACGTCAGCAAGGATGTTAGTGGAAGGAACATGGGTGGTGGCGAAATATGCTGCGGTAGTGGTGCCGTGCGACAGGGTGCGAGAAATGCAACGAGAGTAGGCCTTTCGAGCTTTGGTGGTATCTGAAAGGGAACTTTCGAGGGGGAAAGTATATTTCTCTAGCCATTCGAGCAGGGTCGTTTTGCCGAAGATGCCGCAGTTAGGATATTGAGAGGCATGTATATGTGTATCTAGATATCGATTTAGAACGTAGCATGATTGAAACACTATCAGCACAAGTGGCTTACACGGAAATTCCTAGCAAATAAACAGCATCTGGAGAGTAGTTTCACCGGAAAGCCAGAAATTGCTGCCATAAAGTAAAAAGACAGCTGTGGACGATAAACTGGTTGTATTTTCATGGAAACTGGGAAGAATCCAAGATGAAGTATGATGGCGGCGAAGAATCTCAGAAGAAAATTTGCGTTTTAGTCAGAAGCAGCAGGTTTCATTCAGCAACTGTGACCTTTGATAACCCCAGACGGAACATAGTAAAGGCTCTCAAGAAACACATGCCTGATTCAAATTTTGACGGATTACTATCAGGCAAGTCCCTTATTTCTCGACCGAGTGTCTTCCAAACATAAATAAAGTATCAGGATGTTGAGATTAAAGATTAACCTTCACATACCGATAAAACCAGGAAAGAACCAGCTTCGGCCGGCTATCTTACAGGCCACCAGCCTCCAATCTCCATTTGCTTTACCCAAGTCCCATCCATTGACGATATCATCTACACTTTTCCCGGTTGCTGGAACATCCTTTTCTAGAAAACGTATGACACCATCCTCATCAACGCCAACGAGAGCATGCTCGAGCACTTCTAGCTCATCGCACGCCGTGCAATGGACAAAAGTCCCACTATAAACAGTTGGACGAAGGGGGTTAAGGGTCATGGTGAAGCACACAGGTTGACAATCTATCAGAGGTACACGCAAATATTAGAGTAATGTTGATAGGCTCAAAGAGGCGCGTCTATCGGCTCTAGCGGTTATAGGCGACCGCCATTAGAGCAGCTGAACTTCAATCCATAATAGCTTACTAGAATGCTACCCTTTCCAAAGCATCAATGTGATCAATGCTTGTGGAAAGTCAGTCATGATATGGCACGTCCATGTCTGTGAGTATGGAGCCCACCACTGTAGGGTTGGCGTATGCACCATCGGGACCAGTCGCTCCAGCCAGATTAGTTGATCCATCTTGAGCTGTTCATGTTTCTGCTATGACAGCTATGCTTCTGTTCAGTAAAAGCTGCCTAGAAACAACAGTCGCCAGGTAGCTTTGGTGTCTGTTCTCCCAGCGTTTGACGCGTTGTCAATGAAACTATGCCGTCGCCGCGCCGACAGGTTGTACTTATACTGGATATTTTCATGGCAATTTCTTTCTTTCCTTCTCCCCCTACGATACGACATCGAGAGACTCCCCTTAGAATAGCAGCCCAACCACCATTCTACCACAATGTCTGACTCTCATAACTCTGCTATCTTTACGAGCAATCCCTACCTCCTTAAATCTGGCCAATACCCTGATTTCATCATTTACTGTCGAGGGCAGGAATTCCACGTCCATCGTAGTGTCGTCTGTTCTCAATCCAGATTCTTCGATGTAGCTGGCAATGGAGCGTTTCTTGTGAGTTTCTCACGCTACTTGAGTTACTACAAGGAGGGTTTTAATAGTAGCAGGAGGCCAGCACCAGCAAGATCTATCTGGACGACGACGATCCCAACTCAATCGAGCGGATGCTGATATATTTCTACACCAACGATTATGATGACCGTGGTAATGGTCGGGACGCCGATACGCTGACTCGATCCCCCACAAACAGCCAGGAAGAGTTGGTTGACTCGCCTGCCTTGCCCTCAAATCACACCCAAGACGAGCGCTCCCAAGCGCTAAACAATGCGCTTGTCTACTCCGTTGCGGACAAATACAACCTTCCTGGCCTGAAGCAATTGGCTGCATCTAAGTTCTCTCCCTCCGTCCACAGCGAAGATTTTATGGTGACTCTACGAGAGGTACTATAAAAATAAAAGTGATGTCATCTACCTATACAGTACTGACACATGACAGGTGTATCAATCCACCCCCAGCAACGACCGCGGGCTTCGTGACAAGATTATGGTGGTCTGTGCAGCGAATGGCCTAGCGCTCGAGCAAGACGAGGCATACGTTTCCCTCTTTTTCCACATTAGCGAAATGGTACTAGAACATTGACTCTACTCCTTCATGATTGATCCATCGAATGAATCGTAACATCTTAATAGAGATAAAGTGATGTGGGTCGTAATTCATTATATACTCGCCCTTACCCCCATGTTTATATCATAAAGACGTTAGATACAACTGGAATATCTTATGTCTTGTAGTGCACAATCGACCCATCAGATGACTTGCAGCATCTTAATAACGATGTAACGATGTAACGATGCGATCCATAGTTCACTACACACTCGTTCTTGTTCTCATCTTTCCATCATAAAGACGTTAAACTGAATCTGATATTCAACGTTTTGTAATTTTGAATCTTTTAGATAATACTAATTTTCAAACTGTACGCAACATGGACATACGCTCATAAACCCTCGTCTCGTTCAGTAATTCGTTTAAACTCACTCTCCGTATGCTGCCAAATCTCTTCCACCATTCCCTTATCACGGTAACCAGCCAATAGCTTCTGCACCGTAGAAGATGCACTCGCACCATCCCACTCAACCGAATAGACCCCACTTCCAACTCTACCAGTTGTCCCACATGCCACATCGGCTTCATCTTTCAGCGGGACACCGGCACTACCGGCACGCACCGGCGGAAACCTAGCGCCCGTCGCAAAATACAAATGCCTCTCCCCACACTCCTCAATCAGCACACATATCCAGCGGCCCAGCAAATATATGTATGCTCTCATAACCACGCCCACTATGCCTTCCATGCGGTCAAAAAGCGATGTATTCACAGCGCCAGGGAAGTCATGCACGAAGCTAACCTCCGGAGCTATCTTCGCGACGGATTCGAGCCCGAGACTTAGAGTATGAGCGTGCAGAGATTGCGACGGATAGCGGTAAGTGGGACACGGCGGGCTGGGAAATCGCTGGAATCCAGCGGGCCTTCGAGACCGCCTCCTGCGACAGTGACGACGCGGCGAAGAGCGACACCGCGTTGGAGTAGAGGGAGGAGATTGGTGATGAAGCGGAAGCGGGAGTATAAGGCGAAGGCAGTCAGCAAGTAGAAGTGCTCGGATGTTTCTGTAGCCTGTACTTAACATGGTGTTCTTTGCTCCGCACTTGCTGCGGATGCACCTTAGAGAAATATACCACTACGATCCGTGCTGGGATTGGGAAGTCCTGCGCTGAGAAATAGTATATTGATAGCCTTCTCCTTTGCCTTGATCTCCTCGCACACCTCGTCTACCACGCGTATCAAGCTCACGTTCGCCTTGACGAATATATACTCGCCCTTGGAATTGAGCGCCTTGTACTTCCGTACTCGACGACAATGCGGTCTCCAGCATCCTGAGAATGGCCTACGAGGTGAATGCGTGGTTGACAGGAGTATTTTGCAAACTGCTTGAGAGATGATCTACCGATCCCACAGTGGGATCACGGATGGTCATATGACCGTCAGGTCAGGTCAGATGTTTTCGGTCATGCGGACGTCACATGTTTCTACCTGACAGCCAATAAGACAGCTTATATATATATTACTAAGGCTTTTGACCAATCAGGGCCCAGGAATCGACTATAGGGCTGAGCGTTCTAAAAATTCCGGAGCCGCAGACGCCTGAGAACCCGGAGAAAACACCGTCTCTTCTTCATCCCTTTCTCGAACTCCCAATATCGAACTTTGTTCCTCCAACCACTGATCTTCTACCCCTATGAGCTTTCGTAGTGTACGCTCGCGGCATTTTACTACTCTTTCTCTTCTTCCGGGAACGATTGACTCGATAAACGCGACGTGTACAGTTGAATCAGATAGCATAGTGCTTATATCGAGTAGAAATAACAGTCAATAGAGATGATGGTTGATGTAGAAAGGTTGGGGAATGGGAGGTTTCAGTTGTTCGGAAATTATATGTTCTACCGCAATGGGCTAGCCTATAGCTTGAAAGGGTTAACGTAAAGCCCGATCGGGCTAGACTGCTGTCATGTCATTTGTCAGGTCAGATCCATGTCAGGACTTGACGTCATACGACTTGTCATACCATCGAAATGACGGTCATTACCGATCCCTAAATTCCCACTGGTGGCTCCAACGACGACCGCGACGAGGTATGTAATAGTATTTAATACGCGTTTATTACAGTACTCTCGTATTATTGATCCAGGTCAGGTGTCATACAAACTACGCGGCGAAATTACTGTAGAGCTTCATATCGAATCATCGATCTCCTTGGTCCGCTCGATCATGGCGATTCCGATAAAGTAGTGCGACGCCTTGATAATTTGACAGACTTTATAAGAGGAGGGATTGACGCGTCTTGACCTCAGTTGATATAGAAGAGGATATTTCGCAGTGCACCTGGTCTTCACCACTGCCTCGGACGAACAGAAACCATGGCCTCAGCCGACACTTCTCCTCCCCGAGTTAAGAGTCCTCCGGATTCTGACATTGCCCCGCCTATTGGAGCTGGTAGCGTCAAAACAAGCGAGATGGATTGCGAGATCATCCGAGAAGACGTATTACCTAAACGGTATGACGGACCTCACACAGGAGGGGACCCTCAAAGGGTCCTCCCACCTTTCTTCCCACCGTCGATAACATCTAGCAATGATGCGATTGTGAAAACGCCCAGTGTAGCTACTCCGGTGGAAGCGCAACCCAACCACCGCTTTATCTTCCATGAAGAGCCAACACGTGCATGGAATGGACGACCCGCCTTGCCAGCAGACCGACCAGCCAAAAGAAAGCGGTGCAGTGGTCTTTCTAAGACGGACAAGTTGGCATTGATCACGATCTGCACAAGGCACAAGGCGGATTACAAGCAAGGCGACAAGACTGGGTTCTGGGATCTAGTTAAGAAGTCAATGCTGGCCGAGACAGGCAAGGATTTGGCTCAGCCTCGGTCAATGGTCGAACGGTGGTGCAACTGGGAGATCGACCAAATATTAGAACGCCAAACCACGCATGATCAGCAAGATTTCCGTCTCGCGGTCAAGGATTTCTGTGCCCGGTGGAAAGAGGTGCGACAAGAATACAATAGCAGGAGGCAATCGAAGGCGAACCCTGCAGAGGACACTTCTCGGGCCTGGGCGGGTGAACCAAAAGGGATTTCTGGCGTAAGCCCGCACAGAATTAGTGATGATCCAAATGTACGGCGGTT
>JAABUR0100005346.1_pt1 | contig 16460 bp, 12 predicted proteins | sample 5560091 | NCBI WGS metagenome assembly JAABUR01 (sample SAMN10711879, study PRJNA513375) | rock metagenome | isolation source: Antarctica rocks | place: Antarctica: Victoria Land, University Valley sud | reverse complement strand
GGGGGCGGGACCGGTGCCGTGCTCGAACACGTCGCGGGAATCATGGCGCTCCTCCTCAGCGCGGGGACGAGCCGCGCTGAGGAGGGAGCCTACAGCAATCTCGACCGGTTAGGAAATGCCCTCATAGAGATACAAAGAGGGATGGAAGGAGAAGGATTCGGGTGCTCCGGTCCGCGTAGGTAGACTTCGTGGCGAAGCCTTCAGCCGGGAGTGGCTGCCCTTCATGGGTGCAGTGTGCCCTGCATGGGGAGTGGCTGCCCTCCGGGGTACCTCGGTCCAACGGCAACCCACGTAGGCGGTGGCGTTGCTGAAACCCTCACCCCGCCGCCTGCGGGTGGCCCCACCGTCCAGGGGGCACCCGCCCATCCGAGGAGCGGGGGAAGTGCTATTGTAGGGTTGTGGGCTGCTGCGTCGGCGGGGGGCGCTGCGCGCATGGCGGCACCGTCCCCCTCAAATCATATCCCTCTCTCCCTCGTTCTCTGCGCGCCCGCCCCTCTCTGTGTCTCCTGTTCCGTCCCCATTCGTCTCTCGTCATTCTCCGTGTCTCTGCGTCTCTGCGGCGACCCCCGTCCTCTCTACTGGCCTACTCGCCTACTCCGCCCACTCGCCCTACTCGATCAGGTGCGGCACGAACTGGCTGAGGTTGTCGGTGATCAGGGTGTCCGATTCGCGGATGCCCATCCCGGCGGCCTCGCCGTCGATCACCCACGCGCCGAGCACCGGATAGCGCCCATCGAAGTCGGGCAGGGGGGCGTACTGCTGGTAGACGAACCCTTCCTCGCCGTAAGGACCGGGCGTGCCGAAGCGATTGCCGGGCGTGACGATCTCCACGTTCGCCCCCTCGCGCCCGAGGATCGGCTTGCGGACATAGGAGGCCAGGTAGCCCGAACTCGGGAGAAAGGCCGGGAGCAGGTTGGGGTGCTGCGGGTAGCGCTCCCAGAGGAGAGCGAGGATCGCCTTGTTGGCGAGCAGGCACTTCCAGGTCGGCTCGATCCAGCGGGTCTGCTCCAGATTCGTGAGCGCGCGCACGCCGAAGCGGTCGCCGAACAGCCACTCCCAGGGATAGAGCTTGAAGAGATTGGTGATCGCCATCTTGTCCTGATCGACGAAGCGCCCGGCGGCGAGATCCCAGCCGATCTCCTCCATCGTCAGCGTCGCGGTCGCCAGCCCGGCCTGATTCGCCGTCTCCCGCAGATAGGTCACGGTCATCAGGTCTTCGCCGCTCGTCTCTTCTTCCGTGTAGGCGAAGTGGACCAGTCCCCCGGCGAGGCGATGGGAGTGACGCTTCCAACAGGCGATCAAGCGCTCGTGGAGGGAGTTCCACTGATCGCGCCCCGCATGGGTCTCGCCGAGCCAATACCATTGGATGACCGCCGCTTCGAGGAGCGCGGTGGGGGTATCACCGTTGTATTCGAGGAGTTTGGCGGGGCCGTGCCCGTCGTAACAAAGATCGAAGCGCCCGTAGAGGGAGGGGGAATCTTCCTCCCAGGTCCGCTCGATCGCGGGCCACGCCAGCTCGGGAACGTGGAAATCGCGGTAGCGGCGCTGACTGATCACGTACTCGACCGTGTCTAGGCACATCTGGTGGAGTTCCTGCGTGACGCGCTCCAACTCCAGGATCTCGTCCAGTCCGAAGCCGTAGTAGGCCGATTCGTTCCAGTAGGGGCGCGTCGTGCCATCGGGCAGGGTGGTGGTGTTATAGACCAACCCCTGCTCGCGCACGATGCGCTCGAAGTCGGGGCGCGGCGTGGCGGTGCGACGCTGCATGGATGTTAGCTCCCGCCGCTGCTGCTCCCGCTGCTACTGCTGCCGGACTTGCCCCCGAAGCCGCCGGTATCGACACCGCCGGTGGTGCTGCCGGTCTTGACGCCGCTGCTGCCGTTGCTCCCGCTGCTGGCCGGGCGGTAATTCGCCGGTGGATCATACGAGCCGCCGATGACGCGCCCGCTCGAAGTGCTGCCGCCGTAGTACCAGCGATACGGGTAGCTACTACTCGTGGTTCCGGGGCGGGGGGAACTGCTCGCGCCCGGCGTCGTCAGGCACTGCGCCTCCGTCGCCACCTGGCCGAAGTCGTCCACGCACTGCCGCTGGACCGTCTGGGCCGCGCTCGTGCCGCAGCCGCTCAGGGTGAAGGCGAGCGCGCCGACCAGGCCGAGATTCACGGCGGCGGAGCGCATTCGTCGTGTGGGATCTGCTGCCATCGCCAAACCTCTTCGGAAGACATTGTCCGACCAATGCCAGCGCGCATTGGCCTGTGATCATTCATGAGGCACCGCCTGCACGGTGTGCCTGAAGATGATCGCTGGTTAATCATACGTCAATGAGGAGCGTGGCGTTTCGGTGGTGGGGCGTGAGCGCAGCTGATGTGGGGATGCCGGGGAGCGCAGGCGGCGCCCCCCGGCGCGGTGATTAGGCCATCGCCTCGCGGATCGCGCTGGCGAGGTAGCGCGCCCCGGCGTGGCAATTCTCCTCGGACTCGTAGCTATAGGCGAGGCGGATGTAGCGATCCGCGCCACCATTGGGCATGAAGTTGTTGCCAGGCACATAGCCGACGCTCGCTTCGCGCGCGAGGGCGCTGAGCTTCTGCGTGTCGGTCGCCTTCGGGAGCTTGATCCAGATGAAGAAGCCCCCGGCTGGGCGGCTGATCTCGGCGTCGGTCCCGTCCAATACCTCATCGAGCCCCTGGAGCATCGCGTCGCGCTTGCTGCGGTAGACATCGATCAGCTTGGCGACATGCTCCTGCATGTGGTCGCGCATGTAGTAGGTAGCAACGCGCGAGGTGAACGGGGCCACGCCGCCGCCGAAGTTGAAGGCTTGCAGGGAGGGGAGGATCGCCTTCGGCGTCAGGAGCCAGCCGAGGCGCATCCCCGCGCCGAGGGTCTTGGAGAAGGTACCCGCGCGGATCACGCCGTCGCTATCGTCGAGCGCGTAGAGGGAGGGGAGGGTTTCGCCCTCGAAGCGCAACTCGCCGTAGGCGTCGTCCTCCAGGATCATCGTGCCGTATTCCTGCGCCAGGGCCACCAGCGCCTTGCGCCGCGCGATCGTGGCGGTCGGCCCGGCGGGGTTGTGGAAGGTCGGCAGGGTATAGATCAGCTTGCAGGCGCGGCCCGCGCGGCGCAACTCCTCTAACTTCTCGCGCACCGCCTCGACCACGATCCCCTCGTCATCGACCGGCACGCCGTGCAGGTCGGCCCCGTGCCGCCGCAGGGCATTGAGGGTGCCGGAGAAGGTCGGCGCCTCGCAGATCACCGCGTCGCCGATGTCCACGAAAGCGCTGATCACCAGCGAGAGGGCGTGGCCCGAGCCATTGGCGACCAGGATGTTGTCCGGGTCGACCTTCAGGCTCTCGAAGAGCTCGTGCTTGTGCGCGATCAACTCCCGCATGCCACGATAGCCAAGCGCCTCGCCGTAGGTGAGCGCCTGTGCACCCTCGGCGGCCATCATCTTCCCGGTCGCCTCCACGATGGCATCGTAGGGGAACGACCCTGGATCGGGCTTGCCGCCGCCGAACTCGTACTTCGTCGATACCATCGGCCAGACGCCGCTGGTCGTCTGCCGCCCGAGCTGGGCGCGCGACGAAAGGAGCTGCTCGAACCGGGTCGCGGACGTGGCGCTCATCGAAATGCCCTCCTGTCTGACGAGTGGTTGGGTAATCTGTCCAATGCCGGGCAGTATACCGCAGTGTGGGCGGGTCGTCGTTGTGTTGTTGCGCGCGTGGTGCCGATCTCAGGGGGCGTTATGCATTGCGCGCATGAGGTTCCGGGGTTGAAATACCCATCAAGGGCACACTGTACCCCGGAGGGCAGCCGCTACCCATGAAGGGCACACTGCCCCGGCTAGGGGCCTGCGGCGTCGCTAAGACATCGCTATCCGCCTCTCTCAGAAGCGATAAGCGTCAGAAATGGCGCTGCCTCCGCTCCTCGGATGGGGAGAGGGGGTGCCGCGTGAGCGCCGGGGGTGAGGGTCCCCCGGAGGCATTGCGCCCTTCATGGGTGGGAGCTACTGCCCGCCATGCCCCGCCCACCCCACAACAAGACCCCCCTCCTTGATAGGGAGAGGGGTGCCGCCCGCAGGCGGCGGGGTGAGGGCCGTTTCCAACCGTAGATTGCCGTTGGGCTGAAGCACCCGTGAAGGGCACACTGCCCCGGCTGGATGGCCTCCGGCCACGAAGTACCCATGAAGGGCATACTATCCGCCTACGCGGACTGGATTCTATGGTTCTCTATCTCGCCCTGTAAAAGCAAGCCCCTCCCCCAATGCGGGAGAGGGGACCGCTCGATACGACGCGGAGCGACAAGCGCCCCCTACACGTTCGCGGTCGCGCCGTGGCAGTTCTTGTACTTCTTGCCGCTGCCGCAGAAGCAGGGATCGTTGCGCCCGATCTTCTGCTGCATCTTGGCCGGGGCGCGCTTCGGGCGCTTCTCCTCGCCATCGTCGCTGCGGTTGGCGACCGCCTCGTCCATCGCGCGCGGGCGCATCGGGCGGACGATCTCCACATGGTAAATCTGGTGCGTGATGTCGTGCCGCAAATTCACCAGCAGCGACTGGAACATCCGATAGCCTTCGGTCTTGTAGGCGATCAGCGGATCTTTCTGGGCGTACGCCTGGAGGCCGATCCCCTGGCGCATCTCGTCCATGCTGGTCAGGTGATCGATCCAGAGACGATCGGTGGTGCTGAGGAAGACCAGGCGCTCGACCTGACGCATCAGCTCCTCGCTGAGCTTCTCTTCCTTCTGGTCGTAGGCGGTGTCGGCCAGTTCGGTGAAGAAGCCGACCAACCCCTCCCGGTCGTAGTTTTCCAGCCCCTCCGGCGTCAGGTCGCGCACGCTCTCGGGCGGCAGGATCTTGGCCGCCGCTTGCAGGATCGCCGGGAAATCGGGCTCCGCGTTGCGCTCCTGCGGCCAGTTGGCCCCGATGATGTCGTCGGATTCCTCGGCGACCATGTCGAGGATGCGGTCGCGCAGCGGCTCCCCGGCGATGACCTTGCGGCGGTCGGAGTAGATCACCTCGCGTTGCTTGTTCATCACGTCGTCATACTGGACAACGTGCTTCCGCATGTCGAAGTTGTAGCCCTCGACCTTCGTCTGCGCGCTCTCGATCGAGCGGGAGATGATCCCCGCCTCGATCGGCGTGTCCTCGTCGAGCCCGAGGCGCCCCATGACGCCCTGGATGCGATCGGAGCCGAAGCGGCGCATCAGCTCATCTTCGAGGGAGACGTAGAAGCGACTGGAACCGGGATCGCCCTGGCGCCCGGCACGACCGCGCAACTGATTGTCGATGCGGCGCGACTCGTGGCGCTCGGTGCCGACGATGTGCAGGCCACCCTTATCGGCGACGCCGGGGCCGAGGAGGATGTCGGTGCCGCGCCCGGCCATGTTGGTGGCGATCGTCACCGCGCCCGGTTGCCCGGCCTCGACGACGATCATCGCCTCCCGCTCGTGCTGCTTGGCGTTGAGGACGGCGTGCTCGATCCCGGCCTGGTTGAGCTTCTTGCTCAGGCGCTCGCTCGTCTCGATCGAGGTGGTGCCGACGAGGACCGGTCGCCCGATCTCGTGCATCTCCTCGACCTCGCGGACAACCGCGCGGAACTTCGATTCCTCGTCCTTGTAGATCTGGTCGGCGTAATCCTCGCGGACCGCCGGGCGGTTCGTCGGGATCGGCACCACTTCGAGGTTGTAGATCGCGGCGAACTCCTCCGCCTCGGTTTCGGCGGTGCCGGTCATCCCGGCCAGTTTCTCGTACATGCGGAAGAAATTCTGGAAGGTGATCGTCGCTAGCGTGACGTTCTCACGCCGGACGCGCACCCCCTCCTTCGCCTCGACCGCCTGGTGCAGCCCCTCGCTCCAGCGGCGACCGGGCATCTTGCGCCCGGTGAACTCGTCCACGATCACCACCTCGCCATCCGGCTCGATGATGTATTCCTTGTTGATCTGATAGAGCGCCTTCGCCTTCAGCGCGTTCTCCAGGAAGTGGACGAGATCGTTGTAGCGGTCGTCGTAGAGGGACGCGCCATCCGGCAGGCCGAGCAGTTGCTCGACCCGGTCGATCCCCTCGTCCGTCACCTGGACTGTCTTGCGCTTGACATCGACCTCGTAGTCGCGTTCCTGGCGGAGTTGCTTGACGAGTTGCGAGAACTGATAGTAGCGGTCGGTCGCCTCTTCGGCGGGACCGGAGATGATCAGCGGCGTGCGCGCCTCGTCGATCAGGATGTTGTCCACTTCATCGACGATCGCGTAGTAGAGCGGGCGCTGCACCGTCTGCGCGATATCCACCACCATGTTGTCGCGCAGATAGTCGAAGCCGAACTCGTTGTTGGTGCCGTAGAGAATGTCGGCCCCGTACGCCTCGGAGCGCTCGACCGGTCGCCAGTGGTTGAGGCGATCGTCGCCGTGCGGCGTGGGATCCTCGAAGGTGGGATCGTAGATGCCGCCGAACTCGTGGCTGATCACACCGACGCTGACCCCGAGCGCGTGGTAGACCGGCCCCATCCAACCGCCGCCGAGGCGCGAGAGATAGTCGTTGGGGGTGACGAGGTGGACGCCCTTGCCGGTGAGCGCGTTGAGGTAGAGCGGCAAGGAGGCGACGAGCGTCTTCCCTTCGCCGGTCCGCATCTCGGCGATCCTGCCGGTGTGGAGGACGATACCGCCCGTCAGCTGGACGTCGAAGTGCCGCTGCCCATTGGTGCGCTTGCTCGCCTCGCGGACGGCGGCGAATGCCTCCGGCAGGAGGTCATCGAGGGTTTCCCCCTGCGCGAGCCGCTCCTTGAACGAGAGCGTCTTCGCGGCGAGTTGATCGTCGTTGAGCTTCGTGAATTGTGGCTCCAGATCGTTGATCTTCGTGATCTGGCCGCTGATCTCTTTAAGGGTCCGGCTCGTCGTATCGCCGAAGACCTTGGTGAGGAACTTACGCATGAATCGGACTCCCTAAGTGAACCGCTCGCCCGCCCCGATGTGCCGCTGCGGTGCGGGGCGCGAGCGGGCGGACGCGGCGCGTGGGTCGGCTAAACATGGCATTAAGCATACTACAGCGCGTCGCAAGCGGGCAGTAGCCCATGCGGCGCGCGGATCGTGTCCTTATTGTATAACGCACCAATACCCCCAACGATTTCCGCAGAGCGCCGCAGAGGGCATGGAATGTCGCCGTAGCGGCGCGAATAGATGCGCCCGCCGTCCGCCGCGCGTGGCCGGAGACCGAAGGCACCTCGTATCCAGTCGCGTGGGGCACCCTGTGCCGGGCCTCATGCGCGGGCTCGAATCAGCCCAACTCGCGCAGATAGGCGTAGGTGTAGATGCCGGTGTCGTGGCCGTCCGCCCAGATCGGCATGATCGCGTAGCGCCCGACCTGGCGCAGATCTTCAAGCTCGGTTTCCTGCGGTTGCAGGCGATCGATCTCGTCCAGGCGACCGGGACGCCCCATCTCGCCGCGACAGTGGGCGCAGGGGCAGGCCCAGCGCAGTTGCTCGAAGTCGTAGACACTCTCGTGCCCATCGGTCCACTCGATCCGCAGGAGTCGCGTATCCACGTCGGCGGTGATCGTGCCTGGCTCCGGTGTCAACCCGCTCATGCTCCCCTTTGTTCTTCTGTGTACGCCGCGCCGCGCAACCGTCGCGCGATCAGGCGCGCGGCCTCCGGTCCCTCGTGGCGGCTCACCAGATAGATTTGTCCCTGCGTCGTGCGGTGCATGCCGACGAAATAGAGGCCCGGCTCGGTCGGGCTCGCCACCCCCTCCGCCGGGATCAGCGTCGCCGGATCGGCGGCGAGCAAGCGGAGGAAGTCGACCGCCGGGGCGTAGCCGGTCGCCAGCAGGATCGCGTCGCACGGTGCGCTCGTCCCATCGCTGAATTCTACCCGTCCGGGCGCGAGCCGTGCGACGCCGCCGCGCACCGTGATTTGCCCGCGCCGGATCCGGTCGAGCACGTCCAGGCCGATGACCGGCACCTGGGACAGGGTGGGGTAGGGCGCTTTGGGGACGCCGACGCGCGCGAGGCGGCGCGTGCCCTGTGCGTCGGTGCGAGCCGCGAGCCGTCTGGCGAGGCGGCGTGGCAGGCGGCGCACGATGAAACCGAGGTATTGGATCGGCAGCACACCGAGATAGTCGCGCGGCACGACGTTGATGCCGGAGCGGATCGCCAGGATGACCGCGCGCCCGGCGTCGGCCAGTTCCACGGCGATCTCGGTCCCGGAGTTGCCCGCCCCGACTATCAGCACGCGCTGCCCGGTCAGTGAGTCCGGGTTACGGTACTCCGCCACGTGCCGGATCGGGCCGCCGAACGAGCCCTCACCCGGCAGCGCGGGACGGACTGGGTTGTCGAACGAGCCGCTCGCCACGACCACGGCCGGGGCGTGGCGGACCTGCTAGTCGGTCGTCACGCGCCAGCCGCCGTCCGGCGCGCGCTCCACCGCGACGACGCGCTCGTTCGTGGAGACAGCGAGGTCGAGCCGACGTGCGTACTCGCGGTAGTAGCGCACCAGCGCGTCGCGGCCCACATAGAGGGGGTAGCCGCGTCCGAATGGCACGTTGGGCAGGTTGGAGAGGTGCTTGCCGGTGTGCAGGCGCACCCGGTCGTAGTAACGCGCCCAGGAGTGTGCCACGTCCGGCCCCTGCTCCAGGATGCGCGCCGCGATCCCGCGTCGTTGCAGGCACCCCGCCGTCGCCAGCCCGGCAGGGCCACCGCCGATGATCAGCACTTCCGCGTTCGTGGTGGACATGGGAGCCCCCGATGGGATAAGGACGTGGGCCGCAGAGACGCAGAGACACAGAGGCACGGAGGACGGAAGGGAGAAGAGGACGAGAAATGGTTGGACGGGCGAAGGATGGAATATAGGTCAGCATCCTTCTGCCGACTGCCGACTGCCGACTGCCGACTACGGCGCAGGCGGCGGGAGTTGCTTCACCAGTTTGACGCTCTCTTCGGCGTAGCCCAGGTGATCGTAGAAGCGGCGGGCGTGGGTGTTCGGTGCGCCGGTGTCGAGCTCGATCGCCGGGAGCCCCTGCGCGGTGGCCCACACCTCCGCCGCCGCGAGCAACGTGCGCCCGAGCCCCGCGCCCTCCGCCTCGGTGGCGACGATCAGTTCCCCGACGTAGGCACGTTCCTGGCCGCTGAAATGGACCTGACGCGCGACGCTCACGAAGCCGAGCGGCTGCCCCTGCCCGCCCTCGGCGACGAAGGCCGCGCGCTCCGGGCCGATTCCGGCGACCGCGTCGGCGATCCACCCCCGCGCCGCAGCGAGGATCGCCGCCTCATCGAGCCACGGCGCGATCCCGACGAGCAGCCGTGGGGCCAGCGCCAGCACCGCCTCGCGATCGGCGGGCGCATACGGGCGCACCCGCGCCGCAGAAGACCGCTGCTCGGCAGTTGGCCCCACCTCTTCCTTCATACTCTCCTCCCTCCAATACGTATTGTGCTTACGCAGTTGAACGTGGATTCGAGCCGAAATCGCGCCTGATTCGTACTCAACTGCGTAAGTTCTAACGTATTGTGCTTACGCCCCTATTCGTGATGTTTAGACTAATCGGCGAGCGGCGCTCCGCGTCACCGCGCGCCCCGCACGTCGGCATAGTACGAACGCCACAAACGCCCGCCCACGCGGGGTCGCGACACCGCCGCTTCGTCTAACCCCTCCTCCGAGGGCCGCGCTCGGGCCGCGAGTGGGCGTTGCGGGACAGGCTACCACCTCCTGATCGGCGGATAAATAGTCTCAACAGCACTATTCGCTACCCCTCGATAATCGTCCCCTCTCCCCTCGTCCTCTGTGTCTCTGTGCCTCCTGTTCTGTCCCCTTTCTCTACGTTCTTCTCTGCTTCTCTGTGTCTCTGAGGCGACCTCGTTCCCCGTCCCCCTACAGATGGTCGCGGAAGTACTCCGTCAGCCGCGCCTCCTGGTATTCGAGGCCGCGCGCGTCGCGCGGCATGTGGCGCTCTTCCGGGAAGACCACGAGATCGTATTCCTTCCCGGCGGCGCTGAGGGCGTCGAGCAGGCGCGCGGTGTGGCGGAAGTGGACGTTCTCATCGATCATGCCGTGGATCAGCAGCAGTTTGCCCTGTAACGCCGCCGCGTGGGTCAGCGGCGAACTGTCGCGATACCCGGCGGCGTTCGTCGCCGGATCGCCCATGTAGCGCTCGCTGTAGTGGGTGTCGTAGCCATCCCAGTGCGTAACCGGTGCGCCCGCCACGCCCACCGTGAAGACATCCGGCGCGCGCAGCAGCGCCATGCAGGTCATGTAGCCGCCATAGCTCCAGCCGTAGATACCGACCCGACCCCTATCCGCGTAGGGCTGCTGCCCGAGCCACCGCACCCCGGCGACCTGATCCGCGACCTCGATCCGCCCCATATCCCCCGCGATCGCCCCCTCGAAGCGGAGGCCACGATTGGCGCTGCCCCGATTGTCCACGCGCAAGACGATGAAGCCCTGTTGTGCGAGATAGTGGGCGCGGAGATCGACCGTCAGCGCCCACGTATTCATCACCCGTTGCGCGTGCGGGCCGCCGTAGACCGAGACGATGATCGGGTAACGCTGTCCAGCGGTTTCTGCGCCGGGGGGCAGGTAGACTGCCGCCGCCAGCGCCACGTCGTCCTCAACTTGGAAGTCGGTGAGGCGCGGCGGCGTCAGGCCGAGCGCGGCGGCGGTCATCCCCGCGTCCGCGAAGAGGGTCGCGACCGCGCCGTTGTCCGCGAGGCGGCGCACGGTCAGCGTGGGCGCGGCGGCGAGCGAGCTGAAGCGATCGACATAGAGGCCGGTGGCGGGGGAGACGGTCGCCTCGTGCCAGCCCGCACCCGTCGTGACGCGCTCGACGGGGCCGCCGTCCAGCGAGACGCGGTAGAGCTGCCGTTCGGTGACGCCATCGCGCGTGCCGTGGAAGACGACGACGCGCGCCTCATGGTCGAGCGCCACGACGCCGGTCACCATCCACGCCCCCTCGGTCAGCGTGCGGAGCGGCGTGCCGTCGGCGGCGTGCAGGGCGAGGTGCCGGAAGCCGGTCGCCTCGCTCGACCAGAGGAAGGTGCCATCGGGGAGGAAGCGGAGATCGTCGGACAGATTGAGCCAGGGCTCGCCGCGCTCTTCGAGGATCGTCGTCGCCGCGCCATCCGCGTCGAATGCGACGAGGCGGAGGTGCCGCTGATCGCGCGACTCGATCTGCGCGGTCAGCGCGCCGTCGGGTCGCCACGCCACGCGCGCCAGATAGCTGGCCTCGTCCGCGCCGAGATCCTGCCAGCGCGTCGCGCCCGCGCCGGAGGCGGTGATGATGCCGAGTTGGACGCGCGCGTTCGGCTGCCCGGCGAAGGGGTAGCGGTGCTCCTCCACAATCGGCGGCGTCGTGCCCTGATGGACGATCGGGTAGATCGGGATGTGGCGGCTATCGGCGCGAACGTAGGCGAGGTGCCGACTATCCGGGCTCCACCAGTAGCCCTCGCCACGCCCCATCTCCTCCTGCGCGATATATTCTGCGACGCCGTTGGTGATGCCGCCCCCCGCGCCGCTCGTCAACTGGCGCGGCGTGCCGGTGCCATCCGTGGCGATCACCCACAACTCGTCGTCGCGCACGAAGGCGACCGCGCGCCCGTTTGGGCTGAGGCGCGCGTCGAGCGCCCCCGCAGTGCCGGGGAGGATTTCTAACGCCCCCTCGCCGTGGCGGACGTGCAAGGCCCCCCCGCGTGGCACCAGCAGGACGAGCGGGCCGTCGCCATCCGCGCGCACGAAGCCGTAATCGGTGACGCCGCGCTCGCGCAGGCGGCTCCGCTCGCGGCGCAACTGCTCCTCGATCGTGAAGGCGCGGTCGGCGGCGTCGCTCGCGTCGTCGCCGGTGAGTGAGTGGCGCTCGCCAGTCGCGAGGTCATAGCGCCAGAGTTGCTGCTCCAGGGTGCCCGCGCCGCTGAAGAGGTAGGTGATGGCGGCGTTATCCGGGGTGAAGGCGATGCGGCGCGGGGCAACCAGCCCCGGTATGGGATGGCGGACCACGTCGTCCAGGGCCAGTTGGGTCATTGTCCCGCGCTGCTCGCTCATCGGTCCCTCCGCTGGTGTGTATAGCGCTTCCATAGATATCGAGAGATGTCGCAGATGCCGCAGTATAGCGTGGGTAATTCTAATGATGTGCATTGACGACGAATACCTATTGTCCGGGGCGTGGCGACCTGTGTAGAATACGCTACACGCAGGGCGGTGTATGCGATGAACGGGCGGCAGCGCGCGGCTATCGGGATTTAGAGCGCCGGGACTTGCCTGAGGCGGCGAGTTGACGAGGTGGGGGCCGATCGAACGATTCGGCGGATGGTCCCCCGGCGGCACGGTCGTCACGGCTGGGGCAAACCGCGCGCATGAGCGCGCGACAAAGACCAGCCGGTGTGCAACGGTTCAGAGTTCGGGATGGCGAGCGGCGCGATCCACGCTCGCCGTGATCCGACGCGCTGCTCACTTTTCCTTCGCATAGCATAGGCTCTGCTCGTCCAAACCCCGCGCGATCCGCGCGGGGCTGGATTGGTTGTTGTCGAGCGAAAGGAATGAACGGGTATGTGCGGCATTTTCGGCTATGTTGGCACCCCCGCGCCGGTCGGCGCGATGGTGCTGGGGGCGTTGCGCCGCCTCGAATATCGCGGCTACGACTCCTGGGGCGTCGCGGTGCGCGACGGGGGCCGGGTGGCGCTCGCCAAGCGGGCGGGGCGGATCGGCGCGGCGGCGGTGATGCTGCCCGACTCCGCGATCGGCTTCGGCCACACGCGCTGGGCGACGCATGGCGGCGTCACGGACGCCAACGCCCACCCGCACCTCGATGAGGGCGGGCGGCTGGCGGTGATCCACAACGGCATCATCGAGAACTTCCGCGAGCTGCGCGAGGAACTGTCGGAGCGCGGCCACGAGTTCCGCTCCGACACCGACACGGAAGTCGTCGTCCACTTCGTGGAGGAGGCGCTTGCGGCGGGGCGCTCGCTGATCGATGCGACCCGCGACACCTTCGTGCGCCTGCACGGCCTCAACGCGATCATCGTGATGGACGTGACGCAGGACGAGCTGGTGGCGGTAAAGACGATCTCGCCGCTGATCCTCGGCCTCGGCGACGGGGCAAACTACGTCGCATCCGATACCACGGCGCTCGTCGAGTACACGCGCGACGTTGTCTACCTGGAGGACAATCAGGTCGCCGTGCTGCGCCCCGACGAGGTGCTGCTGCTCGATCTGCACACCGGTGCGCCGCTGCCGCTGCGCCGCGAGCGGGTCGATTGGGAGACCGGGGACATGAGTCTCGGCGGCTTCCCCGATTTCATGTCGAAGGAGATGGCCGAGCAGGGGCGGGTGGTGCGCCAGGTCGCCAGCGGCTACGCCGAGTATGCGCGCGCGCTGGCCGACCTGATCCACGATTCGTATGGCACATTTCTGGTCGGTTGCGGCACCGCCTCCTACGCGGCGCTGACCGGCTCCTACCTCTTCAGTCGGATCGCGCGGCGGCACGTCAACGCTGTCCTCGGCTCGGAGTTCAAGTATCAGGAGCACTTCCTGACCGACCGCAGCCTCGCGCTGGCCCTCTCGCAGAGCGGCGAGACGGCGGACATCATCGAGGCGATGATCACCTCGCGGGTGCGGGGGGCGAAGATCGGTGCGCTGGTCAACGTGCGCGGCTCCACCCTCGACCGGATGGCCGATTACAGCGTGCCGCTCGGCGCGGGGCCGGAGCAGTGCGTCCTCTCCACCAAGGCGTACATCGCCAAGCTGGCGATCCTGACGCTGACCGCGCATACCCTGGCCGGGACGCCGGAGATCGGGCGGGAGATCCTCGGTCGCGCCGCCGACGCGCTCGACCGCTTCCTCAGCGAGGGTGGCTCCGCGCGGGTGCGCGCGGTGGCCGAGCGGATCGGCGCGGCCGACCACCTCTACGTGATCGGGCGCGGGCTGAACTACCCGACCGCGCTGGAGGCGGCGCTGAAGATCAAGGAGGTCAGCTACGTTCACGCGGAGGGCTTCGCGGCGGGCGAGTTGAAGCACGGTGTGATCGCGCTGCTCTCCGAGGGGACGCCCTGCCTCGTCTTCGCGCCAATGGACGAGACGCGCGACGACATCCTGTCCGGGGCGATGGAGATGAAGTCGCGCGGGGGCCTGATGATCGGCGTCTCGCCGCAGCACGACCCGGTCTTCGACATCCACATCCCGGTCGCGGATGTCGGCGACGCCTCCCCGATCGTCAACGCGCTCCCCGCACAGCTCCTCGGCTACCACCTCGCCAAGCTGCGCGGCTACGACCCCGACAAGCCAAGGAATCTGGCGAAGAGTGTGACGGTGAAGTAAAAGCGGTGGAGTAGCGCCGCCGAAGTCTTATTCCTATGGAGGGCGCTGACGCTTTGGTCAGCGCCCTCCACTGATCATAGGCTCTTGGTGTAACTGATGACCGTGCCTGGCATAAGATTGGCCGCGCATAGTTGATCCATCACGATTACAAATTCATCGCCGACCCACTGCGTTGTGAACGCGAAGGTTTTCCCCTCGGCATGAATCAACTGATCATCATTGCCAAAGACGCGACGTGGCTCATATGTACGTCCCTCGCTGGCGCGCGCTTCAGAGAGTGCCACCCGGAATTCTGCTGCATTTAGCGTTCCATCCGTCCAGAGCCATAGATCACTGATACGCCAGTTCACTGTTGTAGAGATTTGTTCGGGTGATACTCCTTGTTCACAAAGGTACTTCACTGCGAGGAGAACAGCGCGCCCCTTCGCTAGATGCCCATGCGTCTCGCCGTTAATTGTCACGTCATACTTCGTTAGATCCCGATTGTTTGAACTTGCGCTTCTTTACCTCCTGTACTTTTTGTACCTTACGCTGTATACGTACCTGATACTCAGTTGCCTCGGGTAATGGGACAAGTTGCTGTACATCGACGAGTACATGCTCCGCTAATCGACAGGGTTTAATACGGATACAGCGAATGTCGAGGCCATACACCCCGGTGAGCCAGAGCACTGTCGAGGTAATCTCTTTGTCGAAGTCCATCGAGGCGAGGACGATGCGAACGCGCTGACTGAATGAGGGCTCTTCGGTATTGTCCCAGCCGAGGTGATCGAGCAGAACCTGTTGTGCCTCTCCTTCTCGCCCACGTTGCCGCAGATACTTCTCGAACGTTTCAACCGCCTCGTCAAAAGTGAGCGTCGATACCATAGCGGCGTAGCGCAATGCTTGAAGTTCCATGTGTCCGCCATCGTCGGTTCGTTTTAACTCGATGACGACAAGGTTAGCGTCGCGGTCGACGCCGAGAAGATCGATGCGCCGATTACTCTCGGTCCAGCGCCCGAACTCCTCCGAGATAATCAGGATATCGGCAGCAAGAACTTCAATGTTATCGCGTAGCAGACGTTGTAGATCACTGCGCTCTCGTAGACGCTCCTGCTCAAATGTCGCCCCGGCGAGAGGTCGGAAAGCCGCATCGGTTATCTCAAAAATCGCCAATGAATTTCTCCTTGCGATGTCACCGGCCATGCAATTCATAGCTTCAATGTACGGTATAAAGCCAGTGGTGTTTAATGGTTCGATAGTCCTACATTTTGCTGCTGCGATATCAGCAGGTGAATCTGTGGGGTCGCGCATTGGTGTTTTTGGTTAATGAGGTTAATTACCGATCGAATACGCTCCGAAACAGCTGTCGCTTTCGGTGTCCCACAGATCTTATGGCAATGCGTCCATTTCTTCGCCTCGATACAGTCAGAGTCTGTGCGCCGGTAAGGCGTTACCGGTTGTCGCCTTATGCCTTCAAGTACACTACCAAGTCCCCACTTGTAGCGCCAGATCACCGATCTCGTTGAAGGTGAAGCAGCGGTCGCCGCGCTGGACGCCGAGGATCGGGGTGCTCGGCGGCGTCCACGCCGCGCCCGAATGAGTGGAGGTCTCCAATGAGTGGAGGTCTCCGAGGAAGAGGGGCACGGCACGCTCTTGCTACAGGGAGGGTAGGCGAGCGGGGCCGGGGGCGTCAAATCGGCGACGGGCGACGCGAAAGAGGCGTAAAAATGCTGCCGCCGAGCCCGATCGCGGGAGGCGCGGGGCCGCGCGCGCACTGTCTATCACCCTTGACGGTCCCCCTTTTTCGCGGTATAGTTTAGCGTCGCGAGGAACGGGCGCGTCATTGGTACTCTGTGCCTGTGTGGTGTCATTCCCGGGGCGCGGCCCCACCGGCGGTCAAGCCCATGTAGCTCAGTTGGCAGAGCACCTCCTTGGTAAGGAGGAGGTCTCGGGTTCGAGTCCCGACATGGGCTCCAACGGTCATCGCGGTTTGAGACCCTCCGGGGTCTCGTCTGTTGTAAAGGGTCGGATTGTCGACCCATTTGGTGAGGAGATAGGTTCAGATGGCGAAGCAGCGATTCGAGCGGACGAAGCCGCACGTCAACGTGGGGACGATCGGGCATGTGGACCACGGGAAGACGTCGCTGACGGCGGCGATCACCAAGGTGCTGGCGCTGCGGGGGGCGGCGCAGTACACGGCGTATG
>JAABUR0100005344.1_pt1 | contig 16464 bp, 21 predicted proteins | sample 5560091 | NCBI WGS metagenome assembly JAABUR01 (sample SAMN10711879, study PRJNA513375) | rock metagenome | isolation source: Antarctica rocks | place: Antarctica: Victoria Land, University Valley sud | reverse complement strand
TCTTCCTAGATCCGCGCTTTTGCAGGCAGGCGAGACGGTTGTAGAGGGGATGCAAGGTCGGCAAGCAGCCAACGATAATGCTGAGTGGTAACTCGACCCTGTGTGAGCGTCAGCCAATATGGGTGTGTAGGTCGTGTTGGTCTACTTGCGTTTTCCATTGCACGAAGGGCATGATGGCGTCTAATGAGATGTTGTAAGACTCAGGGCCGTTCAAAAGCAGTCGGGAGATGCTTACAAGTAGGATCCTTGGCCACTACGGTATCGTAAGTATAGACTGTTCTGATAATACCCGCCACGGTTGTACTATGTCATTTTCAGTTGGACGGCTTTCCGCGGCGCCGAGTGAACACTTACAAAGCCCCTAGCGCAAGTAAGCCACATAGTAATAACTTCTTGTAGAAACGGATCTGCAGGTTTTTCAACAAAAAGGTCGGTGTGGTGGCGAGGAGAACATCGTAGATACATGCCGAGACTGGAAGTTTATTAGAGGGCATCGATTACACATGGAAACGTCGAGACGCTCAAGAAGACTCACCGCCCTGAATGTAGATGATTACGGTCCTTGCCTCCGCATTGCAGTCCCCTTTTATCGTAGGGTCCCACAAAGCCTTGGTAGGTTTGCACGAAAAGAGAATGGCACAAAAACACATGATCGTCGTTATTAAACCAAAGACAATGAGAGTGTAGAAGAACGCTTTCCATTTCTTGTTCGTTGTGACATGGATAAGCATCAAAGAGATGGATATCTTCGCGGTAACTTCGGCAGAAGGCGTGACTTCGAATGCAATCCAGAGCCATTTGATGGCAGCTGCTGACTCTTCGGGGGTCACATTACGTCTGCCTAGACCGTAATGGACGGATGTAGACATAAGGCTCAATGCTAACAGTGTTAAAGCCTAGAAGGTACGACGTTTCGACGTTAGCCTAAAATTGTCCGCTCCAAGTGATCAAGTCCTAGTATCAAAAGTTCAAACTTACCAAAGAAGTAGCCACTACCCAGTCATCCAGGGCCACTTTCCGAATGATCTTAGCCCTAACCCACAATCTCAAGCATACAAGAACCATTGCGACCAGAGTACCCGTAGCAAATACCGCGAGGAACTCCGGGGCCTTATTGTTGTCACTTTCGGCAGCCATTCTGTAGCTATAATTAAGCAGTGGTTCCAAAGTTTAGTGGACATAAGATGCCGATTGAGAAGGTGATACTCGAGTGCCATCTCTCAGCAAATCCAACTGGCCTGTGACATTTCTGACTCGAAGTATAACAATTCATTTGCGTTTCACTTGCTTCACTCGTTGATGAATTGATGTTACAGACTTAATTGTTCTCTCAGAAGTCCAAGCCCCATCCAGCGATGATTTTATCTGCTGGTGAAGCAGAGAGTGATTGCTGATTATCCGCCATGATACACTGGCTCGACATGAGTCCAGCCAAGGCATACAAGGACATAATACGTAAAAGTTCCCTGGCAGAGAATCCCCGTATACGGTTGTAATTCGCTGAAAGTTAGAGATAGTGATGTCGACCTTAAAGTATGAGCCGATGTCAGGATTTGTAGCTTTGTAGTGAGTAGATTCTATCTATTCAGGGAACGCCATTAGGATAGGTCCTGAGTATATGTGTTCCTACAGGAAGCTCATAGTTTGCTGATCCGAGAAATAAGCTACTCGAGATGTCTGACTTTCAGTAGTATTATGGCGTGATAGATGATCTATTGACTTAGAAGCGTATATCTGTGAAGGGCCAATCATTGGTTGCTACTCCGTACTGCAGTCTGCAAGTATCAATATCCAAGGCTGGAATGATAAGGCTAAGTCAGCCAATATTACCCCTCACCCTCAAATGGCCAGTGCCTCTCTTTATTCTCTTTAGTATCTTCATGTTATCTGTTTCTAACCACCCTCATTGTGAAGATGCCAAATCAATTGTGTCATGTCTGTCGTCGAATTCCTCCGGAATTCTTTTCCAAGAAATTCGACGACATATGGTCTTTCCAGGGCCTAGCGATATGCCTTCAACCAGTCAACAGCATACATCGAGCTGCTTCTTCAGGATGCTCACTTTGCGCTGTTCTCATCGCTCGCAGCAAGACGGACTTCTTGCCTCCGGACGTCCTAGAGCGGGTCCCAGTCAGCTTGAGACGAGCTGTCCTAGATACTCATCAAGCAATTGGCCTTTGGATCGGAATTGATGACATCTCTCACACTTCTTTCTTTCGCGTGCCTCCATCATGGAGTAAGCAAAAGGCTCCATCAGTCTGGCTTCAAGATCGAATTGACGAATCCATTGACAACTTCGGAATCATCGAACATTGGATCAGAGATTGCGTGCGTAATCACAAAAAGTGTAGAATGAGCAGGCAGAACCTCTGGATTGGCTCGATATGCATCATCTAGGATGATGAGCAAGATGGGGCAAGAGAAGTAGCGGCCATGGCCAAAGTTTATGGTGCTTCACTATGCACCCTTAGTGCTCTCAGTTTGAAAGACAGCACTGAGGGCCGTCGTATTAATGCCAACGTTAAATCATCCCTCTCCCGATATTTCGACTTTGATCTTGGTCCTTGTCGACTTCGAAGTTTCGATGACGAGCCCACAGATCGACACTCGGAGTATGGTGATGATCCCTATAGACATGGAGAATACGGAAACAATTCTTTGAGGAAAATGGCCTGGACTCTGCAAGAAAAAGGGCTATCTATAAGAAACATCCACTTCTCACGAAACATGCTTCTGTGAGAGTGCAAGGAAAAGAAGGCCTCAAACCAACTTCCCTGGCATGAGATGAAGCCTGAAGATGTTTTTCAACCACCGCCAATACGAAACGATCCCAGCGAGAGTCCCGCGCCCAATGGGCCCGTTTCACTCAGACATCGGTAGTATGAACTGATGGAGAATTACTCTGATCGATCCTTAACGGAAGAAAAGGACAAACTGCTACTGCTCTCCGGTTTGGCCCCTAAATTCAAAGCTACTTCCCTACAGGGTAATATCTGGCTGGGCTATGGAGTAATCATCTGCCATCGGCTCTTGTTTGGAAGACAATGCACCGCCCGCCTCTGGTCAAAGTTTACATTGACAAAACGCCTCAGCCTCGACGGCCGACATTGTACATAGCGTCAAGCTGGTCGTGGGCATCCATTGAGGGTGGCATCACGTATGAAAGCCAGAGGCTAGACAATACTAGCAATGATATACATCAGAGGCCGGAAGAGAGTGTAGCTGACTATGACTTTGGATGACTCATTGTAGACAGCACTCATATACAGCCAAAGGGTGCCGATCCATTCGGTGAGGTATTGAAAGCGTCTTTGGTGTTGCGGGCGCGCGTCATACCTGTCAATCCAATGCTCGAGACGATAAAGTACGAGAACAATTACAACGGGTCGAGGGCGACTACAACCAACGACGGTGCCAGTGCCAATGCCGCTGTTTTCTACCCCAACATCATTAGTGAGTTGCAAGACGCAGATCAAATATTCTGCGTAAGTATAAGATCAGAGCCTTTCTAGTCAGACATCTCACCCCCGCATGAACTTTATGGGAAGGGTTTTTCGACTCCAGGAGAAACGTTCGGAAATGAAATGATCATAGGCCTTACCCTCGTGCAAGGTCCGACAAACAACGATGTGTACCGGCGTGTAGGTCTCATGCGGTGGGTCAAGAAATCCCTATTCACGGGTGTCGAGCCGTTAGTGATAACGCTTGTTTAACGATCTTTACAAGTTGCTTCGGAAAGACCTAAATATACAGTCAGATAAAAGACGTGGATGCCGCAGGACGCTAATTGCGTACAAGAGACACTCGGATTGAAGAAGTTCAAAGTCAGGCCGCATAGCTGAGCGGTCGATCCAGCCACCCATATGAAAAGCACCGCATAGAGCCCACCTAGGATAAAGCCAATTCCCCGGTCACGAACTAATCGTTGTACAGCAGCTCTCATAGCCATGTCTTAAGTAGAGCAAGATGAGAGTTAGTCAACTCCTGCATGCACAAGATGCTACCTTTGAAAACCTCTGTCTCAACCACTGAGCCAGTATCCAAGAGACCAAATATCAAGCCCACTCCGAAATAGCATTGCTGAGGGGACAGAAAGCAGGCCTTGGCGCGCTTTGCGGAAGCTGTTTGAAAGCAATGGTAATGCATTGATTTCATTTACATGCTAAACTCGTCAAAATATAGTCGAAATAATTGAGGCAATTACACATATTGGTATCATTGTGTATACCCAAAGTCTCCAGCTCGACAGATGCGTTGACGGGGGCGAACAATGCAAGATGTGCTAAATGCCAAATTCAGACTCACCAAATCTCTCATTATATCGTTCTTGTCCTTTCAAGTGGAATGAGGAATGTTCTGTTCTGTTCATCAAGTCGCCTGTACGCCTTTTACACCTAGGGTTCCCATCTGGGATTTTACTTTACTGAAAGAAATAAGTGTAAACACCAACTGTTAAAGTACGAGGCTGGGAACGAGCTGGTTTGAAATTCTGCCACGAAAGCTATCTCGGAGCAACTCCGTGAATCTCGCAGAACGGGAGAAGTTTGCCAGAACATGAGCCGTCTTTGAAAGCGAAGTAACAAATCATCTGTACTGGACTCTTGCGAGCATCTTGCGAGCAGTGATAGAACCTCATATCTAAGCCCTCCTTCAAAGGGCAGAGCGCAACCATCAGCACGAGTTGTTACGTCTTCGACGTTCGATGTGCGGTTGCTAGAAGTTTCTGTTCTACACAAAAGGCTCACGACAGATTTTTGATTCTTCGACGAACCTACTTCGGCTTTGGTGTAATTCCCTCAGCAGCAGGCGCTGGGGAGAGCTGGGAGCGGGTTTGCTGGGGGGTCTGAAAGATCCGACTTTTGCGCACAAAACGTCGCTTCTGTCATCGTTCTACGATATATAAGACAGGACATCCACCCGTTAAAAGAAAAGGTCGAGTGGAATCAGTGTGATTGAAAACTATCGCTTGCTTCGGCCCGCACTTCGCTTGCCCATGGCCCCATAGAGTGGTGCAAGCTAGCCCTATCTACTCTAGGCTTAACCTAAATGCAGGATTGACGAAGCGCGTCAATCTGACGCGTCTCCCGAATCCCAATGCTCGAACATCAACCGCATAGTTTTGTCCAACTTCCCAGCAACAGCACCATTATGGCGACAGTAACCCAGCAGCCACTGCGTGGAAGACCAGCGCGTAAGAGGAGATCAAACACCGCTTCTTCGTGGCGATAGCTAAATCCTCCATAGATCCATCTGGCCCAACCTTCCTAACCTATACTCCGAACGGCAATCGATTGATTACAGCAGGGTCGAATGATGTCGTCAGAGTCTACACTACCGGCTCTGATGGCGAGCCTATAAACATTGATGACTGTCAAGAGAGCAATACTGCGGTTGCTGCGTCGGTGTGTGTCAATAAATTAAAGCTTCGATCAAGGCTAATTGAAGGGTAGAATGGCTTCTTCATCACCGGGTCTGAAGATGGCACGGTTTGCATGTACTCGCTCGAGACATACAGTTTCGATAAGATGCTCACGAGATGCACATTACCAATTCGAGATATCGTATTGTCGCCAGACGGAAATTGGGCGGCAGTTGCCAGCGAGTCAGTGCGGATCACCCTTGGAGTAGACATAGCCTCTGACTCATGATAGTGAGACTACAGTAAAAGTCGTCGATACAGGGGATATGACAAGGGTGCTTTATCTCCGCGACCTACCAAAACCTGCCAAGCACCTGTCCTTCCATCCAAGTGGCGCTTATCTGGCGGTCTCATGCACGGATGGTGTAGTCTACATATATAGTCTGAGCGCTGAAGTGCCGGAACTGGTCAGAAAGGTGGATGGTGTGATTCGGAGCCTCGAAGCAGATGTTGAAATTAGTGCTCGAGCTATTTGGCACCCTGACGGACGCGCCTTTGCAGCGCCAACAGCTACAAGAGAGATCCAGGTAATATCTAGGAATGATGGAGAGCGACAGAGGAGCTTCTCTGGGGGGCACATGGGGGATATCACAGCGCTTGCATGGTCAGCCAATGGCGCATTGCTCGCCAGTGCTGGGACCGACAGGAAAATCCTGCTGTGGGAAACGAAGTCACAGAAGATCCTTGCTAGGTTAAATCTTCGTATTGGCCCTGATTCGCGAAGCAATGCTAATAAAAGACTTAGGTATGACCACCCGAATGTCATCAATCTAGCATGGCATTCCCATGAGAATATCATCTCATTTACCACTTCCGATGGCGAGCTCTTTATTTACCCAAATTTTGTACCCATTGAACATGCCCCTTTGCTCGAGCATACGCTACAGCCGGCTCCGTTCATCCATGACCCACTTGCGGAAACCTCAGGCAATGCTCGTAAGCCACTCACAAATGGGTCAAAATATATCTCAGACAACCGCGGTAGACGGAGAGGCACCCCAGATTCACTTGATGATATCCTAGGTCCTGATTTGGTCGGGGACGAAGATGACTTTGTCGAAGATGATGACGGTGCTGGCTATCTGGACAATGTCAACGGGTACGGGAAACGGGACAATACTCACCTTGACGCCATTGATGGATATGGCACTAAACGGAGAGCAACGTATCAGGCCTGGCAGCCTAGGCTACACGCTCCCTTCCAACCTGGAAGTACACCTTGGCGAGGAAATCGAAGATATCTATGTAAGTAAAGAGCTAAGACGAATGAACAAAGCTTACGTCTTCAAGGTCTTAACCTCATAGGGTTTGCGTGGACTGTTGATCAGGACACTCATCATACGGTGACGGTAGAATTTTATGATCGAGAGTTCCACCGAGATTTCCATTTCACGGATCCTTATCTATACGACAAGGCTTGCCTTAGTAGGCGCTTCCATGGAATGATAGCTCTAGAAAAGTACTGACGACTACAGACGAAAGTGGCACCCTGTTTTCTTGCCCACCGGCGAACGGAAAACCGGCGATGGTCTTCTACCGGCCACACGAGACCTGGACCTCAAGAGCAGATTGGCGCACTCAATTGCCGGCTGGAGAGGACGTCATATGTTAGTGTAGTGAACACATGAAGTCGAAGAAACATAGCTGACCAATCAAAGCGATATCACTTAGTGATTCCTACATTATTGTCACAACGTCCGCAGATTACGTTCGGATCTTCACCTTATACGGCACGCCATTTCGTGTATATCGGCAAAAATCTTCCCCAACAGTAACCTGTGTATCATGGCGGGACTATGTGCTGACAATGGGTAATGGGCCTGTTGGTGGTGACGGTTCTACGAAACTTATCTACACCATTGAGAACGTAAAGCGGGATGAGATATGCCAAAGTGACGACATTGTTGCTCTTACGGAAGGTGCTGAAATCAAAAACGTCTTTTTTTCGGATACCGGCGACCCTTGCATCTACGACTCAACTGGTGTTCTTTTAATCCTCCAGCACTGGCGAACACCGGGTCAGGCTCGATGGGTTCCTGTTCTTGATACGAAGCTCTTGGAGCGTCTCGCCAGCGGGCGAAAAGAAGAGAACTACTGGCCTGTGGCAGTTGCACAGGATAAGTTCCATTGCATCATTCTAAAAGGAGGAGACCAGTATCCTTATTTCCCCAAGCCATTGCTCACCGAGTTCGACTTCAAGATTCCCTGTTCGACTTTAGCACCGCGCGAAGATTCAGAAGAGGCGCCCGCAAATGATGGCACTAGGCTTGAGGAATCGTTTGTCCGTAGCTCCTTGATGCTAAGTCTCCTAGAAGATCTTGTCTCAGCAACATCCGCCACGCATAGCCAACGTGCCGAGCTGAGCCGGCGAGAAGTCGAAGTCGACAAGGCGCTATTGCAGCTCCTCAACGTCGAGTGCAGGGAGGGCGAAGAGAGAGGCATGAAAGCCTTGGAGATTGTGGGCTTGATGAAGGATCGGAGTGGAAAGATGGTTGAGGCGGCTGGTAAGGTTGCTGGCAGATATGGGAGGACAGTATTGCAGGAGAAGATTAGCGAGTTGGCTGAGAAGCGGCTGATGGGGATGGAGGACGAAGAGACATGAATACGGGTATTGGGCTATTGATGATAATGTAAGGGAATTGAATCTACCAGCTACGACTGGCTAAACGATGGTATGAACGGGATTTCTGAGACGTTCTTGTACCGATATTCGATTCTGGAGCCGGGAATGCGCCGTCATGGCGAGACAACCACGAAAGTACTGCCACCCGCCCCGATATTCTCGCAACTCTGGCATGTCTACAAGAACAATCACGTCCCCAACCCTCTTCTCAAAGCTTTTCTCTGTTCTCTTTGCTGGCGAAAAATCACCTCTCGGCGCTCTTTGGTCGCCCCGAATCCTCAGCCTCGTCTGTCGACGCAGTCTTCTGCACGCCCTTTCCTAGCGCAAATCTTACCCAAGCGCCCTTCTCTGCACGCCCTCTTCTGCGCGCCCTAGTCTCAGGACATCGCAATGGACCACACTAGGACCAATTCTGCTCGCAGCCTGCAGCCACATGCATATCTTATGCATGATGCTGCAGCTGAGCGCAGGTAAAGTTTTTTTTTTGACCCTGAGCTGACATACCGCCAGTCACCTCAAGACCCTCTATATTTGCCTTCACAGGGGTTGCGAAGTCACCTGCGCTAGTGAAACGCTTCTTGACGAGCACGTCGCAACCCACCTTCAGACATGTCGGGATGCCCCTTCTGCGTCTCATTACAACCATGCTATCAATATTGGCCAAGAACATGCCACCACCATCTATGTCCCGAACGCCAATATTAGCGCTACAGCACCCAGCCAAATTGATATTGCCGCCACTTACAACCGCATCCTCTCTCCTTACGAGGCAGTGACTGCTACAAATGGAATAGCACGCGCAAACTCTAGCTCCATGAACAGCTCTCACACGGCCATCCCAACCTCTCCCGTCTTCTCCATGGAAGTTAAGCCCAAGATTCCCTGCCCTCAGTGCGCCAAGACCTTCGTCCGCGCCAGCGATCTTGAGCGACACGCCAAGAGCCATGCAAAGGGCATGCCGGAGTTTGAATGTCCAGCTCCAGGATGTGCGAGAAAAGGCATGAAGGGGTTTTGGAGAAAGGATAAGATGATGGATCATTATAGGTGCCGACATGGGCGTAGAGGGTGAGTGGGGGTATTAGGGATGAAAGAGGCATTGCGGAAGAGAGGTGAGTGTAGGGGTGATGTTTGGGTGAATGAACGACCGAATAGGAAAGGAGAGAAGGAGGAAGGGATCAAGAGATTCGTTAACACTCTTTTCTTTCCCTTTGGCAGATCTTTCCCGCTGTTTCTAGACTACTTAACGAAGCCTTTTTTGATCAAACTCCTTTTTCGGATCTGCAATCAGTGATCCTAAGCCATCACAGGTCCCCAACAAGAATAATTCGCTATCAGCAATGGTCACCAAAACCCCACACCATAATGTCCCAATCATAGTATAAAAGTCCCATGACACTCTGGTGATGTATTTCAACTTTATGGTCGGATAACCTGATCCTCAATGGCGGCTAGAAAACTCCCTTCCAGCATACTATCCTAGTAGCAACAGCAGTGAAAGGCTCCCATGGGTCATGACGCAAACCTGATTGAGGTCGTGATATTGTGCAGCCTTCGGCAACCCAACACCGAAAGACGAAGAAGAGCGTGAGGAATACAGTCAAAGCAAGGTCATTAGGGTTTCGAAGCGCTAGCCGTTTAAGAATAAGGTTGGGAGTTCTGGTTCTGATCGGATCGGCCTAGTTCAATAGGCCCATCTTCCAATTGCACTGGTAGCATATCCTCTAGAAGTTGGCTCAATTTGACAATAATCGTTTCAGACTTCGACAATTAGATTGTTCGTTTTGAACATGTTAGCATAAGGTTTGTTACTGTAGTCAAAGATGTAGACACAAACGCTTTCTTTGGCTCAGGTACTTTACCAAAAAAGTCTCTTAGTTAAGGTACAGAAGTGTAACCTGGCATCTGATATTTTGAGGAGCTATCAGAAGCGCTTAACGCGTCTGAACAAGCGCGATCTCAAGGAAACATTTAGCGGATTCTTCCCCGAGTCTCTATTCCTTTCATGACTTATCAGCTCCTTCGGGTCTTGAAAAAATCTGCAAAACAGACTACTAGTTAGTGATTACCACGCCTTCAGCATGATGCTCTCCTCCCTCCCCCCACTCTTCCCCCACGACGTAACCTTCCCTCCTTAACCCCACCCTCAATTCTCCACCAAACTAAAATTTACCAGGCACACTCCCTCTACTACCCCTCACCCTCTACCCATCAACCAGCTCCCCCGTCTCAGAACTCTCAGAACCCCAATAATATCCTCTCACGCACCCCAGCTGTCAATCAATACCATCGTATCGATACACCAATCCCTGTCCGTACCGCCCTGAGCATACTACGCGCAGATGAAAATACGGTAGCGATCAGAAAAGCGAATATTCGGAGGTTTGGGGCGGGATGGCTAAAGCCGCTAGGGGTGGGGAAGACGCTGCAAGGGATGGCGGACGAGAGGGCGGAGAGGGAGGAGCAGGAGGGGGTTGCGCAGAGGTGGGTTCTCGTTACATCATCCGTCCTTTGAATTGAACTTGCAATGGCCCGAACTTGGTGCCTCAATAGCGGCTGTCTGTCGACGTGATTGACCACATATAGCAATTAGCTAACCTGTACCTTCCTACACTCAGGGAACTCGCCCTCGCCGATGCGCAAGCCGCCGCCGAAGCCGAAGCCTTCGCCAACGGCGAAACACCAGAGGGGCTCGACCCTGAAGACGAGCTGGGGCACGATCTCGACAACGACGTCCCCGACGCAGAAGAAGGCGGCTGGGTCGACGACGATGAAATTGACGAGGACGACGAAGACAACATCGACGAACAAACACTCGCCGAGATGAATGATGAAGGCGAGGGCGATTACGCCGAACAACCGGACTTAGACGATGACGTGCCAGAAGCGGGGAGTTATCAGCATACGGACACGGAGGTGGAGGATAGTAGTAGCCTGGACGAGCCGTTGGGTGCAAGGGCAGGCGATAGGAGAACAACGTTTGACATGACGCAGGAAGCGGTGGAGAGGAGTATGAGACTGGGCACGGGGGAAGGGGGAAGTGGGGTGCTGGGCAGCTCCGTGTTTGGGAGTAGTCCGGTTTTGCAGATGAGCTATCAGGGCCGGAGGGCCAGTGGAGGGGGGAGGGGGAGGGGGAGAGGCAGGGAGAACTGAGGGTTTAACAGGGAGGAACACCGGCTATGAGAGTGTGGGGAAGCGGCTGCGGCGAGGAGCGCGGCTTGATGGTTTCTAAAGCGATCCCGCTCATAGGAAAGGCTTTGTATTTCAGTGAGTTGGCGTGAGTGACTTGAGGTTTTGATACCCAGATTTCATTCATAGCTTTCTATTCGTTGTTACCAACAAACCCATCCGCAATAAGGTAGGTACATGAACGTCCTTGAGCCCTAGGGCAGTATTTTCATATTATACAGACCTTCGCATTCATACCGTACTGTAATACTTCCCACCACAAACGCCAACGCTATGCTGCACTTTTTCATTTCATGCGTCCAAAACGAACCGGTCGAATAGATCTCTCGTCTACCGTCCTGCACCCCCCCCCCCCTCCAGCTCCCCCCCTTTAAAACAACCAAACCCACCAAAACACCACCCCAACCGCCGCGAAAAACCCCAGCCAAACCCTCCACCCCACCCCCGTCTTCTCGGCCATCCTCAGCATGCGGTTCATAGTCCCGCGCAGGCGCACCCGTGTGTTGTCGAAGGAGTCATTCATGGTATCGGTCAGTGCGGAGGAGTCGCGGATTTCGTCGCCGATGGCCAGGGTGATCTGTTACGGTGCTGTCAGAAGCTAGTGGGGAGCAGGGGGAGGAGGGAAAAGGGGAGAGCATACGTCTTTGAGCATCTTGACCTTTGCGCTCATCCCTTCAAGCTGGACGTCGTTCTGGCCTTCCAGCTCCGAGAGTACGGCGTCGGAGTATTGTCCCCTTATCTCCCACAAACACCCCCTCAGCCTCTTTCATTTCACAATCTCCCACCCCCCCCCCAAAACCTCCTCAAACTCACCTCGAATTCGGCGTCGCAGGTCTAAACCCCCCATTCACGGCCCCGCTCCCACTCCCACTGGCCCCTGCGCCAGACCCGCCATAATTACCAGCGCCCGCATACCCATAACTCGCGCTGGCGCGGGCTGGCGATGCGCTGGCTGGGCGGTTGCGGTCGCCGGTGTAGTTTTCGAAAAGGGCGGAGCGGGGGTCGCGTTGGTGGAGGGTGGAGGTGGGGAATCTGCTGGGTTTGGACGAGGGGGGTTGGTATTAGTGCGAGATTATGGTGGGTTTGGATGGGGTTGGGGGTGGTTACCTTTGTGCCATGATGTGGTGGGAGAGGATTTGGGGGGTGTGGGCGGCGAGTTTGGGGGGGGGTGTAGGTGGCCTTTTGCGGAGTGCGAGGCGAGAAGGGAGTTTTTAGGGTCGGATCTGTGTGGGGCAACGCAGGGGATGGTTATGTTATCTAGACTAAATGTTGGTGTTACGAGGAGTAGTACATGTCTGTTACAACGAGTTTGAACAGGAGAGCTAGGTTTTGCGCCGTAAGTTTGCGCAAACGCAAGTTTCTTGTGTTGAGCGGGAAACAAAGAGCCACCTACGCCACTCAACAGCCAACCTAAGATGTGGAAATGCATTCGTGAGCCAAGTGAGAATCGGAGTTGCGCAACCAAGTGTGGGTGCTAGTTGTACATTGCAGGATGCCTTTTCCACTCCATTGCGACACAGAGCCACCAAAGCAAAGAAGTATATCCATCTTAAGTCTTCGCGACATAATTCTCATAGTAACATGCTTTTGTATCTTTACTTCATCCTCCTGGCCCGTTCGTCTAAGCAATGTGATGACGATTTAGTAAAAAACGTTGAGTTCCACCGCCAGTCTGCCCCAGTGAATGCAAAGACCAAGAGACTATTCTTGCATCGCATCATCTTCCTTCTCCTCGAAATCATCGTCGTCTTCGTCGTCCTCATCGCCATCCTCAGGTAATTCCTCTGCTGCCTTTGCGAAGTCGATAGTCTTTCCGCGTGTGCGACGGCCGTCGTTGATGATGTTGTCGGTGTCGATTTCCTCCATGTTATCTTCATCTGGTTCCTCATCCACTGCAACGATACGAAAATTAGCAAAGGGAATCTATTGTCAGAGCGCATTGTTCGCAAACGTACTTCCTTCTGGCGCCTATACAGATGTCAATAAAGAGATGTCCAAGTAAATGCATCAGCTATCAAAGAACTATACATCTTCTTCAGCGCCCGTCTCCTCGTCTGAGCTATCATCGTCTTCATCCATGCTCATATTCTGCGTTACAGACTCAGCAGCCTTGCCTTTGCCTTTGGCTTCGGCAACAGCTTCGGCAGGGTTGACATTCTCTTCGCCAGCTGCGCGAGTGCGGTCGTTGTCGTCCATGATGCAGCCCAGTATTTTGTTGATAAATTGCTATGCTTGAAGGTGTTGATGTTTGGGGAGCGGAAGATCGCGAAGTCGAGATCTGAGCGCGACGTGAGACGCTAAGGTATCTAGTACTCGGTAGGGCTGCAGCTACCAAGCTTTGGACGTCCACTCACCAGCTCCAGCCTCCAGCAGATTGATGAGTTCTATCCATGACTTAATCTTTTCCCCCTTGCCGATGCTATGCAATTCAGCGTATTGAATATATTGCTTTGAGATGATCTTGAATCTGCTCATTCTATCAGATGCTTGGATGGGAATTAGGTACTGTTTACTGACTTTTGGCTCTCTTTGGTGCAGGCAATTGGACAGACCAAGTGACGGTTGATGACTTTCCTATGTTCCTTTGCTCATTTCTTCTTATTGCCTTGCTTTACATCTGTTCAATTCGATTCAATGGTTACGCCATATTGAGAAAACGAGTTGATTTGTCTACCTCAATATGCTCTCGACGATGGTATGTTTATTTACTGGCTTTCGACTCTCTGTGGTGCAGGACCGGCCAACTATTAGACTAAGTGGCAGTTTGGCCCTGGAAAATCACGATTCGTTCAATTTCGTATGTTCCTTTGCCCAAGTCGTCTAATTGAATGATGTTTAAATTCGCCCCAAAGCAAAAATTCTGCCGCCTCAAGAACGCTATGAGGCTAGTTGTTTATTTGTTAAGATCGGTTTACTCTTTGCTGGATTTTGGCTACCATTGTCGAAAGACAGGTCTGTCTCGACGCGCATGGCTCCTCGAGTGACTCAAGACACGCTTCCAATAATGGTGGTAGGCCTGAGGGCCTTGCTGATAGGTCATCCGAATATCTATACACAGCAACCATTGTGGATTTCTTCTGCCTAACTTCTTGGAAGTCGTCTGATACTTTATGGGGTACAAATTTGCCGATAGGAGGTACCGAAGCCCTTTTCTCCGGTTTTTATGCGTTTTCGAGTAGATTTATCGCAGGCAACTCTCCCGTGCATCCCCTCATAAACACCAAGTTCACGACCACTACTGAATAAACAAAACTTCAGACCTTCTCCTGGACCTTTTTGTCTCTCGATCCTTACACTAGCCTATGAACGTACAGCTTGTTCGGTGCGCCAAGTCATCTCAACACCCGGGCCAAATTCAGGCTGTTTCCACTTCTCCTCTAATAAGATCTCCCGGGAGAAGTCAGCTCCCCAGTCCTCCACTCGTTCTGCTTTGTTGGGTCCCTCAGCCCGTCCGACATATAGAAGGTGCCCATAGGATGGCTCCCATGCACCGAGATCGTTAATGTGGAACTCGAGTTTCATGTCCCACTGTCGGTCCTGAGTAGGCTCCACTACGCTGCAGAAGCCACACTAGACTGCCAGTTATTCTCAATCACATATAAACAAGTCAAAGTCGTAGAAAGCCCCTGTGGTTTTCTTACCGTAACCTTTCTTCCGCGCCGTACAACAATTAGATGCTGATATGCTTCGTCTTTCTCTCGACGTACAAACTCGAAATAGTCATAACTTAGTTCCAGGAACGCGTAAAGCGCATGAGGGTTCCACTTGTACAAGAGCGTAGCAACACCGTCTGCTGCCCGGAGGTTGGTGATATCGCTGCCTTCTTGGAATTCTTGGCTGATAACATGCGGATGACCCAGCGGCGCACATGCAGGGAGCCCAAGGTAGGAAGTATGATAGGCGAGGGGTTCCATGACCTCTTCGTTAGGTCGCAACGTGGTAAATACGGGACAGGGTAGTTCCTAACGATCCTTGAAGGCCAAAATTAATCCAACGTAGAAGCAGCTTTATGAAAGCCAACGCAGCTGCTGCCCAATGCCTCTGTGCAAGAAAGCTATCGAAGCCTTCGTTCCTATCTTTTGAAGCTGCTGCAATTGTGAAGATTTTGTAAAGAAAGTCGGACAAGAATAAAGTAACAGTATGAGTAGTTGAAAGCCAGATAGGACACTAAGTTCATGACAGGGCAGAGCCGACTATGGTGACGGAAGAACATGTCTTGCCTTAGACATAGTAGAACTAGGTAGGACTTTGGTATATCTCCATGCCGTTTGATTAACACAATATGGAAGCGTGAATTGAACAGCAAGCATCGTTGCATGATTGCCAAAAAATGTTGTGTCTCTTCTTAGTGACTAGCCGTCTAGATATGACTCACTACCATACCATACACCTGTTGGTTGACGAATCGGCCAAAATGTGAACACACTTTGGAACAATCCTATTCAGGTATGTATAGCATATTTCAACAACACCTGCTTGGTCCTTCTCTCAAGATGTCAATGCTACTGTCATAACACTCCGATAATTCAACCTCAGGCAGGGCAATCGCTCTTTCTGCAGGGAATGAGAAATATAGTAATTCATAGCGAAGAGGCATCACTCATTGGTTGTAGTTGCTCGTGTCTTCGTGTAAGAAGTGAATATGTATGGCATGCCTATTCAGTAAAAAGGCTTGGGTAAGTCTGCAACAGCCGATGAAATGGAACCTTTCCCAATTTCCAGAAATTCCAGTTTCCAACTCAAAGCAGTCAATGGGAGAAGTGAAAAACAGGAGACAGCAAAGTAGGCATGTTGCATGCGTTCTGGCACTCGACAACATCCGGATCTATAAATTGTAGAATAAAACGTGTCCACTTCAACTTTACGTACGACCTTGATTAAGACAGGCAAGGCAAGCTCCTAAAAGATATTTCCGCAGCTTCTTGACGCGAAGGACATTGATTAGGATCTCCGTCACAAAAATGTAATTGAGCATCCGTTGTGTCCTATTTCCAAAATGGGTCCTGTCTCTACGAACGCGTGAGATTGCGACCCCTCCACTGCCATTGACCGGTTTCATTCGACAGTATGGTAGAGCACTTGCTCCCAGATGATCTCATCCTCTCATTGCAAAATTCAATCCCATGCAGGGAACTACAGATCCAACAGTTGTGTAGTCTTTTAGACGTAAGGTTCAATACCTACGCCCTACTGCTTAGACATTAACGTCCACCAAGCCCAGATTCGCTAGTCCGCC
>JAABUR0100005340.1_pt1 | contig 16466 bp, 17 predicted proteins | sample 5560091 | NCBI WGS metagenome assembly JAABUR01 (sample SAMN10711879, study PRJNA513375) | rock metagenome | isolation source: Antarctica rocks | place: Antarctica: Victoria Land, University Valley sud | reverse complement strand
TTGGGGTTGGATTTGGATTTGGGTTTGGATTTGGGTGGGGGATAAGGGGTGTGTGGGGGGGAAGGGAAAGCTGGGGGTGATGTTGGGGTTGGGGTGGGAAGGTGGGTGGTGGGTGGTGGGTGGTGGTGCGGTGCGGAGCGGGGGGGGGGCTTGGCGTGGTGTAGGTGTGGTATTAGTATTTATTAGTATCGGTATCGGTATTACCATTGAAAAAGAGACAGTGTCGAAGGTATCAAGAAATACAACTCCTGACTTTCTTTCTTCTTGAGGGCTCAGGGTGGTGCAAAGTGGTGCAAAGAATTTTGAGGGGGTTTAGAGATCGAGCGAGAGGTTGTGGAAAGAGGCGAGGGGGGGCGTGTTTTTGGAAAAAAAAAATGAGAAGGAGAGATTGTGTATGTGAAAAAGGAATGGGTTGTAGAGAGGGAGGGAGGGTTTGGGGGGGGGGATTTGGGGGGGGGGAGGGAAAGGGAGAGAGAGAGAGAGAGAGAGAAAGAGAAAGAGGAAGAGCAGGGAGGATGCTTTGAAAAGGATGATGTGGCGGTGTTGCAACGAAACGCAACGCAACGCGACGAGGCGATCGGATTAAGGAAAATAACAGCAAAGGTTTAATTCTTGGAGATTTTGGTATTTTTGAAGTGTTTGATTTTAATCGGATTTAATAGACAATAGCAAATAGCAAAAAACTCCTGGTAGGTTACATGGAGTACTCCTCGCTTCTTGGGATGGTTTTTTGGATGGAATGGGGGGATTGGAAGAAGTTTGATTTAGTTAGGTGGGGGTTTTTGGAGATGGGAGAGGAGAGGGGAGGGTGGATTGGATGCGAGGGGTGAGGGGATGGGGATTAGAAGGAGGGATGGTTGGAAGGGGAGGGGGAGGGTGTTGTGGGTGGTGGGTGGTGGTTAGTGGGTATAGCTTTCCTTTTCGAACGGTCGTTCTAGTGGTAGGGCTCTTAAATCCCTGAAGAGAAAAAAGTGTGATAGAAAAGCCTTGGTCTGTTCAACTGCGGCGAAGGCGAATGTTCAATTTTTAGGGAGATACAACGACATATCTCGTGTGCATAGTCGGGTTTTCGTGCAAGTATTCTATCTGATGCAGGTGCGAGGGCGGTTGGGCTGGACGATTGCATGTCGTCGGCGCGTTGTGCGAGGGCGGTATATAGCGCGCAAGGTCATTGTGCGGCATGGGAGGGAATGGTGGGCTGAATGTCTCGAAGGTGATGATGAGGGGTGGGCGTTGATTGTGAGTGGGAAGGTATGTGTTTGCCGTGTCGGATGTAGGAGGGTTGGAGTAGTGTTCTGGTGAGGGAGGGTTTTGTAAGATTGATTGCGGATGCTGTCGGAACGGTGTTTCAGGGCTATGCGGTTCGCTGGGGAGGAGGGGTGTTCTCATTCTCTAGTTGGTGTCGGAGATACGTTGTTCTTGTGGGATCCATCGAGTTGTAGACTGGGAGATGGATGGAGCTGGGGTTCTGGTTGGCCGGAGTCGAAGGTAGGCGGAGTGTAGGCAGTTGTCAAGCCTTCTCACCGCCGTGGTCCCCGGTCTAATGGATGATGGAAGTACTTGCCATCAAGTAGCCCGTCGTGGCCTTTACGTTGTTTCCCACGTACAGTGAACGCATTCAGACATCATTTTCCAGGCCAAGAGGCGATATAAAGGCTGCGTCCGTCAGGGCAATCTGCCTATCTTTCTCATCGATATTATTCCTGCCCTCGTCTCCATTTTCCCTCATCAACGCACACCTCCTCGCCAACTCCTCCCTTCTCTTCCTCTCCCTCCTACTATCCCCATCCTCCCAGGACTCACCCGAGTTAGCCTTATTGAAAAGCTCATGTTCAAACCGTGCAATCCTCTCCCTATTAGCCACAAATCTTTCATTGGCCATCCCCACCAAGATTTCCAGGTATTCTTCACTAACCAATCTCCGTACCTCATCGTCGCTTTCGGCTATGCTGTCATTGCAAACACCGACCAATGACGCCAGCGCCAGACCCGCTGTTCGGATAGCGACCATTGGGAAAGCACCTGGATTGGCAAGGTTCTTGAGTGATTGCACGCCGCTTTCTCGAAAGCCAGCGTTGATGGCAGCGGAGAGGATGGGTTTGGCGTGGTGGAGGGAGGCGGTGGCGATGTGGAGGATCTATGTTTAATACATAGATATTAGACCACTTGGTGTTGGCTTTAGGTTCTGAACATAAACAGAGGGCCGAAATACGCAGAATTGTAAAACACAAGGAAACCTACAAAAGGCTCGAATTGAAACCGCACAAAGCGCCTCGCCGATGGACTAGTGGAAGCCGGAGTATCTCCCTCATCTCGGGCCGTACAAAGGCCAAAAATCCTCGTAAAATAACCCTTTTCCCTATCCGGCGGTATCAAATCTGGGTCATGAGAAACATATAGCCAACGACCACCCCTCCCCTTACCGCCTGGTACCGCAGCTTGAACTCTAACCCCATCTCCATCACCATCATCCCGCACCCTTTCATCTTCCAGCTGTTTGCTCGACCCCTCAACGCATTTGGAACCTTCGAGAAACACACTGACCCTCCCCGCGCAGCTGCTCGTCGTGACCACGCCCTCTAGACCATTGATCCTGTCGATCAAATCCCGAATGCCAGCATCGACAGAGCCTTTGGGAGAAGCATCAGTGTAGGTAAAAGGGTCGACGGAGAGGGACGAGAGTATGCGGGATTTGAGAGCTTGGAATGATGGCGGGATTGGGGGAGGCATGTGAGGGGGCGAAGGGTGGCTGGAAAGGAAATGGGCAAAAGAAGTTGGGAACCAAAGACAGAAAAGATTGGAGAAAGGTGCTGCGCTAATAGAGAGTTGGTTTTGACTGGAAGGTATACGAAACATCTGGATTGTTTTTCGGGGATTATGAATACAGGTAACGCGAATCTTGAAAAGCGCAAACAATTCCAGGCGGTGTTGATCTAGGATGGGGCCGACTCGAACCACCGCAGGGAAAGCAGCAGTCACCCTCCTTCAATGAAAGCGGAGAAAGCGGTCGCAAGTAGTTAGGAACATGGACTTGGGAATGATGGCAGTGCAATGCAAAGCGCGTGGTTGTTACAGTTTGATATTCGTCTTCATTCGGTAAAGTGGCTTTGTTAGTGTGGTAGGGCTGAGCTACCGACTGCGTCTACATGAGGTTGATGATCGAAGCTGGAAATTATCACTACCTGAGCTGCTGGCGGTGAAGTCATTTTGATTTGCTGCAGCATAGACAGTAGAAAGCTGTGACGGCACTTGAAAAGGGAAGAATCCGAAGTGCAAGGTGAATGGGATTACAGGCGAGATGGAACGTTTGGTCATCCCATGAATGCATGGTGAGATATTCTCGTGGTAAAAGCGTCCACTCCGTTTGCTAAAGCTAAGGTTTTGTACAGATTATGTCCGAAGGACCAGTATATTAATAATTTTCGATTACTCCCGAGTAATTTTCGTAGAATTCCGCTTATCAGACCACCGTAACATATACGCACTTTCTTTTAGTCCGCGAAAGATCAAAAGCTATCCCATATAGAAACCCACCAGAGAAACGCCAGATGGGGTAGTCCAACGCCTTTTGGACGGCGAGGTATTCTTCGTAGTAAGCAGATGGTGCAAAGTATGTGCAAGAAGCGAAGATTGCAAAAATGTAGAACTACTCTAGTGGCAGAAACCTGGAACACACTTGATGTTGCAACCATGGCACAAAGTTTCAAGGGCATGCACGCTCAGTAAAAGTGTCCCTTTGGGAGAGCAACAAAGATGGCCACGCAAACGGCAGAGATAACGATGGAACCACAAATTGCCTGTAGGAAGATGGTGTCCTGGATCTGGCGGAGTGCTGGCTCTTGGATCCAAACTTCACGATCCAGAACCTTGCGGATGATGTTGCGTTTTTCGTACTTGGCGATCCACGGTTCGTCCTCGTAGCTATTATTGCTGCCAAAGCTGTCGAAGGAGCTTTTTTTCATCTCATAAGTCGAAGAGGCGTCATCGTCTTCGGCGAAGAGTTCCCAGGGTCGGAGATGGCGGTGGTGCATGCCATGAAGAACCTTCACATGCTTAGCTGGGTCTTCATAAGTGCGGACCGGTTGGGGGCTACTTACGACGCACATGCCCTTCCAGGCAGCGATCAGCGTTGAAACACCAATAACGAAGCCAACAGCCGCCAGGACTCTCCAAGCACGTCCAGCATTGCTGAGAGTGATGAGGATACCGGCGATAATGCCACCAATGATACCGCCGAGACCAAGCCCGCGCGCGAAGGTTACGCGGGGTCGGTTGCCATTGCAGATGGCCCAGCGAATGAAATTGGGGTGAGCTTGATGACGTAGAGACCATTCTACGGTATGAACAACCTCTCGGAATGCAGAGGGATGAGTGGTGACTGCCAAGGCGCGCATGAGAGCTGAGCGTTCCTTGGATGAGAGGTTGAGCTGGCGGGGAGATCCGTCTGCAATGTATGTGGAGATGATGCGGGAAATTTCTTCACGGAAAGGCTGAATAGTGACTAGCATATCGATTAGCTTGAATTCAAAGGCCAAAAAAGATAAATCGCCGTGCTCACAAGGCTGCAACTTGAGGTCCGCTGCCTCGAATGCACCAGCGGCCTGCTTTTTGTATGAGGATTTGTAAGAGCCGTTGACACTGGAAGCGTTGTCACTCCAGCCATAATCGGACTGGGCAAAGCTCTCTCTTTCCTTTAATGGTGTCAGAGGTGGAGTACTGAATGGGTTCCCTTTCATCTCGGTGACGCTGGACATTGGTGGCGCAAAGTCGGTGCCCTTGAACACGGCCGCTGTCTCTGCACTGACAGGCTTGGTGCTGTTGGTATAGTTCTGAGTAGCAAGTGCCTGTGCGTCTGCTTCTGCTTGTTCGACGGTCCATTCTGGCGCAAGCTTTCGCTCGCCGTCCGGAAGCTCACAAAACCGCTTTATGTAGTCCCGGTACCACAGAAAGAATTGTAGATTTTCCGCCGCGTGTTCAATATAGATCAGATAATTCATAAAATCTCGGGTGGTGCATGGCTATGAGCGTGCATGTTAGCCTTATACCACATGGGAAAGTAACACTAAAAGCATCAGATAGGTCTAGTTCTGGTAGAGTGAATATTTACAGTGCAGGCTCATATTCGATGCCAGGGGTGCTGGGATAGGTATGAATCCCATATGGGCGTAGCGGCAAATGATAAGGTATCCTCGAGAACGAGAAACAGCTTTGCAGAAGGTATGGAGAAGCTTGCTTACCGGGCAGGTGCCCCCAGTGATGATACGATCGAATGACAGAGCGTTTGGTATTCCCACAGAAACTCCAGTACCTGCAGAGTCGATACTGGACGCCCCAATGGACTTGGGCTTCTTGTCCCCCATGATGGAGGATCGAGCGGAGTCGACATGGGGAGGACGACGGTAGGCAAGAGAGTAGACCATGACTGCAGGTTAGGATGTGACAGTGAATGACAGAGAGTCGTGCAGTACAAGACAGCGCTTGATTATGTATAGAGTGGTCAGGATGTAGAACGAGAGTATCTTAAGATGGTCTTGCTGGAAAGAAGTTGAGATTTTTTAGTGACGTAGTAAAAGTGGGGGCTCGGTTTCATCTGAATATCGGATTGGGAAAGGGCTTTGGGGTTATAAATTGGCTTCTCCCACGTTGTTTCCCCGCGTTTCTGATGCAATGCAATGCAATGATGCGATGTAGGACCGTACAGTAAAGTAAGATATATGGGGATTCCTGAAGCTTTATTATCTCGGACAATCTAACAGACAGCAGCACGGTACGCTGGGGCGCTGGGGCATCCCCTTACCACGGCCAGGGACTAAGAAGAGAGGCTTCATGGACCAAGTCACGGAAAGTTTCGAGTTAGATCTCTTCATTCACGTTACTTGCAGGGGAGGTGATAAGCAGGTACCGGTACAGTACAAGCGCAGCCGGGAACAAGCCAAGCCGCGTCCCTGTCTGATCGACGATGGAGACTTAAGAGGCTAAGACTGGACGCTGCGCTCGTCGAGCTGATCCGCGGTATCAGGCACCCCAGGCATTATGTGATGACGGCTAGGAAGAGGTGAAGGAGAGTGAAGGGTCTCGGCTTCCCATGGCGTCGATTCTAATGATCCAATCTCGTCTAGCTCCGTAGCAAGATCTGAACCCTGTACGCTATGACGCCCGATTCACCCCACGCTGACGCAGCTGATACCCCTGCCGTATGTGGATCTAGATGATCGGTTTCGACTTTTGCTTGGCGCGCTATGGGAAGAATGAATACTATGTCAGCGATGGAAGGCTTTGATGACTGAGGATTCGTAACGTGAAATGAATATTGTGGAACAAGCATTTTCGCGGGTGGCTTCAAAGAAGTGGTGAAGTCGTCTAGGTACCTAGACGGGGTAATCTGACATTAATTGCTACGAGTAAGGGGTCAATGAAGTCTACTACTACACACCAGATTTCACATGTTTCGTACGACATCTCGTGTGAGTCGCGTTGAAATCCCTAGTCCGGAGAACCTCACGCATTTGGGAGTAGTGTTTGAGCTTCCGGCCAGCTTGGATCGAGTAGCGGATCAGCGGAGAATTCGACAATGGCGCAAAGATCATTGATTGGATCTCAACTAGACTTCTCGACCATCAACCATACCTTAGGCTGCAAGAAAAGGCTTTCGATTGGGCATTCAATTCTGCCCCTGGGTTGTTCCAGCTAGCGCAAATCTTGGTAGCGTGGACCCACAGAAATAAGGTAAAGTACCACGACTACTCGTGCTAGGTACTGTACTCCACTCCGTAACGCCGTGTAGATGGGCCCGAAAGGCACAGCCAACAATTGAGATAGACGAAGCGGCACGACAACATCCGGATAGCGATGTCAAGCAGGGCCCTCTGTTGCGAATTCTGCTCTCTGCTATGTAATTCTATAAAGTATTCGCAACTCTCTCCAGGAGGCCAGATTCCATACATTTGTGTATGTACTTTCATGCGCCCGTTTATGATAAGGTTCGCCGGCGTCGAACATGGGATGATGGGAAGGGCGATCATCCCGGAACGCGTTCTTTATGAAGTAAGTCTTACCGACGCATAACTGTACTGAGGAGCCCAGTGGTTGGCGTGAACTATGTATTCACGACGGCCAGATCTTCCGAGGCTCAACGCTTGCATCTCACGGCTTTACTGCGGCGGCTACTGTGCGTAGGCTAGAGTATGCTTACCACACATTTCCACTGTAGTACGAGTACTGTACTCCCGGTGGCCATTGTTTTCACCAGCGTCGTGCCCTATGCGTACTGCTAAGTCTATCAATACTTAATCTTAATCAACACAAGTCAAGATTAATACTAAGCTTTTCAGACCAATTTCTAGAAATACTTGTTATGGGTTCCTAGTGTTTTGTCTATCATCAACTGCATTGAGGAAGAGGCCGACAATCTTACACAACCTTCTGGGTCTAGATATTGGACTCTCACCACTGGAAAGGCATTAGTCTACAATCATAAACTGACGACCTTTGACCATTAGAGATCCAATACGAAGGCAGGACAAAGGCTCAATTCGTACCGGGAGCATTCTCAGCTGGTTCGGATCCAATGGATCGTTGTGTTATCGCTATCACTATCATCCATCCTTGTAAAATCCGGACGTTCACAAAACGAGAGTGACGTCGGGACTTCAAATCACTTATCAATCAAGGCATGCAAGCACAGCATCACTACTTGCTGTTCTTTTATGAAGAAGACAAGCTGTCTGTGCGATATATAAAGGGCATTTTTGCTCTCTTTTATAAGCCAAGAAAGATCATGAATCGGACCCGACATTCAAGGAAATGTAGCCTGGGTGCAATTACCACACTTAACGCATGAAAAGGCCCTATCTGTTACTGATATGGGCCAGCCATAGGCAGCATCACCCTTCAGTTTTACTGCAAATCTAGATCCCCACCACTGTGTGCGGCATCTATACTTCATCGAAGCTTTCATTTGGGACAACTTTGGAACAGCGCACTAAGTTATGCGGTATATTTCTCTATGATCAAAGGAAAAATATATATCGAGGGCCACGATAAGGTCTGGTTCGGAAATACACTGAGATCGTATTCGAAAGGCTGCGATGCTAGAGGAAGCAGCTGAAAGCGAAGGCTTGAGTGAACAAATCTTTCGCATATTTACAAAAGCCGTCAAAAGGTTCCCAATAAAACACAGTTTCACATACGATGTCAGTAAATGCGTGCACTTTTACTTCAATTCTTCTACCCACACGAAGATGATTAGGACGACATGGAGGAAGTGAGCAGCTGGAAGCCTCTAAACTTGGTGGAACGCCGAATCAGTAAACTGCCCTGTGTTCGCCAGGCGCGTTATCGTGTGGACCGTGATTGGGTCGTCCTTGGCAATCACCCGTCCTATCGCCAGGCCATCATGGCCTTTACTCGGGGATATATCCCGAATAGGCCTTATAGGCATTGTCGGGATGGTCATGGACCGATGACGGAGTGCGTGCGGCTCGAGGCCGATGCAGAGCACTTCTTCTCCGGTGCCCGTTCTAACTGCCACTGGGGTGGCCAAACCTCTCGCTGTTCCTTCTACCTGCCTTCTACCCAAGGCGCAAACCGTGTGCGGTCCGGTGGCCGTTCTTCGACCCGTTCTGGAGGAGTATGACTCCATATACTTCTGCGAGATATGGCCTGATCTTCGAAGAATCAAGGGCAAAGAGCCGCAAAATGATTGAATGATGGCGGTCAATCAGGAAAGATATTGAATCATAAGAAGATTCCACTGGCTGTCGTAGCTTATGCTGCCACTGTGGTCTCTTCCTTAGGATCCTTATTCATACTGCATTTCACTCGCAATTCATGCTTTCGGAGAACAACTAAATTCTTTATACATTGCCATCATCACATCTTGGAAAAGAAATTCCCCCCAGCATATGTTCTAATGCGGGCAAACTGACACCTGTTAGAAGCCCACGCTCAAGTTTCAGAAAAGAACCCCTTACGCAACTGCCACCGCTAGATCTGAAAATTCGTCAGATCTCTCCATCACGACACCTTTCCCCTCATCAAAGCCGCTACTAGCCCCCCTACCAGCGCTGGACACCCAAAATTGATCGCGAGGCAAGCGCCACTTCATCCCTCTCTGAACACTTTGTATTAAACCCAGAACAAGAGAGTACAGACATTTGTTCTAGAAAAGCTATTAGCCCAGCTCATGAACCTAAGTTTCCCTGGGATCGATTATGTGCGGTTGACGCGAAACAAGGATTTTAGGCTCGTGCTTCTTTATTCACCAGTCCCTCTACGTTAGGCTTCCCTCTCTTCACTCCCTCTTCTCTTATATTTCTGCCCCACACTTCCCAACATCCCCTGTCACCCATCTGACACCACCTTTGGCGCAAAGCCCGGATCTCTAAGAGTAAGTGTCAATTTGCCGTGTCTGTCTATGCGGCACTCTGATAATTGAAGACTACTAAGCCGTGGTATTGAACTGACCAGTTTGGAGAACACGAAACTGGTTGACCTTCTGGATAACCTAAGAGATGAGATTGGCCGCCCACTCGGGTCTAGCCATTTCTGCCTTTGTCGATTGGCATGTCTCTGCCTTTCGTTATATATATACTAGACGATTTGCGGGAAAACCCGAGTCTGCCGGCATCCTTGATTGTACTAATTTGGCAGGGGATTGCGCCAGCAACAGCTTCTCAGATTCTAGCGAGACGAATGCAAATAAATACGCCTAGTGGTTATCGTCAATAATCTCCGGATCGAAGTATTCCCGTCCACGGACTTTGTTTGAAGATGGCGACGGCCGTGAACGAAACTATGGCCAAGATCGTTTAAAATGTACTAATTCGAGACGAAACAGCTTTCATCTATAGAATCACTTTGACAAGCTTCAAAAGAATTACCGACTTCGTTCAACAAGGGAGCAGTGAGCCCGTCATGCCAAGAAGCTACCAGGTCCCACAAACCCGATGGACATCCCGCTACGCTAAACCTTGGACGATATCGAGTATGAGAGCTCTGTACTCGACGGCGCCGAGCTTAGAGAATCACAATCGATTTCCAGTATCTGAAGCTTGATCTGTTCACATTTGTCTCACTATTGACCACATTATTGAATCTATTGAACCTCCCGGAAATGTCTGAGCGATCTGAAGAATACGTAAGGATACGTAAGGGAACTCCTGAATCGTTCAAGGCTCACAATCTGACTGCTTTAGATGATGAACTTGCCAGAGCTGTGAGACGCTCTTATGTCATACACCGTCAAATAACGACAAGGAACAATGAAACAGCTCCGTATTCTAGTAGATGTCATTTGATGACCACAACTACTGGCCACGCTTGGGAAACAGTTCTACCAAAGTCACACAGAGCCTTAACAGCGAAGTCACCGGGCACCTCAAGTATTCGCCAACCCGCAGTTTGTGTGAAATCCCCACCCCTATGTCCATAAGTCTTATTTCTGGCAACTCGTATCTTATCTAAGCTAATACCGAATGTGGGTCCAGTCCCTGTCTCTGGTAGAACATCACATGTTGTTCGGAGTGGAAAACTCCCCGTGCAAGGGAACGAGTCCGACACGAACTGGTCCGACACCAACTGATGTCCAAATTCCGCGCGAATCCCAAGAATGCCATTCTGGTACCATGACTTCCCATTGCCCATTGAATGTATTCCGCGCGAATCCCAAGAATGTCATTCTTCTCCAGAAGCATGGAGGATTAGGGATTCAGAGCTCTCAAGGCTCAAGGCCGATCGATATCAACGTACATTGTATATTCAAGCGATCCTGACGAGTTCGATCGCACTCATGACTCGATATCAACTACAGAAAATAAAATTCATCAGATGAAGTCATCGCCACATCAAACGTGAGAGACCTTCGGATTGTGTCTATTCGGAAGCTCAACCTTCTTGAAGAAGACGATATCTGTAGTACATTGAGACGTCCGTATAGTGAGACCCTTCATTTTTCATGAGTGATGCGCAAGAGACATTCTTTCCCAATCGAGAAGCGACGACTTCTCAAATGTCTCTTGTAATTTTTACATCATCACTTTCATCGTATTTCTCACACATTTCCCCTCATCTTCTTTCATCATCATTCATTCATCAAGAGCATCGAACACGTTCGAGTTCAGAATCAGTCATCATGAATCATGATGACTTCAACTCATTCGATGTAGAGTTTAAAGATGCTTCTTCGACTTCTTTTAATTGTGCTGATAATGCAGAGATCATTGATCACGCCTTTGACGATCGCATTGCTTCGAAGAAGGCTTTCAAACAACTCATCAATCGAAAGATGAGCGGCAAGATCGAGTACATGAACACTCTCTGATATCAATGATTCGAAGTCACACGCGAACACACTTTGAAGATCAAGTAAGTATTGATTTCCAATTTCCGATTCTGATTCAATCAAAGTAAGATGGTGAATATCACAGTTTCAAGATGAAAGCAAATCGGGATTCTCGATTTGCTTTCACCTCACCGTGACTCTTCATCTCATAATGGCTCACGATGTTCACTCTCGTTCACATCATGGTTTTGATCAATCAAAGTACTTTTCAAGTCAGAGAGAATCGAGATCCTCGTTTAGTATATCATTATCATCTACGCGGTGCTGAAAGCTAACGTGTAACGCAAACATAGAGGCACACCAAAAGGAGAAGAGATAGTTCGGTTCATCAGTATCATTGTTGATCGAATCAAGCCAATTCAACACTCTTCTATTTCTATAAAAGTACCTTTGCAGACGGTGTTAAGTACACGTATCAACAACCTGCTACACTAAGGTGCCACAGAATCCACAAAGAATCTTGGGTCATCCACAATTGGTGGTGGATATTACATCTCTCTCCCGCGCGTATTATGACAAGTCCAGTGCTTGCCATTCTCTACAAAACGGTAATCAATGCAACATTCCATATGAATATATGACGCCCAAGGTCGGTTGAATATGGCTCAATATGGAAGTAGAGTAGAAGACAAGATCATTTTACGAACCATGCCTCGCGAGACGTCGTATTTGTTGATACTTAGTGGTGAAGAGCAAAGCCCAAATTTCTTGAAGTAACAGGCAGTCGTTCCAGCAGGCAATAAAATCTCTGCTATACCTTGAGGCAAACGGCATCATATTTATTCCCGAATGGATGTGAGCAAATTTGAATCCAATCGCCCGGTATCAACTCGCAACCAACTTCCCGAAGCAAACTCACGATAGATTAAGGGAGTTGACGGCGGCACTCCGCACCCCGAGGAAATTAACCCTTACATGCTACTGCAAGAGGCGATGCTTTTCCACGCAGTACGAAGTTGGACACAACTGCACATTTGCCTGCCGCAACCCTACGGATTAGTCCGTTCCACAGACATCAATGGAAACTGACCAAACCAAGGTAGGAACCGTCCAGACATTCCTAATATCCCCAGATATACCACCCAGGAACGTGCTAAGCATGAAAACCTCATCTGCCTCGAAGAGCCATTCTCCCTCAACTGTCGAAGGGGAACGCAAAACTACATCGACGAAGAGATGACCGACAGGCCAACAAACGAGGAAGCGTGGATAACGATATACATCTTTGATACCTAGGCTCAGCATGGCCAGGCGGAGCTGTAATTCCATCAAATATCTCAACCTAAATCTATCAACCCTTTTATTTTTAAGTCAGAGCAGCTGGTTGATTACAGGTTCACGGAGTTCTGGCGAGTCACCTGCATCCAAACATCTTGCTCGATGGGTTCTGAGGGATTCACAGGGATATAAGAAAGTCTATGATATTAGGGAATCGCCCCATCGCGTCTATCGGGAACTTGGGCCACCATTTTGGCACCCCTTGACGGGACACTCAAAGGGAACAGTTCCTGGACAATTTGAACCAGCGAACAGATAAGACTATCTCTCAATCAAATATGCATGGGTGAACAGGACTAAGAATAAACGTGAATTGAATAGCGTTACGTCAGAGATACTGTCGGGAGGATGCTTGGCGATTAAAGAAAAGTTGTCGGTGGATCGTGTATTCATCATGAACAATAAGTCAGCTTCAAGATCGCAGAAGCGAAAAACTGCCTCAAGAAGTCCTCGAATCTCCAAAAGTATACCAACCAAGGCAATATAGCAGTACAAAGAGGCAGCACACCATGAACGGGTCAATTAAGGTCTCCCTTTCCCTGAAATGGGTCCACAGTATTGAAAGGCGTGAAGCATGGGGTTGCCAACTCCAAGGAAAATTGGTCGAGCAATTTTAACCAGCCCTGGGTATCTGCTCACAAACTGCAAGATGAGCAAGACCAGAAAAAGGCTACCATGGAGGTATTCAATGCGGCCGTTAAATCTGTCGAATTCACAGAGATCGCTTCATGAAATCTTGTGCGTCCTAAAATGACAAAAAAAGCGAGATTAACTGAGAATGCCATCAAATATCTTGAGCCGGCAGAGAAAAGACTGACTTTTGCCGAAAAGCCGTGTGTATGAGCCCCAACGCATGATAGATCTTCTCATGAGTAATCAGACTGTCGAGATGAAATTAAATTAAGCTATTGACAGAGCTCAAAGAGACTCAGAAAGAGTGACGCAAGCTCGACAAAATATCATTGATGCAGGAAAAGCCGTTGATAAGAAGATTTTAAGATAATGGACAGCATCAAGAAAAACCAAGAGAACTGGAATGCAACGGTTTCTGGTAACCAAGAAGCTGCCGTGCTCAATCTGCCAATATATCCCATGACGAAAAACACATCTGATTCTCTTAGATCAATACATTTTGCGTCTCGAAAGTTTCTCATCATCTAGCCTTTTTCGACATCAGTCGGCGAAACTCCATGTGATTTCGAAATCACTTCCGAAGCTGCCAGAGTCGGATTTGAAACAGAAGGTTGGATTTCCGTGGGTTCTCTGAGACATGAGAAATAACAAATCTTTCTAAGATGGCAACAGACGGTCAAGATCACTTGCAAGAATTATATGATGGCTCATCTTTCAAGAGCCGATGCAATACAGTTGCTTCACGAACAGGTATAAGTACGATACACTATCGGCCTCGTTTATCCCAGGATACGGATGATAGTAAGAAAGACCCTAGCTGGAATGAGATTCAAGACTGGCATCAAGACGTCACAATTTCTGCCAGGAGCCCCATCAATTCAATAAATTTTCCCGAGATGTGATGGCTATCTATAACGGCTTACTTCAAGGCGGAATTCCAACATCAAAGATGAGCCAAGGGTCAGGATCGTTAACATCGATCTTACGTTCATTAATTGCTTCTATGCAGCCAAAGGGTAGACTTGTGGCCTACTGGTTACGCCGTCGACTCCTTAGCACCGTTTGTCATTTGTCTTATAGGCGGTTGTAATTAGCACAAGGAATATGGTTTTCTTTACTAGCTTTCAACCAAAGGAAAGCATAGAACACCCCCGTAAACATCTCAAGCCAAACGTGTAAAACTCGATAATTCAACCACTGAAAGTTCAGGCTTTCGGAACTCTCGTCTCGTCCGACTACACGGATTCCGACACGGATTCCGAACCACTATCGGCAGTACAGATTGGCAAAACGCTCGCCGGGGCACAAAGAGCAAGATTTCTCGGTAAGCTCCGCAGCCTTTTGCTGTGAGTATCTTGACTGATACAGTGCGTAGCAGAACGCCGCGTGATTTGGAGCTTGGTCCTCAGTTGGGAGACGACGTGGGACACAGCACTGATGAAAAGCCGTTATCGGTTATTCATTGAGGCAAACGTTCAGTCAAGGACAACAATATTTCCTTGTAAGCTCTGTGATCTCCTTTCAAGTATTTCTTGGCTAATACGATGTATGTTAGAACATCGTCTTCATCTGAACTCGACGCACAATTGACGAATGATGATACAAATTCTCTTTTGTCTTTGTCACGGCATATACTACGCAGTCTGAAGACTCGTCATTATTACATGACGAGAAATCAATGAATGTGAACGACATCGACACGATCGAGATTCTCGATGACGAGTCGCTATCTCATCTTCATGTCTTTGCAGTTTCACATGATCACATTTTTACATCTTGACATCTTCACATCTTCACGGCTTTATGACTTCACAACTCATCATTTATCAAGATGTCTCGTAAAAAGCAAGCAGTAAATCTAGTGAATTATCACTATATTGATTGATAAGCTTGTGTAAGAAGTACGTAGTATAACCACTCGTTGATTTTTTTTCCAGATCATTGAACAGTCACTTATCAAGTTCTGACAATCTTTTTCTCGACGATGTTTGTCGAAAATGCTTATCTTACAGAGTCATTGTTTATACTATTGATGAAAAGCTGCACGACGCGTACAAAGAGAAATGACCTAAACCCATCAAATGTCGTAAAACTCTCTCGTCGTCTGAAATTTCAGCCTTGAATCTACGATGTTCCCTTGTCGTCGTTATTATACGACGACACTAAATATCAGAGACAATAACATCATATGGAAACATCCAGAGAGACCACTCGTGTATACCATAATGCCATCAGGCGTTGGATATCTCCTCAGAAACCGGCCTCAAACCAGCAACTTATTCATATGCTGAATTATCTTGGCTTAATCCGCCGATGGGACAGCATAATGCCACTATAACGGGAAAGGCATATATATTCGCCATCAAGCTATATCCATCAAACCCTAGCAGGTCTAATTACGACACTGTCCCAGCCTCACTTGGGACTATCTTCAGGCCTGCCTTTACTCGCAATTGGGCTATCGAAACCCTTTGTCTTTTTTCTCAAAGCCGAACAGAAACCCGAGTCGGCAACATTAGACGTTAAATTTTATGGCATTAATCTCAGAGCTTGTTCTCTTAGGAGTCCCTGTTCAATTTCTCTTCATATCAAAAACTTTCTAGGCCCTTTCCTACTAGGACGGAGAAAATATAAGTACATAATTGCCACCATATTGCACGAACAAGATCAACAGATAAAATGAACCAGAACGAACCAGACGCCTGATTCCCCAATAGAATTCCCTGTTACGAAGTTTATCAACCATGAAATTAAAGATTCTGTCAATTGTGTTTCGAACAAGAGGGGAACAGAAGGGTTGGCCAAATATACCGATAGCTTGGAAAGAAAGGTTGCCCTGTATATTGGAAATGGAAAGATGCACTGAGCGTTCGATGGTTAGCCGCAAAGACACTTGAAGGCTTTGCCGCCTACTACTTTCGTCACATCTACATCCACCATCTTTCTCACAACCCGCCTCATCCTCGGAGATTTATGTGCTATCCTTCTCACTCGGTTGGCATCCTTTGTGGTCTTTCTATCTAACTCTCACCGTAGATGTTTTGCTCCGCCTAACGTTGAAATCGGAAGTTGGCATGGTCGACCATCACCTCGTTCGCAATAACGCCTCAGCTGTAAGCAATACAATTCGTGGAGTGCGCCTGGTCGAGTACTACAACCCCATGTCCGCAAATGCCACGGCGTTTGGCAAAGAGATGTACGAGCCACCCCAATG
>JAABUR0100005336.1_pt1 | contig 16474 bp, 20 predicted proteins | sample 5560091 | NCBI WGS metagenome assembly JAABUR01 (sample SAMN10711879, study PRJNA513375) | rock metagenome | isolation source: Antarctica rocks | place: Antarctica: Victoria Land, University Valley sud | reverse complement strand
GCTTCAAGATCTCGTCGGGCGACTCCGTCCTAGGGACGCGGTCCGCGTCGCGATCACTGCGCCGGACCATCGTCACGATCCCAACAACAGCCAGCCCGAGGAGGGCCAAGCCAACCAACCCCCACAGCAACAACCACGTCATCATGCCGCCCATCATCCGTCTCTCCTTCACCGTTGGCGTTGACGCTTCTACGATCGTCCCTTGTCGGACGCACCAGTGTCATCTGACGCCCCGGCGCGGAGCCGGTCCAGTTCAGCACGCGCTCGCCACAGCGCAGCGTCCATTGCGACGTCGGGCGACGGCTGCGTCCCCCGATGCGCGCACTGACCCCGGCGCATCGGTCGCAGGCAGAAGAAGTAGGTCAGCGTTAAGGAGGCGACGAGGATCCCTCCTGGTAGAAGCAGGTCAGTCATGCCCGATCAGAGGCCCTCGGAGGAACACGGTGCTCGTCCCTGCTTTGGGCTTGAAGCTGGTCGATCTGCGCCTGCAGGGCGGTAAGTTCAGCCTGCTTTTGGCTGTTGTCCTCGGCGGTGGACGTCTTGCTTCCGCGCATCATCATCCACATCATCGCTCCCATGCCCACGGGACAGGCCAACAGCGCGAGTGCGTACAGAGATTCTGGCATCGTGAACTCCTAGTTGGGTGCTTGTTGGTGACACACCACACTAGATCATTCCGTGGGGGTATCAAGCGCCAGGGCATCAAGTGCAGCGTAAAACAGGGCCACTCGGCCGTCTAAAGTGGACTACCCAGAGGGGGTAGGATCCGGGCAGCGTCTTATGGAAGGTGGATTCATGAGCAGTCAGAAGTCGGCAACCGGACCCGCGGAAGCTTCTCAAGTCATCGCGGCCTCCGATGAGTCCAGCGTCGCGAGCGGTAGGCAGGCCGCGCTCGCCTGTGACACGCGGCCCATGATGGAGCCGGAGCGACAGGCGGAGGTGCTGCTACGGCTGTCAAAAGCGGCCGGCCAGGTTCAGGGAGTGGCCGGGATGGTGCAGGCGGATCGGTACTGTGTCGACGTTCTGAACCAGATCGCGGCCGCCCAGAAAGCACTCGACGGGGTCGCCAGGATCGTCACCCGCAACTACCTGGAGAGATGTGTCACTGACGCCATTACGGGGGGCGATCCCCTCATCTACGACGAGGTGATGCGCGTGCTGGACCGCCGCCGGTGAGCCTGCCTATCAGTCTCCATGCCCGGACGTGGTGACATCGTCATCTTCCCTGACCTGAGCCAGGCTGCTTCGGTGGGTTCTGTCACGAGCCATATCCCGGCCGCGCCCGCGGTGGACCTCACCGATGTGGCTGTGGAGATCGAGCACACCCCGGTCTTGGCGGGGTTGGACTTTACCCTCCAAAGCGGAGAGGTTATCGGGGTCATTGGCGCGAACGGGTCGGGCAAGAGCACGCTGCTCCAGGTGCTCGCCACCCTGCGCAGGCCCCACCGCGGCGGCGGCTCCGTTCTTGGCGCCGACGTGCGCCAGCCTGTGCCCGCAGCGGTGCGAGCACAGATCTGCCTGGTCGCCCACCAGCCAGCGATGTATGCCCAGCTCTCCTTGCAGGAGAACCTACGCTTCGTCGCCGAGCTGTTCGACCGACCGACCAGCGTCGCTGACGAAGCGCTGGTCACTGTGGGGCTCTCGAAGTCAGCGGGGCGTCGGGTCGACCGGTGCTCCCACGGCATGGTGCGGCGCGCGGATCTGGCTCGCGCGCTGATCACCGAGCCGACGCTGCTACTCCTCGACGAGGCACACGCAGGTCTCGATCCCGCGGCCGGCGCACTGGTGGCGCACCTGGTCGCCCTGGTCGTGGGCCGTGGGGGGGCCGCTGTCGTGGTCGCTCACGAGCGTGACCGACTCGATCCCATCGTCGACAGCGTGGTGAGCATCGAGCGGGGACGTGCCCTGCCCGTGAAGCCGGGGTCGGCATGACGGGCCTGGCCGGGCAGACGGTCCTCATCGCGCGAAAGAATCTGCTGCTCGAACTTCGGGACGGTGAGGCTCTGTTGATCACTGCACCGTTCGGCGCGGTGGCGTTGTTGATGATCCCCATCTCCGTCGGTGCCGACATCCCGCTGCTGCGGAGCGTGGGATCTGGCATGTACTGGTCGGTGGTAGTGCTCTTCGGGCTACTGGTGGCGTTGCGCAGGAGCGCCCTCGAGCCTGCCGCCCAATTGTCGACGCTGCGACTGGCAGGTGTTCCCGATGCCGCCAGGCTCCTCGGCGGTGCCATGGCCAGCGCTGCCCTGCTGCTCGGATTCGAGCTAGTGCTTGCCCCGGTTGCGGTGATGCTCTACGACCCGGTTCTGCGTGGGTGGCCCTGGCTGCTGTTGGTGCTGCCGGGGGTTGCGGTGGGGCTGGCGCTGCTCGGGTCGGTTGCCGAAGGACTGGTAGGACCTCACGGTGCGCGTTCCACCCTGGGGCCTCTGCTGTGCGTCCCGCTCGCTCTGCCATTGTTGTTGGGTGCCACACAGACCATGGAGGCCGCCGGGTACGGCCGAGTGCCGTTGCTGTGGCTGGTCCTCATCTTGACCGTCGATCTGGTACTGGTGCTCGCCGTGTTGTTCGTCGGGCAGGCACTGGAGGAGTCCTTGTGACCCAGCGCATCAACAAGCTCGCCGTAGCCACCGCGGTGGTGATGGCGGGCGGGCTCGCGGCCGCGTTCTCGGCCCCGCCGGACCAGTTGCAAGGTGAGCTCCAGCGTCTGATGTACGTCCATGTCCCGGCCGCCTGGCTGGCATATCTGTCGTTCGTGCTCACCCTGGTCGGCAGCGTCGGATGGCTGTGGCGCAAGGAGGTGAAGTACGACCGACTCGCACTTGCCTCAGCCGAGACGGGCGTGTTCTTCACCGGTCTGACGATCCTGCTGGGTGCCGTCTGGGGCAAGCCGGTGTGGGGGGTCTGGTGGACCTGGGACCCGCGCCTGGTCACCACGGCGCTGATGTTCTTCATCTACATGGGGTACTTGGGCCTGCGTCGGGTGACGATCGACCGGACCGACCGCGCCACGCGGGCTGCGGTGTTCGGCGTGGTGGCGTTCGTGCAGGTACCGATCGTGCACTTCTCGGTGCTGTGGTGGCGCACCCTGCACCAGCCGCCCACCGTGCTGCGGCCCGGGGACCCGACGATCGACCACACGATGCTGGCGGCGCTGCTGCTCAACCTGGTTGGTTTCACACTCCTCGGTGCGCTCATGCTGAGAGCCCGGGTGCGCCTAGCCGCCACCGAGGACGCGCTCGAGGACGCGCTCTCGAGCGCTGACCGCACCCTCGCCGGGCAGTCCATCGACGAACCAGAACTGAACGGGCGAGACACACATGTCTGAGTGGGCGTGGGTCTTCCTCGGCTATGCGATCACCTTCGCGATGATCTCCGGATACCTGGTGTCCTTGCGACTGCGGCAGTCACGGGCGCGTCATCGGTTCGAGGACGTGCGATGAGATACCGAGCGTTGGCGATCCCTCTGGTCGGCGTGATTCTGGCGTTGGGGGGTTTCCTGACGTACGGCAACCTCAACAACAACCTGGTCTACTACCTGACCCCCACGGAAGCTGTCTCGCAGAAGTCTTCCTTCACCGACGGGCAACGGTTCCGGCTCGGAGGTCTGGTAGAGAAAGGCAGCGTGGTGCGTACGAAGCATGGCGCACGCTTTCAGGTCGAAGACGCTGAAGCACGAGTGCCGGTGATCTTCACCGGGGCGCCGTCACAGCTATTCGGCGGTGGCATCGGCGTGGTGGTCGAAGGGACCTGGCGAGGTAGCACCTTCGTGTCCGACACGATGATGGTCAAGCACGACTCGCAGTACAAACCGCCAGCAGAGACGGGCCCAGCCATGAGGGACACAGCCAAGACGACCTACGACAACCGGCAGGTGTCCGGGTGACCGCGGCGGCGGGTTGGACCGGGGCGATGCTTGGGCTGGTGAGTTCGCTGGGTCTCATGGTCCAGGCCTTCCGCACCCAACACCGACCAGGTGCCGCCAGTCGCAAACAACTGGTTCTGGCCGTGACGGGAGTGGTCGGCGGAGCGGTCATCGCGATGGCATCACTCGAGGTCGCGCTGCTCACCGACGACTTCTCGGTCTCCTACGTGGCGGAGACCTCGGCGCGGGCGACACCGCTGCTGTTCAAGATCACGACCGCCTGGTCCGCGCTGGAGGGCAGCATCGTGTTGTGGGTGCTGGTGCTTGCCGGCTACCTGGCGGCGACCATGCGACAGGTGCGCAGCGTGGAGGACCGACTCGGCACCGGCGCACTGGCCGTGATGGGTCTGGTGAGTGCCTTCTTCTTCGGTCTCATCACCACGGTGGCCAACCCGTTCGGCATCATCGCCAACCCACCATTGGACGGACCCGGTCCGAACCCCATCCTGCAAAACCACCTGATGATCGTCATCCACCCGCCGATGCTGTACCTCGGGTTCGTCGGGTTCACCGTTCCCTTCGCGTTCGCGATGTCGGCGATGCTCTCCAAGGATGCCGGGACCGGTTGGCTTCGTCGGACCAGGCGTGCCAACCTCGTCGCCTGGGTCTTCCTCACCGGTGGCCTGGTGATGGGTGCCTGGTGGTCGTATGAGGTGCTCGGCTGGGGCGGGTTCTGGGCCTGGGACCCAGTCGAGAATGCGGCACTCCTCCCCTGGCTGGTGGCCACCGCGCTCATCCACTCCTCCGTGGTGCAACTCAAGCGCGGAATGCTGCAAGCCTGGAACTTCGTGCTCGTCATCGGCACCTTTGCGCTGACCATCCTGGGCACCTTCCTGACCCGGTCATCTGTGATTTCCTCGGTGCACAGCTTCAGCCAGTCACCCATCGGCCCCCCGTTGCTGGGTTTCTTCGTGGTCGTCGTCGGCGGTGGGTTCGTGCTCTTCGCACTCAGGGGAGAGACATTGGCCTCCGGTCGTCGCCCGGAGTCGTTGGCGAGCCGCGAGGGCGCATTCCTCGTCAACAACGTGCTGCTCACCCTGTTTGCGTTCGTCGTGCTCCTCGGCACCCTCTATCCGATCTTCGTCGAGGCGTTCACCGGCTCCCAGGTCTCGGTGGGTCGACCGTTCTTCGACCGGCTGGCCGTCCCGTTGTCATTCGGGCTGCTCCTCGCGATGGGCCTCGGACCGTTCACGCCGTACCGCAGAGCCAGCGGGGACGTCATGTGGCAGCGACTGAAGGTGCCACTGCTGGTCGCCAGCACTGTCGCGGCTGGGGTCGTGCTCAGCGGAATCCGGTCGGTCAGTGTCGTCGCTGTCCTCTTCCTCGGCGCCGGCATCGCGGCCGGGACTGTCCGCGAGCTCATCGCGACCACTCCGGCCCTGCGGCCGCGTCCGGTGATGCGGATGCTGCGCACCAATCGCGGTTATTGGGGTGGACAGCTCGCCCATCTCGGGTTGGTCGTCGTCGCGATCGCGATCACGGTGTCGGGCAACTTGTCCGACCGCAGCAGCATGACGCTCGAGCGTGGGGAGTCGGTGAAGACGATGGGGTACACGGTCACGTTCGAGGGTCTCCGCAACTACGAGGCGTCCGACCGTATCGCGCGTGGCGCCCGGGTGGTGTTCCGCAAGAACGGTCGCGTCGTGCACCTGGCCGAGCCGCGCCTGACCAAGTACGACAACCAGACACAGGCAGTGGGAACCCCTGCGGTGTGGACCACGCCTTCGCGAGACGTCTACGTCGCCCTCTCCAGCCTTAGCACGGACCGGATCGGGTTGAACATCTACCGCTATCCGCTCATGTGGACTCTGTGGTCCGGAGGCATCATGGTGATGGTCGGCGGACTCTGGGCCCTGGGACGACGACCCCGGACCCTTCGGCCTGGGACGCCCGCTGTTCCGGAGGGCGTCGACCGCGAACCCATGAAAGCCTCCTCCGATGCGTGAGGGGATGTCCCGATGGGGACCGCTCGCGCTGATCGTGCTGCTGCTCGCCGTGGTGGTCATCGGGCTCGGTACGGCGCGTTCCGCACCGAACGACCGCGCCGAGGCAGTGGAGCAGCAGCTGAGATGCCCCGTGTGCAAGAGCGTGTCCATCGCCGAGTCGCCCTCGGAGACCGCGGGTCAGATGCGCCGCATCGTCGCCGACCAGGTCGCCGCAGGGCGCAGCGACGAAGAGATCATCACCTACTTCCAGAGCCGCTATGGGCAATGGGTGCTGCAGGACCCCCCGGTGCGGGGACTGACGCTGTGGCTGTGGTTGCTGGTGGCACTGGCGGTTGCCGGTAGCGTCGCGGTACTGGCCGTGAGGGCACGCGACGCCCAGCCCCCGGTGCCACCGCTGGCGGAGACGGACAAGGAAGCGGTGTCAGCCGCAATCGAGGACTTCCGGCTCAGGAGCGCGGGGGACGATGAGCCGTGAGCGAACCGATGGTTGACCTAGAGCAGCGTCGAGACCAAGCTCTGCGGGACCTCCTCGACGTCGAGCAGCAATTGCAGCAGGGCGAGCTCACACCCGGGGCCGCGGCGGATCTGCGACACCGCTACGAGGTTGAGGCAGCGACGGCCATCTCTGCGATAGCGGCCCGGTCCAAGGTCGGCGATGGAGCGCAGGACGCCACCCCCGGCTCCTCAACGACCGCTGCTCGCCCACGCAGACCCACGGGCAGGCTGATCCTGTACGCCGTCGGCATCGCCGCATCGGTAGCCGTCGCGGTCATGGTTCCCACCTTCGTGGTCAACAGACCACCGGCCGGGTTGGTCACCGGCATCGAGGTCACCCAGCAGGACCAGGCCTCGCCGAACGAGACCCCGTCAGCACCTCGCGACCTCGCATCGGTCAGCGACGCGGAGATGGAACGGATCGTCGAGGCGAACCCGGACGTCATCGGCATGCGGCTCGCACTCGCTGGACGGTACGCCGCCAAGGGCCGCATCGACCTAGCTGTCGTGCACTACACGAAGGTTCTGGAGCAGGAACCCGCCAATCCCGAGGCCCAGGCGCACCTGGGCTGGTTGATGTTGCAGGTCGACCGCCCGCAAGAAGCAGCCCGTCTCGTCGACCAGGCGCTGCGCACCGACCCAACCTTGCTCGACGCGCTCTGGTTCCGGGCCAACATCAGGCTCTACGGCCTTGGCGACGCGGCCGGCGCGGTGGCCGCGCTGGACACGATGCGTGCCCGACCAGATCTCACACCTACCGTCCGGGACCAGGTCGAGAAGCTCAGGTCCACCGCACTGAACGCAGCCAAGGGTGGACGATGAGCAGGACAGACGAGTCCGCAACTACCCCCCAGATGACACAGGAGCCCGGGGAACCGAAGAAGCGCGGCCTGCGCTGGCTACGCGTGCCAGCGATCGTCGCCGTGATCATGACCATTGGTGTGGCGGCCATCTTCGGATCCAGGTTGAACCGGGACCCGAACCTCGTGACGACACCCCTGATCGGTCAACCAGCACCAACCCGGACAGTGCCCCTGTTGGAAGCCGATGGCACTTTGTCACTCGCAGATCTGCGGGGCCGGATCGTTGTCGTCAACTTCTGGGCCTCGTGGTGCGTGGCCTGCCGGGAGGAGCATCCGGCCCTCACAGCCGCGGCCTCGGCATACCGCAAGGCGGGTGTCACGTTCGTGGGCGTGAACTATCAGGATCGAAACGCGTCCGCGGTCGCGTTCCTCGACGAGCTCGGGCGCGGCGACAGCTACCGGTACGTGGCCGACCCGCGGTCACGGTTGGCCATCGACTTCGGCGTGTTCGGCGTTCCTGAGACGTTCTTCGTGGACCGCCAAGGCACAATCGTGGCCAAGGTCACCGGTGCATCGACCCTGCCGCTACTCTCGCGCGTCCTGGACGACATCATCGCCGACCGCAAACCCGAGGCCAACTCCACCACTGGTCCCGGTCCCGACCAGCCAGCGCCGACACCCTGATTTCTCAGATGGGCGGCCACCCCAGCTGCGCGTAGAAGCTCAGCATCCAGCTCATCAGCACCGTCCACTGCCCACTCATCACCGCGACACCCATCACCGCGAGTACCAGCCCGCCGAAGATCTCGACCTGGCGGCCATGTCGGCGAAGCCACGTCAGGCGCCCACGGCCGTGCGCCACGGCCGAGGCGAGAAACAGGAACGGCAGGCCGAGCCCCAACGAGTAGGCACCCAGCAGCACGGCACCCTGCACCATCGTGGTGGTGCTCGCCGCCGTGACCAGCACCCCGGCAAGCACGGGACCAACACACGGCGTCCAACCGAAGGCGAACGCCGCCCCCAGCGGGAAGGCGGCCCGCGGACCCTGCCCGATCTTCGAGAGGTCATAGCGCAACTGTCGCTGCAGGAGCGGCACGCGCAGAACACCGGCGGTGACAAGACCCATCGCCACGATGAACGCGCCCCCGACGAGATTCAACGTTCGGGCGCTCTGTGCAAGCGCCAGACCCACGCTCGAGGCCGTGACACCCAGCGCGACGAACACGAACGAGAAGCCCAACACGAACAGCGAAGCGCCGATCATGACCCTCGCCCTCGCACGCGGCAGAGACCGGATGCTGGAACCCGACATCCCAGAGACGAAGGAGACATAGCCCGGCAGCAGCGGCAGCGTGCACGGCGCCGTGAACGAGACCAGCCCCGCTACCAGCGCCAGCGCTGCGTAGGCAAAGAGCTCCATGCCGGTTCCCCATCAGTCGCCTGGGTTACATCCCAACCAGCGACACACGGGGCCGCCTCTATCCATCATGTCAGGAGCTAACAGCACCGGATTCGCCGGTTCGGGTCGCGTCGCAAGCAAGCACGGACCGGGCGTTTCCGTGCGGTTCACCGAAGGCCAAGACGTCGGAGACCCTCTCGCGATTGCCATCGACCGACGAGGCCCGTCCGCTCGGGTCAGCAGGACCCGGAAGGCGTCACTGCAGGCTGCCGCTGTGGGGGTATCAACAGGCGAGGACCCTGGACCCCGTCGTTTCCGGCGGTTGGACCGTCTACCCTATGGGGGTAGCACGATGGAGAATAGCCGAGGAGGGGGCAACGGTGACTGCGCGACAGCGATCAAGGCCCTCGCAGATCGAGATAGCGACGGCGGCGAGAACGACGCGCCTACGCGCGCCTCGGTCGCGGCACCAGTGGTGGGCGGAGACCTGCACACCATCCTGGCGCGCGACGGCGAGTTGTACGTCGGAGGCCATGCCCGGTCCGCGGTCTCTCGCGATAACGGCAAGACCTGGCAGAACATCGCCTCACTCGAGGGCGCCGACGCCATGGGCTGGGCTGCCTCCGGAGGCGACCTGCTCGCCGGCGGGCACCCGGGGCTCTACCAGTCAACCGACGGGTCCACGTTCGAGAAGCTCACCGGGGCCGCCGCCGTACCCGACGTCCACGCACTCGGTGGCGCAGGCAACGTCCTCTACCTGGCCTCCCCCCAACGGGGCGTCATAGCCTCTACGGACGGTGGAAAAACCTGGGAGCCGCGTATCACGCAGGCGGGGCAGTCGTTCATGGGCACTATCCTGGTCGATCCGAGCGACACCGACCGGTTGATCGCCCCGGACATGGCCGGCGCCCTGGCGACCAGCAGCGACGGGGGTCTCAACTGGCAGCCGCTCGGCGGCCCGATGGGCGCAATGGCTGCCGCCTGGAACCCGGCGAACACCGACGAGCTCATCGTCACCGGGATGCAGGGTGCCGAACGCAGCACGGACGCCGGCGCCACCTGGGAACCAGTTGAGCTTCCCTCCGGGACCAGCGCAGTGACCTACACCCCCGACGGGAAGACCATCTATGCAGCAGCCCTGTCCGGTGAACGTGCCATCGTTCACCGCAGTAACGACAGCGGTAAGACCTGGACGCCGACTTCGTGACTGGACCCACCCCGCCATCGCGAGGCCGTCACCGCGGACTGGTGATTCTCCTCGCGGGCCTGGTGGCGATCGCGTCACTGGCCTCGTCCTGCTCATGTCGATCCCCCAGGACAAGGCAAGGCCCGAGATGATCACCGATTCGTCAAACGCGACGGCACCACGACCCGTACAGACCGCGCCTCCGGTCGCGGCATCACGAGTCCACCAAGCGCTTCACGACCTGGGACGGATCTGCAAGCCCAACGACACCACCGACCAGACATCCCGGGCGCGGCAACCCGTCGCCGTCGTCCTGGACTTCGCCCGTCGCTACCCGGCGGTGAGCTTCCGCGTCCACCCAGCCGGCGCCGACGGCGACCAGCACCATCATGTCCAGGGTACGGGCACGGAACCGCCCGCCAGGCGCCGTCGAAGACCATCCAGGCCGAGTACAAGACCACCGGCAGAGACAGGAGGAAGCTGAAGACGTCGTGGCGCAGCCCGAAGGGCGCGGCGGCATGGAACCCGAGCACCTCTCGGCCGACCGGCCGACCACAACCCGGTCGGAATCGAGACACGCGGCGAGCTCGACGGCACCGCAGGAGCCAGCTGGTGCTCATCGTAGGTTTGTTGGCGCTCGTGGTCCGTCGGCGTTCGTGGGGATCACGGTCCCATTCCCGGTAGGGGAAGGCTCGAGCATCGGCTCACACACATGGTTCAGGACCGACTGACCGGCCGTGGCAGCCGCAGTCACGGACCCAGCTACGCAATAGGGTCAGGTCGGAGCGGGCCGGGTCGTAGGTCACTGTCGCGGTTTGGGAGACCGGGTTGGCGTCCACGCTCAGAACCCCGGGGCGGCGCCCGAGGACGGTTTCGGCGACGTTCTTGCTGGTGGCCCACTGGACGCCCGAGACCTCCAGCACCGCTGTTGCAGGATCCGGAGCGTCCTCCTGCTGTGAGTGATGATGCTCCTGCCGGTGCTGATCGTGCTGGCTCATCTCAGCTTTCTGGTGGTGGTGGGTCGAATCCCCACGCCTTCCTCGCGATCTCAGGTCTTGACGCGGGAGTCGGCCGACTCCGGCGCCGTCCCCACGTCATCCGTGGTGGCTGCGCCCTGGTCGCCGGAGGTGGTAGAGACTGCCTGGAAGTGACGCAACCGGAGGCTGTTGCTGACCACGAACACCGAGGAGAACGCCATTGCGGCACCGGCGATGAGCGGGTTCAGCAGACCGAGGGCGGCCAGTGGGAGGGCGGCGACGTTATATGCGAACGCCCAGAACAGGTTCCCCTTGATGGTGCCAAGGGTCCGTCGGGATAGTCGGATGGCGTCGACGGCGGCGCGCAGGTCACCGCGCACCAGCGTGAGGTCACTGGCCTCGATGGCGACATCAGTGCCGGTTCCCATGCTGATGCCAAGGTCGGAGGCGGCAAGCGCCGCGGCGTCGTTCGTGCCGTCCCCGGTCATGGCGACCACCCTGCCCTGCTCCTGGAGCCTGCGGATCACCATGACCTTGTCGGCCGGCAGCACTCCCGCGATCACTTCCTCGATACCCACCTCGGCCGCGACAGCACGCGCGGCGCGTTCGTTGTCACCGGTAAGCAGGACCGGTCGCAACCCAAGCTGCCTCAGCTCCGCGACTGCCTGCCTGCTCGTCGGCTTCACGGTGTCCGAGACAACCACGACACCACGTGCGACGCCATCCCAGCCGACCGCGACCGCCGTCCGACCCTGCGTCTCCGCCGCAGCCACACTGGCGGTGAGCGTGTCGTCGAGGCGCTGGCCCCACTCCGCAGCCAACCAGCCAGGACGCCCGGCGACGACCGCGTGACCGGCCACGATGCCGGACACGCCCAGACCAGCGGTCGAATTGAACTCCTCGACTGGAGGCAACCAGGTACCGCCACGCTCGGCCGCTCCAACCGCGATGGCCTGCCCGATCGGGTGCTCCGAGGCGTGCTCGACCGCACCGGCAAGCCGCACCAGGTCGGTCATGTCGACGCCGTCGGCAGCGACGACATCGACGAGCCGCATCCGCCCGGTGGTCACCGTGCCGGTCTTGTCGAGAACGATCGTGTCCACGACCCGCGTCGACTCCAGCACCTCGGGGCCCTTGATCAAGATGCCGAGCTGTGCGCCCCGGCCGGTGCCTACCAGGAGCGCGGTCGGGGTGGCCAGGCCCAACGCGCAGGGGCAGGCGATGATCAAGACCGCGACGGCGGCGGTGAACGCCGCCGTGACGCTGTGGCCGGTCAGCAGCCATCCTGCAAGGGTAAGCAACGACAAGGCGATGACGACGGGGACGAAGATGCCCGAAACCCGGTCGGCGAGCCGCTGCACCTGGGCCTTCCCGTTCTGAGCGTCCTCGACGAGCCGGGCCATCTGGGCCAGCTGCGTGTCGGCGCCTACTCGGCTGGCGCGCACCAGTAGCCGGCCGCCGGCGTTGACGGTCGCGCCGACGACGGTGTCACCTGGGCCGACCTCGACCGGGACTGGTTCCCCGGTAAGCATGGACGCGTCGACCGCGGAGGTCCCGGACTCGACGATGCCGTCGGTGGCGACTTTCTCCCCCGGACGTACCACGAACACGTCTCCGACCGAGAGCTCGCTGACCGAGATGTACACCTCGTTCGTGCCAGAGGTTCCGTCGCGGAGAACGGCGACATCCTTGGCGCCCATATCCAGAAGCGCCCGCAGCGCGGCACCCGACTGGCGCTTCGCCCGTGCCTCGAAGTAGCGTCCCGCGAGGATGAACGTCGTCACCGCGGAGGCGACCTCAAGGTAGAGGTGCGGTTGGTCGCCTCCGGAAGACGGAAACAAGTCGAAGGTCATCCGCATCCCGGTCATCCCGGCGTCGGTGAAGAACAGGGCCCACAGCGACCACAGGTACGCGGCGAAGACGCCCACGGAGATCAGCGTGTCCATCGTGGCGGCGCCGTGTCGGGCGTTGGCGAACGCGGCCCGGTGAAAGGGCAACGCTCCCCACACCACCACCGGTGATGCAAGGGTGAGCGCCAGCCACTGCCAGTTGTCGAACTGGAAGACCGGGACCATCGAGACCAGCAAGACCGGGACGGTGAGGAGTCCTGACACCGCCAGCCGTTGCCACCAGCCGGCGGCTTCTCGGTCCTTGGTTCGCTGCCCGGCGTCGTCTGACTCAGGGCCCTGCGCGCCCGCCGGAGCAAGGAAGGCGGCGGTGTAGCCGGTCGCCTCGACGGAGGCGACCAGGTCCTCGGGAGTCACCGCACCGGTATAGGTCACCTTCGCCTTCTCAGTGGCGTAGTTAACCGACGCGGTCACCCCGTCGAGCTTGTTCAGCTTCTTCTCGATCCGGGCGGCACACGATGCGCAGGTCATCCCGCCGATGGTCAGCTCAACGTCGTTTGGCGTACCGCCGGGAACGGCCGACTGCCCGTTCGTGTGCTGGGTCATGACTTCATCTCCTCGAACCCGGTTTGTGGAGCTCGGAGCTCGTTGGTCGTGGCTTATGCATCCGGCTGGCTACTGGGCCAGCTGGTAGTCGCCGGCCTCGTCGAGGGCTGCGGCGACGCTGGCCTCGTCCAACGGGTCCTGGCTGGTGACGGTCACGGTGGACGTGCCGCCGGCGACGAGGCCGACGTTCACGTCCGTGACGCCCTCGAGTCCTTCGATTTCGCTGGTGACGGCGCTTGCGCAGTGTCCGCAGGTCATGCCGTTCACTGAGTAGGTCTGGGTGCTCATCTGTGTCTCCTTCGGATGGCTTAGGAACGGACGAGGCGGGCGATGGCCTCGGATGCCTCGGTGACCTTCTCCTCGGCCTCAACGCCACCGACACGCACTGCATCGGTGACGCAGTGCCGAAGGTGCTCGTCGAGCAGCGACAGGGCCACCGTCTCCAGAGCCTTCGTGGCGGCGGAGACCTGCGTAAGGATGTCGATGCAGTAGGTGTCTTCTTCGACCATCCGCTGCAGACCTCGGATCTGGCCCTCGATCCTCCTGAGGCGGTTGACATACGCCCGCTTCTCTGTGATGTAACCGGGCGTCGTGTGGGTCACCGCGGGTTCTCTCCTGCTCTACCCCTGGGGGGCATCGACTCCCAACTATACCCCACCACCGTATCCATGCAAGAGCCGACCTCACGCCCTCGAGGTAAGTCGCTGACCCCCACATGTGCTCGACGCCAGATAAGCGCACCCCGGAAACGATAAGGACCAAGGCTCTCGGCCTCCCTCCTCAAGCCAAGTACGCGAGGACGGACGCCATGCCAAGCTCTTGGTGATAGAGGTTGTGGCAGTGCAACAGCCAGGAGCCGGGATTGTCTGCCTGCAGGTCGACTGCGAGGGACTGCATAGGTAGGACGTTGACCGTGTCCTTGCGAACGCCTCGTTGTGACCCTCCGACCACGGCGAACGTGTGCCCGTGCAGGTGCATGGGGTGGAACATCATGGTCTCGTTGCGCATGGTTAGGCGCACCCGCTCGCCTGCCCTCATCAGCAGAGGGTCGTTGTCGCCGTACGCGGCTCCGTTGAGGTACCACTGTCGACCGCCGTCGACCATGGCCATGGAGAGTTCCAGCTCGCGCTCTGGTGTTCGTGACCGCAGCGCCGCCTCCTCCACCGGCTCCAGGTCGTCATATGCCAGCAGTCGCTTGGACAGCTCCACGGGTCGCGCGTCAGCGGCGGGCGTGGGTCCGGCACCGGTCCGAAGGACGGCCGCGCCGACGGAGTCAGGCTTCCCCTCTGGTGCTGCCACAATTGCGAATGCGCCGTCGGCGGCGGTGACCACGACATCGAAGCGTTCACCCATGCCCAGGATCAAGCTGTCGACCTCGACGGGTTGGACGGCGTACCCGTCCGCGTGGGTAACCAGCAAGCGGTGGCCACCGATCGCGAAGCGATAGGCGGTGTCGGAACCGGCGTTGATGAGCCGAAATCGGATGCGCTGGCCTGGTAACGCGTGAACCGTCACCGGAGACTGGGGGAGCCGGCCGTTGATCACGTGAGTCGGATAGGCGACATCCCCGGTGTCTTTGCCCAGCGGCTGCCTGTCGGAGGTCATGGAGCCCATGTCGCCCATGTCCATGCCACCACCCATGTTCATGCCTTCGGCACTAAGCCGATCCAGCACAGCGCTCGGAGAGTCCCCGAGCCCGTCGATCCAGTCATCGAGTATCAACACGGCTTCGACGTCATAGTTCCCACGGTCAGCCGGGTCGTCGACGATCAGCGCCCCCTGCAAAGCCATGTCGAGCTGTACCCCCACGTGGGGGTGGTACCAGTACGTCCCGCTGTGCGGGACGACGAAGGAGTAGTCAAAGGTCCCTCCGGCAGGCACGGCGTTCATCGTCACGTTGGGCACACCATCCATGTCGTTGCGGAGCCCGATCCCATGCCAGTGCACGGTCGTCGTGTCCGAAAGGTCGTTGACCAAATGGACCCGTAGTTCGTCGCCGGGGCGAACTCTGATCTGCGGGCCAGGCACGCTGTCATTGAAGGCCCAGGTCTGCACCGTCTTTCCGCCAAGGTCGACGGTGGTCGGGGAGGCGCGCAGGGTCTGCCGCACAACCCGGCCAGACTTGTACCGCGCCGCTTCCGTCGCCTCCACGATGGGTGCGTGGGGCCCCACGACTGGCGGCGGGGTCGGCGCCGCGTCTTTTCCCAACCGACGGACACCTGCAGCTCCACCGCCCACGACCACCGCACCGGCCGCCCCGAGCATCAGGAACTTTCGACGATCCAGACGCTGTGGGTGACCTTCGTCTGACGACGACGGCGGGGCCGGCGATGACGGCATTTCTTGCTCTCCTCGACGATGTCAGGATGGGTGTCGGCGTGCGGCCGAGATGGGTCATACGGACCCGCCGCGAAGTCAGGGGATGCGTCTCTTCACCCAACGTTGGCGGCAGTCGGTGTGTCTTATCGCCAACGGCCGCCGCAAGTCCGCATTAAAGCCCGCACTAGAGCAGATCCCGCGACTACTACTACCCATGCTAGTAGGAAATCGCTCGTACCCAAGGGGATGATTTGGCGGGCGTCTCGGTTGCTCGTGACTACCTTGGGTGGCGAGCCCCCCGGTGAGGTCGGCCACGGTCGGAGCAAGCAGCCGCCTCGGTATTGGGTGCGCCGAAGTCACCGACGGTACGCGAGGCCCTCGTCGGCGCGCTGCTCGCACCTGCCGGCCGAACTGACGTCATACCGACGCGTGTGAACCCACAATCGTGGCGGGGGGCTCGTACATTGCACATAGCAAGGGGCGAGTTGTGGCACACGCCGGTCTTTTTGCCTATGCTGGCCGGCCTAACTGCACAGCCGAGCGCGGGACGCCGAATCCTGCCCGCCCGCGCCCGCGCCCCTGACACTCTCTTCACGGAACATCTCGTCGGGCAGGAGTGGGGAACCCACACACATGGCGGCGCTGTGCGATCACTTGGTCGTCACAGAGTCGCTTGGGGTGAAGCCGCACCAGCGACAGGGCACCTTCTCGCCCGAACCCGACAGCTAACCTCACAGGCGCCGAGAAGGAGACTCGTATGTCTGCCACACCCCTGTGGCGGCGCCTGATCGCGCTGCCAATCCTCCTCTGCCTCGCCGTCGCCGGCCTGCTAACGCTGACCGCCACCGACTTCGCCTATGAGCAATGATCGGAACCTGTGGATGGCCCTCGGCCGGGTGACGTGAAGGAGCGCACCTTCCCGAGGATGATCTGAAATCCGATGGTCTGATCAGGGCCGGCGTTGGAGCGCTGGT
>JAABUR0100005334.1_pt1 | contig 16478 bp, 18 predicted proteins | sample 5560091 | NCBI WGS metagenome assembly JAABUR01 (sample SAMN10711879, study PRJNA513375) | rock metagenome | isolation source: Antarctica rocks | place: Antarctica: Victoria Land, University Valley sud | reverse complement strand
ACTGCCGATCGAGTTCCCCGGCCAACCGGAGAGGCATTTGGTGCACGAGACCAACTACCAGGCCCTCTACGTGCAGGGACGCGGTGAATTGCGACGGGAGCTGGCCCGGGCGCTGCGGACCGGGCGGGCCCGACGGAAGCCGCACCGCCGCACCGCCGCGGCGACGCCCGCCGCCAGGGCAACATCGTCGACCCATCGGTGATGATCAGCGAGCGTCCCGCCGAGGCCAACGACCGCGCAGTCCCAGGCCATTGGGAGGGCGATTTAATAACCGGGGAGGGCAACCGGTCAGCGATCGGCACCCTGGTGGAACGCTCCACTCGGTACGTGATGCTGCTGCACCTGCCGATCGACCATACCGCCGAAGCGGTCCGTGATGCCCTGACCAGGACGGTGCTGACTTTGCCGGCGCACCTGCGCCGGTCGTTGACCTGGGATCAGGGTAAGGAGATGTCCCAGCACCGCCGGTTCACCATCGACACCGACGTCCCGGTGTATTTCTGCGACCCGCACAGCCCCTGGCAACGGGGGTCCAACGAGAACACGAATGGCTTGCTTCGGCAGTACTTCCCGAAGAGTACCGACCTGCGGGTATACACCCCCGAAGACCTACTCGCTGCGGCCACGCAGCTCAACAGCCGACCACGGAAAACCCTTAATTGGGAGACCCCGGCGCAACGCCTCGATATGCTCCTGAATGTCAGCAAATAACCGCAGTGTTGCGACGACAGCTAGAAACCGCTCCAAATTGTTTGTCCGTCTGCGAGTGCCCAAGATGCACGCGGACCTCATCCTCAGGCCATGGAGGGGGTGGCCGGCAAGCCCCGCTTGCAGAAGCGGTTACGACGGTAGTTGTGTTGTGTCATAGAGCTTTTCTGTCGATCGCCGGTGCAAGACCATCAAGCGGCTGCGGCCCATCGGCACCAGAGAGGTCTGTCCACAGGGCGCGGAAGATTTCCCGCGCTGGCACACAGGCCGGACAGATAATTTGGCGAATGTGGGCCAGTTAATTGGTTCTGGCTCAAGTTTCGTGAAGCTGATGGGCTGCTGATCGCGGCGAAGATCAACGTCCAGCTCCTGCGGTGGGTGGTTGCCGGAGGCCGTTTTGACCGGTGTCGCAGATGCGCCGCACGCCGCGTTCGGGTGCCTGGGTCGGCTGTGCCCCGGGGACAGCAGACGCAACGCCTCGCCCGTTGAACGGCGGAGAACGCGCAGCCACCGGGACGCTCGTTCTGCGGACAGTGTCGGCCCTGGGCATGTTGGGCGACTTTTCGGTCGTCGTCATTGTCGCCGCCGGAGCAGTGGCTGGTCAGGCTGCGCGGCGCGCCCTGACGTGGCCATCACCGCCGATGACAATTGGTGGTCGCGGCGTTCAGGACAGCAGTATCAGTTTCCGCAGCAGGTCCGGCTTCGCGCGTCCGAACAGCTGCATCTTGCGGGCCTTAATCTTGTTGACGGTGCCCTCCACCGCGCCGGAGTTGTAGGGCAGGGTCAGCCCGGCGGTCACGGCCTCGAGGTCACGCCGGAGCCCGCGGGTGAACGAGCGCATCGCCGGTAGGTCGTGATCGACCGCGGCCATCCACACGGTCAGTGAGTCCTTATCGCCGGAAAGGTCCTTGATCATCCGGGCAAAGCCGGCCACATGCCTGACGGCGGCGTTGATCTCGGGGCATCGGGCCAGGATCGCTCTCAGATGCGCCTCGTCGACGGGGTCCAGATGGCCGGGCAGGCCGGTGTTCTATCCGGTGACTTGCCGCACCGCTGGCGGCCGGTTCCGCAGCACCTGGGTGAGGTTGGCCGCGTCGCTACGGCGCAGCGGCTTCAGATATCGCTCGAGGGTGTTGTAGCTGCCGTTGTAGCCCTGCTTGGCGATCTCGGCGTGCAGCGCAGTCGCATTTCGTGCACCGGCCATGAGCCGTTCCTGCAGGTAAGGCTTGAACGGGTCGAGTTTGCTGGTCCGCACGCCACCGGCGATCAACTGCTCGACGCTGTCGGCCTGCAGGTAGCGGCGTACGGTCTTGAGGTCCAGCTCGAGCCGGCGGGCGATCATCGGCATCGACAGGCCCTGTGCCCCAAGGGCGTGAATTTCTAAGAACCGCCAGCGGGTGCGGTCGGACCGTGTGGTGTGCAGCTGATCCAGCTTTGCCAGCCCGGCCGGCTCGCCGGACCACTGCTCGCCCTCATCCCGAGGGGCCGACACCGGTGCCGGCTCGACCAGGCAGGTGTGGTGAGCGGCGACCAGCTTGTTCACGTGCTGGCACAGGTTGTCCCACATGTGCCACCTGTCAGCGACCTGCACAGCCGCCGGTGCGCCGTCACGGGCGCCGTCGGCGTAACCGCCGGCGCGGTCCCGGCAGATCACCTGGACACCAGGATGGGCACGGAGCCAGTCGGCGAAGTCCCCGGCATCCCTGCCGTCCAGGACATCCATCGGCCGATTCCCCTCGCTCAGGTCGACCAGCACCGTCCCGTAATTTCGTCCACGACGCACGGCGAATTCATCGACACCCAGCACCGGCACCGCCCCGACCGGCGGGTCCGGCAAGTGGCGGACCAGGCGCAGCAACGTGGAGCGGCTGATCGGCATACCCAGTGCGGTCGCCAACCTCGACCCGGCCCTCCCGGCCAAAGCGAGCGCGATGGATACCAGGGCCTCCTGCAGGCCGGCGCTGAGCTGCCCGTAACGCTCGGTCAGACCTGGAACCTGCTCGACGAACGTGCAGGAGCTGCAGTCATCCTGGTCGCAGAAAAACCGGCGCACCCTGAGCCACAGCACCGTCTGCTGACCGGCGACCGGCAGCTCCCCCAAGCGGCGGCGATAGCTGCTGTGCACCCGCCTGGACACCCGCCCGCACCGGACGCAGCGCGCTGCCCGTGCCCGCGGATGCGCGGAGATCCGCACCACCCCGTCGACCCTGCAGATGTCGTCGACCACCACCGGCGACAGCTGCGGAAGCAGAACCCGGCAACAACGGCAGTCAACAGCCATACTTCCAGGTCATCACAATCCTGGCCCGGGCGCCGCCCACCTGCAACGACCGGTAACCCCGCCATGCCAACGAGCGGGAACGCTCGTCGCCCGACCGAGTGTCGATCTTTGCCGCGATCCACCATCCGCCAGCTTCACGAAACTTGAGCCAGAACCAACTAATTTGGCACTTCACACCCCAGCGCTCTCACCTAGCTGAATAGCTACTAATACTCCTATAATCGCGGTCCGACCCAGCCTGTGGACTCCTCGGAGTCCTTAACGCTTTCGCGAAGCCAACGATCGTATCTAAATTGGCCCCCACGCAAACGATCGCAATCCCGACCGGATAAGCTTTGGCCATTGCGCAGCAACAGCAAACCGCGATCCTCCAATGCCGCCTGAACAACCGAGAGCACTCTCTACCCCGATTTTCGGCTACTTGAGTTACATACGGACCAATCAAACTACCAACTAGAGCACCAACGAGCCACCCTGTGCTGCTGCTAGCCGAAGCGCAGTAGAGGGCAAAGAGAATCGCGACGTCAGAATACCTATCAAGCACCGAGTCCAGTATGGCACCAACCGCAGTCGCCTTACCACTCCAACGCGCCACCGTTCCGTCACAGCAATCTAGGACAACTCCAAGCTGTATGGCACACACCCCCACGACCGTACCTGCAGACCCGCCAAGCGCAACAATACAAGCGCCTCCAATCGTCAGGGTGAAGCTCGATCCTGTTATCCAATTCGGGTGGACCCGCAACATCATAAGCCTCCGAGCCAGCGGTGCCGCTAAAGGGCGATAGAGTCTTCTGAGGAGCCAATCATCGCCGCCCTTCCCCCCGGCTACGGCCGCACTCCGCCGGAGGCGCTTGGCACTAGTCACGATCGACCTCCGATCACATCATGACGACCCTGGGGAACCCGGTCGTCCAGAATCGTGGTTAAGAGCAGAGCCTTCACCTCGCGTAAAGACATCCCCAGCCGGGCAACCGTATCGTCTTCCTTAAGCTGAATAGGCATTCCGGACATCCGATCGGATTCAAACCCCTCGTGCACGAATTCAGCAATTTGCGCAATTGCCCGGTCGATTGATTCAGGCAAGACACCGGTCCGTCGTATGGCGGCGTCGATCCAATGCTGAACCTCCCTGGCATTCGACACGCCTAGAAACGTTCCTAGGCTGATGCATGGCCCCGCGTGAGCAGTTGCCCTCAGACACTGGCCAGCACCTAGGTGACCCGGCACGATGTGGATTAACCACCGGAGGACGATTCCAACCGCGGCGCCGTGTGGAATCCCCAGCCGCGCCGTCATTGGATAGGACAGGGCGTGACCGGCCGTGGTACGAGTAATTCGAATGGCCACCCCGGCCAGCGCACCCGACTCTGAGAGCAAGCGCTGCCCTCTGAATGACGCAATGTTTACCTTGCCGATGAGAACGGGTGCTGCTGCTTGCAAAGCTAATGACGCCGCAACTACTGATTCGTCGTCTGCACGCAGCGACCAAAGCGACTCCACAGCATGCGCAATGCTGTCCAACAAGCCACACCAGATGACGTAGGGCGGACAGCTAGCCAGCAGTTCTGGAACCATAGCCACCGCTTCTGCTAATACACACGAGTCATCTAGCGAAACCTTTCGTCGTCTGCTGTCGTACAGCGTGGCGAAGGGTGTCATTTCGCTACCGGTTCCGGCAGTAGTAGGCACCAAGAAAACAGATGCCCTTCGCGATGGTTGCGCTGACCCGTCAATCTCTGCGAATGCCGTCAGGCTGTCGGCAGACAGCACCCCTGCCGCCTTGGCCACGTCCATAGCGGACCCGCCACCGATTGCAACGATCCGATCAGCACCCGCAGTCTCTCGACAGCACGCGGCGGCCAACGACTGTGACACCGTCGGATTACTCTCGAAACTGCTGTACCACGCAGTGGCCACCCGCCACTGTTGTTCCAGGTGCAGCCGCCTCACTGAGCCGATTGACGCGACCAGTAGGACACGGTGGCCTTGCATAACAGATCCAAGCCAGGAAAAGAGGTCCGCCTTACTGAGTACTTCCACCCTCGGTTCCCGCAACGAAGTGCCCGGCGTCACCAGAGGCACTATCGTCTTGTCAACGCTCACAGTCTTCAGACCTTTACGCGCGGCTGGTTGCTATCGTTCGGAATCGGCTGGCCATCTCTGGGTGCGACATAGAAGCTGTTACGCGCGGCGGCGGATCATCGAGGGTCGGTCGTACGCTAATGTGGCACATTGCTGGCCCTTCACGTTCGGCGGACAATAACCGCTTGAAGCAAGCTCTTAAGCCAACCTTCGTGGTAGCCTGCGTCACCGTACCATAGCCGAGAGCTCGACCTAGGCCTGCCCAGTCAAGCCTCTCATTATGAGAGCGCTGACCTCCGGTCGATTCGTAGGAGCGATTGTCAACTACGAGATGTGTCAGATTCGTCGGGCAAGCGAAAGCCGCAGTTGCGCCGGCCCCCAGATGCATCAGGGCAGCGCCATCTCCATCAAGAACCACGACGCGACGGTTTGGCCTTGCAGTTGCAACACCAATTCCTAAGCCTAGGGCGTGCCCCATGGAGCCTTGCATGTAGAAGTTGCTTGATCTGTCGCCCTGAATTGCCACCTCTCGCGATAAATAACCTGTCGGGCAAATCAACAAGGCGTCTCCTATACCTTCCAAGAGCGCTGCCACCACTTGGCTCCTTGTTAGGTACTCATCTTCCGCTGACTCAGCTGACACCTTTGTACTCCAGCCGCCATTCATGGCTGTGTCGATTGCACCAGGGCCGATCAGGAGAAAGTACGGCAATCGCGCTGCGTGCGCTGCGTGCGCCTCTCCGAGACACCTTTCCAGCGTTCGGTCATCAGAGGACCCAACCAATCCATGTCTTACTCCAAGATCGTCAAGAAGACTGATTGTTGCCGCGCCCATTACAGCATGCTGCGGTTCGTCGTTCGCAGGATCAGGCCAGCCGCGCATTGTCAGCAACACCAAGATCGGCAACTTGCATGGAATTACAAGCGACGCAAGTGGGTTAACCATATGGCCAAGGCCGCTATTTTGGGCGAGCACCACGCCCGGTTTGCCACCCATTTCCCACCCAGCCGCTATAGCAACTGCCACGCCCTCGCTGACAGCAGGCAAAAGGGAGCCGCGATTTTCAAACTCTTGCCACACGCCTGATAGCATCGCGCAAGGCACGCCCGTTGCGTGCGCGTATCCACGCTCGTATAAGGCCTGCACAACATCGTACGGTGGCAGCCCGCTCATTTGCCGAATCCGGCCCAGTAGCTCATTTTCGTCAAGCTAAATATCTCCTCGACACTTACGACCGCATCCTCGATAGCCTCACTGGTGCCATCGTCTAAGATTCTTTGTAACACCCTCCTCATATCGGTTATTCCCGCCCGGAGGGCCTGGTTCGCGTATATTATTACGTCGACTCCCGCTGCGACCGCCTCTTCACTATGCCACCCTGAATACGTGGTCGGCACGATCACCACCGGTGCCCGCCGCTTCCATTTGGCCAGGAACGATTTGACTTCAGAAGGTTCGGAGCGCTTAGAGTGAATTAAGACCGCGTCGGCCCCTGCTTCTACGTATAGGGCGCAACGACGTATAGCTTCGTTTATGTCACATCCGCATATTAATGACTCCGTTCTGGCGATAAGGACGAGGTCCTTGTTCTTCGCCTGGGCTGTCGCCGCAATTTTTTGGGCGAACTCCTCTGCTATCTCTAGCTGTTGCCCTTTTAGAGCAAAGCTGTTTCGTTTAGGGAACACCTTGTCTTCCAAGCATATCGCAGCCGCGCCAATCCGCTCAAATCGCGTAGCCACAAATGCTGCGTTGATACTGTTGCCGAATCCAGTGTCGCAGTCCGCAATAAGTGGCAAGTTCGTCGCTTCAATCATATTTCTAGCGGCCGCAAGATAATCAGTTAGGCCGAGAAAGCTCATGTCTGGCACCCCGGCCGCTGCCGAGATGCCCAGCCCCGATGCCCAAAGTGCGTCGAACCCAACTTCGTTCGCAACGATGGCCGAAATCGCATCATGAACGCCAGCCACCCGAATCAGTCGACGCTCATCGAAGGCTGCCCGGAGCACGGTTCCCCCCGAGACGCCGCCGTTGGATTTCGTTGTCACTCCGATGCCCTCCTGACTGTCACGATCGGATACCCTTCTTCTCGTGTTTTCGTCTCCATAAGTCGATGACGGGGTTGCACGGGCACTGCTGTCCGCTATCAAGCGTGACAATATCACGGTTCGGTGACGGGGCGCCCTGGTCCACTTTGCCGTTGCGCGAGCCTGGCTGACTGCTAAGCGCGTGATCGACATCGTGTTGGTCGAGACTGGGCCACCCGTCGGCTGGGCAACTCCGGAGTCGACTGAAGGAGCAAACCGGTTCTTGAAGCACGTTGATAGTACGAGCCGTCACACCGTGGGTCGTGACCGGCCGAGACCTAACTGCGATGCTATGTGACAGTCGTCGAAAGAATTGGCACCTGGTTATAAAGGTGAAGGGCCTGTCGGAGTTTTCTCCAGCGGTCGAGTTAGCGTTTTGGATGGGCGCACGCCGACAACTGTAGGTTTGCAGTCTCAACACTGAGACGGGCAAGCTACACCGGCCGCGGTTGCATTTGGGCCTTTCCAAGTTCGGCAGGTCAGTATTCTTCGCATTGCGGATCCGGTTCTCGCGGTGGGGCCGACCCCGCTCGACACCGGTCCCGTAATTCCAAGTCAACCGTAGCTATTCAGCTGGGGGTGAGGGCTGGTGGTAGCCACGGGCCGGTGGCGAAGAGTTCGGTGAGGGCGTCGAGTTTGTTTTTGCCCCATTTGGTGGCGGTGGACAGGTAGGAGTGGACGGTGGCAAATTCGGTGACTCCAGTCAGGGTTCGCCAGGTGCCGCCGGAGGTTCGTTGCTGGATTTTCACTGGCCGTAGGTCGCGTTCGGCTTGGTTGTTGGCCCGGGGGATTGCGAGGTCGGTGGTGAACCGCAGGATCCTGTCTTGGTAGCGGTGGAACCGGCGGATCAGGGTGCGGGCGGATCGGGCGAGTTCGCTGTGGTCGCCGAGGTTGTTGGTGCGGCCGAGGGCGAGCGCGCCGAGGTAGTGGTTCATCAGGGTCGCCATGGTGGCTTCGTCGAGGCGGTCCTGGCCGGCTTGTCGGGCTTTTGCTGCGGCGTGGTGTCCGCCGGTGAGGGTGTCGGCCCTCGCGGTCGCCCACAGTTGCCCGCTGGGGTCGGCGTCGGAGATGGCGCGCAGGTCGCGGAGCAGATGCGCTCCGCACCAGGCGTGCAGGGCCGGGAGGTGGTCGTATCCGGCGTAGCCGTCGCGGACCAGGACGCCGGTGAATGTGGCCATGACCCCACCGTCGTCGATGTCGGCGCTGCTGCGTCCTCCGACGTACATCAGCGTGAGGTATTCGGTGCAGGCCACATGCAAGTAGCCGATGCCTTGTCGGCGCGGCCTGTGGTTTCGTCGGGATGCAGCACCGGCGCGCCGGTGAGCAGTCCTTTGATGTGCGGAAGGAACGACTCGGTCAGTTTCCTGGCCGCTCGCCGTCGGGCCCGGCCGGTGAACCCGGTGGCCAGGTGCAACCCGGTCAGCGTCTCCAGCAACGAGGTGGCCCGGCCGATCGGCAAGTAGTGCGCGCAGGTCAGGTAAGCGCACATCGCCAACGCTCGGGGGCCAATCCGTACCGGGGTGCCTGGGGTGCAAAGGACGTCGGTGTTGATGTCGGTGTTGTCCGTCCACGCGGCGGTGGTCTCGGTGCCGCAGAAGCGGCACGTTTTGGCACCCAGGCGGTATTCGGTGATCACCGGCGCCGCAACCGGCGGCAGATCCACCACCTGCCGGCGGTCCACCATCCGGGCAGTTGCACCGGTCAGCCGCCCGTGGCAGCCTGCGCAAGCGGTCGGGTCGACGTTGACGACCTGGTCGGGATGATCGGACGGTGGACGGGATAAGTTCGACGAATCGGCACTCAGTCGGCGTTCCAGTTCCGTGACCCTGGCCGTCAACATGGCGATCAACTCCGCTTGGGAAGCGACCAGTTCGCGAAGCTCCTACTCAATCGATTCGGCCACAAACACATTATCCTGCAACGGCTTTCCCTGAGAACAAGGACACGCTGGTCAACCCAGCCGAATAAGCTACAGTCAAACAAATCGCCGCCGCTGTCATTGGCTAACCGGAGTTGCGACTCGGGATGCGAACGTTCGGCCGGATGATCACTCCCTCGCGGCCGCCATCCCAATTGGAGCATCCATATCAATTTGGTAGCCTATGCACCTATGGGACGGTGCCGTACGCGTCGTAGGCTGGTGTCGATCCCTGGTCGGGATCTGATTGACTGCGTCTTCCGACGGGCCAAATCCCGCGAAATGTGACTGCCCGTGCGAGTGCCGACACTCCGAAACATCATGCGTACCTCCGTCATTGTCGGCGCGAATCAACACCTGCCGGCCGCTGCGACGAGCGAACGGCAATTGCCGCGACGCATCTCCGAGGGAGCCCCGTAATCAATGTGGCGTCCAGGTCGATCATCACCTGACGGTGGGGCCATCCCGCCGGCGAAATTACCACTCCAGCCGATCTGTCCAGCATTCAGCTGCCTGGCCACTGAGATACCCTCTATCTGACGACCGGGGGCAGGGGTGCACAATTTAGAATCGATGTAGAACGGGGAAATCTCTGGCATGACGAAGGGGCGAAGTATCTCCCGGGCCTCAGCTTCGATCCACCGCGCCGGTTCTAGTTGATCTTGAAATCACTTGGTTGTTCTGATCGTCCCCGAACCGGGTGCGCGCAGGGGTGATGGTCCGATCGGTGGTCGGGGTGTCCGGGTGGTGCTGGGTCGGCCCTGGGGTGGCGTGGTGGACGAAGGGGTCAAGCGGCTTGGGGTGGTGCCATGACGGCGTCGAACATTTTGTTGAACAGCGTTTCCCGGCGGCTTCCGGCCGGCAGGTGCAGCGTGTGGATCCGCCCGGAGTAGGCGATGCGGGCGGGAATGTTGATCAAAAGGGCGCGGATGGTGACGGTGCGGGCCTTGCCCAACGCGGTGCCGGTGAGCGCGGCGGCAGTGCGGGCGAGGTTGTAGGCGATGACCGCGCAGGTCAGCCACGCAGCATTGGCGTTGAACACCCCGGACGGGAAGTGCGCCAGGGCGGAGCTTCTCAGGTCGGCGATGACCTGCTCGACGATCGCGTGGTCACGGTGATGTGCCTCGGCGATCAGGGTCGGTTCGATGCTGTTGGTGAACACCGCGTGAAACCGGTAGACGGAGAATAGTTCCCCTTGTCCTTGCCGGGCGGCAGCGGGGTTGAGGCGTTTCACCCGGCGGACGATCAACCGGGCGGTGACCTGGTGTTTCCGCGGTTTCGAGGTGAACGCCGTATAGGTGGTTTCGGCGACCTGCGCGTCGGAGATCCACCGTTGCTGCTCTTCGTCGAAGATCGCCTGCGGATACTTGATCGACACCCACCGGTCGTCGGAGATCGCGCTGATCGCGGCGGTGATCGCCGGGTCCATCCGGGCCGTGATGGAAAACTTTGCGCCGGCGGCCAGGACCGCGGCGACGACGCTGTGGCTGTAGAACGCCGAATCCAACCGCGCGCAGATGGCTGCCGCTGGGTGGCCGGTGCGGCGGGTCGCAGCGATCGCATCGGTCAGGAACTTCCCCGCCCCGCGGGCAGAGTTCACCGGCCCTTTGCGCAGGCGGTGCCCGACGATGACCGGCCCACAAGATCCACCTGAGGTGGAGGCGATGGCCAGTAAAGCGCCCCGGACCTTCACTTTGTTGTATCCGTACCCGACGCCCTGCTTGGCGTAGCCGTAGGTGCGGCGCATCGTGTCATCCACATCAAGCCAGGTCATCGCGTCCCGATCACCGGGGGCAGCAGCGGGCAGCAAGATCGTCAGCGCGGCCAGTTTCATTAGCAACGCCGCAGCCACTGCGCCGAGTTGCCGGACGTGCCCGAAGGTGAACCCCCGAAGAAACGTACCCAACGTCGAGGGTGCTTTCACCCCCGGCAACACCTTGGCCACCGCCCCTTCCCGCAGCACCGCGAGGTCGTCGATGCTGTCGGCTCCGGCGAGCATCCCGGCGACGATGGAGGAAACCTTGCCCGCAGCGTCGGCGCCGGCTCCGCCGGGGATGTTCACCAGGGCGGTGATCAGGTGCGGCAGGCCCGCGCGGCGGGCCAGCCGCATCACCGGGACCAGTCCGGCGGAGCTGATCAGGTTGGGGTCGTCGAAGGTCGCGGTGACCTCCGGCATCTGCAATAGTTGCATCTCGCGGATGGCTTTCTGCTCAGGATCATGGGCGACTGAGACACTCACCATTTTCCCAGATTAAGGGCCATCCGTCCCACTCCGCCACACCATTCAGTACGTATCTACGCGGTGAATCCAGGCTCAGCATGCAGCGGTGCTGGAGGTCATCGGCAAGTCGAGGTCTACCGTGGATGTCGCCCTGGCCTGGGCGTAATGGAACAGACGCCGGCTAATTGGGTGGAGCTGTTCCGGAACGCCAGGACAGCAACCGGCATGGAACTACGCTACAATCGAGTCGGTCTACACCCAGCTCTCGGACAGCCTACGCCCAGGACAAAGTCACGACTAAGTGCTGCAACAACACCAAATAGCACAAGCCAACTGAATCCCTGTTCGAAGCAGGCCGACCCCTCAAACACACACCCGTATCTCGCTTGACTTGCCAAGTTAGCAGAACCCGCCTAAGCCCTTCACCCACAGCCGTAGCCCTAGGAGTCAAAGTTGATATCGCTACCCCTGAATTGGCCGCAGGAGGCTTGGTTTAGGGGCTGGAACTTAGCTGACGTGGGTCAGACGCATATGATCCAACCGAGTACTGACAACCTTCTGACAGTGATCTCTCTCGCAGGTCGTGACATCACTGTGGAACATGCTGCAGCCGCCCTATCATCGGTGGTTGCTCGTCACGATGCTCTTCGGAGCTTCATTGTTGGCGGTTTCTCGACCGCGGCCATTCAGAGAATTCAGACCCAACCCGCCAAAGCTGGGATCGCTTGGCTAATGCCGCAAATAAAGATTGTCGACCTAGAACACTGGACGAACGCTATCCGCGTCGCTTGCAGCCACGACTTTTCCCTGGGCTCGGAGTACCCATTCATCACGGTCTTGGGAATCCTGCGAAATCGGGTCGTCTCGATTGCCGCAGTAGTTGACCATTCAGCCTGCGACGGCTGGGGTATTGCGGCCCTTGAGGCCGAGATACGTGACCAACTTGTTCTCGAGCATCCTTCATCCAAAGCGATGCGACAGCCGCTCCAACCCCGCGATGTTCTCGCGTACCAAAAGTCTGAGGCGGGCACTCAAAAAGCAGCTAGCGCACTAGCTTACTGGAAGACTGTGTTCGAACGATTTGCATCCTCGCCGCGAGACTATCCTTATGCGGTACCGATCCGCACATCGCGGGCTGCGGTCATATGTTGACGATACAGTCCGTGGACATAGCGCGTGTCGTCCGAGCCATAGCAGTTTCAGCGGGCGCATCTGTATCTGCAGTGTATCTAGCGATACTGGCTAACGTCATTCTTCAGGAACTTGATGTACCGTCGTTAATCTTGCATAACACAGTGCTTAATCGTGAAATGTCTGGTGCTGATCGTTCGGTTTCGAAGATGTTCATGCGTAGCCCTGTCCTTGCGTCTCGCCGGTCGCAGATGCGGGCTTACGATCTCCGCGATATCACTTATCAACTAACGCTCAGTCATACCGTTGCCATGTTGCCGCCAAAGTTGGCCGAGACAGTCTCCTACGCTCTCCTTGATGAAGGTTTTTCGTTAGAGCGCCTCTCGCCGTCCTTCAATTTTTGGTCTAGTTCGATTAGAGTGGGCAATTCATCACCCGAACCGGAGACGGGTCTATCCCAATGTCTCCAAACGCTAGTGCAGGTTGGCCCCATACGATCAACCTACACAACTAGCACGCCCAGCGCTGGCGGCAGGCCGCTAAAGCTCACGGTCGCCCACAGTAATGAAGACACCAGAATTATCATCGCTGTGCGATCGGATACATCTTTGCGTCACCTTGATGGATTGCCAACAAAGGTTGCGGAAGAATTACTCCGCTTGGCTAGAAACTGCGGGGTTGATCCGGCACTACTTTCAGGTGGGTCGATTCAGTGACCGGTTCGTCACGGTTTGGCGTGTATTGGGTTCCGTAGCGGCCGATTCCGTAAGCAATCGGGATGTGAAGTGCCCGCTGTGGGGAAGATGGTCCGCTTGCTTTTACCCGCGGTCGGCGGGGTGGGCGCTGGGTCACGCCGCGGGGCCGAGTGACGCCGAGCGTCAACCTCGATCTTTCTGGAGACGGCTGACCCTCCCTTCTGGCGAAGGTCTGCTGTTCCCTGCGTTCATCCTGGCTGTAGATTCGTCGAAGAGCCCGTTGGTTCACGTGGGCAGGTGCCTGATTCCTCGTTCCGTCTTCTAGTGTCCTGCGCCTGAGATTCATTCATTATATGGTAGTATTGGTCTATACGAGGACGACCAAAAGCGCTGCTGGAATTAACATCTGACGAGAGCGAGCAGCTCGAAAGGTGGGTGCGGCGCACTACGTCCACGCAAGCTCTGGCGCTGCGATCCCGGATCGTATTGGCCTGCGCGACTGGTCTGACCAACAAGGAAGTCGCTGTGCAACTGGGGATTTCGATGCCGACGGTTGGTAAATGGCGGTCCCGGTTCGTCGATTCCCGACTGGATGGATTGGTCGACGAGCCACGCTCGGGTCGCAAACCCACGATCACCGCCGAACAGGTCGAGGATGTGGTGGTGGCAACTTTGGAATCGACCCCGGAACATGCCACCCACTGGTCGCGGGCCAAGATGGCCGAACGCAGCGGACTGTCCAAGTCCACGATCGGCCGGATCTGGAAGGGGTTCAGCCTCAAACCGCACCTGACCGACGGGTTCAAGCTGTCGGGCGATCCGATGTTCGTGGACAAGGTCTACAACATCGTTGGGCTCTACCTCAACCCTCCCGAGTCCGCCGTGGTGTTGTCGGTGGACGAGAAATCGCAGGTCCAGACGTTGGGCCGGTCGCAGCCGGCGTTCCCCATGATGCCCGAGATGCCCGAGAAGCGCACCCACGACTACGTCCGCAACGGGCCCGTGGTTCGCCGGCCGAGGAAGTGTCCTGCCGCCACACATGTCCACACCCGTCACACCGGTAGCGGCGGACCGTGACCAGCAGGATCGTCGGCCGCCAGCCGAACGGTTCGTGCGCCAACCGCCGTGTGGTGGAGTCCCGCGGCCGCCCCTGCTCGCCGCACCGCCGACACCGGTCGTCACCATCCAGGACCCGGCAGGCCAACACAGCCCGGTCCGGTTCCAGGGAACCGCCCGGTCACCTGCAAACCGAGCGTATCCAGCCGGGCGAACGCGGTCAGATCAAGGGCCTGAAAGGTAGCGTCAGCCATGTCGAGGTCTTCCGTGAGGACAGCGTCACAACTTCCATCATCGGAAGACCTCGACCTCTATCCCGGCAACGACGCGCCGACCCCGACTACACCCTCAACTGCGAAGAGCCTGAAATCCGCCCGGGGTGAGCACGATCAAGTAGGCTGCGTCCATGATTGTCCTGCCTGCAGATGAGGCCACCGTCCCCACGCCTGCCTCACAAGTTTGTGACCAGCGGAGAAGAACGAGTTGAAGTTCGCGGGACTGCCGCTGAGGGAAGAGGTCTAGGTGCGAGTAATAATACCCGCCGCCGGGCTTGGTTCCCGTCTACGGCCGTACACCGATTCGATACCTAAGTGCATGGTGGAGATCGCCGGCAGAACGCTCATAGAACGCATGCTCTCACACTTGTATGACTGCAAGGTGACCGAAGTTGTCTGCGTTGTGGGGTATAGGCGGAAGGAGCTCATTAGACACGTTAGCGGCCTAATTCGTAGGCCACCAGTTCGCTTCGTTGTCAACGAGGCATTCGCATCAACGAACAGTATGGCTTCGCTATGCTGCGTTGGGCAGGATGTTTGGAGCGCGGCCGTCGTGGTCATCGATTCTGACTTAGCCTTAGCCCCGCGGCTGCTGAAGACTGTGGTGACGCCCGGCGCCGACACGCTGGTGGTCGACCGATCTAGAACCCCCGCGGAAATCGATATGGGTGTTCAGCTACGTGACGACGGAAGCATTTTCCATATGAGTAAAGACCCAAAGGAGGCGCGGTTTGACGCTGAATTCTTCGGGTTGTCTCGGTGGACTGCGCTTGGCGCTCGAGCCCTGTATCGGGAGATGCAGAGGCAACTAGGCGACGGCGCTCTGGGCGATTGGTATCAGTTTGCTATTCGGGACCTGGCAAAACATAGGCATATAGCGTCTTTGGGAGTTATGAGCAGCAACGAATGGGTCGAAGTGGATTCATCTGAGGACCTAGAGCGTGCTCGTTCGGCTTACAAACGCGGGAAAGTAGCGTGGGGATGATGGGAGCTTTGAAGGTTCGTGCGCGGCTGCATTCGGGTTGACCGAGGTCCACGTCGACCAGGTCGGGATCGGGCGACGGCGGCACCTCGCGAGGTTTCGGGTCCTGACGGCGCGGCGTGGGTCGGCCAGTGCCCGCACATTACATTCCGGTTCTAACCTGGTTCCAGGGCTGGGTAATGACACGCACGAATAATGTGAAATGCAGCTCTGACGTCGCATACCCCTCTTGTGGGGCAAACAGAAATATCTGGCTCTTCACAGATGAGGGTGTAGTCGGGGTCGGCGCGTCGTTACCGGGATAGGCGCCGAGGTCTTCCGATGATGGAAGTTCTCACACGACTTCACCGGAAGACCTCGACATGGCTGACGCTACCTTTCAGGCCCTTGATCTGACCGCGTTCGCCCGGCTGGATACGCTCGGTCTGCACGTGACCGGACAATTCTTGGAACCAGACCGCGCGGTGCTCGCCTGCCGGATCCTGGACCGTGACGACCGATGCGGGCGGTGCGGCGAGCAGGGGCGGCCGCGGGACTCCACCACACGGCGGTTGGCGCACGAACCGTTCGGCTGGCGGCCGACAATCCTGCTGGTCACGGTCCGCCGCTACCGCTGCGACAGCTGCGGGCATGTGTGGCGGCAGGACACATCCTCGGCCGCCGAACCACGGGCCCGACTATCCCGAGGCGGCTTGCGGTGGGCGTTGACCGCTCTGGTCTGCCAGCATCTGACGGTCGCCAGAATCGCCGAGGCCCTGGGGGTTTCGTGGAACACCGCCAACGACGCGGTCCTGGCCGAGGGCCGCCGGGTGCTGATCGCCGACCCGCACCGACTGGACGGAGTCCGGGTCATCGGCGTGGATGAGCACGTCGTGCGCCACGAGGCGCTGCTTTTCCGGATGGAGGTGGAAGACCTCGGTCGCCCTGTTGTCGCAGCAATGGGGTGAAGCTGGCGGCAGCCTGTCCTTGGGGAACGCCGAGGACGGGTGGGAGCAGCCGCGACGAAGTCAGGGCGGTTCGGTACTGCCGGACGGGCCGTGC
>JAABUR0100005333.1_pt1 | contig 16482 bp, 20 predicted proteins | sample 5560091 | NCBI WGS metagenome assembly JAABUR01 (sample SAMN10711879, study PRJNA513375) | rock metagenome | isolation source: Antarctica rocks | place: Antarctica: Victoria Land, University Valley sud | reverse complement strand
CACTCGGGAAGCAGGCAACGATTGGTGGTGCAGGCAACGGCTGGTGATGCAGCCAGAAACGGAGCGAGGGGATCCAGAATTGGAAAGGGCGTATGAGCGCTGGCTACCGCCTAATCTCAGCAGCCACTATTGTCTTGAGTGGGACCGCAGTTGTGAGCTGGAAGATATACACCGGAGACTGGAATACTGCTTTTGCTTTGGGAAGCTATTTGGTTGGAACAGTTGCAATATTTGCCATCTTAAGCCACTCACGACCATGATATCTGCATGGACATTGAAATGCCACATCACCCAGCTTTCCGCCAAAGCCATTCTTCAAATCCTTCAGACTCCGGTGATCGAGCATGTCCAACTATCGATCTCCATTTGTTCGTGGTGCCGGCAAGCCGGTGCGTTTGTGGTGATTGAATGAAGCGTCCGATTTCCTCGATGCCGTCAGCATCATTCCCTTGGCAGTCACTCTTAGCCTTTGCGGCTAGACGTGCCATGGCACTAGCTCGACCAAAATCACCATGTGCCACGCACACCTGAAATGCGTCGTAGTAAGCGGCATAGACTGTCACGTCTGACTCTCCCTCTTCTTTCAGCAACTGAAGTACATCTTTACAAGATTTGAGAGCGCGACCTGGATTCGTGACAATGAGTATGCCATCCCCTATAGCGGCATTCAGCTGAGATAACTTTCGTCGCCTTGTATCGCTTGCAGAAGCATCTTCGGTGTTTTGGGAGCATATATCACAGTAGCACTGGAACCCAAATTCGTCCAAAAGATGCCGTCGGCGTTCACTCCCAGGTGTCATCCCAAATTGTACGGATAGGTAGCTGACCGATATTTCTTCTCCTTCTTTGATGTCTTTTACGGCGAAAACCCGTTCAAGTCCAAGCTTGTTGCACCAAGAGTAACTGGCGTTAGAGCAACAGCTGTGGTTGAAACGAGAACAGTTAGGAAATATCCCACCACTGCTCGCGTTGGTACCCAATGGCATGGCGTTGGTCTTAACGATTCCTTCAAACGGGGAGAGTTCTTTGAAGCTGTTGCGGAGGGCAAAGAAGCTGCGTTGCTGATCTCTATCCAAAGCACGTACTTGCTGAAGAATTAGCTCGGAGACTCGCTGTGGATTGCGGATAAGACGTGGGAGCGTGAAAAGAGGCGACTCTGAAATTATCATGGTGCCTCTTGCAATGTCCGAGCATGCAACAACTCCATCCCCTTTTCCAAGGACCTGTTCTACTCGGTACAAAGTCATCATACGTCTGCCTTTATGGATATGATGATGAAATATAGTTTCGACCGGCAGCGAGTTAACAGCAGTTTAGCTTAAAGCACATAGCGAAGGAAGAAGCGCCGCGGCGAGGCACTTTTTTTCCATAAACGGTTTAGCTCGAAGGCCTGCGGGGTATAGCAACCAGATGAGATTATGACCTGTAAACATACACACCAGTGGCACAACCTTGGAATGTGATGATGACTTCGTTTGAGCAGTAAGTTTGCTTCACGCGCCGTGTTGGTCTTGCGAAGGCTAATTTTGTTCCTAAATCGCTAGACTACTGCGCTCGCATGTGTTCACCTTTAATGTCGGTCCCGAAAAGGTGCCCATAGTCGTTCATTCTATCGCTATATCACGATTGTCACGTACCTTGAACACTCTCGTGAATGGCTTTATGACAGAGGCACAGACAAGACTTGTTACTCTAGACGACGTGCAGGAAGACACCTTTACTCTCTTCTGTCAGTTTGCATATACTGGAGATTATGAGACACCATCGTGTGATATTCTCCAAAAAGAGTCGATTGAGGGTTCTGAGGTTGCAGCGGTACCGGATGCTTTCGCCACTATATCTGTAGTTCGGGCGGTGCCAGTATCAGACACGGAGCCACCTGCACCGCTCGGTGAATCGCAATTTGATTTGGGTAACGGATTTGGGAAGTCGTCTAAGAAGTCGAAAAAAACCAAAAAAGCTTTGCTACGAGAATCTTTTAATCACAGAGAATACAGTCCTACAATTTCTGGACAGATGTATGTGAACTACAGTATTCATGCCAATGGTGGGCCTGAGGAAGATTTCACACGAGTGTTTCTGGGACATGCCCGCCTATATGTACTTGCAGAAAAGTACGGGGTTGAACATCTGAAAAAGCTCGTTTTGCACAAAATCCGCAAGACACTTGTTTCATTCACATTACACGAGACGCGGATTGGCGACGTGGTTGAATTGGCGCAGTATATTTACTCGACGGAGAACATTCCAGACCAAGACCAGCAGATCGACGAACTCAGAGCACTTGTTGTCTTCTATATGGTATGCGAGATGGACGTCCTTTCAGGATCAGAGAAATTTCTCTCTTTCTTGGAGTGTGGCGGCCTTTTCGTTCGCGATTTCTGGATGAAAACAAAATCGCACTACCTTTGAGGACACAGACTGAATCTGGAGTCATTGCTATGGCCAAATTCGAGATCGAGCATTCGGTAACGACAATAGAGCCAATACGTATGAGGTGACTTATTCGCCAAAGCAGATTGTCTTTACTCTTGCATGAAAATGCCTCATACAACGAAGAAAACATGCTGCAATCAATTTCTTAATCCTGAATAGCATTGCTTACTCCACTCAAATGTCAAGGAAGACATTCACAATATAGACACTCTGATGCAGAGTAGGACGGGGCTTATATTATTCAAAATTAGCACCTTAAACAATCTCGACTTCGTTCAAGTCAATTAGTTGTCTTTATTGATTCCTTTAAACGATCATGACCGTGTTCCATTGTGTGTAGCTGTTGAAAATAAATAAGAGACTATTTCCAATCGAGAAATCCCAGTCTATAGAGACTCTACTTCAGAAACCGCAGAAACCGCAGAATCCAAGGCTTCATCTTCTGGGGTTCTTTCAGCCAAGTTTTCTTCAATCGACGATAGACCTGATGATGATTTTCTCCGCCTGGCTATCGGCGGATCTTGTGGTAATCGGACTATATCTGTTAGCTGAAAGGTTCATAGAACGATAGGGTCTGACAACGACTAACCAGAAGTCACACGAAGAGCATATTGTTTGCAGAGGGTGTTGCCGGCTTCCAAGGCTTTGAGCTTTCCACCTATTTCTTGGCGGCGGAGTTTCTTGTCCTCTGACTCTGATGCAATCTTCGTCACCATGTCGGGATCCATTCCAAAGACTGACTTGGGACAAAACATGGATGTCAATTGGGAAGCGATAATCGCTCGAACGACCAGATTTGGTACGTTATCGATGAACAATTTCATTGAAACCTAAAGTTCGAAATGATTAGGAAAGCATCAATAGGAAACTCTCGAGGACGAATCTCTGCGAGTGGAAGAACTGGAAAATTCAAAAATCGTTCTCAATAGCCTCAAATACGGGAGATGAATTCTGACGATATACCTTGTAGAATGCCTCCATTGCATAGTATGTGGATTCGGCAGCAACGAGGTCCATATCAGCTTCACGCTTCTCTCGCAGGATAGCCACAAGAGACGGAATATCATCGTCTGTCATGTGGCTTCGATTTTCAAATGCTTTTTGGAGCACGTCGGCGGTCTCGGCCTCAGATTACTTTTGTTGCAGAGCGTTGTAGGTATCTGTGAAGTAGTGATTTCTGGTCTCAGGGTGTTCTTTGTGTACTGCCATCAACTCCTCGAGTTTGGCATGAGCTAACTTTAGCTTGTTGTCCATGATAGGGTCGAGAAGGTACCGCAGTAAAGCATCGCTGACCGTGTCGTCTGTTAAATACTGCAATGCTTGCTCCACGAAGCTCTTAGTCATATCCCAGACGCCCTTGATGTATCGGCGTGCCAAATCTTCCCAAGGCCTACTGTACTCGCGGAAGACTTCACCAACCAACAGTGGATTTGGGAAGCCCGGCAACTAATCAAGCACATAATTAGTGCACGTATCATATTCAAAAGTGGAAAGGAGTTCATACTTCACGTCCGCGACTCATTCTCAATAATTTGCGCACTTCTTTAATTGCCTGTGCCCGAGTCCGGCAACGTTCCTTGCAGCTTGCATTCTCCACGATCTTCCACTGTGCTCCTTCAGTCCGGATTTCTTCTTTGAAATCCATTCCCATATTGGCGATCATAGCTGAAAGGCGTCTATCAAACAGAGACCGGTCTGCAAAAAAGTCGTGCTCGTAGTCGCCTTTGATCGCAGCCTCGCAGAATTTCTGGAAATCATCACTCAGATCAACAAGAAAATCCTTCTGATCATCGAGGGTTATACGGGCAGGTCCTAGCTTTTCCAACCCCCAGCGACAGCTCGATATGCCAGATTCGATATCTTCGATTAACTGTGGAAGCTCGGTCTTGATTTGACTAAAGAGCACCATGCTCAGTTGCTGGCGGAGATGTCCAATACCAAGAGTCGTGGCCGAGAGGGACCGAAAATTGCTCTCAGCGAAGAACTGCTTCTCGGTTGCATCTCGGTCTTGGACTCCGTCGCTCGGCCCGGAGTCCAGATTTCTGACCACGTGCCAACCCAGATGAAATTCGACTTGCTCATTCCTAGCAAGACTCAAGAAGATCTTCTCGTCATCAGTGCCACTCCCAAGCTGATCTGGCTTGGTAATGACACCTAGAGTTCGTAGACCTTGAGGATCAACCTCTCTGGCCCATTTGAGAATCTAGACAGCAGAGTATGTTAGCTACGAACTAGGGTAAAATTGCGCAATCTGATATAAGTCAGGAAACGTACAATTTGATTTGGGAAGTCATTTTTAGCAGAGACGACTGCTAAGATGATACTCCTCGGATTTGCCATATATTTAGCAACCAGGTTCGTAACTAGTTGTACATCATGCTCGGTTTGGTGCTTGTTGTGTGAATGTATCAAGCCAGGAAGATCAACTATGGTTAGCTGTGGCTGTTTCGGTCCTGAGATTTCGACTCGTAGAATATCTTCGGAGAAAGCGTTCCCACGAACAGATAAAAGGCCCATGGCATCTTTAGCCTGCTCAAAAAGTGTCACGAAGTCATTGAAGGAAGACACTTCGTGCCGAAACAGCCAAAGCCGGTCTTTGTCTCCCAACGATCTATTCTTGCCCGGCATCTACACAGCAAAGGTTGGACATATGTGTTTTGATGCGGCTAGAAACATACCAAAGAGACTCTGATTTCAGAGTCTGAAGCCCTACGCAAGATGACCTCTGTCGTGAATCGTGTGCAGAGATTATCTTTCCTCGGGAATGGGACTCCGGAGATTGCTTGGAGCAGGGAGCTCTTGCCACTTGATTGATCTTCACAGACGATCAGCTGAGGCAGAGCTGTGAACTCACTCAAGCCTTCCGCACGAAGAGAGTCGACCAGATCTAGGAGCTGAATCTGTTCGGCTGTCCGAAGACTCTCCATGCAATGCAATTCCTGGATCGAAGACATTGCAGAACGAAAGTATTGCCACAAGTTGTTTCAGTAAAGACGCAGGACCTGGAAGAAGAGACAGAGACAGATGAGGAGGATGGTAATAAAAGCTAAGGAAGGTCCAGTCTGGGCTGCTGATCGTATCGTTGGCGCTTAGCAGCCACACTGCGGGGTAGGATGATGGGTCTTTTTCCGTATCCCGCGCGCAGAAACCTCCCTCATATTGGTCAACTTATCGTCGACGTTCTGAATGGCGCCGCGATCCCGATACTATGAGGTACAATTTACAAGCATGGCGATAAGTTGTTGGACGTTTCTTTATCAATCCAATCTCTCAGATGTCATCCTTTAACGCAGCACTGAAGAACTGAGACCACCTAAGGAGCTCCGCATTCTCCTTGCATACCTCGTTGGCCTCTGGAGATGTGAGGATGGCCAGGTTCCAGACAACGCGTGATTCGGGTAGCTGCTTAGGGGTGAGAGCAGGGGGGTTGAATGCGTTCAGTTATTCTCAACCAAGAGCACTGGGAGCCCTCTCCTTGCATTGGAATATTGACGTGTTTGTATATGGAGCAAACTTTTGCAGACAACCATTCTTTGCATACATCGTACTTCTTTGATACGATCTCTCAACATTCCTCCTCTTCACGCTCGCGACTCTTGATCGATTCAGTGGAAACGCTGCAATGGTCGAACACAACCTCGAGTTACAATTTAATATGGATGACTTGGGGGAAAATGACAAAGACGAGAGAGAATGCGCAGAGGCTGACGAGAATGGGCATGGAAAAAGAAGAAAGCAAGAAGACGGCTATGTAAAGTAAGGCGCTCTCACGAAGCCTCTGTTCAGTTCAAGCTGACTTAAGTAGGTACCAAAAGCGTCAGAACTGCACCAATCTCGAAGGTGACAAATCTGCAAATGAGGTAGAACTTTGTTATTACAATGGAATGTAAGTGTGCACTAGACGTCCAGTTGGCAATTATTAACCAGTCAAAGGGCAAACTACCGTGTGCAGCGATTCAAATCTCTCGGAAGACCCACCAAAGAATTCCCGTCTTCAGCGAGGGCGAACGGAGAGAGACTCCTGTTGCCACCACCTATGGCCTACGGATGGCCGAAGCTGCGGGCGATATCCCCGTTGTTGTTGGAGGACTAGGCAGGTGTGGTCGTAACAAAACAATACATCGAACGTTAGGTGTGGCAGGACAGAACGGTTTTCGTTCTGGTGAGGATTTCATGAAAGATGCGGCATCACGGCGTGCTAAAGACATGTGTGTGGGATGATGAGTATTTGGGTAAAGGAGGATCTGGGATAATCATACTAAGCTTACCATTCTTCAGTAGAGACGACCAACGTCTCTACTTATTTCGGATCATCAGGAATTTGAGAGCTTGGTAGGGTTGGTCTAGGGGAGGGCCTGGGAAAAGGAAAGGCGATGACATTTTAGATCGTAGGGACCACAGTGATACCAATCTTGATGAAGGAAAAGATAGCTTGAGAGTGGCCTTCTGTTGCTTCGAGGCAAAGGCTACGACATGCCCTCCTCCCATGCCAATTTCCTCGCCTTATTCTTCCTCTCCCTCCCTCTCTCTCTCTCCTCCTACGGCATCGGGCCCCTCCCTCACCAAAGGGCCATTCCCACCAACCCCTCACACTGCCGACGCATGCTCTCCCCTCTCCTCTCACTCTCTTCCCTCACCCTCTCACTTGCCGCTATCGTCGCTGCTTCTCGAATCTGTCTGAATTACAGCACTCCAATCCAAGTGACTTTGGGATGTAGAGCGGGCACTGTGTCAGCGATGGTGTCGTTTGCGGTTACGGAGTGGGCGCGAAGGAGCGCATGGGCGGAAAGACTCTTGATTAGCTTAGTGAGCATGATGGGACGCTGACGAAATTTGGCTATTAAGGAAGACTTGGCAGAGGTGGGTTGGAGGCGGTTAGAGAAAAGAGAAAAGAGAGGCGCAGGAGGAAGGAACGAAGAAGCGGTGACATTGGTGGGAGCGAGAGAGCTGATGGTGCAGCTGTAGTAGGCCGTGAGGAGATTAGGGATGGTGGAGATGAAGGAGGTGGCACTTGGAGTAGGGCTGGCGCTCGGGGTATGGGAGCTCAAGCTGGGGATAGGCGAGTGGTTAGAGCAGGCGGCTGGGTAGCCAGCGTTGGAATAGAACGTGAGGCTGGCGTCGAAGTTGGAACGATGTGTAGGAAAATCTGGAAGAGATGCTGGAGGGGAGGAGGGAGGAACCCTTTCGTAATTCTCGTTTGAGGGGGCAAGCTCCAGTATCACTCGTACGCTTGTTTGGTGCCTAATCTACAGTATGGCGTCAAGGAGATTCCACGAGCCAATCCCTGCCACACTGGCGCTAGTGTCCGGGTGCCAGTGCAAGCAACCTTACATATAAAAGAGGGAACAAAGACACTACTCTACACAATGTTATATACATAGGGTGTCCAAATTGCGCATCCTCCACAGTCCGCTGCCATAGCACTAAAGCATGGAGTAGAGTAGCTCCTAAATCAAGTCACTATTAGAGTCAGAGGTCGCACGAGACGAGGTTTCGGGGCCTGAGAGGCAAAGGAGAGACGTATTAGGCGCGGTGGCAGCGGGTATTGAGGTGATAGAGGCGGGGCTGGTGGTGGTGACACGACGCGATGGTATCTTAAGTTCAGGGGGCGCTTTTCTGTAATACCAGGAGATCCGCGTCGTACCAATATGGGAAAGAGAAAGAGGAAATCAAAACAACAACAGTCTCCCGTATTCCCCTCGCCGTCCTCGCCTAAATCTACTACGGTGCAAGGTATACTCGTACCACAGCCAAAGAAACGCGGCACTACTTTTCCACCTCAGATAAGCACCCCAGCTATTCAGCCTCAAGCTACCTCCCAAATGAATACTTGTCCTCCGCAGGTCAACAAAAAGCTTTGGAATCGATTCTATGAGCCTTTGATACTCTTATTGGCTTATGGAAAATCACAGGGGATGCGTGTCAAGTCCGACGAGGCATCATTCGAAGAGTATTTAGATGGCAGTAATAAGACACTGAGCAAAAGGTTCCTGGACGAGCTTGCATATATATGCGATTACTCGCCCGGTGAAGATACTGTGGCGGCAATTGCGATACAGGACGGACCTCATTTGATCTATTGGGTGGCCGCAAATACTAGCAAAGGGTCTAAAATCAAGCCATTTCTCTCCGACATCTTACAATTACTCGGCCAGGTGTATAATGCAAGTGAAGAGCGGGTTTCTACGCTAGAATATCAAATTTCTGACCGCGCAATGGTCTTCTCTGCCCAGAAATTGCAACGTTATAGGTTTATGCTGAAACGTACGATCAATACCTGCCTCTCAATATTGAAGGGGCAAAACGGAGAAGGTCGTATTAACTTCACATACTCGAGGGCTTCTCTATGCGTCACTGATTCATTGGTCAAACACTAACATCAATCACAGAAGCAAATACTTTGAAGGAGTGGCTCGTTTCACTCTCGGACTCAAAATTGAATCCCCTTAGCTTTTGCCGACTATGCTATGAAGCTAGAGACTCGGAATTTTTGAAAGCAGTCGAACAGAGGGCCAAAAACAGTAGCATACACGAAGATAACACCTCGTATGAAGCCCGATTTGCGCGTATTCGACACTTCATCGATCGTATAGGGTCGCACCTGAAAGCCGCACGGGTTTTGGTGAAAGTTGGAAGGCACTACCCTCAGCTATTTGTGGGCTATTCGATTGAAATCGCAACACAACATCTGGGCTTCACACCGCCGTCTTATAGGGGGAAGTCTTCGATTAATGGTATCATCAATCGAATGGTGACAGACCCCCAGGCCTGCCAATACTACCAAAAAGAGCTCCAATCCCAGGATGAAAAGTTCCACCTTCTACTAGAAAAACGCATTCGAGATGAGTACCAAAACCCCAAGTTTAAGCTGAGGATTCACGCCGAGGTCATTCTTCTAGACCTGTTTCACCGCCAAAAACTCCGGTTTTGGGATGGGATTCGGTATATCGGCGTTAGTAAACCGGCGTGTTTCTTGTGTTATCAATACTTTCGGGCCCACCCTTTGCAGGTTCAAACATCGGGCTGTAGTAACAACTTATATATTCAATGGCAGCCTCCCTATGTTCAGGAGGACTTGCCAACGTTGGTCAAAGAACAAGAGGATATCTTAAACACGATGATCAGGGGAATCCGGCTTTTTGTGTTGGACAAGATTGTGCCAGAATATCAGGGGATTAAAGCTCACCCTGACTCGACTACGGGACTGGGGACTTCAGTATTCGCGGATGGCATGGAAGAACCATTCTTGAGAGACACATGCCGTGGTAATTTGAGATATCATCTTGCCGTCTTCATAGCTTAACATATACTCCAGCAGATTTGCATCACGCGAGATCGACTCTGCCTCAACGTGATGAAGGCGTGTATAATTTAGAAGAAACCAAATTGACGTCTGACGAAGACATGAAGGAGTCGACACACGAGCCCCTGAATTCGGATATTATAGGGGCTGCCGATAAGTCCGAGGAAGACTCCGACGATGGAGGAGTGCCCTTGTACTGAGAGCGTATGGAAGGCTTTGGGCTGTTTTTTGTTTGGAAATAAATCCATGAACCGATGAATCTATTTGAAGGTGAAAGAGTATCGATTCAAATACGGCTTCCTAGAAGTTCTCCCGATCCTTCATCTCTTGAAGTGTCGCATAATGCTGCTACTACAACTTGTACTTCCCAATGACCATCGTTACGCAGAGACTGCTGTTGCCTAGTATGAACGATAACCTAGCTTCTACAAAACCTGCTCTTGCATCTACTTCGTAGATTAAGTGTAGGCATTTTTAGCTAAGTGACCAATTAAACAACCGTACTGAGCCGCGTTCCGAGTATGTAGGCTTTCGTCAGTGGAAAAGTTGGTGAGGAAGCACTTAAAGGCCCAAAAGATCCTGGCCATAAAGTGTTGGGACGAATGTCTGGATCTGCAGCAGAGTAGTCCCCGGTATATGCGTATTGACTGAATTGAACAAATGTTTGCTCTTCGACGTCTTCCAATAATGCACATCCCACCTTTGCCTCCGAAATGTATTCATTAACAAGGAGATCAAGGGATTCCGAATGATGAGCTATGAGTGAAGAATGAACCGTGAGCAGCCGCCTATCACGACCGACAAGGGACCTGAAGGGAGTAGAAGCGAGAATACTGTAGTAGTAGAACTGCTCAGCCATATGTTCAAAGTTACCTATCGTATGAGATCGCCATACGGGCTGCCTTGGGCGTTTGCCCGGCTTACTCGAGTTGGCGCAGAAAGGACAACTTGGTGGTGCGTCCCGCCACGTGTTCACCTCTCAAGCCAGCTCGTTCCGACTCTTGTATCTCTCCGGGAGAGGATAGCAGCTCCTCAACGGTTGGAAGGTGATCGTCTTCTTTGTCGCCACGGTGATGATGGTCGCGGGTATTACGGTGCTCGTTCGAACTGTCTGGAATTGACGTTGACTTCAACGTCTGCTCCAGAGTCGTTGAGATCTGGCTTGTAGAAAGGACTGAGAGACTCCTTTTGGCAGCGGAAGCACTCATACCCATGATCTTCTTGTGCGGTCCGGGTAAAAGTCTTGGCACGATTATTAAGAAGTGGTCCATGATATCCCGGCCTACTCCGTAAAAACACCTCGTAACAACACCTCGTAAAAAAACTTTGCCGACACAGGCTCGCATGATACATCTCTTCTATGGAGGCTTTAATTTCACTGAAACCAACAGCATCGATGCTGGTATTGGCAAGTTCGTCCATGACCGCTCGCTGTTCCTGCAAATTTGGTCCTGGGCCTCTGATCAAGGCAGCAATGTCTTGAAGTGGCTCAAGCAGCCTCGTGAGCAACTACCGGAGTGGATTGGGCAGAATGAACGTTGGCTGACGAGACCTGCAGATGTGTTGGCACTTATCATGGCATGGTGAATCATCTTTACGGTCGTGCTTCTGCTGTTGTTTGCATTGGGCTTCAACCCTATTGGCACTGGCGCAGGTATGACTTTCTTGGCTGGCGAGATCAGCATATCATTATTTTCGTACTTGTTTTCCTTGAGCGTAAGGCTGATCCTTATGCAACAGGTACTCTGGCCGCGGCCTTCCAATCCTTTGCTTACGGAGGCTTCACACCTGCTGGAGGCATTTTCGCTACACTGACGTCAATGGGGATGCTTGGGGTCCTGAGGCCGCTGGAAGTAGGCCTGGCAGCTGTGAGTGCCACAGGAATTGCAATTATTGTCTGGGCTTGTGGAGTCGGACGTTAGGAGAGCAAGCAGGGCTGTTGAGGAGAAGGCAATATTGTTGATGGGAGGCTATACAAACAGGAGATAAGAGATACACCTCCTTGTGTTGGAGAAACTAATGGCCAGACTTCCCGTATGTAGTTAGTGAGACTATCTCGAAACTCATAAAAGTCACCCTAAGACTAAGATCCACCCTAAACATTGAGCCAAAAATTATCTGTTTTTATTAATCTGATCTAGAAAACCTCACACAATCTACTCTTCTTGTGGTTGAGTCCTAAAACCATTCTCCCAATTGCGTGTAGAATTTGAGGGCCTCCTCATATTCTGGTCCTTTCAAGTCTTTGGCAAAGACGTTGCCAACGAAGAGTACTCGGAGGAGATGCGTCATGCTTAGCATTTCATGCTCGTTGAGGGCTATGGATTGGGCTGTGCGCGACCGCGTTCTTGATTGCGAGCCCATTAAGACCGATTGTAGCATCTCAGCGCCTGACTCGAGGTGACTGGGCGTATCACAAGCTTACCTACCCGTATGATCCTTTGCTGTGCAAACAGATGTAGTAAGTCTACACGCGTCGTGAGTCTGGTGTCAGCAAAGGGAAATGTATAGCGTGGCTCTATCAGTAAAGAAAGCAGGTAAAGAGGAATCCTCGTTATCCTCGCGAGCCCTGGGCTCTTTACGGTCCTTGCACGCTCTACACGCCCTGCACGCCCTGCACGCCCTGCACACCCTGCACCCCTTGCACTCCTTGCAAACCATGTGGACCCGGCGGACCATGTAGTCCTCGCGATCCATCTATCCCAGGAGTCCCGCGTGGTCCTTGCGGTCCTTGCGATCCTGTTGATCCTGACGATCCTGACGATCCTGGTGGTCCAGGTGGTCCAGGTGGTCCATGTGGTCCAGGTGGTCCAGGTGGTCCTCGATATCCCTGATCTCCTGGCGGGCCGGGTGGTCCAGGGTTACCACGTACTCCTGGTATCCCCGCTGGTCCAGCGGGACCAGCTGCCCCTGGTGGTCCAGGATAACCTTGGGCTCCCTGCGGACCTGGTTGTCCTTGGATACCTGGTGCTCCTCGTGGTCCAGACGGTCCCGGAGGCCCCGTAGGCCCCGCTATTAACCGTGGTGGACAGTAGGAGCACTTTTCCTGTTGTCTTAGGGTGCAGCAAAGGGCAAGTAGCAATAGAACCCCCAAAATGATACATCCCACAATAATTCCGATCGTTGTAGCCGAGGTGTTACCGCCATTATTAGAGACTGCGGTCTGGCTGTTGGCAGACGCTGAACTCTGAGTTGTAGTTACAATGGCTTGTTGTCCAGTTGTTGTGGCTGTTGCACAGTTCGTTGAGGATCCTAACTGGTAGACAGTTGTATAGGTAGTATGAGGTTTCGTGATGCTAAGCGTTACGAAATAGCCGGTCTCGCAGTTCTTTGCTTGCATAGCGGGGCCTGGGAGTTGGGTGTCACCAAAGCTGGCATTTTCTCTTGAATCCGAAGGTTGAGGAATATGCAAGCGTGGAGCCAAACAGACTGAGAATATATTTTATTATCCCTAGTCGTGACTGAATGGTGTCACTGGTATTAGTCTGACCGGGTTCTGGGGTAACTGTCTATGCATGCATCGATGACGACGAACGCCTCATCAAAGCTGCTTTTCTCAAAAGAGAACCTCGTAGAATTAAGCCCAATGGGATGTCGAAGAATGCCATATTCTAAGGGAGAAGGCGCTGGTTATCTTATCCACGTGGGGGAATCTAATTCGCGAAGAGAATCCACGTTCATGCAATCACATCAAGGGAAGGAAGGGATCAACAGATTTACCGTCTGGTATAGAATTCTCAAAAGTTGATTAGCTCTCGTTGCCCGCCACGACCGAAACGATTACTTCTCGTTTGCAGGAATCGATTAGCTCTCGTGACTCGAAATGCCGGCAATCTTCACGTATTGACTGCGGGAGGGGATGAGCAGGTGTTTGCCAATGAGCAAAGTTCGAGTGCAAGAAGCAGCTCGAAATAGGAAGAAGGGACGTAAAAAAGCACGTTCAACAGCTTCGTGAAGGGGTAATGGAATGACGAAAGAATGGCCAGCTGTGGACAGACAACCTTGCAGTGGCTAATGGAATGCGAATTGATAGGTCGACAGCGCCCATGATTTTCAACTTCATTTGGCTTAGTAGTTACAGATATGCAGAGGTGACCGTTTTAGGAGATATACTATAGGCAACAATTTCTGCATATATGCAAAGAATCCGAACCAGCGAAGGAAATCCACCTATAAAGTCACAGATACACGATGGTAGGTTAAGAGTACTGTCAGTGTGTAGTAGCCACCAGATTTTATGAGTGCTGAGACAAGATAGTTGTATCCACTGAGAGCCATTGAGAGGGCTGGACAGATTTAATACGAATGATTGGTATTGTGTAGACTAAAGAAAGATCCACATCGGTTGTTACAATCTGCAGTAAGTGATGATTACGGTTAGCTGTAAGATTATGCCTTCTCTTTGAATGTTTTAATCACATATTCCACTTTGTTAAGGAGCGCGACGAATTTTTCTTCTGGGTTGAATTTCAAGTAGGCAGAGAGAGTCTCTATTATCTCACGCAACACCTAAAGATGGTCAACTAGGAATAGTCAAGGGAAACGCGTAAGTGTCGTGGTAGAAATTAGAGATAGGCCCGGCGAACGGTGCTGGGGCAAGTTGTATGTACCGGCGAAGGAAGATGGGAACGAGTGTGATAGCGAGTGGCTAGCAGCGGTGGCGCATGCGAGCAGCTTCATGGACGGAGGATTTATGGACGAAGCGGTAGACACTAGCAATGAGTTTGGTATATAATAATGAAAGTCATTACCCAAACCATAGCAGAGTTATGTTGCGTGAGCAATGGGGCCCGCACGAAGTGTGGGTGGACAAAGTCCATGAGCGAGGGACGAGTGAACACAGGCGTTCCAGGGAAAAAGGTGCCAGCCTTTTTAATATGATTCTCCTGGAACGCTGGAACGTGGAACGCAGGACCACATTTGCAGTGATAAGAGATAAGGAGCCAGCCTTTATCGAATCCTATTGGCTTTCAGTGGAACGGAGGTGTGGCTACGTTCCACCGGTCTGGCACGCCGCTAGTCAGACCGAACACACGAACACAAAATATGCAGATTTTGAGAGTGTAGGCCAACTGCTGGCACAGCACTTTTACGCGAAATCTGCAAAAAGTGTGTTCGCGTGTTCGCGTGTTCAGCACTAACATGTATATGAAGGAAGCCCCCGTCTCCGTTTCCCCCGGAATCATTCTTGTTACCATGTCTGATTTCGAAGATATTCCAGCCGCAGGCGATGCAGTTGTTGACGAGGAACGCGAGGATACTCCCTCCGAGGATGGTGTCTTGGAGGAGAAGGAACCGGGTAAGTGGCGGTTTAATGGGAAGCACATATATGCAACCTGGTCGAAGTCGAAGATCGACGAGAAAGAAGTGTTTCATCAGAAACTTCTTGCTATACTTCCAGCTGGAGTGCAGTTGTTCGGCGGTCGCGAACTACATAAAGACGGTACGCCGCATTATCATGTGGTGATGTCGTTTCTGCATAAGGTGAACTGGCCCGATGCGGTCAAGAAGTTTACAATTGAAGGAGATACGAATGCGATACGGTTCGAAAAACCGAAACCTGGACAGAGGTTTAGTGGATTCTTGGAGAACACCATGACGTACTCTGCGAGGGATGGGGATACCTTCGGTGAGAGGCTGTGCCTGGAAGGGGCCGTAGCGGAGCAGAAGAAGAGGAAGTGGCAGGACATTGCGGTTCGTGATGTCGAACCTCGACCATATATGATCAACTATCCGGCCTTGGAGAAGGCCATGTCTAGGACGAAACGGGCGAAGTTGGCGACCGTGGAGCGGCAGCGACCAACAGGGAAGTTCCGTGTACCGAAGCTTATGAAGTGGTGGATGGACACGTATGTCATCAAGAAGGAGTGGAAGGGACGACCTATGAGCCTCGTGATCGTCGGGGACCCAATGGTGGGTAAGTCGGCATGGGCAGAATCGGAGGGGAATCCGATTGTGATGAATTCTGCCTGGTGTATGAAGAGCATATTCCCTGGAGCGACGCATCTCGTTGTGAGTAACGTGAAGCCGTTGGCGTTTGGGTATGCGGGGCAGTCGCATTGGCATGATGTCCTCGGTGGACAGGAACGGTTTAATTGCCGCGATTTTCAACAGGAAACTCGTACGGTCGAGTGGGGATTACCTTGTATTTGGACATGTAACTTCGACAATGATCCTCGGAAGGATAAAGCGGTGGCGGATTATATTCGAAAGGTTTCGTATGTGGTAGAGATTCGCGAGGGGCCGGGCGAGCATTGCTGGGGCAAGTTGTATGTACCGGCGAAGGAAGATGAAAGTGAGCGTAATGATGACTGGCTGGCAGCGATGGCGGAAGCGAACAGTTTTATGGGCGCAGGACATGTAAATGAAGCGAAGCGATAGATATTAGCGATGATTTTGGCATATAATAATGAAACCCATTATGCGAATCATAGTAAGATTATAGTATTGCGTAAGCAACGGGGCCCACGAAGTGGGTGGGAGCGCAGCGAGCATGAGCCGAAGGCGAGCGTGGACGATGGAGAACATGGTTGTTCCAGGGAGAAAAGGTGCCAGCCTTTTTTATATGATTTTTTCATTATAATATACCAGAGTCATTGCTAATATTTATCGCCTCATCGACATGTCCTGCGTCCATGAGGTCAGCTTTGTAGCTACAAAGAGACAACGTGCTCTGAAAGCTACATCGATCACTGCAAGACTCTGGATGAATGACACCGGTCCAATCCGAACTCTTAACCCAT
>JAABUR0100005332.1_pt1 | contig 16483 bp, 14 predicted proteins | sample 5560091 | NCBI WGS metagenome assembly JAABUR01 (sample SAMN10711879, study PRJNA513375) | rock metagenome | isolation source: Antarctica rocks | place: Antarctica: Victoria Land, University Valley sud | reverse complement strand
GATCGCCTTCAACCCCCACTTCCTCCTCGACGGGCTGGGAGCCGTGGGCACGGCATACTCCCGCCTGTCCTTCACCCAGCCGAGCCGTCCGGCGGTGCTCTCGGGGCAGGCCGAGGCGGACGGCGAGACGGACGAGTCCTACCGCTACGTGCTCATGCCCGTCCGCTTCGCGAGCTCACCCGGCCCGGCGTAACCTGAGCGGAACAGCCCTCCGCGTCGACGAAAGGTCCTTGGCATGCAGCTCGGTCTCATCGGTCTCGGCAAGATGGGCGCCAACATGCGCGAGCGTCTGCGCCGGGCCGGTCACGACGTCGTCGGCTACGACCACAACGCGGAGGTCTCGGACGTGGCGACGATCGCTGCGCTCGTCAAGAGGCTCGAGGGTCCTCGTGTGGTGTGGGTCATGGTGCCCTCGGGCGCTCCGACCCGCGAGACCATCGCACGGCTCGGCGCCCTGCTCACCGAGGGTGACCTCGTCATCGACGGGGGCAACTCCCGCTTCACCGACGACATCGAGAACGCGAAGGCGCTCAAGGTGAAGGGGATCGGTTATCTCGACTGCGGGGTCTCCGGCGGCATCTGGGGGCTCGAGAACGGCTATGGACTCATGGTCGGCGGCGAGGCGCGGCTGGTGAAGAGGGCCATGCCGATCTTCGATGCGCTGCGTCCCGAGGGGCCGCGGGATGAGGGCTTCGTCCACGCCGGAGACGCCGGAGCGGGGCACTACACCAAGATGGTCCACAACGGCATCGAGTACGGCCTCATGCACGCGTATGCCGAGGGCTACGAGCTGCTCACCAAGAAGGACATCGTCAAGGACGTCCCGGGCGCCTTCAAGGCCTGGAGCCGGGGCACGGTGGTCCGCTCCTGGCTGCTCGACCTGGCGGTCGCGGCCCTGGAGGAGAACGCCACGCTCGACGACGTGTCGGACTACACCGTCGACTCCGGCGAAGGGAAGTGGACGGTTGCCGAGGCGATCGCCCTCGACGTCCCGATGCCGGTCATCTCCGCCTCGCTGTTCGCCCGCTTCGCGTCACGCCGGCAGGTCTCGCCGACGATGCAGATGGTCGCCGCACTGCGCGGCCAGTTCGGTGGGCACGAGGTCATGTCGACGGCCGAGGGTGAGAAGCTGCGCAAGGCCAACGTCACCGAGGCCGGCCCCGTTCGCGCGGCCGAGAAGAGGTCCGAGCGCCGGAAGTCGCAGAAGACCACCGCGCGCAAGGCGCAGAAGGCGGCCTCGGCAGGTCCGTCGTCCGGCACCGGCTCGACGAAGTGACGTGCACGTCAGGCACCTGAGCGTCACGGACTTCCGCAGCTATCCCACGGCGGAGGTCCCGCTCGGGCCGGGCGTCACCACGCTCGTCGGGCTCAATGGGCAGGGCAAGACGAACCTCGTCGAGGCGATCGGGTATCTCGCCAGCCTGTCGAGCCATCGCGTGGCCACCGACCTGCCCCTCGTCCGGTTCGGTGCTGCCCGGGCCGTGATCCGCGGCGTCATCGACCGTGGTGGGCGGGAGACGACTCTCGAGCTCGAGCTGACGCCGGGCCGCGCCAACCGGGCGCGGCTGAACCGGTCACCGGTGCCGCGGCCGCGCGAGGTCCTCGGGGCGCTGCGGACGGTGCTCTTCGCTCCCGAGGACCTCGCCCTCGTCAAGGGTGACCCCTCAGGGCGGCGCGCCTTCCTCGACGACCTCCTCGTGCAGCGACAGCCACGGTGGGCCGGCGTGCGCTCCGACTATGACAAGGTCCTCAAGCAGCGCAACGCCCTGCTCAGGTCGGCCGCGCCGGTCCTGCGCCGCGGAACGCGCCGCCCGCGACACACGGACGAGCCGGCCGACGACGCCAGGGCCACAGCGCTGCACACCCTCGACGTGTGGAACACCCAGCTGTCCCAGGTCGGTGCCCAGCTGCTCTACGCGCGGCTGCGGCTGCTGCGCGACCTCGGCCCCTACCTCGGATCCGCCTACGACGCCGTCAGCGCGGGACGCTCCGGCGCCCGGGCGCACTACCGCTCAAGCCTGCGTGAGGAGGCCGCGGCGCGGGTCGCGGCCGGTGAAGTGCCGGAGCTCGTCGACCTGCAGGCCGAGCTCATGGTCACCTTCGATGAGGTCCGCGACCAGGAGGTCGAGCGCGGGGTGTCGCTGGTCGGCCCACACCGCGACGACGTCGTCCTCACCCTCGGGGAGCTGCCGGCCAGGGGCTACGCCAGCCACGGCGAGTCGTGGTCGCTCGCGCTGGGGCTCAAGCTCGCGGCATACCAGCTGCTGCGCACCGACCTCGGTGAGGATCCCGTCCTCATCCTCGACGACGTCTTCGCCGAGCTCGACACCGGTCGGCGCGAGCGCCTGGCCGGCCTCATCGCCGACTGCGAGCAGGTGATCGTCACCGCCGCGGTGGGGGCCGACGTCCCGGAGGTGCTGCGAGACTCGGGAGTGACGTATGCCGTGAGCCTCGGGGAGGTGGAAAAGGTTGGCTGAGCGCAGGGGACGCGCGCGCGCGACGCACTCGCGCGCGCGGCAGCCCTCGACGGATGACGCCTCGAGGCAGTCGGAGCCCTCGTCGGCCGAAGACTCCCCTAGCGACGTGGTGGACGTGGTGGAGGTGGTCGACGCGGCGGCCGAGGCGGCCGCCGCCGCCCTGGCACGGGCGCGAAAGACGGCTCGGGACAAGGGTCTTCGGCCGGGGCTGAAGCCGCTGCGCCGCCGCCGACCGGGCCTGACCCAGCCCACCCTGTCGGGATCCGGGCGAGACGGGCGGGACCCGGCCCTGCTCGGCGACCAGCTCGACCGGCTCCTGTCCGAGCGGGGCTGGCAGGTCGACGTGGCGGCCGGGTCGGTCATGGGGCGGTGGCCGCAGATCGTCGGCGCGGACGTGGCGGCGCACGTGCTGCCGGTGTCCTTCGAGGCCGGGGTGCTCACCCTACGGGCGGACTCCACGGCATGGGCGACGCAGCTGCGGCTGCTCGCCTCGATGCTCCTCGCCCGGATCGACGAGGAGGTCGGTGCCGGCACGGTGAGCGAGCTCAAGGTCAACGGGCCGAGCGCGCCGAGCTGGAGCAGGGGCCTGCGGCGGGCCCAGGGCCCCGGCCCGCGGGACACCTACGGCTGAGCGGGGTCGAGCCCGCGAGATTCCTGCCACCGCCCGGGACCTGCGCGCTGCCGCCGGGGCGCCGGTCGTCCTCGACGTCCGGTGGCGTCTCGCGGACCCGCCGGGTGCCGGCCGGCAGCGGTATGCCGTGGGCCACCTTCCCGGAGCCCGCTTCCTCGACCTCGAGCTGGTCCTGACGAGGCACGCCGACGACCCTCGCGACGGGCGTCATCCGCTGCCCGACGTGGCGACGCTCGAGCGCGGGCTCGGCGCTGCGGGCGTCGATCCCGGTGAGGACGTCGTGGTTTATGACGAGCCGGGGTCCTGGGCGGCCGCCCGGGCCTGGTGGGTGCTGCGCTGGGCCGGGATCCGGGCGCGAGTCCTGGACGGCGGCCTGCCGGCCTGGGGCGCGTCCGGCGGGAGGCTCGAGGTCGGCTCGGACGTCAGCTGGACGGCAACGGAGCCGAGGCTCACCGTCGGGCACCTCACGACGCTCACCATCGACGAGGCAGCCCAGTGGCCGTCGGGCGGCATGCTCGTCGATGCCCGCGCGCCGGAGCGCTACCGCGGCGAGGTGGAGCCGGTCGACCCGCGGGCCGGGCACATCCCCGGTGCCGTCAACCTGCCGGCCGTGGACCTGGTCACCGATGAGGGCCGGCTGCCGCCCGACGACGTCCTCCGCGAGCGACTGGGTGAGCTGACCGGCGGTGGTGCCGTCGCGGCATACTGCGGCTCCGGCGTCTCGGCAGCCCAGCACGTCCTCGCGCTGGCGGTGCTCGAGGTCGACGCGGCGCTCTTCCCGGGTTCGTGGTCGGCCTGGTCGAACGACCCCCGGCGCCCAGCGGCGACGGGTCCCGGAGCCGGTGGGTGAGACGCCCATCGACACCTGCCCGCAAGGGAGGCGTACAGGTTCGGACGCCATCCACAGGTTCCCGCGGCACTCCACAGGTCTGTGGACAACCGTCGGTCGAGCACGACGGTCGTGGATCATGGATTCGTCGCGGTGCCGCCCTGACAGGGGCGGTCCTGACCCCCGACCCGGGAGAAGGGGCTATTTCCCGGAAACTGGCCGTGGCGGGGCTCCTGAACGGGTGTTCGGGCGGCCGGACAGGTAAGATGGAGAGTCAACCGGCGGCCAAGCGACTCGGATGCTTTCCGGCGTCGCGGGCCGCCCGCCATGAGCGCAGGCGCGGACCAGGTGTCCGCCCCGCGGGGATGGCACCCCGACGGAGTGCACCGGCAAGCGGTGCAGTGAGGAGCACCGTGTCCGAGGCCGACCAGCCCAGCCCGTCCGGCAACGTCCCCCCGGAGCAGCCCCCCACACCGCCCAGCCCACCGCCGGCTCCGCCGACGCCGACGCTCTCGGCCATGCCGCACCGGGCGAGTGACGTGCCGGACGCGGACGCGGCAGAGTACGACGCCGACGCGATCCAGGTCCTCGAGGGTCTCGAGGCGGTGCGCAAGCGCCCGGGCATGTACATCGGCTCGACCGGCGCCCGTGGCCTGCACCACCTCGTCACCGAGATCGTCGACAACGCGGTCGACGAGGCCCTGGCCGGGTTCAACGACCGGATCGACGTGACGCTGCGCGCGGACGGCAGCGTCCGGGTCCAGGACTGGGGCCGGGGCATCCCCACCGGCATCCACTCCTCGGGAAGCATCTCGACCGTGGAGGTCGTCCTCACCCAGCTGCACGCCGGCGGCAAGTTCGGCGGGAGCGGCTACAAGGTCTCCGGTGGCCTGCACGGGGTCGGCTCCTCCGTCGTCAACGCCCTGTCGTCCCGGCTCGACGCCGAGGTCCGCCAGCGGGACCACGTCTACCGGATGTCCTTCGACCACGGCGTGCCCGTCGCTCCCCTCGAGGAGGGCGAGACGACCGAGGACACCGGCACGACGATCACGTGGTGGGCCAACGCCGAGATCTTCGAGACGGTCGACTACGACTTCGAGACGATCCGGGCCCGGATGCAGCAGATGGCCTTCCTCAACAAGGGCCTGACGCTCAACCTCCTGGACGAGCGGGTGGAGCCGGACCCGGCCTCGACGCAGAGCAGTGAGGACCCGGACCTCGACCACGCCGAGGGCGACGTGGAGACCGTCGAGGGGACGGTCGACGGCGACGGCGCCACCGACGGCGAGCTCCGCAGGACCCGCAAGCGCAAGGTCAGCTACCGCTACGACAACGGGCTCGTCGACTACGTGACCCACCTCGTCAGCGCGAAGCGCTCCGAGCCGATCCACCCCGAGATCATCTCCATCGAGTCCGAGGACAAGGAGCGCTCGCTCTCGCTCGAGCTCGCCATGCAGTGGACGACCGCCTACTCCGAGTCGGTCCACACCTACGCCAACACGATCAACACCCACGAGGGCGGCACCCACGAGGAGGGCTTCCGTGCGGCGATGACCAAGCTCGTCAACGACTTCGCGCGCAAGAACAACCTGCTCAAGGACAAGGACGAGAACCTCACCGGAGACGACATCCGCGAGGGGCTGACCGCCGTCGTCTCGGTCAAGCTCGGTGAGCCGCAGTTCGAGGGCCAGACGAAGACCAAGCTCGGCAACTCGGAGATCAAGGGGTTCGTCCAGCGGGCCATGACGGACGAGTTCGGCCACTGGCTCGGGGCCCATCCCCGCGAGGGCAGGGACATCGTGAACAAGGGACTCCAGGCCGCCATGGCCCGGATCGCCGCCCGCAAGGCGCGCGAGTCCACCCGGCGCAAGGGGCTGCTCGAGTCCGGCGGCCTACCGGGCAAGCTCAAGGACTGCCAGAGCAAGGACCCGTCGATCTCGGAGGTCTTCATCGTCGAGGGCGACTCGGCCGGCGGCTCCGCGGTCCAGGGCCGCAACCCGCACACCCAGGCGATCCTCCCGATCCGGGGCAAGATCCTCAACGTCGAGAAGGCGCGGATCGACCGGATCCTCGCCAACAACGAGGTGCAGGCCCTCATCACCGCCTTCGGCACCGGCATCGGCGAGGACTTCGACCTGGCCAGGGCGAGGTACCACAAGATCGTCCTGATGGCCGATGCCGACGTCGACGGGATGCACATCCGCACCCTCCTGCTGACCCTGCTCTTCCGGTTCATGCGCCCACTCATCGAGGCCGGCTACGTCTACCTCGCGCAGCCGCCGCTCTACCGCCTCAAGTGGAGCAACGCGCCGCACGAGTTCGCCTACTCCGACCGTGAGCGCGACGGCCTGTATGCCGCGGGTGCGGCGGCCGGTCGCCGGTTGCCCAAGGACAACGGCGTCCAGCGCTACAAGGGGCTCGGGGAGATGAACTACCACGAGCTGTGGGACACGACGATGGACCCGGACACGCGCACGCTGCTGCAGGTGACGCTCGCCGACGCGGCCTCGGCCGACGAGATGTTCTCCATCCTCATGGGCGAGGACGTCGAGTCCCGTCGCGGCTTCATCCAGCGCAACGCGCGCGACGTCCGCTTCCTCGACATCTAGGTATGCCGTGCCGCTGGCCCCGCGCGAAGGTGCGCCGTCCGCGGTCCTGGCTGACCGGCATACGCGAACGGCTTCGAGAGAGAAGGAAACCCCTTGAGTGAGCAGCCGCCGACCGACGGCCCCGACGACGAGACCGTGATCACCGGGCCGCTGACGGACCGGATCGAGCCCATCGACCTCAACACGGAGATGCAGCGGTCCTACATCGACTACGCGATGGCGGTCATCGTCTCGCGGGCGCTGCCCGACGTGCGCGACGGTCTCAAGCCGGTGCACCGGCGGGTCATCTACGCGATGTACGACGGGGGCTACCGGCCGGACCGCAGCTACAACAAGTGCTCCCGCGTCGTCGGCGACGTCATGGGCCAGTACCACCCGCACGGTGACACGGCGATCTACGACGCGCTGGTGCGCCTCGTGCAGGACTGGTCGCTGCGCTACCCGCTCGTCGACGGGCAGGGCAACTTCGGCTCGCGCGGCAACGACGGCGCGGCGGCGCCGCGCTACACCGAGTGCCGGATGGCGCAGCTGGCGCTGGAGATGGTCCGCGACATCGAGCAGGACACGGTCGATCTCAAGGACAACTACGACGGCCGCAGCAAGGAGCCGGTCGTCCTGCCGGCACGCTTCCCCAACCTGCTCGTCAACGGCTCCGCGGGGATCGCCGTGGGCATGGCGACGCAGATCCCGCCGCACAACCTGCGTGAGGTGGCCGAAGGCGCCGAGTGGTACCTGCGCCACCCGGAGGCCAGGCGGGAAGAGCTGCTCGAGGCGCTCCTGGGGATCATCAAGGGACCGGACTTCCCGACCGGCGCGCTGGTCATGGGACACCGGGGGATCGAGGACGCCTACCGGACGGGGCGCGGCTCGGTCATCATGCGCGCGGTCGTCCAGGTCGAGGAGATGCAGGGCCGGCAGTGCCTCGTCGTCACCGAGCTGCCCTACCAGGTGAACCCCGACGTTCTGGCCCAGAAGATCGCCGAGCTCGTCAAGGACGGCAGGGTCGCCGGCATCGCCGACATCCGGGACGAGACCTCGGGCCGGACCGGCCAGCGGCTCGTCATCGTGCTCAAGCGTGACGCGGTCGCGAAGGTCGTCCTGAACAACCTCTACAAGCACACCCAGCTGCAGACGACGTTCGGGGCGAACATGCTCGCCCTCGTCGACGAGGTGCCGCGGACCCTGCCGCTCGACGCGTTCATCCGCCACTGGGTCGAGCACCAGGTCGAGGTCATCGTCCGGCGGACCACCTTCCGGCTGCGCCAGGCGGAGGAGCGCATCCACATCCTCCGCGGCCTGCTCAAGGCGCTCGACGCGCTCGACGAAGTCATCGCGCTCATCCGGCGATCGCAGACCGTCGACGCCGCCCGCGAGGGGCTCATCGCCCTGCTGGAGATCGACGACACCCAGGCCCGGGCGATCCTCGACATGCAGCTGCGCCGGCTGGCCGCCCTCGAACGGCAGAAGATCGTCGAGGAGCATGACGAGCTGCAGGCGAAGATCGACGACTACACCGACATCCTCGCCAAGCCGGAGCGACAGCGCGACATCATCTCGAGCGAGCTGGGCGAGATCGTCACGAAGTTCGGCGACGACCGGCGCACCCGGATCGAGCTCTTCGACGGCGACATGTCGATGGAGGACCTCATCCCGGAGGAGGACGTCGTCGTCACCATCACCCGCGGCGGCTACACCAAGCGCACCAAGGTCGACCTCTACCGCTCCCGACGCCGTGGCGGCAAGGGCGTCAGGGGGGCCCAGCTGCGCGGGGAGGACGTCGTCGAGCACTTCTTCACGACGACGACCCACCACTGGCTGCTCTTCTTCACCAACCTCGGCCGGGTCTACCGGGCCAAGTCCTACGAGCTGCCGGAGGCGTCGCGCGACGCCAAGGGCCAGCACGTCGCCAACGTTCTGGCCTTCCAGCCCGGCGAGGAGATCGCCCAGGTCCTGGCCATCAAGGACTACGCGTCCTTCCCCTACCTCGTGCTGGCGACCCGCGGCGGCCTGGTCAAGAAGACCAGGCTGGTGGAGTACGACTCGCCCCGCGCGGGCGGCCTCATCGCGGTGAACCTCCGCGAGGGCGACGAGCTGGTGGGTGCCGGCCTGGCCTTCCGCGAGGACGACCTCATCCTCGTCTCGCGCAAGGGCCAGTCGGTGCGCTTCCACGCGACCGACGCGGCGCTGCGCCCGATGGGCCGGGCGACCTCCGGCGTCACGGGCATGAAGTTCCGGGACGGGGACCAGCTGCTGTCGATCTCCGTCGTGCCGGCCGGCCAGGATCCCGACCTCTTCGTCGTCTTCGAGAACGGAGTGGCCAAGCGGACCCAGGCGTCGGACTACCCCGTCAAGGGACGGGCGACACTCGGGGTGCGAGTCGCCCAGGCATCCGATCGCGGGGGAGACCTCGTGGGCGCCCTGACGGTGGCCGAGGACGACGAGGTCATGGTCGTCATGGAGAAGGGCAAGATCGTCCGCTCCCGCGTCGACGAAGTCCGCCGCACCGGCCGGAACACCCAGGGCGTGCGGTTCGCCTCACCGGACAAGGGCGACACGATCGTCGCCGTGGCCCGCAACGCCGAGCGGGTGGTCGAGGCCGAGGTGGAGGCGCTGATCGAGGCCGACCACCTCGACGTCGCCGAGGTGGCCGACGTCGAGGCGCCCGCCTCGCCCGAGGTCGGGGATCCAGCGTTGACCGAGGCCGATGGCGTACCGTCTGGGGAGACTTCCGAGTCAGCGGACGACATCGATGGAGGCAGCTAGTGAGCACGACAGGTCAGGGCGGGAACCCTGGAGCTGCCGGCGGGGGGTCCACGGACCCCTCGACGCGCCCGGTTCCGACGTCCTCGCCGGCAGAAGGTGCCAGGCCTGCTGGAAGTGCTCCGGCGCCGTCATCCGGGTCTGGGACATCGGGATCCGGAGCGCCCACGACCACGGCAACCCGGCCGGTTCCTGCGGGTGCCTCCCGGGCCGCAAGCTCCGCCGGTGGCGCGAGCCGCCCGGCCCAGAAGGGGACCGATGGCCGTCCGGGTGGCACCCGGTCCGGCCGGAGCGCTCCACGGCGGGTGACCGCCCGGCGGGTCAAGCTCGCGGTGGCGCGGGTCGACCCGTGGTCGATCATGAAGATGTCGTTCCTGCTCGCCGTCGCCGCGGGCATCGCCGGGGTCGTGCTCACCGGCGTGCTGTGGCTGATCCTGTCGGGGATGGGCGTCTTCGCCGACATCGACCGGGTCATCCAACAGATCCAGCCGGTCACGACCGCCCCGTTCACCATCATGGACTACGTCGGCTTCGGTCGGGTGGTCTCGCTGGCCATCGTCATCGGCGTCATCGACATCATCCTCATGACGGCGATCGCGACGCTCGGCGCGTTCCTCTACAACATCTGCTCCTCCCTCGTCGGCGGCATCCAGCTGACCCTCACCGACGACTGAGCGGCTTGATGCGATGGCGGCTTGGCGCGCCCTGGGGCTCGCCCTACTACACGAAGCTGGCGATGGCGTCCGCCGGACACGGGCCCTCTGACGCGGCCGTCCTGCCACCTCTCGCGCCTTGTGGATAGGTCATTTGTGAACGACCCCGACTCGTCCTCCGCCGCAGCCATCCCGCGACCCGAGCACCCCCGACCGCAGCTGACCCGTCCTGACTGGGTGAGCCTGAACGGGACGTGGGAGTTCGAGGTGGACCAGGGTGACACCGGGCTCGAGCGGGGGCTGGTCAGCGCCGCCGAGCTCCGTGACCAGATCACGGTTCCCTTTGCCCCGGAGAGCGAGGCATCCGGCATACACAACACCGACTTCCTCGAAGCGGTCTGGTATGCGCGCTGGGTGGACGTGCCGGCCGAGTGGTCCGGTGGGAGGGTGCTCCTGCACTTCGGAGCCGTGGACCACGACGCGACCATCTGGGTCGACGGCCACGAGGTCCTGCGCCACCGTGGAGGGTTCTCCTCCTTCACGGCCGACCTGAGCGGCCACGCGCAGCCGGGCTCGAGAGTGCGCGTCGTCGTCCGCGCGCGGGACTCGAGGCACGGACGCCAGGCGCGGGGAAAGCAGGCGACGTGGTACCAGGCCTCGGACGTGCTCTACACGCGGACCACCGGGATCTGGCAGAGCGTGTGGCTCGAGGGGGCGGCCGAGACCTACGTCCAGCGACTGCGGGTGACGCCGCAATTCGCCGCAGGGGCGATGACGGTCGAGGCCGTGCTGTCCGCGAACCGCCCGGGCCACACGGTCGTCGTCGAGCTGGGTGACGAGGTGGGAAGCGTCGTCCGCGGCAACACCGGGGCCGATCTCGACCTGGCGCCTGTCGTGCACCTCACGCTGCCGTCGGACCGGATCCGGCCGTGGTCCACGTCGGACCCGCACCTCTACCGCCTCAAGGTCTCGCTCCTCGATGCCGAGGGTCGCCCGGTGGACACTGTGGACAGCTATGCGGGGCTGCGCTCGATCAGCATCGACGGCCGGAGGCTGCTCCTCAACGGGGAGCCGGTGTTCCAACGGCTGGTTCTCGACCAGGGGTACTGGCCGGAGTCCTTGATGACGGCGCCGAGTGACGCCGCCCTCGTCCGGGACATCGAGCTCGGCATGGAGGCGGGCTTCAACGGGGCCCGGCTGCACCAGAAGGCGTTCGAGGAGCGCTACCTCTACCACGCCGACCGGCTGGGCTATCTCGTCTGGGGCGAGTTCGGCGACTGGGGCGTCCGCGGCCAGGGCGCGGCCGGGGACAGCCAGCAGCCGACGGCGTCGTTCATCACCCAGTGGCTCGAGGTCCTGCAGCGGGACGTCAACCACCCGGCGATCATCGGCTGGTGTCCGATGAACGAGACCGACCAGGTGCTGCACGACCGGATCACCGTTCTCGACGACGTGATGCTGGGGATGTTCCTCGCCACCAAGGTGGCCGACCCGACCCGCCCGGTGATCGACGCCTCGGGCTACTCACACCGGGTGCTGCAGACCGACGTCTATGACTCGCACAGCTACGAACAGGATCCGGAGGCGTTCGCGGTGCAGATGGGTGGGCTCGCCTCCGGTGATCCCTACGTCAACCTCGCGCAGCAGCCCGTCGGCGCGACGATCTCCCAGCCCTACGGCGGCCAGCCCTACTTCGTCTCCGAGTTCGGCGGAGTGTGGTGGGACCCAGCCGCAAAGGCCGAGCGGGGAGGCGACGGCAACGACCGGTTCGAGTCGTGGGGGTATGGGGAGAACGTGCGCGACGAAGAAGGGTTCCACGAGCGTTTCGAGGGTCTGACCGGTGTCCTGCTCGACGATCCCGAGATGTTCGGCTACTGCTACACGCAGCTGACCGATGTGATGCAGGAGAAGAACGGGATCTACCGCTACGACCGCAGCCGCAAGCTCGACGTCGAGCGGGTGCGCAAGGCGCAGCTGCGGCCAGCGGCATACGAGAATCCCGAACAGCCCTGAGGCTCGCTCGGCGCACGTCGCGCCGCCTCGTCCCTCCCGGCCACGGGCGTGACAGCCCACCTGGCCCGGAGCGGACGACGGGCCATCGCCTTCCTCCGACCCGGACGGCTGCTCCACGGCCGCGCCGGAGTCGAAGGTGTTTTGATTGGGCGCCGTCGTCTGGGGTAATCTGTCGCGTCGCGTCAGGGTGGAGCTCTGGGGCGGTCGAGGGGTGATGACGGGCCTATAGCTCAGACGGTTAGAGCGCTTCCCTGATAAGGAAGAGGCCACAGGTTCAAGTCCTGTTAGGCCCACCATCACCCACCCCGATCAGCTGGAGGAGCCGCACATGCTCAGGAAACTGCTCATCATCGCGGCCACCGCTGCGAGTGCCGCCGCCGTCCGGAAGAAGCTGCGTGACCAGCGCGCGGAGCAGAGCCTGTGGTCCGAGGCCACCGACGACGTGCGGTCGGCCCCGAACCGCTGATCCATCGGGGCCATGGCGCAATTGGTAGCGCACCTGCTTTGCAAGCAGGGGGTTAGGGGTTCGAGTCCCCTTGGCTCCACGCAAGAAACCGCAGTTCAGGCCCTAGTTGTCGCGCTGATGGGAGGTTGCGTAACTCGGCAGAGTAAGGGCTATGGGGGATCAGAGGGGGAAAGGATCAGAGATCCAAGCCCCTGAACCTGCGCCCGGCTTCTGCGACCGCAGAGAGCACCTGGTCTTCATCGCCGGGCATCCTGATCATAACGGTCGCCAGCGTCGCGCTCGGCACGGCGATCTCGACCGCCAACGACACGACCACCGGGATCATCGCCCGGTTCCGCACCAGGGACATCGCCTTGGTGTCCGTGCCCACCGGCCACGTACTGGGCGCTGTCATCATGACCGGATTCGCCGTGGTAACCGTGACGGCTTCACGTTCCTGCTCGGGTTCCGCCCCGATGCCGGTCCGCTCGAGTGCATGCTGTGACCGGGCTGCTGGTCCTGATCACGTTCGCGCACCACTGGCTGACCGTTGGCATGGGCCTGGCTGCGGACAGCGTCGAGACGGCCATAGACACCCCGATGTTCCTGATGATCCTGCCGTTCATTAACAGCGGCTTCGTGCCGATCGACGCGATGGGGAACTCGAGGCGCTGCGGATGCTGACCAACCGCCGTGAGGCCATGACCCGGAGGCGGGTTCAGACCGTCGGCCGTCTCCAGGCATTGCTGGCCGAACTGCTTCCCGGCCAGGGCAAACGCGACCTCACCACCGGTCAAGCCAGGGCGAGGCTGGCCAGCGTCCGCCCCCGGGATCTGTGCTTGAGCGTTGCCCACGACGCACGCACCATGCGGTGCGGCCGCGAGTACACGACCACGCGATTGCCTTTCGCTGGGGCGTCCCATCTGCTCATGGGCCGCCTCACCCTAGGCGGCTCGGAGGCCGCGTTGCAGACTGGTCGTAGCGTCCGTGAGGTTGACACGGTCGGCCATGGACGCGGGGGTGGCGAACCCGTGCTGGTCATGGGTGATGTCGCGCAGGGCGGCCCGGACGTCGGCGCCGGCGAGAAGGAGTTCTTGGTCGTCGGCGGTGCCCTCTCAGCGTCGGCGGTTAGCGACGTGGAACGAGAGCCGGGACTGAGACGGTATTGACGTCCGATCATCTGCCCAAGGTACGTGCCGAGCTGTCCCCAGGCCTGCTCCAGGCTGGCCAGGGCGGGCGGAGCCGGTCGGTGTGCTGGTGCGGGGCGAGGAGTCCACGGCTTGCGGCGGCAGCGGTGACGACGCTGGTCGCGAGGGCGAGTCTCGTTGGACTTCGACGATGGCGCGCAAGTTGGCGGCGACCGGTGGGGCCGCGAGGCTGCGGTGGGCCTGTAGGTCCCATCGGGCGAGGGCTTGCTCGAGCCGGAGGATCTCGGTGGGCATCGAAGAGGGCGGCGGGCCAATGAGCGTGCAGGTAGGACCCTGCGAGGCGTTCGACAGCGCCGATCCGTTCCCTGGCGTCTCGTGCGTGCGGGAGTGAGTCGCCGGGGGCGAGTGCCTTGCGGGTGTCGAGGCGCTGTTGGAGTGCGCGCGTGTACCCGTTGAGCGCGGTGCTGACGCCGTGGGACGAGACGTAGAGGATGTGCATGATCCGGGTCCGGGCGGCCTCGGAGTCGAGGTGCCCAGTCTCGGACAGAGGCGCGGTGGGGTGGCGGCGTGCGGTGACCAGCTCGGCTGCTCGGACCAGGTGGTTGGTGATCGGCTCCAGGTGGGGGTCGGTCAGCCCGGCGCCTGGCCACCCGGTGCGCTGCTGGGTGCGGTGGATACGCGTGGCGACCTCGTCAATGCGGGCCATGCTGGGGTCGCCGTCGCGGTCGGGGATGGCCGCCCACAGCTCGGCTGCGGCCTCGACGACTTCACCCCAGGTGCGCACCTTGGCTTTGGCGGTGTCGGGGTCTGGGTCCCAGAGTATGGCCCGGGAGGTGAGGTCGGCATCGAGCAGGAGCTCACCGACGCTGCGCCCGGTCGATGCCCTCGCCGTCGGAGCCGGTCACGCGCCTGCCTCGCTTGCGAGCTGGCTGCTCATGCAGGTGCCGCTGCGCCAGCCCAGGATCCGCCGCGCGTAAGCGTCGATGACGAAGGCGACGTACCCACCCCGACCAGCTCGAGACGTACGTGTAGGGGTCGGACCAGGGCGCCCTGCCAGCCTTTCGGCGTGGTGGGTTTCCCTGGCCCGCCCTCCGAACCGGACGTGCGACTTTCACCGCATTCGGCTCTCCACGTGTTCATGCCGTTGGTGCGGGTGCTCCCAGTGTCGGCGCGCTCGACCATGGTGTGGGGATCTTGGTGCCCCGGTAGCGGTATCGCACGATGGCGACCGCTCGTGGTCGGAACATCTCGATCCCTTCGGCGCGGATCTGCCAACCGGGCAGAAAGCGCCGGACCAAGGTGTGCTTATTCAGCCCGACGTGCCGGTTGCGGAGCCAGCCGAAGATCCGCCAGAAGGCGTAGTGATCGACGTAGCTGAACGACCGCGAGGACACGCCGTGTCGAAAATAGTTGCACCATCCCCGCAGCACCGGGTTCAACCGGCGCAGCAGGTCAGCGAACGTTCGATGTTTCGCCCGGCGAGTCGCGTCCGCACCTTGTCCACCACGGAGGCCAACGCCTTCTTGGACGGGTAGGTGTAGATCGCCTTCTTGCCAACTCGACTTCGCCAGTCCCGGCGCTGGATGTGCCAGCCGAGGAAGTCGAACCCCTCGTCGATGTGGCAGACCCTCGTCTTCTCCACCGACAGGCGCAAACCCATCGGTGCGAGCACCGCCCCAACCTCGTCCCACAGCGCCTCGGCGTCGGCGCGTTGCCCGACGATGAGGACCACGAAGTCGTCCGCGTAGCGGACGAGCCTCATGACCGCACCACCAGCACGTCGGTGCTTGATGCGCTTCCATTCCGGCCCGAGCGCCGCCCACTTGTTGGCGAAATGCTCGTCCAGGATGGATAGGGCGATATTGGATAGCAGCGGTGAGAGGATCCCGCCCTGGGGTGTGCCGGTGACCGTCTCGCGGTTCAGACCCTCTTCAGTGAGGATCCCTGCCCGCAGGAACGCCTTCACCCAGCCCAGAACCCGTTTGTCCCCGACGCGGTGTCGCACCCTGCCCATTAGGGCGGTGTGGTCGATCTCGTCGAAGCACGCCTTGATGTCCGCCTCGAACACCCACTCGTAGTTCCGGGTGGGTGAGGCGAGGAAGTGGATCTCGGCGATCGCGTCCTGGGCTCGGCGCCTCGGGCGGAAGCCATAGGAACATGGCTTGAAGTCCGCCTCGAAGATCGGCTCAAGCACCAGTTTCAACGCGGCCTGCACGACCCGGTCCTCGGTAGTCGGGATCCCCAGCCGCCGAACCTTGCCCGACGTCTTGGGAATCACCTTCTCCCGCACCCGCTGAGGGACGAACCGGCCAGCCTTGAGATCATCACGCAGCCGGTCGAGCATCACCCCAGCCCAGGGACCGACGCAGCGAGGTGCCACTCCATCAACCCCGGCGGTTCGTGCGCCCCTGTTGACCCGCACCCGGTCCCATGCCACGACAAGGAATGCCGGGTCATAGACAAGGTTGGCGAGGTCATCGAAGCGACGGCCAGGATCGGCCACCGCCCATCGGTGCAGCTTCTTCTGCATCACCAGTACCCGGTACTCGGCCTCATCGAGGTCGGGCCACAGATCGTCGGTATTCACCGGCGCACTCCTTGATCCGCTCCAACGCTGCGAACACGCTGGACCCCTTCGCCATGTGACCGGCTTTCCCGGCCCCGGACTACTACGGGTCCTCCGCCCCATCCCGGCAGCATCAGCCGGCGACGGGCCTTCCCGCCGACCAGCAGGCTGCCGACCGGTGAGGGGACCGCCGGGATGGTTCCCACGTTCACCGTCGAACCGTTCGACGGGGTCGGCGCCCAACTATGCCCCTGCAACATCGCCACGGCTACGCCGCAGGCCTTCACCGTGGCCTCCCGACCGGCGACATCAACCGGCCAAGGAGTTCCCCGCACGGCATCACCGTGCAGGT
>JAABUR0100005331.1_pt1 | contig 16494 bp, 16 predicted proteins | sample 5560091 | NCBI WGS metagenome assembly JAABUR01 (sample SAMN10711879, study PRJNA513375) | rock metagenome | isolation source: Antarctica rocks | place: Antarctica: Victoria Land, University Valley sud | reverse complement strand
TGGGACAGGAGCCGCAACTGGCCCCGCCGGTCCCGGAAGGGTACGCCGAGGAGCAACAGATGACCGGATCGGCACCGGGCGTGCTCGGCAAGGTCGTCGAGAAGGTCAAGGGCACCCTCTCCTAGCCTCACCCAGCGCGACAGTACACGACGCGCCATACGCGACGGTCACACCCCTAGTAAGGGTGTGACCGTCGCTCTTCATGGACGCGCGGTAGCGTTCCCTTCCGGCGTTACGCCCCAGCGGCGCGCGGCACGATGCGGCTCCCCGAGCGGACTCCCCAGGCCGGGCCACCGGCATCGGGCAGCAAGAATTGCAGATAGGACTCGCCCGCGAAGGTGTCGATCACGAAGCCGTCGTCGCTGACCGGGCGCGCGGCGTGTGTCTCCTCGAAGAAGAGGTGGACCGGCTGTTGGATGACGCTCCTATGTCAAGCCCTGAGTAAGGCGATTACCGGCAGGGACGGCAGGCGCGAGAAGAATACCTGGCGTAGCCTGCGAAGGGAACCTTCGCAGGCTACGCCAGGATGCAAGCTGGCCGTAGCAACCGCCCCCGCGTGGCTGCTCGTGCATGGCGGCGCGGGCCGTAGTCGGAGCGGCGGCGCGCGCGCAAGACAATACGCACCGGGCTCGCAATGGGCACGATGGCGCCACGTATTCTTGCACGCGCCAGCGGCGCGACGCGTGTACCTACGCCGCGACAGCTTGCGGCGGCTGGGCCAGCACGTCGTGGCAGGCCTGCCATTGCCGCCAAATCGCGCGCACGATGAAGCGTTTCAATGCCCGCACGGCTTCGCGACGCGTCTTGCCCTCCGTGATCCGCCGCGCCAGGTAGGCTTGCGCCGCCACCGAGTGGCGCGACTGCACGAGGGCAATCCGATAGAGGATAGCGTTCAGGCGGCGGTTGCCGCCACGATTCAGCCGATGGCGCACGCGCTCGGCCGAGGACGCTGCTATTGGGGCACCCCGGCGATGAGGTTGTCCCGGTAGCGCGGACACAATACCGCTAGGCGGGTCAGCTGGACAACAACAACAACTGGCCCTCATGGGCGACGGGCGTCAGGTAGCCGAGCGTGGCGTGGCGGCGCTGGCGGTTATACCAGACTTCGATCCACGCGAAGATGGCCAGCCGGGCGACGGCGCGCGTCGGCCAGGCCCTGGTGTCGACCAGCTCGGCCTTGAGGGTGGCGAAGAAACGCTCGGCCACGGCGTTGTCGAGGCACTCGCCCGCCCGGCTCATCGAGCAGACGATGCCCCGGTCGGCGAGCCGCGCCTGGTACGCCGCCGCCGTGTACTGGCCGCCCCGATCGGTGTGGTGGACGAGGCCGGGCGGCGGGCGGCGGCGGAGCAGCGCCATCGCGAGCGCCCGCTCCGCCAGCTCGGCGCGCAGATGCGCGGCCATCGCCCAGCCGACGATCCGGCGCGAGTGCGCATCCAGCAGCACGGCCAGCTACAGCCAGCCCTCCGCCGTGGCGATGTAGGTGCTGTCGCCAAGCCAGAGGCGGTTCGGTGCGACCGCCGTGAAGTCCCGCGCGACGAGGTCGGGCGCGGGCGAGCGGGCCAGGTCGGCGACGGCCGTGCGGGTCCGGCGACGGCGGTGACAGCCAACCAGTCCCGCCGCCCGCATCAGCCGGGCCACGCGTTTGCGGGCGCAGCGCACCCCGGCGGCGCGCAACTCGGCGTGGACGCGCGGCGCGCCGTAGGTGCGCCGACTGCGTGCGTGGGCGGCGGCGATCCGCGCGAGCAGATCCGCATCGGCCCGGGCGCGGGCCGAGACCCCACGGCGCGCCCAGGCGTAGTAGGCCGAGCGGGCGACCCGCAGCACCCGGCACAGGAGCGTCACGGGGTACGCGGCCTGCTCCTCATGGATGAACCGGTAGTGGCTCATGCGGTCTCCTGCGCGAAGGAGGCCGCGGCTTTTCTCACGATCGCGCGCTCCTGCTTGAGGACGTGATTCTCGCGCCGCAGGCGGCGCAGCTCCTCCCGCTCGTCCGTGGTCAGCGCGCCGGGCTGCCCGCGGCCCGCGTCGGCGTCGGCCCGGCGCACCCAGTGACGCAACGCCTCGGACGAGATGCCGAGGTCGGCCGCCAGGGCCGGGAGCGACTTGTCGCTGCCGCGCGCGAGCCGCACGGCCTCCGCCCGGAACTCCGGCGGATACGGAGGATGGGTACGCGGCATCGGTCACCTCCTTCTAACGGACCACATCTTCGAGTGTCCGTGTAGCGGAGGCAACCCCAATCACGTATGTGCCCACCGGAGAGGGCTGGCTCTACCTCGCCGTCTTGCTCGATGCCCACTCGCGGCGCGTGATCGGCTGGGCCATGGCCGACCACCTGCGCACGGAGCTGGCGCTGGAGGCTCTCGCGATGGCCGTCCGTGCCCGTCGCCCCGGCGCGGGACTCGTCCACCACTCCGATCGCGGCTGCCAGTACACCGCGACCGCGTATCAGTCGCAGCTTGGGGTCTGCGGTATCGTCTGCTCGATGAGCCGCTCGGGGGAGTGCCTCGACAACGCCATGGCTGAGAGCTTCTTCGCCACCCTCAAGGCCGAACTCGTCGCCGCTCACCAGTGGCCGACGCGCGCGGCGGCACGGACGGCGATCTTCGAATGGGTCGAGGTCTTCTACAATCGGCAGCGTGCCCACTCGGCGCTCGCCTACCAGCCCCCCGTCACCTTCGAGGAGGGATTGTTGTTGTTGTCCGATCGCGCCGCCTAGCGCTACCCTGTCCGTGTAAGATGAGGTAACCCCAGTTCTCTCATGCGTCGAGTATCGCACAGCGAGCCGCTCTCGTTACCTTGACAGTACCTTGCCATGAAGATACGAGCCAGCAATCAGGAACGATGCCCCCGTGTGTAGGGGCATCTGCGTCTGTATGATGGGATTTCCAGATTGAGCGATTGCAGCCCAATCGTAGCGCCGTCGTGACCCTGGCGCTCGCCGAAGTAGCCGTGCGTGAGGGGCTGTCCTTGCCCGCTGATACGGAGGTATGCCACCCAGCGCCTCGACTGGTGCCTCACCACCGGCGAAGCGCGCATCAAGCTCAAGCGCCTCTATCCAGCTCATGACGACTGACGCGTCACGAGGGCACGGCCCGCACTTGCTGATGACGCCGGATGCGTCAGAAATGGGACGAGGAGCGTTGCCGTTGGGTGTCGCGGGCCGGGTGAGACCGACCCACCGCTGGTCAAGCGGCGGCCATCGCGGCCATGACTGCCGCCCACCGCCCCTGGAACCGCTGCCGTCGCGCCGCGAGCGAGCGATGCGCGCCTGACTGGCCCTGGGCGCGGCAATACTGGCGCTGCTCCGCGAAGGCCGCGCAGCAGCGTGCCGCGGAGGCGAAGCGGCCGAACCCGCGCAGGGGTACTACCGTTGCTTGATGCCGCGGTGGTCCTGCTCGATGCGCTTGTTTTTGTCGCGGCTGGTCCGGTGGATGACCGTCTCGTCCAGCGTCTCGTGGATGGTGCGTGGGTAGGCATCGTGCCCGTCGGTCGTGACCTGCTCGGGCAGCTCCCCAGCAACGGCAAGCGCCTGGCGGAAGAACCGCCGCGCCGCGTCCATGTCCCGCCGCTCGCTGAGCAGCGCTTCGACCAGGTTGCCCGCACGATCGACCGCCCGATACCGGTAGCGCCAGCGACCGTTGACCTTGAGGGAGGTCGCATCCGCGTGCCATTTGCTACCCGCCGTGCCGCGCCGCCTGGCGCGCAACTGTGCGGCCAGCAACGGGGCGAAGCGCGCCTCCCCGTCCCGCACCGCCTCGTGGGTGAAGACGAAGCCCCGCGCCAGGAACAGCTCGGCCAGGTCGCGCAGGCGCTGCTTGTGGCGTAGCTGCCAGAGGACCACGAGGACGACGAGGTCGGTCGGGTACCGCAGGTGGTTGTAGGGCGTGCCCGTGCGCTCGTTGCAGATCCGGCGGCAGTGGTCATACCGGAACGTGCGCTAGCCGAGCGCGGTGCGCCGGGGCTGCGCGGTCGTCGCGGTCGCGGCACAGCACGGGCAAGGCACCGGCACATCGTTCACGCAACGGTCACATTGTCAGAACGCGGCCGTTCCTCCCAGCCTTCGTCTGATTCCCCTCACAACCGCGCTGCCAGCTACTTCAGCAGTTGCAGGAAGGTCAGCACGTCCTGCAAATCCTGCGGCGAGATATTGCCGCCAAACGCGGGCATGTTATGCCCACCGCCCAGAATGCGCCACGTCAGCTGGTCGCGCGTCAGACGGTCGCCGACCTGGGTGAGATCGGGGCCGCGATTCCCGCCGACCCCCGCGATCATGTGACAGGAGATGCAATCCTTCTGCACGAAGACCTGCGCGCCGTGCTGCGCGTCCGACGCGGCCCCCTGCAAGACGCTCGCCGGGACCGCCTGCGGCTTCTTCTCGCCCAACAGGGGGGACCACGGCTCGCGTACCCCGGCCAGGGTGAGCACGACCACCGCCGTGAAGATGAACCCGACCGCCGCGACCGCCCAGGGACGCCGACTCGGGGCACGCTCCCCCTGATTGGCGATGAACGGCAGCACCAGCATCGTGAAACCGGCCAGCAACGGCGCGCCGATGATCACGTAGGTCTCCAGCGCCCTGGGGATCAATGCCAGGATCGCGAAATAGGAGAGGAAATACCAGTCGGGTTTGGGGTAGGCCTCGATCACCGTCGGGTCCGGCGGCTTATCGAGCGTGCTTGGCCCAACCACGATCGCCAGCAGCAGGATGACCCCGACGACCACGACCGCGATGACGGCATCTTTCCAGATCGAATCGGGGAAGAATGGCTCGCCTTCCTCGCGCAGGATCCGGTTGTACTCCCGCCTATAGGTGGCGCGACGCACCGGCTTCCCCGGCACCGGCGGCTCGGAGATGCCGTCCTTGATGACGAGGTAGAGATGGACGCCGATCAGCCCGAAGAGGAGCGCGGGGATCAGGAAGACGTGCGTGGCGAAGAAGCGGGTCAATGTCGCCCCGCCGATCACGTCCCCGGCGAGCACCACATGGCCGAGCCAGGGGCCGATCACCGGCACGCGTTCTGCCTGGGCGGCACCGACACTGATCGACCAGTAGGCGTTCTGGTCCCAGCGCAACAACTGCCCGGAGAAGGCCATCGCCAGGGTCAAGAGGAAAAGAACGGTACCGGTCAGCCAGTTCACCTCGCGCGGGAACTTGAACGAGCCCATCAGGAAGACGCGGCAGGCGTGCAGCGCGATCAACACCACCATCGCGGAGGCACCCCAGTAGTGCATCCCGCGCACGATCGATCCGAATGGGGCGCCGGTGCTGATGAATTGGAGGCTCTGGTAGGCGCTCTGGGTCGAGGGCACATACGTCATCGCCAGCGCCACGCCGGTCACCACCTGGACGATGAACGCCGTCAGGGTGGCGCTGCCGAGGACATACCACCAGTTCACCGCCTTCGGGACCGGATGGGTGAGGATCGGCAGGATGACCTCGTTCAGGCCCATCCGCTCGTCGAACCAGTTATAGACGCGCACCGGGATGGATCGCCCCCGGCTGTCGCGCTGCTCATCCGCTGTGGTGCTCTCAGTGTTCTCCTCGGTCGTACTCATCGCTCGCTCCTGCTACCACCCAATGCGGTCTCGCCCCTTACGCCGTCGGGATCGGGCCGGTGAGGATCTGCACCTTACCATTCACCACGCGCGTCTGATAGTGATACAGGTTATGTGGCGGCGGCCCGGCGGCCACACTGCCATCGGCATAGTAGACGCCACCATGACAGGGGCAGAGGAAGAGTTCCGCATCCGACTGCCAGTTCACGGGGCAGCCGAGGTGCGTACAGTAGATCGCCAGGGCCGTGAAATCGCTATCGCCCTGCCGCCGCAGATACGCGGCAGTCTGAGCCGTCTGTCCGGACCAGGCGAGCGGCGAGGTATTCTCGAAGGTCACGACCTTCGTCTGTCCGGGTGGGAAATCATTCACCGCGCCGACATCGCGCCATTGCTGCGGGGCCTTCGCGATCAGCGGCCCGAGCAGATAGCCGACGATCGGTATGCCGAGCATCGCCCCGATCAGCCCCCCGCTCGCCACCGAGAACCAGGTCAGGAACCGGCGGCGTCCGGTGCCCAGCGGATTGGCCCCGACCAGGCCACCCTTTTGATTGGCGTGTTGCACCTGAACCAGGCTCTGCGCCGCCCGCTCGACTGTGTCCTCGTCGCCCTCATCGTGACGGGCCTCGTCGCCGTGGTCGCTCATCGCTCCCCTCCTTGCTGTCGCCCTTGTGCTCCCTCCCCCTGCCCTGCCCGCGCGTCGCGCCGCAGATCGCGTACCCATCCCGCGATCCCCGCCAGGAACAGCAGCGCCCCGACCGCCGAGAAGATCGGGCTGGTGACCGTCCCCCACGCCAGGAGGGTCAGCCCCGCAGCGATCGTGATCGGCCAGATCGTCGGCGCGGGCTGGGGGGGCGGGGCGTCGGAGTCGCGATCGTTGGTCGATGGCATCGATATATCCTTCCTTCGTCAGTGCGCCAGTCGGCGAACACGCTCGTCTCGTCCGCATCAGTGCGATGGCAGCGCGCGCGGGGCGCGCGGGCCATCCAGCGCGCGCACCAGGATCAGCAGGGCCAGACCGGAGAGGAGTAACCCCATCGGGATCCACATCAGCACCCCCGCGAGTTGCTGATCGGCCAGCGCCGTGAGACCCCAGCCCTGCCGGATCAGCACCAGGAAACCGTACGGATCGGCGGGGGCGACGTAGGGCGCGTAGAGGGGCTGCGGGGCGAAGGTGAGCGCCGCAGCCACGATCGTGTTCGGAATCCCCGCCGCGAAGAGGTAAAGGACGCGCCCGAATGGCCCCAACTGGTCCCGCTCCGGCAGCGGGGCCAGCGCCACCCACCAGAAGGCCCCCGCGACGAAGAGGAAGCAGAGATGTTCGACGATGTGGATCCGCGTATCGGCCAGCGCGGCGTCATAGCAGGGCGGTAGGTGCCAGATAGCGATCGCGCCCGTATAGAGCGCGAATGCGATCAGGGGCTGGCCGAGCAGCCGTTCCGCCAGGTCGCCGGGACGTGTGGCGACGATCGCGCGCCAGATCCAGCGCGGCACCCCCAAGATCAGCAGCGGCGGCACCGCCGCCAGGAGCAACAGGTGCTGGATCATGTGCGCGCTCAACAGGTAGCCGTCGGCGAGGAGATCGAGCGGCGAGATCAGTGCCACCAGCAGGAGCGCCAGGCCGAGCGAGAACGCCACGATCCGCCTCGCCCCGAGTGGGCGGCCACGCTGCCCCGCCAGCAGCGCGAGCACCGTGTAGGCCAGCGCCGCCTGTGCCACCCCGGCGAGGGCGCTCGGCTCGAAGGTCCAGGCGGTCAGTATCGCCATCATCGTCCGGCCACCATGACATGCACGCGCTTCATAGGAGCGTCCACAGATAGATCACCGAGAAGACGACGACCCAGACCGCGTCCACGAAGTGCCAGTAGAGGGACACCGTACTCAACGCCACCTCGTCGCCGCCATCGAGCTCCCCGGCGAAGCCGATCGCCGTGAGCGTCGCCAGCGCGATCAATCCGACGATGACGTGGAGGCCGTGGAAGCCGGTCAGCGTGAAGAAGGTGGTGCCGAAGAGATCCCGGCTCAGGGTCACGCCGCCCGCGATCAGGCCCCGCCACTCCAGCGCCTGCCCAAACAGGAAGATGACGCCGAGCGCGATCGTCGCCAGCAGCCAGAAGCGCATCCGCCCTCCTTCCCGCCGCCGATGCGCGCGCTCCGCCCGCCAGATAGTGGCGCTCGACGCGAAGAGCGCGACGCTGAACAGGCCGGTCCGCAACACGCTGAGCACGTCGCCCGGCTGGGTGCCGCTCGCGCCGTGATAGGTGACGTAGGCGACGATCAGCGAGAGGAAGAAGACGCTCTCCGAGCAGATGAAGAAGATCATCAGCAGGCGATGGTGATCTGCTACGCGCAGACGATGCTCCAGACGCGAGGTCGCATCTTCAAGCGCCAGCCCCGCCTCGTCGATGCGCCGATCGAGCACCTCGATCGGGTTCTGGTCGTCCGTTTCGGCGGTTGCCCCGCTCATCGCCAGCCCCCTGTCCTGCCGCGCCGCATGGTCACGCATTGTCCTGATCGGGCGCGTGTTCGTGATCCGGTTGCTCGGGGTGCTTGTGCGCCCAGTCCGGGTCTTCGGGGTGCTTCAGATCCCAGAGGGGGCGGCGCGAGCGCACCGTCGGGAGGCGGTCGAAGTTGTGGGGCGGTGGGGGCGAGGTAGTCGCCCATTCGAGGGTCCAGGCGTCCCACGGATCATTCCCGGCGACCTCGCCATCCCGCAGACTGTGGATGACGTTGGTGATGAAGAACAGGACGGAGATGCCGAGGATGACTGTCCCGCCGGTCTCGATCAGGTTCACCAACCCCCACCCCGGGATGTCCGGGTAGGTATAGACACGCCGGGGCATCCCATCCACTCCCAGCCAGTGCATCGGCAAGAAAGTGAGATTGAAACCGAGCATCGTCAGCCAGAAGTGCCAGATGCCGAGACGTTCGGAGAGGAGCCGCCCGGTCATCTTCGGGAACCAATAGTAGGTGCCCGCGAAGACGGCGAGCAGGGTGCCGCCGAAGAGGACATAGTGCATGTGCGCGACGATGAAGTAAGAGTCGGTCACCTGCCAGTCGATCGGCACGACCGCGACCATCACGCCGCTCAGGCCGCCGACCACAAACATGGCGATGAAGCCGATCGCGAAGAGCATCGAGACGGTCAGGCGGATCTGCCCGCCCCACATCGTGGCGATCCAATTGAAGATCTTGATGCCGGTCGGGATCGCGATCAGCATACTGGAAGCGGAGAAGAGGCCGTTCACCACGTCGTTCATGCCGACCGCGAACATGTGGTGCGCCCAGACCCCCATGCTGTAGAAGCCGATCGCCACCGACGCGCCCGCCACGAAGGTGTAGCCGAAAATCGGCTTGCGCGAGAAGACCGGGATCAGTTCCGAGATCATCCCCCAGGCGGGGAGGATCATGATGTAGACCTCCGGGTGCCCGAACCACCAGAAGAGATGCTGCCAGAGGACCGGATTGGCCCCAGCCTTGGCCTCGAAGAAGTGCGCCCCGAAGTTGCGGTCGAGGAAGAGCATCGCCTGGGAGGCGGTCAGGCTGGGGAAGGCGAAGATGATCAGGAAGGCCATCACCAGCGACATCCAGACGAAGAGGGGCATCTTGGTCAGGCCCATCCCCGGCGCGCGCATCGCCAGCGTCGTCACGATCAGATTCAGCGCCGCCGAGATCGAGCCGATGCTGGTCACCGCCGTGGCGAGGATCCAATAATCGATCCCGGTGAGGCTCGAATAGGCGTGCTCGGTCAGCGGTGCATAGCTGAACCAGCCCGCGTCGGGCGCGTTACCGGTCGCGAAGCTGAAATTCAGCAGCAGCCCCCCGAAGAGGAAGAGCCAGAGGCTGAGCGCGTTCAGGCGCGGGAAGGCCATGTCATGCGCGCCGATCATCAGCGGGATGAAGTAGTTGGCGAAGCCGACCATCAGCGGCGTGACGACGAGGAAGACCATCGTCGTGCCGTGCATCGTGAAGAGCTGGTTGTACTGCGCCGGGGTGAGGAGCGTCGCCTCCGGGCGGGCCAGTTGGAGGCGCATCAATGACGCCTCCAGGCCCCCGGCGATGAAGAAGACGAGCGATAAGAGGAGATAGAGGAGGCCGATCCGCTTGTGATCGACCGTCGCCACCCAGCGCAGCAGCCCCTCCGGCGCGCCGACGCGGAATGACTCGCGGGCCGGTTGTCCGAGTTCGATCGTCATCGCCACACCCCGTCGCTCACTTCAGGCTTTCCAGATACGCGGCCAGGTCGCGCGCGTCGTCGTCACTCAGGCGCAGATTCGGCATCCGGTTCCCCGGCTTGATCGCCTGCGGATTCAGCAACCAGCGGACCATATTGTCGGGGGAGTTCGGCAGGACATTGGCGGCGAGCATGGTGCGACCGCCAACGTGCGTCAGATTCGGCCCCACGTTCCCCTTCGCTGTCGTCCCATCGATCGCGTGACAGGAGGCGCAGTCCGCCTGGCTCTGGAAGAAGAGCGTGCGCCCGTGCGCCGCATCGCCGCTCATCGGCGGCTCACCACGCTGCTGCCCCGCCACCCAGGCGGCGAAACTGTCCGGCGTCTCGGCGACGACACGCAGGCGCATCCCGGCATGTTGCAAGCCGCAATATTCGGCGCAAGAACCGGTATAAACACCGGGGGTATCAACCTGAGTCCAGAGATCGTTCGTCTGACTGGGGATCATATCCATCTTCCGCCCGAGCGCCGGTACCCAGAAATCGTGGATCACGTCATCCGAGCGAAGGCGGAGATGGACCGGTTGCCCGACGGGAAGGTGCAACTCGTTGGCGGTCACGAACTTTTGATCGGGGTAGCGGTACTCCCACCACCATTGGTGCCCGATCACCTCGATCGTCAGGGCGTTCGGATCATTGACCGGACCCGCCTCGACCCCGCGCATCGTGAAGACCATGATCCCGAAGACGATCGCGAGGGTCACGGCGGGGATGCCGGTCCAGAGGAGTTCCAAACGCCGATTGCCGAAGATCTGGCGCGGCTCGCCCGTCTCATTGCCGCGCTGGCGATAGCGGATGGTGAAAGCGATCAGCGCCACCTCGACACCGACGAAGATGACGGCGGCGATGCCGAAGACGACCCAGAAGAGGCGCGCGATCGACGCGCCGCTCGGCGAGTGCGCGTCGAAGATGCTCGCGGCGGATGCCCCACGAGTGAGCGGGAACGTGGCGAGCAGCGCCAGGGAAAGAGCAAGAAACAGAACCACTCGCCGACGCATCACGATCCTCCGGCTTGCCAGACTCAACTGTGTCCGTCGTAGTGTCTTAGGGATAGTATCCATGCCTTAAAGGGGGTGTGCAACCCTCGTCATTTGGCGCACGCCGCATAGATGCGCGGCGCGCGCCAGGAGGCCACTCAGCCGCGCCGCAACAGGGCCAGCCCCACAGCGGCGACCCCGGCGACCCCGGCGACCGCCCCGAGCGCCCCACGCCGCTGCGACAGCCAGAACTGCGCGCTGCTCCCCTTCGCTTTGGCATCGAACGCACCGTGCGCGCCGTGATCGTGCTCGTCGTCCACCGGCTGCCAGAGATTGTTCGGGGCCTGTGGATCGCGCGGCTGATCGGTCTGCTGCGACTTGATCCCGGTGCGCGCCAGGTAGTGATCGCCCACGCTCGGCAGCGCCTTGTTGCCGGTGATCACGATAGAGGTCGAGGCCCCGACGAACCATTCCGGGCGATAATGATACGACGCGTGGAAGATCGCCCCCGCCGCCACCTCCGGCTGATAGATCGGCGGGACCGGTTGCGCCTGGTGCGGCAGGCGGCTCTTCACCCAACCGAATTGGGTCGTATTGAGCGCGGGCATCTGCACCATCGTGATCCGCACGTTGCTGCCATCGTGCAGCAATTCGGCGCGCACCGATTCGGTGAAGCCCTGGATCGCATGCTTCGCCCCGCAATAGGCCGATTGGAGGGGGATGCCGCGATAGGCCAGCACCGAGCCGACATGGACGACCGCCCCCCGATCGCGCGGCAGCATCCGCTTCAGGGCGGCCATCGTGCCGTAGACCTGCCCGAGATAGGTCACCTCGGTGGTGCGGCGGAACTCCGTCGAGTCCATCTCCTTGAAGGGCGAGAAAACCGACACCATCGCGTTGTTGACCCAGACATCGATCGGCCCCAGTTCGCGCTCGATCCGCGCCGCCGCCGCCTCCACCGCCTCCGGATCGGCCACATCGGTCGGGATCGCGAGCGCCCGCCCGCCCGCCGCCTCGACATCGCGCCGCGCCCCTTCCAGGCCCGCCTCGCCGCGCGCCAGCAGCGCGACCGCCGCCCCCGCCTGCCCGAAGCGCACCGCCGTCGCCCGCCCGACCCCGGCCGAGGCCCCGGTGATCACCACCACCTGTCGCTTGCCATCCGCGCCCATCTGTCGACTCCTATTCGTTGCCCCGCGCGTGGGCGGGTCATCATCCGACAGGGTGGCATCACCCCGCGCCTCTGCTCGGGGCGTACTCGCCCCATCATCGTCACCGGACGCCGTGGCGTCGGCTTCAGGCGCGCTCCTTTCTCCTTGCCTGCCGATGACGCGCCCCCAGCCACCACCGTAGCGCCACGGGCGATACGGGGCACCGACCAGTGCCAGGGCGACGATCGCCAGTCCGACCACCAGGCTGTTCAGGAGCGGCAGGCCCGTCAGCTTGATGAACCACGGCCCGATGAGCAGCCAGACCCCGCCGAGCAGGGTAATCCAGCGCAGCGGGCGGGTCGGCTCCCACGCGGCGGTGAGGGCGCTCGCCAGGATAATCGGCCCCACGACCCGCCCGCTCGTCGCCCCGCCCGCGCCGAGGAACGCGGGCGCGACGATCAGCCAGAGACCCAGGAGCGCGTTGATGCACTGTGCCCACATCGCGATCCCCTAGCCGCGTGCCGCTGCGCCGCGCCCCCAGAACGCCTGCCAGAGCGAATCGCCCCGCTCGAACACGCGTCGCAGGTGTTGCAGCGCGGCCAGCGGCTCGCGCAGCGCGGGGCCGAGCAGGCCGATCGCGATCGCCGCCGAGACGAGGCAGAGCGCGCACCACGCCCCGAACGCGATCGGTTGCAGGATCACCAGGACCACGCTGCCCAGGCCCAGCAGCCCGACGAGCGCGCCGTAGGCCAGGACGAGCCACGGCGCGGTGCGCCAGCGGGCCGTCCCGCCCAGCACGCCACATCCCGCCTCCAGCACGTAGGCCAGCGCACCGAGCGAGGCATCCGGGACCGGCAGGAAGCGCGCGACCGCCGAGTTGAGGATCGTGCGCGAACCATCCCCGAAGAAGGGCTCCCAGACCGTCTGGAAGAGGCCCACCTGATAGAGAGTGAGATAGGTCGCTATGGCGCAGCCGAGGGCCGCCAACGCCACCAGCGGCAGCCGGTCGCGCCACGCGGAGGGATTCCGCCCCCAACCCGGTGGAATGGGCTGAGAGCGAGGTGGCATATTCCAGACGCTATCGGGCTGCTCAGACACCGTCACACTCCCCCGCTCTCGACATCTTCGAGCTATGCTCTGGCTATCCGTATTGCCGCGAGCAGTGTACAGCGATCGGAGTCTTCGGGGGTAAGCACACGAGGAAACCGGACTCCTCATCAGATGCTGTCGCCCTCGATGGGGGCAGGTATCCTGGCGTTACCCCGGACCTGCTCCAGCGCGACCGCCGCGGCGAGATGCGAGAGGTGCGTGAGCGCCTGCGGGAAATTGCCCAGCGCCTCTATCGACTGCGGATCGAACTCCTCCGAGAAGAGCCCGAGATCGTTTGCGGTCGCGTTAGCCCGCTCGAAGACGTTCCGCGCCTCTTCCACGCGACCCTGATGCGCCAGACACTCGACCAGCCAGAATGAACAGGCCAGGAACACACCCTCGCTGTTCTCGTCCTCATCATGGGGTGCTTGCGCGTCGTAGCGCAACAGGAGTCCGTCCCGTCCGAGTGTCGCGCGGATCGCGTCCACGGTGCGCACCATTCGTTCGTCGTCATAGGCGACGAAATCGACGCTCGGGAGCAATAACAAGGCGGCGTCGAGCCTATTCGAACCGAATGCTTGACGAAAGACCCCCCGTTCTTTGTCGTACCCCTCGTCCTCGACTGCTGCCCGGATCCGCGCACGCTCATGCCGCCAGCGCCGCGTGGGGGCACGACGTTGACAGGCGTCAGCGAGCCGGATACCGCGATCGAGCGCCGCCCAGCACAGCACCTTCGAGTACACGAATTGCCGGGGCTCGCCACGGATCTCCCAGATGCCCTGGTCGGGTGCCGACCAGCGTTCGGCGACCGTATCCACCAGATCCACGAGGAAACGCCAGTAATCGTCGTCGAAGGAATGTCCGCGCTGATACCAGCGCCAACTCAATTCGAGCAGATCACCGTACACATCGAGCTGGGTCTGTCCCGCCGCCGCATTGCCGATCCGGACCGGTCGCGCCCCGCGATATCCGGCCAGATGCTCGAGACGCAGCTCGGTGAGCCGCCGCTCGCCGCCGACGCCATACATGATTTGCAGGCTTTCCGCCGCTCCCGCCGCGCTCCGTTCGATGAAACGCCGGAACGCATCGGCTTCCCCGGCATAGCCGATGGAAGCGAGTGCGCGGACGCTGAAGACCGAGTCACGGATCCAGCTATACCGATAGTCCCAGTTGAGCCCCCCTCCCGCGCGCTCGGGGAGCGAGGTGGTCGGTGCCGCGACGATGGCGCCGGTCGGCGCGTACGTCAAGGCCTTGAGCGTGATCGCCGAACGGCGCACGGCCGCGCCATCCGGCCCATCAAGTTCGCCCCGGGCCGACCAATGACGCCACCAGTCGATCGTTTCCTGGAGACGGCGATCGAGTTCCCCGGCATCCTGCGCGTGTGGCAACGCCGCGTCGAGTTGCGCGGGTTCTACATAGCTGATCGACGTCCGTAGTCGCTGTCCGGCATGGACGGTCACGCGGGCGCTCAGGTCGTGACGACCGTCGGGGGCGAGGTCGGCCTCGCTGTAGATGATCAGCGCATCATTCCCCCCCCCGGCGCTATGGAGCCGGACCCCGGCGTGTCGGAGCCAGGGTTTGAGCGCCCCGTAATCGAAACGCGGGGCGATCAGCACCGCGAGATCGACATGGCCACGCACACCCTCGACCACGCGCAGCAGCTGCCGATATGGCCGCTGCTTCCCGCCCCGACGCATGGTGAAGCAGTCGATGAGTCGGGCCTCTCCAGCGGCGCTACGAAATGTCGTCTCCAGGACGAGCGTCTCGCCGAGGTAGCGCCGTGTCACGGCGCTCTCGGCCTCATCAACCGGCGCGATCGCGCAATACCCGCCCTGTTCCCGATCGAGGAGCCGACCGAAGCAACTGCCGGAGTCGAAACGCGGCAGACAACACCAGTCGATCGAGCCGGTGCGCGACACAAGCGCCGCCGCGTGGCAGTCGCCAATCAACGCATAGGAGGCGATGGGCGGATAATGTGTCGGATCGTTCATCATTCCTCGCCGCTGTTGGCTATGCACTATCGAGGCGTTCGATGACGCTTATCGGTGCGTACAGGATAATGTCTCGGCACGTGTGCCGGGTTAAAATCCCCTTAATATTTCGCCGTGCTATACCGGTACATCCCGTTCAGGAATGGTTCTCCCGCGCGGAAGACGCATCGTACCTCGTTTCTGGCAGCGGTGTATCCGCGTACTCGTGCGTTCGCGTCCCAGTTGGTTGCATAGCATCATGGCGCGCGATAGCGCGGCGATAGGCGTCGACATAGGCGGCGGCGATACGCTGGGGGGCGAAGTGTGTTGCGATGTGCTGGCGACACGCGAGCGGCGCGATCATCCCAACGTCCGCGATGGTGGCGGCCAATTCTGCCTCGCTGCCGCGCATGAATCCGGTGACCCCCTCGGTGAGTATCTCCGGTGCCGCGCCGCGATCCAGTGCGATGACGGGGGTGCCGCAAGCCAGCGCCTCGGCCATCACCAGGCCGAACGGCTCTTCCCACTGCGACGGGAAGATCACCACCTTCGCGCGCCGGAGCCATTCGAATTTCTCGGGCGTGCCAACCTCGGGCAGGAGGGTAACATCGGGTCCGAGGAGCGGCTCGACCCGCTCCTCGAAGTAGGCACGCTCGCCTTGGTGCACGCGTAAGGCCATGACGAGCGGTATTCCGGCGGCCCGCGCGATCCGGATCGCCCCGTCGGGATTTTTCTCCCAGTCGCACCGGCCAAGGAAGAACGCGAAATCCTCTTTGTGGACCGAGAACGGGATCGCGCCGATATCGAGCGGGTTATGAATCGTGCCGACTCAGTTGATCGCACCATGCGGCCCACGCAGTTCTGTACAGCGTTGGTCGAAAAGCACGCGTTGCCGATGACTGATGGCGACGAAGGCGTCGCCCAGCGCGGAGAAATGCACGTATTTCCTCACCGCCTCGGGCGTGGCCGGGCCGTGTACCGTCCGTACGATCGGGACGGGGTACTGCGGGTCCGGGCGCTCGTCGGTGTGATCGTGCAAGACGTCGGCTTGCAGACGATCGTGCGCAGCGCGATACGATCGCGCCGCCGTCTCCGTCATCATCAGCGCCTTGACAGCGAGCGGATAGTCGAGCCCGAGGTGCCGCGGCACATTCGGCACGAGGCGTGCGGTTGTGCGCGAATCGCCGGGTGCGACTAAGGTGACATCGTGCCCGAGCGCCGCGAGGCCGTTCGTCAGATCGTTGATCACCAATTCGATCCCGCCGTAGGCAACCGGGGGGATGGCGAACCAGGGTGGGGCGAGCTGGACGATACGCAGGCGATGTGCTGTGCTCACGTTGCTTCCCATCATCTCCCCATGTCGTACACGGACGATGCCGAAACAGATCCGGCCCGGTGCATAGTACTACAGCGAGAGTTTGGTGTGGTAGCGTTCCTCCAGTGGCAGCACGATGGAGGAGGGAGCGATGGCCCCGATCGAACCGGTGGTGACCGCGCCGACGCTGGACCTGACCCCGCAGGACGTG